>Ga0137374_10005105_pt1 | contig 15601 bp, 17 predicted proteins | sample SagtaG_20_FD_104811 | JGI IMG/M metagenome (GOLD analysis project Ga0137374, IMG submission 104811) | Vadose zone soil microbial communities from Sagehorn Ranch, Mendocino, California, USA - Sage1_R_100_16 metaG | ecosystem: Environmental > Terrestrial > Soil > Vadose zone | place: USA...
AAAGCCATCGAGGTCCCGTTTTAGGTATCATGTTGAAACATGCGTGTCGACAGCCGATAGCGATGAATTGTCAACAATCGAACGCGAGGAGCTTTATGAAAAAAACGAAGACGCCTTTTCGTTCGGCGCATGGAGCTCGCTGCTCACACCTATCCATTTCGCGCGGGTTTCAGGCTCCCATCGTGGGAGTGCGCGACTGCACGCCCGAGATCTGACCTTCGTTCGATTATCGATGTCGCCCGCCTGGATCACTGAAATGTGGACGGCGAGCGAGCGCGCCCAGCCTTCATTGTTGCAAGAACATCGTACGAGCGTCGGCGCTCGGGTTTCGGATAGGTTGCTGCAGAAGACGGCACACGTCGGCCGGACGCATGATTGATCATGTGATCAACCCCCGGGTTCGGGTTCCCAAAATCGACGCGTGGATCGTTGTCGGGCACCTGTTGGCAAAGCGATGTGGCATTTCACAGGCGATCGCGTCGTTATTAAGAAAAGAGCGGCCGATCGACATTGGAAGTTTGCACTCGAGAACATCGCGGCAGGTTTGTTTCCTGTGTCTTTCGGGCGGAATTGTTCGGTCCGACGGTAGCCGGACAACGGAGTTGATTGCGATCGGGCTGCCATGGCGGTACCTAAGAAGTCGACCGTTCTCTCGGAATCTTCCAACATGAAGCGCCCTTCGATTCGAATCCTCGTCATCGTCGGTGCGATTCTCGCGTTCGCCATCGTCGAGCTGATCTTGTGGTGGCCCGAGAAACCGCGCACATCCGAAGCTCAGCAGGCACCGGAGCCCACGATGGAACCGCTTCGCCCGGAGGAACCACCGCTGGCCAAACCGGCGGACCCGCCCACGGCGATCGTGCAGGCGGTTCCCGCTCCGGCCGCCTCCGAGGCTCCTCTCACTCTCGATCAGCTCGGCGGGTGCACACGCAAGCCATGCGGTGCCCCTTGCGTTTGGTTTTGCGATCCGAGCGACGGCCGATGCACTCCACAGGGAAAACGGGGCGGAGCCTGCAACGCGGACGGCGAATGCACCCCCCAGTTTCCGCCCCCCTGTGGTGCTGCGGCGGCCCCGACCTCGGACGCAGAGGAGCTCTGAACGGGTTTCAGAAGGTTTGGCCTGCCGTGAAGTACGCGCCGATGGGTCGCGCGTCGGGTGACCACGCAACATCGCCCCGCACGACGAAAGCCTCGCCCTGCTGAAGGCGAAGACCGGCGCCGACCCCGTATTTGAGACCTAGCCCCGAGCCATCGAGTTGTGGGTCCGGCTTCCAATCGGACCAGAGTCGCCCGGCATCGAAGAAGAGCGCCGCGCCGAGCAGGCAGGGCTTGGGACCGAGGTGGAACGTGGCTAGGTCGGTTCGCGTTTCCAGATTCCCGAACACCTTGATCCGGCCGTAGTAACGTTGCCCGGGCACCCCGCGCACCCCTTTGCCGCCTCCCAACGCGAAGGTGTCTTCGAAGCGGGCGAGCTCGTAAAAAGGGGGGTTCCCGAACTGAACGTCCCCGACGAGCCGCAGGGCGATGGTGAGCCACTTCGGGATCGGCGTCACATAGAAGCGCGCAATGCCGTCCACTTGGCCGTATTGGTAGGGAAACGTCGACGTTCCGCCGGGAGAGAGCCTGAGCTTCAGCTGGTGAAACATGCCGTCGTGCGTGCTCGTCTCGCTGTCGCGCCTGTCGTAGAGGAGCGCGTGTTCGAAAAAGTGAACGAGGTGGGGAGATACCGTCCCTCCTAGGTCCTGTTCGAGCTTGCTGCCAGGGTGGATGTCGAGCCGGTTGTAGGTAATCGCGTTTCCGAACAAGAAGGAGAAACGACCGCCCAATGCCAGGCGAATACGAATGAGCAGGGTGGGATGAATGCGGCCGTATTGAAAGTAGTCGGTCTGCGATTGACCCTGCGGACAGGTCTCCGGAGCCGGCGAAGCATTGCCGATACAATAGTAGGATTGCGTGGTCTCCTTCGTGTAGGACGGCCGAACCTCGAGTCTCAAGTTGGGATGGAAGAACTCGGGCACCGTCAATTGAATGTAGTAGTCTTGATAAGGAACCCGCCAATGCTCGCCGTTCGGCGGCTTCACGGTGAGGAGCCCGCCCACGTCGGCGTTCCAGAGGTAAGGCGAGCGCCCCGGTTCGAGACGGGTGACCGCGCCCAGCACGCCGCCACCGAGGCCGATGTCGCTGTCTCCTCCCAGCAGCGGGACCGCGCCCACCTCCGTCTTCGCTTCCTTCGGTTCTTGTCCTGCTTCGCCTTGCGCAGCAGCGACGCCCGTGGTCGCGACGACGAGGACCAGAGGGGTGAGCGCGCGCAATGTCACGTGCCGGTCTTGTGTCTTGGTGGGCTCTCTCGAGCCGCCTCGCCATCCGGCCAAGGATGCCGAGTCGAACCTTGGTCCCAAGTATCCGAAGCAAGAGTGGTAAAGTCGCCGCCCAATGAACCAGCGCCGATCGACGACCGAGAGGCTCGCGTCGGCGGGCGACCTTCTGACACGCGCTCTTGTCGTCGTCTCGCTGGCGACCATCGCCTACCTATTCGTTCAAATCTCGATGTTCCGGTACGGTCGCGATCAAGGCATCTACGCGACGGTCGCCGATGCGATCGGGCGCGGCGGCATGCCTTACCGGGACGCCTGGGATTTCAAGCCGCCCGGCATTTACGTGATCTACGCCGTTGCGCGCGCCCTGATCGGCTCCGAGCAGTGGGCCATCCGAGTCCTGGAGGTGCTCGGTCTCGCGTCCGTCGTGGGAGCGTTCGCGATCCTGTCGCACCGCCTCTTTTCCGATTGGCGGATCGGCATTTTCGGTGGGGCACTTGCGGTCATCGTACACGCCCAGCTCGAGTTCTGGCACACGGCCCAGCCCGAGTCTTTCGGTGGCATGCTGACGGCATGGGCTCTGGTGCTCGCCACTTTCGAACCTTCGCCGGAAGACCATCGCGCGCGTCCAAAACAGCTGGCAGCGTGGGCCGCGGCCGGTTCTCTGTACGGACTCGCGTTCCTTTTGAAACCCCCTCTCGGCGGCGGTGCGGCCGTATCGTGCGTGTTCGCCGCGATGCGCGTGCGGCAGCGGTGTGCCTCGCGGCCGCCGGCCGAACAGCTGCGCGCGATCGCCTCACCGATATTGCTCATGTTCGCGGGCGGCGCGCTGCCCGTCGCGGCGTGCGCGCTTTGGTTCTTGATACGCGGCGCGGCCGGTGACCTTTACCAAGCCCTCTTCGTGTTCACGCCGCATTACACGAGGCTCAGCTGGGAAGATGCCACCGTTTCCGGAATGTTCTATCTCGCCTTCGAGGAGTGGTTCGTCGATCTCTCCAGCACCAATGCAGTGGGCGTTCTCTTCGCCGTGCTCTTGCCGACGTTCGCACCGCGAGAACGAGAAGGCGTCCTGCACGTGCTCTTGGTCGTAGCGGTTCAGCTCGTCGGCGTCGCCCTGCAGGGAAAGTTCTTTCCTTATCATTATGGCGCCTCCCTCGTGATCGGATCGCTCATCGCGGGCCTCGGCGCCTACAAGATGTGGCGCCGGGCTCTCGGGAAGGGCCCGATCGCCATCGCCGCCTATCTCACGCTGCTGCCGATGGTCGTCTCGGCTCGATCAGCCACGCGCAACACGCAAACGACATTCCTCGACCGATGCCTCGCGCGTCAGCGGCACCTGCTGGGCCTCTCCGAGTACAGCCGCGACGAGCTCGACGGCAAGCTCTACTCGGTCGCCGACGTTTCTTATGACGCCGATCGGCGCGTCGCCGATCTCCTACGAGCACGGGTTTCGGCGAGCGACGTGGTGTACGTGTGGGGCTTCGAACCGATGATCTACGACATGGCGCAAAGACGTCCGGCCACTCGTTATATCTACAACGTGCCGCAGCGGGTTTCCTGGTTCAAGGAACGAGCACGTGCCGAGCTGATGGCCGATCTCGATGCTCATCCGCCACGCGCGATCGTGGTGGAGCACCGGGACGTCTTTCCCGCGGTGACCGGAGATGCCATCGACAGCGCAGACATCCTGCGTCGATTTCCCGCACTCGCGGCACGCCTCGACGAAAGTTACGAGCTGCAATCCACAATCGAAGACTTCGACATCTACTTTCGAAAGAACTGACGATCAAATCCGGTTGCGCGCGGCTTCGTAACGCAGCCTCCATACGACGCCGATCGCTTCGACGAAAATCCGACCATTCATCTTCGATTTGCCGAGCGTGCGATCGACGAACACGATGGGAACCTCCACGACGCGCAATTTTCGCCGAAGCGCCCGATAGGTCATCTCGATTTGAAACGAGTAGCCATTGGATCGGATCCCGTCGAGGTCGATTGCCAACAACGCCCGCCTGGTGAACGCCTTGTAGCCGGTCGTGAAATCTCGAATCGGCACACCCAGAATCAGACGGGAGTACGTCGAGCCCCCCTTCGAGACGAACTGCCGGCCGACGCCCCAGCCTTCCACGCCCCCGCCGGGTATGTTGCGCGAACCGACCACCACGTCCGCGCCGGAAGCGAGCTCACGGAAAAAGTCGGCGAGGTACTTGGGATCGTGCGACAAGTCCGCGTCCATCTCGAAAAAGTAGTCGTAGCCCTGGCCAAGCCCGAACCGAAACGCTTCGACATAGGCAGTGCCGAGGCCGAGCTTTCCCGGTCGATGCATCACCTTCACCCGAGGATCGCGCCGCGCGATCTCGTCGGCCAGCTCACCCGTTCCGTCGGGTGAAGCATCGTCGACCACGAGCAGATCGGCCGATGGCGCCTGCGCGCGCACTTCGGTGATGAACCGTTCGAGGTTGGCGCGCTCGTTATAGGTTGGCGTTACGATGAGAGTCTTGAGATCTACTTTCCGCGATTCGCCCACGCTGTGTTGAACTCACGAATAGTCTCATCCGTGCGCGGGTTCCACAGCATTTTTCGCAGGATGGCCGGTGGCACCGTGACGACATGTGCCCCGTACTGGAGCGCTTCGTTGACATCCATCATGTGCCGGATCGATCCTACGATGATCTTGCTCTCGAGCTCCTCGCGGTCGAGGATCGCGCGCGTCTCTTGAATAATCGAGCTGGCGTCGTATCCCATGTCGCGGATGCGTCCCGAGAACAGACTCACGTAAGTGGCGCCGGCGAGAGCCGCCAGGTAGGCCTGGTTGAAAGCCATGAGACAGGTCACGTTGGTGCGCACTCCGCGCGTCGCGAGATTGTGCAGCACCCGAAGCCCAATCTCGCTGAACGGAACCTTGATGCAGATTCGGCTGGGGTTCCAGGCATGATACTTGGAGGCCTCCTCGAGCATCGCCTTCTCGGTTTCGGTGGTGAGCTCGACAGAGACATCGCCATGCGACACTTCGATGACTTCCTTGATCCGCTTTTTTCGAGGTCCACGTTGCCGCCCTCTTTGGCGATGATGAGCGGATTGGTGGTGATCCCCGAAAGAACTCCCCACGCGCTGATGTCTTTGACTTCCTTCGGATCCGAGCTGTCGAGAAAAATCATGGCGGTTCTGCGTCCTAGGCAAGATCTCAAGTATGGTCGATGTCGAGAATAGCACGCGCGAGAATCGGGAGCCGCGCGGCATGGCAGTGCGGCACGACGCTCGGTCCTGCGCGAAGGGGACAGAGCTCACAACGATTGTCGGCAAAAAGGAGCGCCGCTCGCACCCCGGCCGCGCGGGCGGCCTCTACGTCGGCCATCGAATCACCGATCATCCAACTGCGCTCGGCGGAAACACCGAGCGCTGCCAATGTCTGCAAGAGCAGCCCGGGCTTCGGCTTCCTACAGTCGCAGGCGCCGACGAGGGTCCGATCTCCTCCTCTTCCACCCTCCGGATGGTGCATGCAACTCGCGACGTTCGCGATCGATATTGCATGAGTGGCAAGGAGCTCGACGAGCGCTGCGTTCGTTCGGTCGACCGCGTCGCGCGAAAAATGTCCCTTGGCAGGGCCCGGTTGGTTGGTGACGATCGCGAGTAAGTACCCGGCGTCTGCGAGCATCCGTAATCCTTCGACCACGCCGTCGAGCAACCGGATCTGCTTCGGGTGAAACGCCGTCGTGATGACGCCGGTTTCTTCGTCGCGAACGACGTCGATGAGCGTGCCATCTCGGTCGAGTAACGCGAGTCGCGGCCCCGAAGACGACGTGGTCATTTGCGTGCTTTGGCTCTCAATTCCTGGTCGAGCTCGTCGAGGCCAGCTTCCGATCCAATCTCGAAAAACCTCGCACGTGCCAGGTACGCACGCAACCGGCGGCGTAGAGCGAGATCGGCCTGGACGCGATCGAGACCCCACGGCACGCCTTCCGGCAAAGCCAGGATCACCTCCCGCCGAAGCGCCGTCGCGCCGTAATCGATGTGATCGATGAGCACGTCGTTCGATCCTTTCTCGTAGCGATCGACCCAGAGGCCCCCCTCTTCGTCGGCACGAACGACCGTGTTGCTCTTGTCCCAGCGTCCCTCGTTCTTGAAGACCGCCATGACTCCATCGGCGTCGGTAGACTGGTCCAACAAGCGAAGCGGGCCAGCGTAATCGAATGGCAGGTAGCTATCGCCGTAGGTCACCAGAAAGGACGCTGAAAGCTCGCTCGCCGCCCGGCGAATCGCCCCCGCTGTTCCCAGCAGATTCGGCCCCTCGTCGGCGTAAGTGAGTTCCATTCCGAACGCGCGACCGTTGCCCATCTCGGCCCGAATCTGGTCCCCCAGGTGCGCGACGCAGATCAGCGCCTTCTGATAACCAGACTCGGCCAAGCGCTCGAGGAGCCAGGCCCCGAAAGGCCGGCCTGCAACGGGAAGCAGGAACTTGGGCGTCGTGAGCGTTCGCGGGCGCATGCGTGTCGCGAGCCCCCCCGCCAAAATGACGGCCTGCATCCCTTCCATCACGCTACGCCGCTTTATCACACGCTGCACGGCAGACGCCTCCCGGGTGCAGGAGTTCGGGGGGGGTCCGACCGATCGGCCTTCCGGACCCCAAGATCGGACTTGCCAGTACGAACGGTCGTGCTATTTAATTCCCATGAGCCGAGGGGAAGTCACCAAGCAGGCGATTTTGGAGCGGGCGGCGGGTTTGGCGACTCAGGTCGGTTTGGAGGGCCTCACCATTGGCCGTCTGGCCGACGACCTCGACCTCTCGAAGAGCGGCCTTTTCGCGCACTTCCAATCGAAGGAGTCTCTACAGCTTTCTGCCATGGAATACGCCGCTCAGCGCTTCATCGAAGCGGCGGTCAAGCCCTCCTTTTCCGCGCCACGGGGCGAGCCGCGCGTGCGCGCGCTCTTCGAGAACTGGCTCGCCTGGCCGAAAAAGAGCGGCTTTCCCGGTGGTTGCTTCTTTGTCGCGGCCTCCGTCGAACTCGACGACCGGCCCGGGCCGGTGCGTGATCGCTTGGTGCAACTCCAGAAGGATTGGCTCGACACATTGGCCCAGGCGGTGCGCATCGCGGTGGCTGAAAAGCACCTTCGCGATGACACGGACCCCGAGCAGCTCGCCTACGAAATGTATGGAATCATGCTGGTTTGCCATCACTCGATGCGCCTGCTTCGTGATCCCAAGGCGGAGGTCCGCGCGCGCCGCGCCTTCGACCATCTCCTCGAGCGCGCGCATGGCCAAAAACGTTATCCAACGAGGGACATCCCATGAGAGCCGTTTCCGCAGCCATTTCATTGCCCGATAAAAGCACGAACGTTCGATCAGACGAACGACCAGGTCTTCCGCCGGCCGCGGGACGTAGGTGGAGCGGCTTCCAGCTGTTGAGCCGACTCGCCCCGTCCTTTGCCGCCGCTCAAGCCGCGAGGGCTTTTTTGACCCCGCCGGCCGCGCGCCCGCTGTCCGGTAAGGCGCGCGAGCTGTTCGCCCGGGCCGAGGACCGGTTCGTCGTCAAGCTCGAAACCGCCTTGGGAGGACTCCGAGAGACGTCGAGGGTGCAGGTGTCTCTGTGGGGCCGCGGTCCTGCCGTGTACCTTCTTCATGGATGGGGGGGCCGAGCGAGCCAATGGATCTCGTTCATCGAACCCCTGGTGGCGGCGGGCCTCACCGCCGTCGTGCTCGACGCGCCGGGGCACGGCGACTCCCCGGCGCCGCGCACTTCGATTCTGCATTTTGCCGCCGCACTCGCAGCCGTCGTCGACAGCGTTGGTCCGGCGCGAGGCGTGGTCGGGCATTCGCTCGGCGGCGACGCGTGCGCCCTCGCGCTAAACCGAGGTCTCGACGCGAAGAGCGCCGTCCTGATCGGGACGCCAGCCGACCCCGTCCAGTTCTTTCACGGTTTTCTCGAACACCTCGGCGTTGACGAACGGTTGCACGGTTTCATTCGCGCCGACGTCGAGCGGCGCTACGGCTTCCGCTGGGCGGACCTCGCCGTTCGCGCGCCCACCGTGCACCGGGCCGTGCCGGCGTTGGTCGTTCACGATCGCACGGATGCCGAGGTCGGCTACGACGACGCCGGACGAATCGTGCGCGCCTGGCCGTCATCGACGCTGCTCACGACGCAGGGCCTCGGTCATCAACGCATCTTGCGCGATCGCACCGTCGTGCAGAACGTCGTTTCGTTCCTCGCAACATCCAGCCGGTGAACCGCCGAGCGACCTAGCACCCTAGCATCCGACCCAGTAGTGCCGGTAGGGTAGTGCCGGTAGGGGCGGAGCGAGGCTCGTGCTAGCCTTTTTGCAATGGTCATCACGATGCACAAGGACGCGACGGCCGAGCAGATCCGCGCTGTCGCAGACCGCGTTCGCCAGCTCGGGTACGCCCCCCACGAGATGCCGGGCGCGCAGCGTACCGCCATCTGCGTGACCGGGAACAAGGGTCCGCTCGACCCTTCGCTCTTCACCCGGTTCGAAGGAGTGGCCGACGCAGTTCCGATCTCGCAGCCCTACAAGCTCGTGAGCCGCGAGCTGAAACCGGAAGCTACCGTGGTCGAGGTGCGCGGAGTCAAAATCGGAGGGGGCTCGTTCTGCGTCATGGCCGGACCCTGCTCGGTCGAGAGCCGCGAGCAGCTCATGGCGACGGCGGAGCACGTCCGAAAGCACGGGGCACACATGCTGCGCGGCGGCGCGTTCAAACCCCGCACGAGCCCCTACGATTTTCAGGGGCTCAAGGAAGAAGGCCTCAAGCTGCTCGCCGAGGCGCGCGACGCGACGCAGATGCCGGTGATCACGGAGGTCAAAGATGCCGAAACGCTGCCGCTGGTCGCCGAGTACGCCGACGTTCTCCAGATCGGTGCGCGCAACATGCAAAATTTTTCGCTCCTCGAGCGCGTCGGCGAGCTCGGCAAGCCGGTCATGCTCAAGCGCGGTCTCTCCTCGACGGTCAAAGAATGGCTGATGGCCGCCGAATACATCGTGTCCCGCGGCAATCGCAACGTGATCCTGTGCGAACGCGGCATTCGCACTTTCGAGACGATGACGCGTAACACGCTCGATCTCGGCGTCTTGCCGATCCTCCAATCGATCACGCACCTGCCGATCATCGTCGATCCCTCCCACGGAACCGGCGTAGCGAAGGCGGTCATACCGCTGGCTCGCGCCGCTGTCGCCACCGGCGTCGACGGCATCATGGTCGAGGTCCATCCGGACCCTGCCACCGCGCTCTCGGACGGACCGCAAGCCCTCACCTTCCCCATGTTCGAAGAAATGATGCGCGACGTACGGCGCATCGCCGAGGTCATGGGGCAGACCATCGCCGCGTTCTGATCATGCGCCGGCGATCTTCCGGCGTGCGCCGAGCCGACGAGATCTTCGGGTCGGAGCTGCCGACCGAGTGGCGCGCCGACCCCGCGCGCGCGATCGCCATTCTCGAGCCCCTGGTCACCGACGAGCGGCGCGTGCGCCTGCGCGAAATCATTTCGAGACGGCTCGACTCGGTCACGGTGGTCATGGACGCTCCGCACGACCCTCACAACGGCGGGGCCGTCGTGCGCTCGTGCGACGCATTCGGGATCCAGCGGCTTCACGTGATCGAGCGCCACGAACCTTTTCTCGTCGCGACGAGCGTCGCCCGAGGCTCCGAAAAATGGGTGGATGTCCACCTCTACGAGACCGCGGCGGCTGCGGCCGAGGATCTCGCCGAGCGCGGTCACGAATTCATCGCGACACATCCCGACGGCGAGCTTTGGCCGCACGACTTGCGCGACATCGCCCGTCCGGCGCTGGTGATCGGCAACGAGCGCCAAGGCATCGCCGCCGACCTGCGCAAGCGCTGTGCGCGGGCGGTCAGGGTGCCGATGCGAGGCTTCGTCGATAGCCTGAACCTCAGCGTCTGCACCGCGATCTTGTTGGCGGCGGCCGTGCGCGACCGCGAAGGCGACCTCTCGGACGTGGAGCGCCGCCGCCTCTACGCGCGCGGTCTTTTCATGACGGTGCCGCGCGCCGCAGAGGTTCTGCTGCAGGATGCCAAAAGCAGCGCGCGACACCCGTGACACCCCCACACTTCTATACTACCGTGCCGCAGCACTTGGAGGACGGCTGGGCATGGCAAGAGCAAGCAGCAGCACATCGCACGGAGGTTCCGCCATTCTGGGCAAAGGAGCCCACATCCGTGGAAGAATCGCGGGCGAAGGCGATCTTCGCGTCGAGGGGGGCATTTCGGGCGACGTCGCCTTGAAAGGCGACCTCTTCGTGTCCGACGGAGGCGAGGTCACCGCCGACATCGAAGCGAAATCGGTCGTCGTAGAGGGGACCATCGAAGGCGACATCGCGGCGACCGACACCGTGTCGATCCGCGCGAGCGCTCGCGTGTCGGGGGCCATCAAGGGCTCCAGCGTTTCGATCGAGGAAGGCGCCGCCGTGCAAGGGAGCATCGACGCCGATTTCGAGCTACCACCCGAGCTCACCGGTAAAGCGGGTCGCTGAACCGGCAACGAGAGGACCACATGGCCAACACAGTCATCGCGCAGGGCATCACCATCGAGGGGGAGCTCACGTCGGAAGAAGACGTCGTCATCCAGGGAACGCTTCGTGGAAAGTTGGTCTCCAAAGACACGGTGAACGTCGAAAGCGGCGCGATCGTGGAGGCCGACATCGCTGCATCTTCGCTGTCGGTCGGCGGCCACATCACCGGCAACGTGACCGCTAGCGACCGGGTCGATCTGATGCCCGGCGGGCGCCTCATCGGCGACGTCAAGGCCTCGCGCCTGACGATTGCCGACGGGGCATCGTTCAAGGGCAACGTGGATATGGACGTCTAGGCGGCCACGGGCAAAGCTCGGACGAGGAGGAAGCATGGCGGACGTCACGGTGGTCGGACAGGGAATTTTCCTTCGCGGAAGCATTCGCGGCGAAGGCGACGTCGAGATCCGCGGCAGGATCGAGGGTGACATCGAGGTCGGAGGCGAGGTGACGATAGCGGACGGCGCCCTCGTCAAGGCGGATGTCACCGCGCGCCGCATCGTCGTTCGCGGAGCCGTCGCGGGAAACCTGACCGGGGAAGACGGCGTCCGCCTCGAACAGGGCGCGCGCGTCGTCGGAGATTTGCGAGGAGCCACCATCGGCGTCGCCGAAGGGGCACTCGTGCGCGGCACCGTACAGACCGGCAACGCGCCAGCCGAGAGAGGTCGCGCGCGAACCGCGGCCGCTCGCGAGGCAAAGCCGGCGGCGCGCGCCGCCGAGCCCCGCAAGCCGGTTCCCGCACCCGCAGCGGCGGCGAAGGGCAACGGGCTGCCGCGCCGCCCCGCGGCTATCGCCCAGGAGGAGCGCACCGGTCCTCCGCCGCCGGTCGTCCCGGCGCTGAAGAAAGGTGCTCGAGCCGCGTTGCGCAAGCGTTCACGATGAGCGATGCGCGGGCCCGCTTGATCGAGCTGCTCCGCGAGCGTTCGTTCGAGCGGAAAAAGGTGCTCCTCGCTTCCGGTCGTGAGAGCGACTTCTTCATCGATTGCAAACAGACGGTCCTCACCGCCGAGGGGCACGTGCTCGTCGGAGAGTTGATGTTCGATGCACTCGACCGGCTGCCGCCCTGCCAGGCGGTGGCCGGCGTCGAGCTCGGCGGCTGTCCGCTTGCCAGCGCGGTATCACTGGTGAGCTTTCAAAAAGGGCGACCGCTCGCCGCGCTCTACGTCCGCAAAGATCAAAAAGATCACGGCTCGAAGCGCCTCGTGGAAGGTGACCGCGCGATGACGCCGGGGATGCCGGTGGCGGTTTTGGAAGACGTGATCACGACCGGCGGTTCGACGCTGAGGGCGGTCGAAAAGCTGACCCTCGCGGGGGTGAAGGTCGTTGGGGTCGTCGCCCTGGTCGACCGGCTCGAGGGGGGCTCCGAAGCCATTCGAGACGCCGGCTTGCCCCTGGTGTCGCTCACCACGCGGCGAGACTTCCTCCCCGAATGAGAACGCTCACTTCGCTTCCGCTAGGGCGCGGTCGACGATTCTTCGGAACTTCGGGAATGGCCACGCGCCGGAGATGAAATAGCCGTTGATGACGAACGCGGGCGTGGCGGTGATCCCAGCGGCCGCGGCGGCTTCCGCATCGGCCCGTACGACTGCCTGGTGTGCGTGACTGTCGAGCGAAGCTCGGAACGTGTCGAGGTCGAGACCGATGGCAGCGGCGTATTGCTCGAGCGCCGGCCGCTTCAAACCGTCCGGCTTGTCCTGGTTGTCGAGAAGAAGGTCGTGCATCTTCCAAAAGCCTTCGGATCCTTTTTGCTTGAACGCCTCCTCGGCCGCCTCCGCGGCAAGCGGTGCATCGGCGTGTATCGGCAGGGGCAGGTGACGAAAGACGATTTTCACCTTGTTGCCGTAAGCAGATAGGACCTCGTTCAATGGCGTTCTCACTCGGTTGCAGAATGGACACTGGAAGTTGCCGATTTCTTGAATCACCACTTTGGCCAGCGCACCTCCCTTGAAAGGAAGGACGCGGGAAGGAATGGCCAGCTCCTTTCGGGCGGTGGGTTCGGGCCCAGCGGCGGTCTTCATGATCTGATCGTAGACTCGCTTGGGCGGGGTCCCCCGGTCGACCAGGGCTTTGGCGACCGCAAGCTGTTCGTCGATGATGGCCTGGAACTTCTCGAACGCTTGCGCTCCGACGATGCGCCGCCCGTTGACGAAGAAGTGCGGCGTGCCCGTGGCCTTGAAGTCGTCGGCGAGATCGCTGTCCGCGTCGATGACGTTCTTGAAACTGTGCCCCTGGACGGCCCGCATGACGGCTCCGACGTCGAGCCCGAGACCCCTGGCCACTCCCTCGAGGTTCGCATCTTCGAGCTCGGGTTGAAGCTCGAAGAGCCGGTCATGGGCTGCCCAGAACCCTGCCTTTCCCTTGTGCTTGAAGGCGAATGCTGCGACCTGCGCGGCGGGCTCGGCGCGGAGATGAAACTGTAGAGGCTCATTTTTCCAGACGATACGGACCTTGTCGCCGTACGCGTCCCGCACCCGCTTGAGCGTTTCCTCGACGCGCTTGGAAAAGGGGCACTGAAAGTCAGCGAACTCCACGATGGTGACCAGGGCCCCATCCGGCCCCCCCGTGGGAGACGCGCCAATCGGAACTTTCCAGATCGTCTTGTCTTCCGGTTGCGCCGGCTCCTCTTTTCGCGGCGGCGCGTTGCTCCAGTTGAGCTTCGACATCTTCTGGTAGATGCGCTCAGAGCTCGTACCTTTCGCCATCTCGGCCTCAGCCTTGACGAGTTCGGGCCGCAGAATGTCGACGAATTTTTGGAGCGGCTGCGCGCCGGACAACGAGATTCCGTTGATGAAGAAGTGAGGCGTACCAAAGACTTTAACGGAATTGCCGAACGCAATATCCCTGTCGACCTTCTCGGCCCATGTATGAGCCTCGAGCCCCCGGCGGAGTTTCGCCTCATCCACGCCAGCTTCCACCGCCCATTTGATATAGTTGTCTTTCTCGAGTTGCTTTTGGTTCTTGAAGACAACGGCATGAAATTTCCAAAAAGCATCGTTGCCGGCGAGCGCAAAAACCCCGGTGGCCGCTTCTGCCGCGGGTTTCGCGGTCGCGTGGAAAGGAAGTGGCATGTTTTTCCACACGACCCGGACCTTCTCGGGCCCATACATGCTCTTGATCTGCTCGATCGTGCTCTGAACCCGCGCGGTGAACGGGCACTGATAATCCCCGAACATGACGATCGTCAGCGGCGCGCCGCGCTTGCCCCAAACGGGATCGTCGCCTTCGATCACAACGGGCGATTCGGCGTCCGACAAAGCGGCGTCTTCCGGCGCACGTTGAGGAACGAGCGGCGGCGCGCTCGACACGCTGGTCGCCTGACGCGAGCCCACGACGGGCGCCTGTGCCCCGCCGCAGCCCAACAGAGTCAGCATCGCTAGCAACAAAGATAGCAATGACTTCACGAGGGACTTGGCTCCCGATGACAGTTCGAGCGGTTGGGGTTCACCCACCCGCAACGCATAAGTTTTCTTGGGCATGATGCCCAGCAGGCTAGCAGAAGTGAGCTAGAGGTCCCGGCCACGTTCGGACGCGATTTTCCGTCGGCTCGATTCGCTCAAATACCCGATAAGTGCAAACGCACCGCTCAATGCGAAATGGGCGAGTGCGCCACCGAATATCGCGAAGACGACGAGCGCGCCGAAGGCGCCACACGCATGTTGGCCACGCACCGCGTAAACGCGGTCCGCTTCGGCCGACCAAAATAACCACGACCATACGAAATAGATCCCCGCCACGACGAAGGGCGCGAGCGCGAAGCGAGCTCGCGATCGATGCAGGCTTGCCCAATAGAGCACGGCAAGTCCCGCCAACTGCGGAAGCACGATCTGAACGAGGATTTGGAGGTGAAACACCTCCGGCAGTCTAGGCTGTCTCGATCGCCGACGTCATCTAGCTCATTTGTGTTTCCAGTGAAATTGCCGCAGAGGGCGCCGGTCGGCCGCCTCCTACCCCGACCCGACCCGACCCGCCCACGGCGCGACGGGCCCATCACGACCCCGACCGGTGATCCCGCATGCCTCGTCGGCGTGGGGGGAGCCCGTTCGCTTCAGGCGCCAACTGCCCGTTGGCTGCGCGCGGTTGCGCCCTCGCTCTGCGGGATCGTCCTGAACCGCCTTGCCGAGGTGGGTTTTGAACAGGGGAGGCGGGAAGGCGGGAAGATTTTCTTTTCTCTTCATCGAATCTTCCCCGTCTTCCCGCCTCCCTGTGAAATCTTCCGGTCCGATCGGGATCGCGTGCCTGACGGCTATGGCAGCGGCGGCGCGGAAATTGCTCAAGGCTTCGGAAGACTCCGTGAGAACGACCATGCAACGACATTTTCTTCGGACGTGGATTGGCGTCGCGCTCGGTTCGAGCGCGTTGGGGATGGCGTCAGGAACGCTGGCCGACGTGAGCGGCTCCAACAAAGCCGCCGCGCAGGCTCTCTTCGATCAGGCCAAACAGCTTTTGGCCCACGGTAAAGCCGACGAGGCTTGCTTGAAGTTCGAAGAGAGTCAGCGGCTCGATCCCGCTAGCGGCACGCTCATCAATCTCGCCGACTGCTACGAACAACAGGGTAAGTTCGCCACCGCCTGGAGTACGTTCCTCGGTGCCGCGACGGCAGCGAAAACGTCCGGCAACGCCGAACGAGAGCGCGTCGCTCGAGAACGAGCCACGGCTCTCGGCCAACATCTTTCGCACATCGTCATCCAAGTGGCGAGCGACGGAACCCCCGGCCTCGAAGTCCAGCGCGATGGGGCGCGCATAGGAAAAGC
>Ga0137374_10005113_pt1 | contig 15587 bp, 16 predicted proteins | sample SagtaG_20_FD_104811 | JGI IMG/M metagenome (GOLD analysis project Ga0137374, IMG submission 104811) | Vadose zone soil microbial communities from Sagehorn Ranch, Mendocino, California, USA - Sage1_R_100_16 metaG | ecosystem: Environmental > Terrestrial > Soil > Vadose zone | place: USA...
AGGTCTTCTATAAAGCCTCGAATATCTTCAATGGAGTAATTGGTTTTCTCTTTTGGTGCACCCTTAAACATGGTTGACATTACTCCAGTTTCTAGGGGGATTCCTAGTGATCTTATTACTTCATCTATATCTTGATACAATTTTTGTGCTTTGAGTAATAAGTCATCCATAAATTGGTGTGAATATTCAGACGAATTCTGAAGAGGGTGAAAATATTCTAAGGATGCCAACTTACTCACAGCTTCCTGAGTCTCTATTCGCGGCAAGATTACAGTAGCTTTCAGTAATTTGGCAAGCCCCATCTCTTTGCGTTGTTTGATAAGTGGTACACTTTAAAATCTTTCCCTTTTGTGATCGCATGGGCAATTAAACCTTGTAAAGACGCACCGTGAATTGCCCAATAGAATGAACCCAATAGTAAAACATAACTATGAGAAGCAAAATGTTCATCTTTCGTATTGGGGCTTGCTTGATTCCGATTCATAATTAGCAACCGTTTTATTTAATTTGTTTAACGATCACTGTTCTTGATTCCATAATTCAAAAGGTGGTACTAATCTTTTCTACTACTTTCAAGAGTTCTTCCGACCATGCTTTTGCGTAATACAACGCCCTCATGACCAGAAGAACTGATCCAAAAAATGAGTTGTACACTCAACGTATACGTGACTATGGATAGTAACAAAAGAATTTTTTATTCATACTGGGTCATTGGATTTTTTTCTAATATAGCATCTTAAAAGAGATGACGGGTCAGCTCTTGCTAAACAATAAAACTTTTCCCTAAAGGAGTACAAATAATTAACTTGATTGCTTCTGTCTATTGGCCTAATATGATGAACATCATTACTATACCGTAAATCGCAATTGACTCCACCATACCTACGAATATGAACACTCTTGATTGCATTTTGGGATTGTCACTAATAGCTGCTAATCCTGCAGCACCAACGAATCCAAGACCTATACCGGAGCCAGCTGCTGCCAACCCGAATGCCATTCCCGCACCGATCAGCTTTGAACCTCCGTCTGATGTAGCAGCCTTTGCACCAGACTCTTGAGCATATGCTTCAAAATTTGACACTAACGAACCGACGAATGCAATAGCAGAGAGAGTTAAAATGACCATTGCGCAATTTCGTACATATGCATGACAGCTCATATTGGTTCGACATTTAACGCCATATTTAACTATAACTGCAGATGAATGATTCCTGCAGACCGCAGCTGTACTCAAGGATCAAAATGTGATACATATTATTGGATTTTTTCCATTTATCTGAAAGTGTTGAAATGTAATATTGGTGGTACAGGTGTAATAACAATCCTGAAATTGACGTATAACGAGAGTGAACTCTGCTTCATAATTTGCGAGTTTTTAGTGTAATTTAGAAAGAGCCTTTTTCTTTATTTCTGCGATCTCTTCCTTTATTTGGGCCACTTTGAGATCATCCTCTTTCTTTAAATGAAGACGGCTTGCTTCGAAAAACTCTGCTATTTGGTTAACAGCCGACTAAACTCACCTTCTTACTGTTATTAGTCATCCTATCTTATCCTACATTTTTTTTCTCTCGAGTACTACTTTAACCTTCTTGAGTCTCACAAATTCTTCTCTCTCACGTTCCTCTAGCGTAGCTTTAATAAAAAAAATGGCCTCTTCATAATGTGGTATTATGACAAATTCGAGTGCATTTATGAGTTTTTGAGTTCGCTCCAGTTCCTTTGCTAGACTAAAGATCGCATTTTCATATTCTGCCGCTTTACAAATCTTTGGTAGTATGTTCTTGATTAGCTTTGCAGCCTTATCTACAGAAGTATTTGTTTCTGCAAACCCGTAAGTAAGATCTTGTCCGCCTTGTTTCGTTTTAACATTCAAAGTGGGAATTTTAACATCTACTATTCTTCTTACGTTAACATCAACTTCCATAATACTAGGAGTTGAATCAGCAATCGATTCAACCATTGTGGTTCCAAGAGTCATGTAGGCGTCATATACTGCCGAGTATATGTTAGCTAAAGGGGACCAAATGTCACCACGAGCTTTATTCGCCTCTTCAATAATTTCATCAATCTTCTTTAAGAGAACCTCTCTCTTGTCATCTAATATCTTATGTACCATTCTACCTACTTGAAGTGAACGTCTTATCTTAATGAGTTCAATTTTTGTGGCAGTTACGTTTTTACCAAATGACATTTTGAATTAGCTTATTCCCATCACTTGCTGGATTTCTTATAATATTGCCCAATATGCTTGTCTTTTATTTTGGTCAATTCACCTTCGGGCAAAGTCGACAGTAGATCCCAAGCTCTTGCTAATGTCTCTTCTAGGTTTCGGTTTTCATCTGGATTTTGCTTCAAGAAATATGTTTCAAACATATCGCCCGCATCGAGGTATTTGAGATCGACACCGGTAAGACCAGCTCTTCCCACAATCTCTGAAAGGGCTCTCACCTCTTGAGCTCTAGAATATAAGTCGTAAAGTTGGTTACCTACTTCCATGTGATCGGATCTCGTCTTCCCTTCGCCAACACCATCCTTCATTAATCGCGAGAGAGACATCAAGACATTTACTGGAGGATATATTCCCTTTCTGAAAAGATCGCGGCCAAGAACAATTTGACCTTCGGTAATGTAACCCGTTAAATCAGGTATTGGATGGGTTATATCATCTGCAGGCATGGACAATATAGGCACCTGTGTCACACTTCCATTCTTTCCTTTAACTCTACCAGCCCGTTCATAGTTATTTGCCAAGTCGGTATATAGATAGCCCGGATAACCTTTTCGTCCTGGGACCTCTTCTCTAGCCGCACTTATCTCTCTTAATGCTTCGGCATAATTAGTCATATCAGTTAGAATTGCCAGTACGTGCATTTCAAGTTCAAATGCTAAATATTCTGCTACAGTTAGAGCCACTCTTGGAGTAATTATTCTTTCTATTGCGGGATCGTCCGCAAGATTCAAAAATAAAACACTTCTTCTTAAGGCGCCCGATTCTTCTAAACTTCTTTTAAAATATTGAGCTTCAGAATATTGTACTCCTATTGCTGCGAATACAACAGCGAAATCTTCCTTTGTTCCCACGACCGAAGCCTGGCGGGCGATTTGGGCGGCTAGTATGTTGTGTGGCATACCCGATCCAGAGAATATTGGTAATTTTTGACCTCGAACCAACGTCAACATTCCATCAATAACCGAGATACCTGTCTGAATAAATGAAGTAGGATATTCCCTGCTCTGAGGATTCATTGGTTCCCCGTTTACGTCAAGAAACTTGTCAGCGACTGGGTCCGGCAGCCCATCATTTGGCCTACCTAAACCATCAAAAACTCTTCCGAGAAGTTCTTGCGATACTGGCATGGTCATCGTCTTGCCAAGAAATTTGGCTTTTGTGCCAGTGATTGCTAGGCCGGTAGTGCCTTCAAAAACCTGGACTATGGCCTTCCCGTTACCAACTTCAAGAACCTTACCTAATCTTCTATCTCCTTCATTGGTCTCAATCTCGACCAATTCATCGAATGATACCTTAGTGACTCCGTCAATTATCATCAATGGACCTTTTATTTCTGCGACCTTAGTATATTCTACACCTAGTGTTTCAGACAGAGACTTCTACCTCCCGAGCAACAGTGCCTTTGAATTCTTCTGTCATTCTTCTTTCTAGCTCATCTAGCCTGGACAATTGATCATCTGGGATTTCGAATTTTGCTTTTAACAATGATGTGATAATAGGCATAGCTCTAATATCTGCTAAAGACTTTCCTTCCTTCAGGGCTTTTTGAGCCTCTTTGTAGAACTTTACCATTAACCTCACCAGTTTCAATTGTTTCTGAGGGCTACAATAAGTATCAATTTTGTCAAAAGAGTTCTGCTGCAGGATTCCAATTTTTATCATTCTGGCAACTTCTAGCACTAACTTTTCCTCATCGGGTAACGCTTCAGGACCAAGCAGTCTCACGATCTCTTTTAGGGTATCTTCTTTTTGCAGTATTTGATACGATTCTGCCCTCAATTCATACCAATCTGGGCTGACGTTTTCTTTCCACCACTTTGCTACATCTTCCAGATAACCTGAATAAGATTGCATCCAATTAATTGATGGATAATGTCTCGAATATGCTAGCCTAGTATCAAGCGCCCAGAAAGTTTTAATAAACCTGATTGTATGTGTCGTGACCGGCTCGGTAAAGTCCGCTCCCGAAGGCGAAACGGCCCCCACAATAGTCACAGAGCCAGCTCGATCTGGAGTGCCTAGAGCCCTTACTCTACCTGCTCTTTCGTAGAATTCAGCAAGTCTAGATGCAAGGTATGATGGATATCCTTCCTCTGCAGGCATTTCTTCCAACCTGCCTGACATTTCTCTTAGAGCTTCGGCCCATCTACTTGTCGAATCCGCTACCAACACGACATCAAACCCCATATCTCTATAGTACTCTGCAATGGTAACGCCAGTGTAAATAGACGCTTCTCTGGCAGCCACAGGCATGTTACTAGTATTTGCGACCAGAACTGTCCTTTCCATCAAGGGTCTCCCGGACCTGGGATCAATAAGATGAGGAAATTCTACTAGAACTTCGGTCATCTCATTTCCACGCTCACCGCAGCCTATGTAGACAACGCCTTTGGAGTCAGCCCATTTCGCTATTTGGTGCAAAGTTACGGTTTTTCCAGTACCAAATCCACCTGGGATTGCTCCCGTTCCTCCTTTCGCAATTGGAAAGTAAGTGTCTATTATGCGCTGGCCTGTGATGAGAGGAACCGTAGGATCATATCTTTCCGCATAAGGTCTTGGACGTCTGACTGGCCATTTATGGTACATCTTAAATTCCGCCTTGGCAGCGCCACTCTTACCTTTTGAATGTAAAACAGGATGTTCAATGTCATACTCTCCTTCGCTGGCAATTTCAGTAATAACTCCACCTTCGTAATTGGGCGGAATCAATATGCTGTGAGTAACAAGTGGTGTTTCTACCACAGTTCCCAAAATAGAACCACCGGTTATGACATCCCCCTTCTTCAACAATGGGGTAAATTTGTACTTTTTGTGCAGGTCAACTGGAGTTGTCGCTATGCCTCTACCAATAAAAGCTCCTGATTTCTGGGCAATATCGTCCAGCGGTCTTTGAATACCATCATAAATTTTCCCTATTATACCAGGACCCAGCAAAACAGACAATGGTTGACCAGTACCAACCACAGGTTCTCCCGGCTTCAATCCCGATGTTGACTCATAAACTTGAATAAATGCAACATCTCCAGTAAGCCTAATTACCTCCCCTATGAGTTTTGTATCACCGACCTCAACTGTTTCATACATCTTGGCTGACGACATTCCATCGGCTTTTACCGCAGGTCCACTAACCCACACTATTTTGCCTTTAGCTACCATTTTCCCTCATTCGCCCCTGAGCAGTTGGACTATATCTTTCCTTATTAAAGGTTTGAGCCGTTCAATCTTAGAATCTAAAGAGTTATCTAGTGTCATCGTTCCATCGGCGGAAACGGCTCTGATTCCACCAACTATATCTATTGGTTTTTTGGAAAGAGCTAGTTTCACTTTTTTATCAGCTGATAAATCCTGTACAATTTTCTTTACCACATCCAAATCGTTTTTATTGCATTCAATAACAATCTCCGGAGAATCAAGTCGTGAGATGCTCTCTTCGATCATTTTTCTTAAGAGATCCTTGTATAACTTATCATTAGATTTTAATTGGAGCTTTTCTTTCACCTTACGAAAAATTTCATTAATTGCCGACTCTATTAGGACGAGTTCTTTATTTCTTGCCGTAAGTCGACTTGAGCCTACTATCTGTCGTTTTAGGTTTTCTGCCTCCTTCTTCGCCGATTCTATTATTGCCTCATATTCTGACTTTAGTTTTGTGCGAGAAGAGTCAAGTTTGGCTAGAGCTTCTTGAAAACCCGAATCAATCTGGGAAATCAATTCAGATTCAGTTTGCGACAACACTTTGTCGATAGTTCTTTCTAAAGAGTTTGAACTCATCTAAAAATTGGAAAAAGAGCGTGTGATTTTAACCTTTTGATAAAGACGTAGTCTCAAAAAGTTACATAAGATTCAAGAAATTTTGCTCTTTTGTTTTTGTTTATCGGCGGTCGAATCGTGTGAAGTAGATCTCATTATATCGTTCAATTTTTGTACCCACAATTTTAATTCTGCAATATGAGTGCCCATCCAGTATACTTTCAAACAATCATTACACTCGAAAAAACATTCATAATTTTGGAACACCCCATCCTTGACCTTGCTCCTTATTGTTTCCTTCGGACGCTCTTTCAACTCTCCATTACATTTAGAACACCTGGCCAGCGTCTGATTAAACCTAACGTCCTTCAGAGTACGTCTTAAAATGCTACCGACGTTATGAAGATCATTTCTCGAAGTCAGAAGAATTGCTGGAATTTTTTTGTTTACTGTTCTAGAGAACAACTCCTTATCTGCGGTAATAATTGTCCTGTCTTGCTCAATTCCTATACGGATCACATCTTGATCGTCTAAATTTGAATCATAGTATGTATCAAAACCTAGAATCCTCAATTTTCTAGCCAAAGTACCGAACATTGAATCAACAATGTATTTCGATCGGCTATTATTGAGAGGTTTCTCCTCTACATTCTTCACAAGTAAATATACCCTCGCTATACATTAACATGTCCGACCATTCGCCGCATTCATCGCAATATCCGGAGATGTTCGAGGCAGGTCGTCCTATTTCGCCTCTGATTATTCCCGCTTTTTCCGATACAACGTCAACTAATTCGGGTGTAACGGCAATAACATCAGATGCCGAGATTATGCCGACGAGTCTTCCTTTATATACTACGCCAAGACGCTTTATGTTGTTTTTTCTTAATATGCGCGCCGCTTCGGTAATAGTCTCCTCCGATTCAATCGTATGTAAAGGCTGCATAATCTCAGATGCCTTTATCAATCCGGGCTTGATGTCTTTAACTACACCGCCCGAAACAATATCCCAATCAGTGACTATCCCTGTTGGAAGTTCATTTTTAGTTATGACTATGCTGCCTACTCTATGATCGCTCATCTTAAGAGCAATATCCTTTAGGTTATCTTCCGGATTAGCAGAAATGACAGGGCTATTCATGACATCTCTAACGAATACTCTAGTAGTCATATTCGCATCGACGTGTTCCCTAACTTGTTTTCGTGGCACGCAATTATTTCCATAGCTCGCTTTAATTGCTTTACGGATTATTATTCAAAACTGTTTATCTTAATTATCGTGGTGCGTATGTATGAACATTCCTTGCGCGAGCATTTTCGCATATATTTATCTGCAGGACAACTTGGACAAGCGTCCAAGCTTAGCTTATAGACTCTTTTTGTAAGGCAGGAAAAGAATCTCCCTTCTTTGCTGCCAATAATTTGAATGAACCCGTTGGAAGAACTTTGACTAATTCATCGATCGCTAATTGCTTAATATAAGCAGCCAAACTTCCCTCCGATGCTGAAAGTACCTTGATAAGCTCGCTTTTGATTTTCTTCGCAGTTGTTACGACGTCCAGTCCGCCGGGTACTAGCGTAACATAGAGGCTACTTTTAGGCAGCACGGCCGATTGCGGACCGCAGACGATCGAATATTTGTCAATTCCATGTGTTACGATTCCAAGGGCTAATTTAAGTTCGACATTTCTGACATAATTCCTCTTTCCTTCAACTACGAATGCTCCCTTTGGCAAAAACTGGCCGGTTGGGGCACCTTTCTTTACCTGGGTAGGCAATACCCAATAGGCATCTGCAGATGACAACCCCTCTTTCCATGCCCTGCTAAAGGATACCGTGGCCTGAGCTGCTTGGCTTATACTAACATCAGAGTCTAGCTTGTCTTTAGCGTTTTTTAGCAGAAAAAAAGGAGATCCATGGATCTCAGCATGGAATACAATATCAGAATCGGTCATATGCTTCCGTATTATTGCAGAATTGGACGAGGCATCTTTACCCCCAACTAGGAGAAATCCGTCTGATGTCGAGCACCAGCGGTACCTTTCATACCATTCTTTCGCTTCCTGTTTCCGAAATTGAATTTTGTTTTCTATTCTGGTAGACTTGTTACGTAAATCCTCCAAACGGACCTTTATTTTCTGGCTTGCCGCTTCTATCGTTGTAATGCCGTGTTCCAGCTCTTTTGCTCTAGTAAAAAGATAAGAAGCAAGTTTTGGCAGATTGTTTGTAGCAGGAATAAATTGTTCGGCTAGTACTAGGTAATCTTTCCCCTTTTCCTTTACAATTTGCGCATTATGGTGCGTTAGGATGGTATCAAATTCATTGTCGCTCGTCAAGGATGCCTCGATTTGATTCATGCCCATCAAATCTTTTGCTAAATTCCTCAGTAAATTTCCCTTAAGAATCACTTCCTCCTTTGCCTTCTCTTGCTGATCTAAATCATGCTCTAATAACGCTAATTGCTCCTCAAATCTCAAGGTCTTCTGGCCCTTGGCAATTTTCAGGATTTGAGTACCTAAAACTTGGTCAATGGCTTCCATAAACGTAGGAACTGATCTAAGCTCAGGTTTCTTGTTGTCATAAGTAGCTATAGGAAAGGCATCTATCGGATTGCCATTTGAATCCACCATTATTGCAGGAGCATGATTTTCACCTGTCACTACTTCTTTTACGACTTCGTTAATCTTAGAGTATATTGACTGTACTTCTTCATTGTTCAACAGACCAACTGCTTTTTCTGGAGGAATATTTGATCTTCTTAGTCCTTCTTCTACAAATCTTCTGGGCATAGAAGTAAAGGTTCCTATCCATCTGGCCACATTAAGCTCATCGTATTGGGGTGAATTTTTGCTCGATAACAGATCCTCAAGTTTAATGTTGAAGACGTCCTCCCCCCGTTTGGGCGGAAAAACATACTTTAGTCCTACTCTTAGAACCCTGTGTCTAACTTCTATCGACTTTAAGATTCCTATGATATTCATTTCATCACTGCAGAGAATGATGTTACCTTCTCCAAATATTTCGACTATGAGCAATCTCTCCACTTTGTCATGCTTTTGGAATTTTACTGTGAATATGCGTTCGCTCCCCGTCTGTTCTATTCTTTGAATCTTGCTTCTTTCGATTTCACGGCTTAATATGTAAATTAGTGGATTTTGTTCAATTGATTTAAATTTCGTTGTTGTAATCCAGAGACCTTGGGTAGAAATCATAAGCATTATGTCCGGTTCTACTGGATGATGAAGCTTTAGTAAAATCGCGGAACTCGTGATTCCAGTAATATCACTTACATAGTATCCCGCGCCTATCCTTAAATTTGCCTCATTTACGAGGTATCTAAGTTCTAATCCAGATAGCTGCATACAGTAAGTTTGCTATAAGATTAATATTAATTAACGAAAGACGATTGGACCGGAAGGAATTAAACCTGCACTTTAATTAGCATACTAGTTTTGGAACAGTGGGACAGAGTTTATTATATGCGGGCCATCTTAGGAGCAATATCTGGTGTAATCTTAGGTTTAGTCCTACCATATCCTTCAATCAGAGATCCAGCCGTTGGATTGGTCTTTTTAGTCGCCTTGATATTTTTTATAATTTCATATTTTGCTGCCAAAAGAATCGTGCCTAGGGTAAAATCAGACGAGAAGCGCAAACTTGCCACTAACGGTATATTTCCCTTCATATTCTTAATGTTCATGTTCATGATAATTGTTTATACCGGGTTACATGGTGTCAGGTAGCTGTTCAATCCGTAAGACAAAAATCTACATCCGGTAGGATCTAAATCTCGTCATGAAATGGGAGTATTCAACACCTGGGATACCAGACGACCTATTTTATAGATCTGAGGATGTACCTATCACGAAAGAAGATATACGAGCATTAGTGATCAGCAAATTAAGATTAAAAGAAGGATTTAACGTCATAGAAGTTGGCTCCGGTAGTGGAAGCATTACCGTGGAAATATGCCTACAAGTGAAAAGCGGGAGAGTCTATTCTATGGATCTTAATCCTAAGGCTATCGATCTAACCCAGAAAAATTTAGACAAATTTGGAGTGAAAGCCACGTTAATACTATCGCGAGCACAGGATGTAATAACGTCTCTTCCCATGGCTGATGCTGTTGTTATCGGGGGTACGTATGGAGAACCAAGAGAAATTGTCAGATTATGTCTTCAAAGGCTCAAGAGCGGAGGAAGGATTGTAGTAGACACAATTTTGATTGAAACATTGTTCAAAACTTTAGAAGCGATGAAGGAGAACGACTTGACTGATGTAGATATTACACAAGCAACCATTAGTAAATCAAAGAGTGTTAGCACTGGCACGATGTTAATCGCGAGAAATCCAGTAACTATAATATCAGCAACAAAAAATTAGCTTGCTTAACATTCTAACTCTGCCAACTTTGGTAGAAGAATTGACCCCGCAGACTTGTTGCAATTTATTTTGAATTAATCATGAGCAATTTAATCAAGCTTGTAAGCAAAATGTTCACCTGGACAACAAACCTTCAATTTCAAAGACCCAGAGAAAACCAACCATGTCTAAAAGTACGTTAACAAGGAGTAAGAGCAGGGAAATTGGTAGATGCCTAAACCAACCAGAACATGGTCGATTTGATATCTACCATTTCAATTTGGTGTTAAACAACAAAATTACCATACTTGGATTTAAATAACTCATATTTTATGAATTTCATTTATGAAATTATCGTGCATCGGTTGTGGTCCCGGTGATCCAGACCTACTTACAGTTAAGGCAGTCGAACGAATTAACGAGGCGCAATTGATCTTTGCGCCAACATCTAAAGTTGGTAAACCTAGTATTGCTCTCTCCATAGTCCGTAAGTACTTAAAAGAAGATGCTGCGACGGTTGATTTGCTGTTTCCTATGACAAAAGATAAAGATTTACTCAAAATGCAGTGGAAAGATAATGCGGATCAGCTAGCGCATGCAGTCCTAGAAGGTAAGAGAACCGTTTATTTGACTGTTGGTGATCCGTCACTTTACAGTACTTGGATTTACATGCACAAAGAGATAGCGAAGAATTACAAAAATATAGAGATCGAAATTATCCCTGGTATACCATCTATGTTTGCATTCGCAGCAGGTGCCCGGATCAGTCTCGCAGAAGGAGAGGAAACAGTCGGAATTGTGCCAGCATGCTATGATATGGATAGAATTAAGCGTACGGCTTCATCTTGTGACACGGTTATCTTTCTTAAGGATGGACGGTATTTTGATAGCGTAATTCAAATGTTGTCAGAAGCGGGTTTTGACGATGAATCCAGGATAATAATAGCACAAGACGTTTCCTCTGATAGTGAAATTATGAAGACTGCTAAGTTGGGAGATTTGAAGAACTTCAAAACCCAGTCAGGTAAGTATTTTTCAATAATGGTGGCAAAGAGAAATGATAAAAGTTAACGATACCGTTTATTTTGTGGGTTCTGGTCCAGGAGATCCTGAATTGATAACTTTGAAAGCGCTCAGACTCCTCCAGGAAGCGGATGTAATTGTATACTCCGGATCTCTTCTCAATCCTAAGATTCTTGATTATGCCAAACGGAGGGCACTACTCCATGATGCTGCGTTGATAGATAGGGAGGAAATATTCAATATATTAAAGAACGCCGCTAAATCTAACCTCCTGGCAATTCGTTTCCATGATGGGGATCCTTCACTTTTTAGTGCGATAAGAGAACAAATAGACAAGCTCGAAAAGGAGGGAGTAAAATGTAAGGTTGTTCCTGGAATAACAGCTATCTTGGGCGCAGCAGCCTCATTGAATTTGGAGCTGACTCTACCAGGTATCACTCAGACATTGATAATTTCAAGAGTTGAATCTAGAACTCCGGTACCAGAAAGAGAAAGACTAGAAGAACTTGCCAAACATGGAACTACATTAGCATTGTACTTGAGTGTCCACTTAATCGAAAAAATTGTAAATGACTTGCTTTCAGGTGGAGTATATACTTACGATACTCCTGTTGCTGTGGTCTACAGGGCGACATGGGAAGATGAAAAGATATTACGAGGTACTCTTGCCAATATTGTAGAAATGGTCAAGAATTCTAGGATTACAAAAACTGCAGTAATAATCGTTGGTTCGGTTCTAAGACCTCAATCCTACGAATTTTCAAAAGTATATGGTCCCGAATTTACTCATGGCTACCGACGAGGAACTAGCTAGCTAGGGTAATTCATAACTAAGTATGTACGTCAGTACAATGCGCCTTAATGTCTTTCCACAGATTCTAAGGTGCTGTTGAAATAAAGTGATCATATTGCCTAAGGCAAGGCATACAATCCTGTATCGCTAGAAGATTTCTTCGTCTTTTCTCAGTCCTGCCAGTCCTGTTTTTACAGTAGAAGCGCATTCCGAACAAAGATCTTCTGAAAATGGAAAGGTTTTCATACATTGTTTACATGTTGGCCTATCGCACTTGGGACAGGGTGCAGTTGATGTTTGGTTATTACAAATATAACAATAATTCTTTTCCATAAATAACTATGAATGAATCGCTCGTAAAAGCGTATCGTCCAGTTTATTGACAATAAGTTAGCATTAGTTTCAAAAGTTCCTAAGCCGTGGCTAGAGACTAATTCGTGATAGTTCCTTTTGGTCTACTTTTGCCCACTCGCCCATGCCAAGGCCTGGGTTTGAATCCTTCCTAGCACCCACAATCTCATTTATTATGATATGTTTTGCGGCCATTGGAGGCCATACCATAGCTACATAGTCCCCTGGATTCCCTCTAGCGTCTAGGGAAGCTTGGCGTAGATTAGTATCTTGAAAACCAAGAGCAATCAATTTTTGCCTAACAGTTTCGACTAAATCAGTCTGGCCATGCACAATGATATGGACAGTTTTCTTGAAATCTAATGAAGACATAGTCGCCGTAGTTTTGAATATTCACAGGTATAAACGTGCTGAAGGATATCGACGAATATCATTGGTCGAGGGTCTATTCCGAGTGCAGAAAGATGACGTCTCATCGTTATGTACGATTGAAAATAGTTTAATTCTTCAAGCAAGTCGAACTGACAATTCTTCTCCGTTTCCGATTGGCACTGTTACAGATTGGACATCTTTCACTTTGCGAATGTAATCCAAGTAACCTTGCATTAAACCTCTATACTCATCAGGGTACAGTACATTATCTGCGGCTATTATTCCTCCGACTTGCACTAGAGGTAAAACGAGGTCAAAATATTCTATTAGATTTTCTTTATCTGCATCCAGAAAAACCAGATCGAATTTCTTTTCTTTTGAAGTTATATTTTTCTTATTACCCTTGGACAATGTTTTTAAACTGTCAAGCGCTTTCCCCTCAAGAACTTCTATCATGCCTTCCACGCCCGCTTCCCTGAAGTTTTTCCTTGCCGCAGCTATCTTGGAGGGATTTGATTCTAATGTTGTAATAACTTTGACGGGCCTTTGAGTCCCATAATTATTTTTTAAAGCATCAGCAAACCAGAGCGCAGAATATCCTGCAGAAGTTCCTATCTCCAATATCCTTTTTGCTTTACTAGCTATGGTTAACACATTAAAAAATAGTCCTGTGTCATGTGTTATAGGTTGCATCATTTCCCCTCTAGGGAGATCAATTTGTCCTGTTTTTTCAGCAATTGCTTGTTTTTCAAGAGTACTTAGCATAACAGTAATCCTCGAATCCACGATCTTCTATAGTTATACAGGTGATTTAGATATTTACTCGACTCTGATTCACGATAGTGGACAATACATAGCCATAAACTAGGGAAAGGGTAACTCGAAAAGCGTTGACCCTGAGAAGGGATCTATCGGCGAGTCATGCATACTTTGAACATCATCTACGACCTGACCAGTTGACCACTTAAACTGCATGAAGGGGAAAATTCGAATTATTGGATCAATACACGAATCGAAGACCCCACAGTTATGGAGACTAAACACGTCAGAACGTGATGCAACCTTCGAATCAGGTATTTCTGCAAACGAGCTATGCGAAAATAAAGCGATAGGCAATAGGGACAAAAGTAACGAAATCCCAAATCTGTTGCAGAGCTTTGTGGTATTAGTCGTATTTATCGTAATGGGATACAACATAAGGTATATCTAGAATTCTCCACTGGTGATCATAAGATAGTTGAATAATTCGCTGCACTAATCTAATTCGGAATGCCTTGATAGAGGACAATCAGACAAGAATTTGTTTATGAAATTATATTCTATTTTCGAATAATAAATTCTTTCATTGCTATTACAAGAGGCACTAAGTTATTCGCTGATACCTTAACCTCATCTTACATTAGATTCTTATTATAATAATTAGAAGTAGATAATGACTAGTCTCTTTTCTTAGGTTCTTCCCATATACAATCTTTAAAACCTCAGTTAGGAATTTGAACACGAACCACATCTATAGAACTCTTAATTGTGGTTGAAGTGTCCACACTTCATAATGGAGAAAATCTTTGAATTGGAAAAACTTGTAGCAATACTTGAAAAGGGAGGAAATTACTTTCTAGATTTTGTCAACTTACATACCTTACAGGTGGGAATATTGAGATTAAGACCTTTAGAAAAAGACATACAAGAGCCCCATTCAGCTGATGAAATCTACTATGTTATAAGAGGTAACGGTTTTATAGAAATGAATAACAAGAAGCACAAAATAGTACCTAATTCGTTCATATACGTCCCTGCAAATATGGAGCACAGGTTTGTTAGTAATACAGAGGAGCTCTTGGTAGCATACTTTTTAACTAATCAGACTAATGCTTGCTGACTATGGAAATGGCTTTTGACAAATCCATTGTCAATATCAATTAATTAAATGATAGTAGGCAAGATTTAACTGGAGTAACGCAAGTAAAGAAAAGAAATGAATTTCCTTTCAGAAAATCGGTTTTTTCATGCTGGATCCGCATCTCTTACACCTAGCACCCTTGACTTCTGCTCCACATGATAAACAAGAGTATTTTAGCTCAGTCCGACCCGAAAAGAATCCCCTGCCTATTCTTTCGTCGCTGAAACCAAATGATTTTAGTGCCCTCATCTGTTTTGACCTTATGTAAAACATTATTCCGACAAAGAATACCAGATTTAGGATGAATCCTACTAAAAATCCGAATAGATATGTGAATAGCAAACTTAGCCCTAGACTACCTCCGATAAACATCAATTGACGCCTTAAATCAGGTCTTAGGTTCCCGACCATCTCTTATAATAATATTATGTACTTCTTGCCTTATGAATATATTCCCAAATTGAACCTAAATTTAGGCTAAAAGTTTCAATCTGACACAGAAATCTTATTGGAACAATCAGAAGATCAACAAAGTCGGAATAATTTTCAAAAGTAACCGAAACGAAATCAACTTGTAATCTGCGTGTTGCTGATCTGGATTCAATTAAATACAGATGGTATAATTCTATGCACGATCTTAGTTTTAGTGGTAAATCCTTAAGATACAATAAAAATTTGATTATAGGGATTAGATCCTTGGAATAAGAATCGAAATCAATAGCAATACTCGAATTTTAACTATGAACGTATAATTTGCGAGTCGTAGCTATGCAATAGGCATGGTCCATGAAGTTTATTAAAAT
>Ga0137374_10005121_pt1 | contig 15582 bp, 14 predicted proteins | sample SagtaG_20_FD_104811 | JGI IMG/M metagenome (GOLD analysis project Ga0137374, IMG submission 104811) | Vadose zone soil microbial communities from Sagehorn Ranch, Mendocino, California, USA - Sage1_R_100_16 metaG | ecosystem: Environmental > Terrestrial > Soil > Vadose zone | place: USA...
ACCCGCCACGGGATACCGATCGTCTACGCGCCGGATGTGGGCAGCGGGCCCGTCGCCGAGGGCACGCTCGCGCTGATCCTCGCCGCCGCGAAGCGGCTGAGGGAGCTGGGCGAGGTCGTGCACACGGCTGCGTGGTCGTCGCGCTACGAGGTCGTCGGTCTCGACCTCCAGGGCGCCTGCCTCGGCATCGTGGGCCTGGGCTCGATCGGGCGTCGCGTCGCCAGCCTGTGCGGAGCGCTGGGGATGCGGGTCATCGCCCACGACCCGGCGCCGACGCGCGCCGACGGCGCCGGGATCGAGCTCGTCTCGCTCGCGGAGCTCGTGGCGCGCGCGGACGTCATCAGCCTGCACTGCTCGCTGACCGAGCGCACCCGCGGGCTCGTGGACCGTGCGTTCCTCGCGCGCGTCAAGCCCGGCGCGGTGCTCGTGAACGTCGCCCGCGGGGAGATGGTCGAGAGCGAGAACGTGCTCGCCGACGCGCTCGTGAGCGGCCGATTGTCAGCGGTCGCCCTGGACGTCCATCCGTCCGAGCCGCCCCAGGCCGGCCACCGTCTCTACAGCGACCCGCGCGTGATCTGCACACCGCACGCGGTCGGCCTGACGCGGCGCTGGAACGAAGAGGTGTTCCACTCACTCGCACGAGGCGTCCAGAGCGTGCTGGCAGGCGAGCAGCCACCAAACCTGCTGAACCCGGAGGCGATGCGCGGCGGGTAGAGCCCGCTCGGGCCAGAGCGAACCCGGCTAGAGAAGCGCCCGACGCCGAAGCGGACGGCCGCGCGCTTCGCCGCGTCCGAGAGCCGATCGGTTGATGCGCATCAACCGATCGACGCGCGAAGGACCGTCCACTCGATCAACCGATCGGTGGATGTTGCTTCGAAGGTGGCCGGCGCAGACTCGCCGCAATGCCGGCCGAGCTCCTGAGTCGCGATCTGGTCCACACGACGGACGCGATCGAGCTTCCGGCGACTGACCTCGAGGTCCTCGCCCGAGCGGAGCGGCGCGACTCGTACCCGATCGCCGTCACGCGGTCGCCCGAGGAGACGATCGAGCGCCTGCTTCAGGTCGTGGGCGAGCGGCGGGTCGCCGTCATCACCGACGAGACGGTGGCGGGGCTGTACGGGCCGCTCGTGGTCGGGGCGCTGGCCAAGGCGGGGGTGGAGCCCGAGCTGGCCACGGTGCCGGCGGGAGAGCGCCACAAGACGCTCAGGCAGGCGTTCGAGCTGGTCGACTGGCTCACCGGCACCCAGCTCGGGCGCCGCGATGTGGTCGTGAACCTCGGCGGCGGCGTCGTGATCGACATGGGCGGGTGGGTCGCGAGCGCGTACATGCGCGGCGTGCCCTACGTGAATCTTCCGACGACCCTGATCGGCCAGGTGGACGCCGGCATCGGCGGGAAGCTCGCCGTCAACCACGCCGTGGCCAAGAACCTGATCGGTGGCTTCTCGCAGCCGCGCGCGGTGATCTCCGACGTCTCGTTCCTCAAGACGATCGGGGTCAGGCAGCTCCGCGCGGGGCTCGCCGAGTCGATCAAGAAGGCGATCGTCGCCTCCCCGGCCTACTGGCACCTGATCGAGGACAACGCCGAGGCGATCCTGGCGAGCGACGTCCGTGCGCTCGAGGCGCTGGTGCACGGCGCCGGGGTGATCAAGGCCGAGCTGATCGAGCGGGATCCCTACGAGCAGGACTCGCGCCGCACGCTCGGCTTCGGGCACGCGATCGCCCACCCGCTCGAGACCGTGACCGCCTACCGCGAGCTGCTGCACGGCGAGGCGGTCGCGTTCGGCATGGCCGTCGAGCTTCACCTGGCCGCGGCGCGCGGCCTGCTGAGCGCGGACCGCCTCGATCAGATGCTCGGGCTCCTGCGCCGGGTCGGTCTCCCCACGACGGCGCTCGAGCTCCCGGCGGAGGTCGACGGCACGCGCCTCCTGAAGGCGACGGAACGGATCCGCCTCATCCGCGGAGGCGGATACCGCTTCGTGCTGCCCATGAAGCTCGGCGAGACCGTCATCGCGGACGACGTGACGCCGGACGAGCTCCGAGCGGCGCTCCGATGCTGCGGCGTCGACGCATGAGCACGATCACCCATGTCGGAGTGGCGGTGCCCGACCTCGACCGGGCGGTCGCCTGGTACTCCGACGTCCTCGGGCTCGAGCCGCTCGGGCCGCCGACGGAGGTGCGGGCGAACGAAGGGCACGCCGGCACGGTCGCCGCGGACGTGCTCGGCAGCGGCTCCTTCCGCCAGGCCCACCTCACCGGCGCCAACGGCGTGGCTCTCGAGCTGTTCGAGTTCACGGAGCCGGAGCCCGAGCGGAAATGGAAGGGCATCTTCCACGTCTGCCTGGTTCCCGCGAGCCTCGACCGGACAGCGGCGAGGATCGCGGCCTCCGGCGGGCGCCGCACCTCACGCATCTGGCACATCTTCCCCGACGCGCCTTACCGCACCTGCTACTGCGAGGACCCGTTCGGCAACACGATCGAGCTGTACTCGCACAGTCACGAGCGGACCTATGCCAACCGCTAGGGAGGCTCGCCTCGCGGTCGCGGGCCTCGGTCGGATCGGGCGTCTGCACGCGAGTAACGTCGCAACACGAGTGAGCGGTGCGCGCCTGAGCGCGGTCGCGGACCCGGTCGAGCCGCTCGCCCGCAACGTCGGCGCCCGCCATGGCGTGCCGTGGACGACTTCGCTCGACGAGCTCCTCGGGGGTCCCGCGCTCGACGGGGTCGTGATCGCCGCGCCGAGCACCGCGCACGCGGAGCTCGTCGCCCGCGCGGCGGCCGCCGGGAGACACGTCTTCTGCGAGAAGCCGCTGGGGCTCGACGCCGACGACTGCAGCGCGGCGGTGACGGCGGCAGCGGCCGCCGGCATCGCGCTTCAGGTCGGCTTTCAGCGCCGCTTCGATCCGGACTGGCAGGGGCTGAAAGGTGCGCTGGACGCCGGCTCCATCGGCGCGCTCGACGTCTTCCGTTGCTCGCACCGGAACGCCCAGCCACCGCGACCGCGCGCCGGCCTGGGCGACGTCTTCGTCGATGTCGCGGTTCATGACCTCGATGCCGCTCGCTGGATTGCGGGCGAGGTCGTGGAGGTGTCAGCCGCGACACGCGCCGGCGAGGAGGCGGCGGCCGTCCTCTCGCTTCGCTTCGAAAGCGGCGCTCTCGGGGTGGTCGACATTCACCGAAACGCCGGGTACGGGTTCGAGTGCAGCGCCGAGCTGGTTGGCTCCGGCGGCACGATCCGCTGCGGCTACGCGGGACGGAAGGGCGACGTGGAGCTGCTTCGCGACGGCGCTGCAACGGCAGCGCTGGTGCAGGACCACGCGGAGCGGCACGCCGCGGCATACGTGGCCGAGCTGGAGCACTTCGCCACCGTGGCCGCGGGCCGTGCCCAACCATGTGTTGGCGGGGCCGATGCCGTCGCCGCGCTCCGGCTCGCGGATGTGGCCCGGCGCAGTGCTGCGATCGGGGCTCCCCTCGCCGTCCACGAAGAGACCGCTCGCGCCATATGAGCGAGCTGGGGGTGGCACTGCTCGGCTACGGGTTCATGGGCAGCGCGCATTCCCGAGCCCTGCGCGCGCTGCGCGTGATCGAGGAGCGGCCGGCGGCACTGCCGCGGCTCGTGTCCATCTGCGGGCGTAACCGCGAGCGAGGCGAGCGTGCTCGCCGCCAGTACGGCTGGGACAGGGCCGTCCGTGACTGGCGCCGGCAGGTGACGGACGACCGCGTGGCGGTATTCGACAATGCCGGTCCGAACTCGCTGCATCTGGAGCCGACGCTCGCGGCCATCCGGAACCGCAAGCACGTCCTGTGCGAGAAGCCGCTCGGGCGGAACGCCGCGGAGGCTCGCCGGCTCTGGACCGAGGCAAAGCGCGCCGGGGTCACCCACATGTGCGGCTTCAACCTCCGCTTCCTCCCGGCGATCCGCCTGGCGCGAGAGCTCCTCGAGGCGGGCGACCTCGGCGAGCCGACGCACTTCCGTGCCCGCTTCCTCGCCTCCTCCGCGCTTCGGGAGGATCAGAAGCGCACCTGGCGCTTCGAGCGCGCCGCGGCGGGAAGCGGGGCAACAGGGGATCTCGGATCGCACCTCGTGGACCTCGCTCGCTATCTCGTCGGCGAGCCGGTGGTCGTGAGCGCGGTGTCGAAGACGTTCGTGAAGGCGCGTGACGGGAAGCCGGTCGACGTCGACGACGCATTCGCCGCGCTGGTCGAGTTCGCGGGAGGCGCGCTCGGAACGCTCGAGGCCTCGCGCGTCGCCGGCCGCCGCAGCAACGCTTGCACGTTTGAGGTGGATGGAACACGCGGCTCGCTGTCGTTCGACGTCGAGCGCCTCAACGAGCTGGCGCTGATCACCGAGCGCAAGCAGGTCCGCCGCCTCGAGGTCACCGACACATGCCATCCGTTCATGGAGCTCTGGTGGCCCGCGCCGGGCCACGCGATCGGCTGGGGCGACAGCTTCATCCACGAGCTGCGCCACTTCCTCGCCGCGGCGGCCACGGATGGCTTCGTGACGCCTCACGGGGCTGACTTCGAGGACGGCTACCGCGCCGCGCTGGTCTGCGACGCCATCCTCGAGGCCGCGGCCGCGAACGGCCGGGTGGAGGTGACCGCGGCGTTATGACGGCGAGCGCGCTCGCGCTCGCCGGCGGGCCACCCGCTGTCCCGGCCGGCTCTCACCGGCGCTGGCCTGAGATCACGGCCGACGACCGGGCCGCGGTCGGGCGCGTGCTCGACCGCGGCGAGCTGTGGGGCCCGAACGCGACCGAGGTCAGCGCGCTCCAAGCCGAGTGGGCCCGGTACGTGGGCGCCCGGCACTGCCTTCTCACGAACAGCGGAACCGCGGCGCTGCATTGCGCGCTCGCGGCCGCAGGTGTCCGCGCGGGTGACGAGGTGATCGTGCCGGCGTTCAGCTTCGTGGCCACGGCGATGGCCGTCTTCCACCAGGGAGCGGTCCCGGTCTTCTGCGACATCGACCCGCTCATCCACACGATCGACGCGCGCGCGATAGAAGCGCTGGTGGGGCCGAGGACGCGAGCGATCGTCCCCGTGCACGTCCACGGGCTTCCGGCGGACATGGACGAGATCCGGTCGGTCGGACGGCGGCACGGGCTGGCGGTCATCGAAGACGCCGCTCAGGCGCACGGCGCGACGTATCGCGGTGCGCAGGCGGGAACGATCGGCCACAGCGGCGCCTTCAGCCTCAATGGATCGAAGCATCTGAGCGCAGGCGAGGGTGGCCTCTTCGTTACCGACGACGAGGACGCCTTCGACATCGCGCGCCGGCTCGCGATCTTCGGAGAGGACACACCGCCTCCCCCGGCGGGCCACTACCGGGCCTACCGGTCCCACATGGTCGGCTGGAACTACCGCAGCCACGAGTTGACGGCTGCGCTCGCGCGCTCCCAGCTGCGCCGCCTGGACCGCTACATCCGGGCGGCGCAGCGGAACGCCCGGCTTCTGAACGCGATCCTGGCGGAGCACCCCGGCCTCCAGGCGCCGCGCGTGCCGGACGACCGCAGCTGCGTGTTCTACCGGTACCGGATCGTGCTAGACCCGGAGGAGCTGGGCTTTGCCGGCACGCCGGTGGAGCTTCGCGACCGGCTGCTGTGCGCGCTCCAGTCCGAGGGCGTGGCCGCCTCGATGTGGCAGCTCGAGCCGCTGCCCGCCCAACCCGTCTTCGACGGCCGCGACCACCCGTCGTGGCATCCCGCGGCACACCCCGTCACGAGCCGGCTGCTGAAGAGCTCATTCGTCATCGGGAGCGCGGAACACCCGCTCTTCAACCAGCCGGCGCACCTGATGCAGCTATACGCCGAGGCGTTCGAGAAGGTGATGAGCGATCTCGAGACCGTCTTCACGGCGGACTATCGGCCCGTGCGGCCGTGGCCGCCAAGTGCGTCGCGAGCCAGGCATTCGACCACCCACCGCGCCAAGCGCTCCTGGCCTGCGAGCGTGAGATGAAGGCCGTCGGCACGGAAGAACTTCGAGAGCGGCGGCCGGAGTGCCGCCCGGCTGTCGATGATCTGACCCCCCACCCGCCGGACGACAGCCGCCTTTCTCTCGACGTCCGACGCGCGCCAGCTCACTCGCTCCCTGACCAGGGCGGGCGCCCCGAGGATGCGTTCCTCGAGCACCGGCGGGGGCGTGATCAACCAGATCGACGCCCTTGTCTCCGCGCGCGTCAGGCTCCGTAGCAAGTCCAGATTTCGGTGAGTCTCGCGGTCCGGGACGAGCACGCGGCATGCGGAGCGGCCGTGCCGGCGGGCGTCGTTGGTTCCTGCCATCGCGACCACCACATCCGGATCGGCGGCCATCACGGCCGCAAACCGGCTCACCAGATGAACGGTGGTGTCGCCCCCAACCCCCAGGTTCACCATCGAGACGGCGTTCCCCCGCCGCAACAGACGGAACGCGTGGCGGAGGATCTGGGCCCACGACGCGGGATCGGCCGTAAGTGAGTCGCCGAGTGCGATCACACGGCCGATGCCCGGATGGGCAAGCGCCTCGAGCGACTCCCGAAGCGACTCGGCTTGGACCAGGCGCCGGGCCGCGGCCAGGGCGGCGGCATCCCGGGCAGCTGACACGGGCCGAGCCAACCCGTGAGCCGACGCACGGGCAAGAACGCTCAAAGTCCCTTCACCTACCCAGGCCCAAAATGGTGGCTTGTTGGACCGAGGGGGCGCTGGTCTGATCGCGTGGGCCGCACGCGGCGCCCTCTGTGATCTCACCTCAACCAGCCCATCTGATGCACGCAGGCGAGCGTGCGAGACCACGGCCCCGCGCTCGCAGCACCGGGGCGACGGCCGCGCCGGCCATCTCCCTGCGGGCCGTCTCGAAGGATTACGCCGGCCGTCCTGCGCTGCGAGAGGTGGATCTGGACGTCGCCGAAGGGGAGTTCTTCTGCCTCTTGGGCCCCTCCGGCTGTGGCAAGACGACGACGCTCAATCTCATCGGCGGCTTCGTCGCGCCATCGTCTGGCTCCGTCCACATCCGTGGAAGGCAGGTCGACCGCCTCCCGCCGCACCGCCGCGACGCAAACACCGTCTTCCAGTCCTACGCCCTGTTCCCGCACATGACGGTCGAACAGAACGTCGGGTTCGGCCTCAAGATGGCGAGAGTCGACCGCCGTGCGGCGAGGACAAGGGTCGAAGAGGCGCTCGCCCTGGTTGGGCTCGTGGATGAGGGACCACGTCTGCCCGACGAGCTCTCCGGCGGGCAGCAGCAGCGCGTCGCGGTCGCGCGGGCGCTCGTGAACCGGCCCGCCGTGCTCCTCCTCGACGAGCCACTCGGAGCACTCGACCTGCAGCTGCGGAAGCGGCTCCAACTCGAGTTGGCCGAGATCCACAGAGAGGTCGGGAGCGTCTTCGTGTACGTCACACACGACCAGCACGAGGCGCTCGCCCTGGCCGACCGCATAGCGGTGATGCGCGACGGCCGGATCGAGCAGATCGGCTCACCGAGTGACATCTACTCTCGGCCGCGCTCCCGGTTCGTGGCCGAATTCATAGGCGAGTCCAACTTCTTCCCGACGCCCGGCGGCACCGTGCTCGTTCGGCCTGAAGCGATCGCGATCACGTCGCTCGACGAGGGTGACGGACTCGTCACCGGCGAGGTGGTCCACGTGTCCTTCCTCGGCAACTGCACGCGGGTCGCGGTCCGTTGCGCCGACTTCGAGGCGCGGGTGATCGCCGAGGTGCACGGCGCAGAGGCGTTCGGAGTGCTCGGCCTTACGCCAGGGCAGCCGGTCCGTCTGTCGTGGCGCCCGGAATCCGCAGTTCGGATCGATCACGCGCCCTCAACCGAAACCGCCCTGTGAGCGGAGACCGAGGAGGTAGGTCCATGCACGAAGGAGTAACACGCAGAACAGCCCTGCGGCTTGGAGCAGGCGGAGCCGCGGCGGCCTATCTCGCCGCCTGTGGGGGCGGGGCGGGCGGCAGCGAGGACAACCGGATCCTCTTCAAGACCTGGGAGGACCACTATCTGCCCGAACAGCTGACCGAGATTCGCCGGCAGGACGACATCGCCGTGAAGGTTTCCTTCATCGACGACAACCTCACGAATCTCCAGCAGCTGAAGCGAGGCGGACGGTTCGACGTGGTCAGTGCCGATGCGCTCTGGGTCCCCAAGTTCCGAGCGGAGGGCTTGATCGACACTCTCGACCCCGACGACCTCTCGACCTGGAAGAACCTCTATCCGGCGGCGCGCAATGTGTCGTTCTGGACCGACGCGGGCAAGCCGACCTGCTATCCGCATGGCTGGTCTCCGCACCTCCTCTACTACAACCCGGATGAGGTGACGACGCCGCCCGACTCGTGGGCGGCCCTGCTGGACCGGAAGTACCGCGGCAAGGTCGTGCTTCCGAAGGAGCCAAACGACATCCTCGCCAAGGCCGGGGTGGCCACCGGCGCGGCGAAGCCATTCGCCATGACCGACGCGGAGCTCGCGCGCGCGAAGGCCTACCTGACCGAGCTCAAGCCCAACATCTTGAAGCTCGCGCAAGCCGGGACGGAGGAGGTGAGGGCCTTCTCGGAAGGCGCGACGGTGATCAGCACGATCCTCGGCTTCGATCTTCGCATGGAGGAGGCAGGCGGCCCGAAGGCCCGCGGCGTGTTGCCGCGCGAGGGGACGATCGCATTCGCGGACGGGGAGATGGTCGTCGCCTCGTCACCGAAGCGAAGCCTCGTGAACCGGTTTCTGGAGGCCGATTTCCAACCGGAGTGGATCGCCAAGCGGTTCCTGAAGTATCCGCATCCGCACTTCGACGAGAAGGCGTACAAGCTGCTGGTCGATCAGGGCCACGGCGAGCTCGCCGACCGTGTCCTCTACAACCGGCCGGAGCTGCCTTTCGATCCCGAGCAGGTTGCGCTCGTGGCCCCGCCTCCGAACCAGACGGCCTACACGGACGCGTACAACGAGGTCTTCGGCGCATAGGTCCGGCGTGCTCCGCAAGTACGTTGGTTTCGTTCCGGCCGCCCTGCTCCTGGGAGGGCTGTTCGGGTTCGCCCTTGTCGTGACGGTCCTGTACAGCTTCTGGGAGGTCAGCGACTTTGAAGTCAAGGCGAACTGGACGCTCGGCAATTACGAGTACCTCCTGAGCGTCGGCACATACGCCCGAACATTCGGTGCCACGCTCGCGATGGTTGCGTCCGCCACCGTGCTCACCGTCGGAGCGGCGTTCCCGTTCGCTTACTGGCTTACCCGCCACGTCTCGCCGAGGTGGCGGCGCCCCCTGCTGGTGGCGGTGGTGCTGCCCTTCTTCGCGAGCTACCTGCTGCGCATCTATGCGTGGATCGCGATCCTCGGCCAGAACGGGGCGATCAATCGCGCACTGCAGGCGGCTGGAATCACCGATGAGCCCGTCTCTCTGTTCCTGTTCAACCGCCCAGCGGTCGTGTTGGTTCTCGTGTACCTCTATTTCCCGTTCGGCGTGCTTGCGTTGTACGTCTCCCTCGAGCGCTTCGATTGGAGCCAGCTGAACGCGGCGATGGACCTCGGGGCCAGTCCTTTGGTGGCGCTGCGTCGGGTCTTGCTGCCGCAGATAGGACCCGGGGTCGTAACGGCCGTGGTGTTTGTCGCGATTCCGATGCTCGGCGAGTACGTCACGCCGTTGCTCGTGGGCGGCACGAAGGGGGTGATGGCGGGAAACCTCGTGGCCACCTTCTTCGACACCGGGGAGTACTCCCGCGGTGCCGCGGCGGCGCTGCTGATTGCGGGTTTTGTCACCGCGGCGCTCGTGTATTTCCGCCGCTCGCTCGACCTTGCGGCGGCGGCCGATGCGCGGCACTGAGCCGGTCGTCTCTCGACTGGGCCGGGCGACGCGCGCACTGCTGGGCTTCTACGCGTTCGGCATCTACCTGTTCGTATTCGCGCCGATCGCCCTCCTCGTCCTGTTCAGCTTCAACGCCAACCCCTCCGGCGCGTTTCCGGTGACTGGGCTGACGACGCGGTGGTACGACGCGATGCTCGCGGACTACGAGCTCCGCGACTCCTTCTGGACCTCGCTCGAGGTGGCAATTCAGGTCGTGGTGCTGAGCACCTTCGTTGGGATCACGGCGGCGTTTCCGCTGGCGCGTTCCGGCACTCGCTTCCTCGGCGCGATACGCGTTTGGATCACGCTGCCGATCATGCTCCCGGGACTGCTGATCGGCATAAGCCTGCTGATCCTTCTCTCCACGGTGCTCGGCCTGGAGCTCTCACGGCGTACCGCCGTGATCGGTCAGGCGATCTTCACGACTCCGTTCGTGATCATGCTGCTGACAGCTCGGCTCGAGGGCCTCGACCCCCGCCTCGAGTGGGCGGCCGGCGACCTGGGTGCGGACGCCCTACGCAGGCTGATGCACGTGGTCCTGCCGGCCGTCGCTCCGGCGATCTTGGCGGGAGCGCTGCTCGCGTTCACGCTCTCGTTCGATGAATTCATCATCACCCTGTTCCTGATCGGGGGCGACCAGACGCTCCCTCTCTACATCTTCAATCACGTGCGCTACGGCATCACTCCCGCTGTGAACGCTGTCGCGTCCCTGTTCCTGCTGGGATCACTCTCTGTCCTGACGCTTGCGGTCGTCACGACAAGGATGCTCAGGCTGCCTTTCCGGCGCCGATGAGAACCGCTCCTCGAGCCAGCGCATCGCGAATTTCACGAGGGCCGCGGCGGGGAACAGATGGCCGTCCGCGGACGCGACCCGCCCCCTCACGCCCACGCCCGCCGCCAACGCCGCCTCCGCCATCGCCGCAATCCCCTCCAATGGATCGATGCCTCGGTCGACGACTTCCTCGTAGGGGAAGGGCCCATGCTCGACGTCGATGTCGTGCAACGTGCGCCACACGGTCCCGTCGGGCGTCGCGATCGGGAGTGAGTAGGTGCGCCGGCGCTTGCGAGGCAGTTCCACAACCGCCTCCGCGTGGTGTAGCAGCGTCAGGGACCGCAGGGGAGCCCCCAGCATCAGCACCTGTCCCCCGCAGTCGACGAGCCGCGCGAACGGCGTGCACGCGCCGAAGCTGTCGTCCAGCGCGTGTGGAGCGGTGAGCCAGCGCGCCTGCCTTCCGATGGCCACCACGCGCTGGTCCGGATGCGCGCTCTTCCTTGAACCGGGCCACGAGCGAATCCGCTCGGGGACGCGCCCGTAGCGAGGATTCGCCTCGGAGTGATCGGGGTCGAAGCCCGGCATCTCGTCCAGATATGCGCTTTGCCAGTCCGGCGGCCACTCGTCCATGCGCAGCGGTATGTCGCTCCACGACGCCACGGCGGCGACCGTGCCGCCCGGTCCAACCGCGTCCATCAGCGCCCGCACCACGGTCTCCGTTCCGCCAACCACCCACCCGATCGAACGCATGCTGGTATGGGCAAGGAGTACGCAGCCTTCCGGCACGCCGAGCGCGCGCAAGGCATTCGCCAGCTCCGAGCGCCGGACCGGTGCGCCCCGGCGCCAGTCACCTGACATCGGTGGTTCCCGCGGACACTCCCGCGACGCTCCCGACGACTGCCAGGCCGCCAAGGATCTGGAGCGGCGTCAGCGTCTCACCGAGGAATACCAGCGACGCCACGGCGGCCGCAACGGGCTCCACCGCTGTGATGAGGGCAGCGGGAAAGGCCGCTGTCCGTTCCATTCCCACGCCGAGCAGGAGGAAGGATGCAGCGGTGAGCGCTCCGACCGCGACGGCGTACGTCGCCGTCGCTCGGTGACTCAGCTCCAGCGACACTCCCCCGAGCTGCACGGCCAGGCCAGCGGCGGCCGCCGCCACGATCATGCGACCGATCGCCTGTGCGAACGGCTCCCGGCTCAACAGGTCCTCGAGCAACAGAAAGACGAGCGCGAAGAGCACGGAAGCGCCCACGGCGAGTGCGACGCCCACGGAGTCCAGCGGTTCTCCAGCGGGCGCCCGAAGAAGGAATCCCAGGCCGGCCAACACCACCGGGAAGAGCGCTACGACGCGCCGCGGGGGCGGAGCGCCGAGGCCCCACGACACCAGGGCTATCCACAATGGCGCGAGAAACACGATCGTCACGAGCACGGACGCGGGCAGGCGCGACAGGGCCTCGAATTCGAGAAAGCCCGCGGCTGCGAACGCAACACCGGCCCCGCCCGCCGTGGCGAGCGAGCGCGGGGTGGACCGGTGGCCACGCGGTCCAAACGCCAAGGGGCTCAGGAACAGCCCCGCGACGACCACGCGCGACGCGAACAGCGACCTAGGTGACGAGCCTGCCTCGTAGGCGAGCTTCGCCAGGACCGACACCGCCCCGAAGCCGCACGCCGCGGTGGCGATCGCGAGGGGGCGCATGGGCGACAGCGTCCCCCGGGGGCGGCCGACGGCGCATCAACCGATCGGTTGATTGGGTGGATGATTCTGCTCGAGGGGGGCCGGACGCTCGCAGCGACTTTCGATCGCGATCTGCTGCCCCGTGGAGCCCGAGCGCTCGAGCGCCAGGAGCACCTCGAGGACGTGGTAGGCGAACTCGCCGCTCGCCCGATGCGGCCGCTCGTCGCGGATCGCCCGCGCAAGCTCGGCGATCCCGATTCCGCGCCGGACGTCGCCGGGCTGCACAAGCGGGATCGGAGACCACCGAACGGTTCCGGGCGGTGGCGGCGGCTGCTCGAGCTCTTCCTGGCCGGCCCGGCGGAGGCGCGGCTGGCCGCCGAACTCGTCGGGGTTCGCCACAGACAGCGAGCCGGCGCTGCCGTAGATCTCGATGTACGGCAGGTTCGTTGCCCAGACATCCCAGCTGAACAGCACGGTCACGAGCGCGCCGCACTCAAACTCAACCGCGCCCGTGACGTGGGTCGGGACCTCGACGCCGATGCACTCGCCGCGCCTGGGCCCCACCCGGATCGTCCGCTCGCGGAAGGCCATGCTGCTCAGGGCCGTCACCCGCACCACGGGCCCGAGAAGCGCCACGAGAGCGGCCAGGTAGTACGGGCCGAGATCCAAGCTCGGCCCGCCGCCCTTTCGATAGAAGGCGTGGACGGCGGGATGCCAGGTCTCGTAGCCCGGCTCGGTGACCAAGGCGACCCCTCCGGTGATCGTCCGCCCGATCCAGCCGTCGTCGACGAGCTTGACGGCCGTCTGGATCGAGCCACCCAAGAAGGTGTCCGGTGCGCATCCAAGCCGTAGGCCCGCGGCCTCGGCGGCATCGACCACGCGGCGCCCATCTTCAAGCGTCACGGCCAGCGGCTTTTCGGACCAAACGTGCTTGCCGGAGCGGATCGCGGCGAGGCTGATCTCGGCGTGCGACTGCGGCGGGGTGAGGTTCACGACGAGGTCGACCCCCGGGTCGCTCAGCAGCTGGTCGGGCGTGCAGGCCCTCGGCACGCCGTGCTGCGCCGCCTTCTCCCGGGCCCGCCCGAGCTCGAGGTCGGCACAGGCGACGACGGTGAGCTGCTCATAGCGGGCCAGTCCCGCGAAGTACTGGCCGCTCACGTGGCCGCAGCCGAGGATCCCGATGTTCACCCTCGGAAGGCTCCGGTCGCGAGACCGGCTCCTCAAGCCACATCTCTGTCACGACAGGTCTCGGCCGCGAGCGCCGGCGCCGCTTCCGGGGCCCGCTAGCCCGCTCGCGCGGCCTCGGCCGTCGCGCCCACAAGCTGGCCGCCGGGGCAGTCGCAGGCGTTGACCCTGCGGCGCGGGTTCACGATCCCGGCGAGGCCGAGGAGGCCACCCAGCGCCACGAGCGTGGTGGCGATCCCGATCGCCAGGTGGAAGGCGTCCACCGAGGACTCCTGCGACGCGCTCGCCAGCCGGGCGCGCACCGGAAGCGGCGCGTCGGTCGCGACCACGCGCGCCAATGGCTGCTTCTCCGCCTCCTTGATCGCGCGGCTGACCTCGGGACGGTCGGCCGCCGCGCCCAGGTCGTCGCGGAGCGAGGTTCCGAACGAGGACGCCACCAGCGCGCCCACGGCCGCGATGGCGATCAGGCTCGCCACGCGCGCGATCGCGTTGTTCACGCCGGAGGCGATGCCGGCGTTGTGCTCGTCCGCGTCGGCCAGCACGGTCGCGGTGAGCGGCGCGACCGTCATCGACAGCCCCATTGCGAACACGAGCAGCCCGGGCAGCAGGTCCGTCACGTAGTCGACGTCGGCGTCGAGGCGCAGGAACAGCGCCAGGCCCGCGGCTGCGATCAGCGGCCCGAAGCCCATGAAGAAGCGCGGTCCGTAGCGGTCCGCCAGCGCGCCCCAGCGCGTGGAGAGCAGGAACATCACGGCCGTGACCGGGATCGTCGTGGTGCCGGCCTCGATCGCGCTGAAGCCCGCCACCTGCTGCAGATAGAGCACCAGGAAGAAGAACAAGAGCCCCAGGCCGGCGTACATCGAGAACGTCTCCACGTTCCCGATCGCGAAGTTCCTGCGCCGGAACAGCGACAGCGGGAGCATCGGGTGGCGGCTGCGCGCCTCCCACATGATGAATGAGCCAAAGAGGACGGCGCCCGCGACGAGCGGCAGCCACACGGTCGGGTCGCTCCAGCCATTGCGCGGCTGTTCGATCAGCCCGTAGGTGAATCCGGCTAGCCCGAACGCGCAGAGCGCAGCGCCGACGAAGTCCACGCGCGCGTCCGCCGGTCGTGGCCGGCCCTGCGTCATGACACGCGAGACCAGGCCCATCGTGATCAGGACGATCGGGATGTTGATCGCGAAGATCCAGCGCCACGACGCCGCGTCGACCAGCTGCCCGCCGATCAGCGGCCCGAGCACGGTCCCGATTCCGCCCCAGGCGGTCCACGCCCCCACCGCCTTTCCGCGCTCGTCCGGCGGGAAGGTCGCCACGATGACGGCCAGCGCCGCCGGCGTGAGCAGCGCCCCGAAGACGCCCTGAAGCGCGCGGGCGAGCACGAGCAGCTCGATCGTCGGCGCGACGGCGCAGAAGAGCGACGTGAATCCGAAGCCCGCGACCCCGGTCATGTACATCCTGCGCTCGCCGAACAGGTCGCCGAGCGAGCCCCCGATCAGGATCAGCGAGCTGAGCGTGACGAGGTAGGCGTTCGCGGTCCACTGCTGGCCCGCGAGCCCTCCGCCGAGGTCGTCGGCGATCGACGGCAGCGCCACGTTGACCACGGTCGAGTCGACCGTCACCACGGTCGTGCCGAGGATCGCGGCGACCAGAACGAGCTGCTTCTGTTGCGTAGTCGCCAGTGGCGACGCAGCCACGTTCTCAATCCTCGAAGAAGGCGTAGCCGTACTCCCCGCGCTTGTAGGCGAGCTTCGCGATCGCGATCATCCGCTCGTCGTCGTTCCGCTCGACCTGGTTGAGCGCCAGCATCACCCGCGCCGCCGCGCGGCGGCAGAAGGTGTCGCAGATGTAGCGCTCCTGGCCGGACGGCTCGACGCCGTGCTCCTCCAGGTGCGCGCTCACGCGCGACAGCACGGCCACCTGCGCGTAGATGTCGGACACCGCCGACGCCAGCCGCTTCTGGTGGAACTGCCGCTCGGCGATCCCGGCGCGGTGCTCGCGCAGCAGGCCCTCGGTCACCGCGCGCAGCCGCTTCACCTGCTCGGACACCGACCCGGCGAGCTCGTCGAGCTCCTCGTGCGCGCGCGTGATGCGGTCCGGGCGCACCTCGCGCGCGATCCGACCCGCCACGTACTCGGCGAGCACCCCGATCGA
>Ga0137374_10005122_pt1 | contig 15581 bp, 16 predicted proteins | sample SagtaG_20_FD_104811 | JGI IMG/M metagenome (GOLD analysis project Ga0137374, IMG submission 104811) | Vadose zone soil microbial communities from Sagehorn Ranch, Mendocino, California, USA - Sage1_R_100_16 metaG | ecosystem: Environmental > Terrestrial > Soil > Vadose zone | place: USA...
GCACGCGGTCTGACCATGCCCCTACAGGGGGTTGGATTAAAAGCGCGGCAACGTTATCAAGGGCCATGAAGATACCAATAATATTGGTTGGCAGGCCATATTTACTTTCCAGAAAATTTGGTACATAAGAGTTATATAATGCGTTCAATACGCTTACGCCAAAGAAGCCGAACCCGAGCAGGAAAATGCGGCCATAAGAGAAGCGTGAATCCATCAATGCCTCCTTAAATTTCCATGCAACATAAGCGTAATTCGTCGTTCACATATTACGCATTACGTTTTAATTCTTCGATGTATTTTCGTTCTTTGTCGCTTAACTCTGCTTTTTCCAGTAAATCGGGCCTACGTTTCAAGGTTCTTAATAAAGCCTGCTCACGCCGCCATTTTTCAATTTTACCGTGATCGCCTGATAATAAAATCTCTGGCACCTTCCAGCCATTAAATTCAGGTGGACGTGTGTAGTGCGGATATTCTAGCAATCCCATTGCGTGGGAATCATCTGCGGCTCCCTGCGGATCTCCAAGCACGCCGGGGATAAGACGCGAGATGGCATCAATGAGTACTAAGGCAGGCAGCTCACCTCCAGTCAACACATAATCACCGATCGAGATTTCATCAGTGACAAGGTGCTCACGAATACGCTCGTCTACGCCTTCATAGCGGCCACAGACCAGGGCCATCTTTTCATAGCGCGAGAATTCGTCAGCGATGGCTTGCGAGAAAACGCGTCCCTGTGGAGTGAGCAATATGATGGGGCAGGCAGGCTGGGGTCCAAGGACAGACGCGACCGCTTCAAAAACGGGTTCAGGTTTCATCACCATGCCACCCCCTCCGCCATAAGGTGTGTCGTCCGTCGTGTGGTGTTTGTCGTGTGTAAAATCCCGGATGTTATGTACGCGTACGTTGATCAACTCCCGCTCATGTGCGCGTTGAAGGATACTGCTTTCGAGATATGGAGAAAATACTTCAGGCAGGAGGGTAAAGACCTCAAACTGCATAATTGGATTTTAGCATAATCCCTAAATCCCAGCCCAAGAATAAAACTGGAATCCGACGACAGGAGTCGTCGGACTCCTAAGAGACAAATTAGAGCTCTCAAAGCCCGCTTGACGCACGTTTGCGTGGGATGGTAACATGATTGTATGTACTTAAAAGGCAGTAAATGGAGTATGACACATAGGCGTAGGCGGCCTAACTGGTTCCGTATTGTTTTGCTTTGTCTGCTGATATTGGGGATGGCTTATGTAGATCGATTTATTATTGCCACTCGACCTTCACCTTTTGTGCCTACACCCACAGTCACACGTTCGCCTGAATCATATATTACAGAAGCGGAAGATTTGTTCAAGCAGGGCAAGTTGCTTGAATCCATCGCATCGTATCAGCAGGCAATAGCCGCTAATCCAGATAATCCCTCCATATATATTGCAATGGCTCGTGTTCAGGTCTTTGCGGGCCAGTACAAAGATGCTCAAGTCAGTGCTGAAGATGCGCTTTTGCTGAACCCGGATAATTCTATGGCTCACGCCGTACGCGCTTGGTCGCTAGATTTTCAGGGTGATTATTTTAAAGCTGAGGATGGTATCAAGCGTGCCCTTGAACTTGATCCGAATAATGCTTTAGCTCATGCTTACCATGTTGAAATCCTTGTAGACGCTTTTGTGAGCGGCACAGGTGAGCTCGGCGGTGTTGATAAAGCAATTGAAGAGTCTAAGGTGGCGTTAGCCCTTGCCCCCGATACACTTGAATCGCATCGTGCTAGAGGCTATATTTACGAAGCCACCGGCAACTATGAAGAAGCCATTCGAGAATATCAAGTTGCCGTTACCGTTAATCCTAACATTTCTGATCTGCATCTCGCGCTTGGCCGTAATTACAGATTCCTCGGCATTTACGATCAGGCTATCGACGAGTTTTCACGTGCCGATGCACTCAACCCAGAAGATCCTACACCAGATTTGTTAATCTCACGCACATATGCTACTGTTGGTGAGTATAACAAGGCGATGCAATATGCTGAGTCGGCCGTTCTTAATAATCCTACCGATTCCAATTTGCGTGGCAACCTCGGTGTGATGTATTACCGTAACTTATATTGGCCGGAGGCAGTGACCGAACTGGGTTATGTAGTCAATGGCGGTTTAACAGAAGATGGCGAGCAAATCAACTCGATCAACTTAGTCCCGGATGCACGAATTGCTGAATACTATTTTACATATGGTCTTGGTCTTGCGCGCCTAAATCGCTGCGGTGAGGCTGTAAAAATCGCACAGTCTTTGCTGGCGCGTGTCCCTTCTGATGAACTTGCTATGGAGAACGCCAACGAGATCATAAACCGCTGCCAGCAGAATCTGATCGAGACGCCCATCCCGCTTGAAACCGAGACTGAAGCTGGAACCCAGCCACCCGGAGAAACTTCCACTCAAACTCCCGAAGCTCCGACGGAAGAGGCTCCTGCTCCGACACCATGAACATTTATCGTAAGCGTTCGATTTTTCGCCAACGTAGTCAATCCAATGTATATCGTATGTTTCTGTGGGTCGTGTTGATCCTCGGGGGCATCTGGCTCATTCGGGGGGTACAACGGGGAGAGATCAAACCGCTGTTCCAGCCTACAGCTACACCCACGCGTCTCGCTGGGTCTTTTGCGCTGGAAGCTGAAGCTCAATTTACAGCCGGTCAATTAAATGCAGCGATAACAGCTTATCAGGAGGCAGTGCGCGTTGACCCAAATAACGCAGAGGCATGGGCGAAACTCGCTCGTATCCAGACTTATTCCACTGCTTTGCTGGTGACTGACCCAGATCGTAAGGCGCGCCTTGCCGAAGCGCTCGAGTCCATTGACAAAGCAGTTGCTCTTGCGCCAGAAGACAGCACTGTTCATGCGATACGCTCATTTGTGCTGGATTGGAATGCTAGTCCAAATCTCGTTTGTACCGCGGAAGAAGTTTCGGAAAAGGGTACCTGCAAGGAAGTAGGTAAATTACTAACAGAAGCAGACCAAGAAGCAAATCGTGCCATACAGTTGGATTCAACGAACATATTGGCATTGGCTTTTTATGCTGAGATTTTGGTCGACGAACAGAGATGGACCCAGGCCGATCAATATATTTCACAGGCTCTTGAAAGTGGCTCGACCGTGATGGACGTGCATCGTGTGCATGCTTATGTGCTTGAGTCGTTGGGAGAGTATACACTTGCCATCGAAGCCTATGACCGTGCAATTGCTATTGCACCAAATCTGACCTTCCTGTATTTGCGCGCAGGCGCGAATTATCGTCGTCTCGCATTCGATAGTCCTAACGAAGAAATACAACGACAGCTTTACGAAAAATCATTGGATTACTTTGCTCAATGTGCACGCATCAATCAACAGCTTGGCGTAGAAGATCCTGTACCATATCTCTCCATTTCACGAACCTATTCGCAAATGGGTGAGTTCTTTATTGCCGCACGCAACGTGCAGAAAGCTCTCGATTTCCAGCCTGCTAATGCCGATATTTATGGACAGTTGGGGGTTATCTATTTCAAGTCGCGCAACTATGAGGGATCTATCCCTGCGTTCCAATGCGCAGTGCGCGGTTGTTCCGGTGAAGATTCTTGTAAAGGTCGGGGCTTGGATGGCTGTGATGATGAAAACTTGCCTGTTACAGTAGAAGGTCTGGCGTTATCTCCAAGTACAGTAGTGTATTACTACACTTATGGCTCCGTGTTGGCCGCTTTGAGTCGCCCGAAAGATAATCATTGTGGGGAAGCAATGGATGTGCTGGGCGAGGTCAAAGCTGCGTTTAGCAGCGATCGGGATATCTCTGGCATTGTGGCTGCGGGTGAAGAAATTTGCCAGTCGCTGGCTGAGGGAAAGGGGCCAAGTTCAAATTCCACTCCTGAAGCAACTCTTACATTAGAGCCTGTCATGACGGAAACTCCAACGGCCACTCCATAGACAATTTCTTACGTCAGAATTTTGTATAATTTTCCACTATCCCCTTGACGTAGCTTCCTAAAATAGGTATGATTAGATTTAGCACTCTAGTGAACCGAGTGCTAATTTCATGATTATCCAAATAAAAACCTTTTAGGAGGCCACATATGGCAAAAATCTCATTCAAACCGCTTGGCGGCCGCGTCCTCATTGAACCGATCGAACAGGAAGAAGTGACCGCGGGCGGCATTGTCCTACCCGAAACTGCGAAGGAAAAACCCCAGCAGGGTAAAGTTCTGGCTGCTGGACCTGGTGACCGCAATGACAAAGGCGAGCGCATCGCCATGGATGTAAAAGCGGGCGATACGGTTTTATTCGCCAAATACTCCGGCACCGAAGTCAAGATGGATGGCAAGAAACTGCTGATCCTGCGCGAAAGTGACCTGCTTGGTATTGTAGGTTAATCTAGATAATATAAAAAGTGAAGGAATAAAACTATGGCTGCAAAACAACTAGTATTTTCTGAAGATGCTCGTCGTAAGCTCAAGAACGGCATGAACATGGTTGCCAATGCTGTTTCTGCTACGCTTGGTCCTAAAGGCCGTAACGTGGCTGTGGATCGCAAGTTCGGTTCGCCGACCATCACACACGATGGTGTTTCCGTTGCGAAGGAAATCGAACTGGAAGATCCATTTGAGAATATGGGCGCTCAACTGCTTAAGGAAGCTGCTCAGAAGACCAACGATATCGCTGGCGATGGCACCACTACCTCCACCGTGCTTGCCCATGCTATTGTCAACGAAGGCCTTAAAGCTCTCGAAGCTGGTTACAACCCGATGCTTCTCAAGCGCGGCATTGAACTCGCTACAGAGACTGTTGTGAACGAACTGAAGAAGAACTCTGTCAAGATTGACACCAAGGAAGAGATCGCTTCTGTCGCCACCAACTCTGCTGCTGATGAAGAGATCGGTAACTTGATCGCCGATGTGATGGACAAGGTCGGCAAAGACGGCGTCATCACGGTTGAAGAATCGAAGTCTCTCCAGTTTGAAACCGAATTTGTTGAAGGTATGCAGTTTGATCGCGGTTATATTTCTGCGTATTTCATTACCAGCACAGATCAAATGCAAGCCGTTATTAACGACCCTTACATTTTGATCAACGAGAAGAAGATTTCTGCCGCGCAGGATATTGTGCCTTTGCTCGAGAAACTCGTCCAGACCGGCAAGCGCGATCTCGTAATCCTCGCTGAGGATATTGATGGCGAAGCACTCGCTACCCTCGTGTTGAATAAATTACGCGGTATGTTAAACGTACTGGCTGTAAAGGCGCCCGGCTTTGGTGATCGCCGCAAAGCCATGTTACAGGATATTGCTGTTCTTACCGGCGGTACCGTGATTGCTGAAGAGACTGGCCGAAAACTCGAAACTGCTACTATTCAAGACCTTGGCCGCGCCGAGAAAGTTGTCGCAGACAAAGAGAATACTACTATCGTTGGCGGCAAAGGCAAGAAGAGCGACATCGAAGGCCGTATCAAGGAAATCCGTGCTGAAATCGAAAAGAGCACCAGCGATTATGACAAGGAAAAACTCAACGAACGACTTGCCAAGTTGAGTGGTGGCGTTGCCATCATTCGTGTGGGCGCCGCAACCGAAACTGAAATGAAAGAGAAGAAACACCGCGTGGAAGATGCTCTCTCTGCTGCGCGCGCCGCGGTGGAAGAAGGCATTGTGCCTGGCGGTGAGATCTCGCTCATCAATGCCGTGGCCAAACTCAATAAGCTCAAGCTTGATGGCTATGAAAGTGAAGAAGTGGGCGTTGGCGTGAACATCGTCAAGAAGGCACTCGAAGCCCCAATCCGCAAGTTGGCCGCGAACGCCGGCCAGGATGGCTCTGTGATCATTGATACCGTCCGCCGTACTGCTGCCGAAAAGAAGAATAGCAACATCGGCTACAACGTTCTTACTGATGAATACACCGATATGATCAAAGCCGGTGTGATTGACCCGGTCAAGGTCGTGCGCGGGGCGCTTGAGAATGCCGCCTCCATCGCCGCCATGATCCTCACCACCGACGTCTTGATTACCGACCTGCCTGATAAGGAAAAGGCTGCTCCGGCCATGCCTCCGGGCGGTATGGATTACTAAACCTATCCCTGACCTCCTCGCCCTCACTCCATCCCCTCTCTCCTAAGGAGAGGGGCACGGGGTGAGGGTTTTTCATTGGTATAATTTCGACGATGTTTTCTCAACCTCAGATTTTTTTGAATCGGTCGATTCTGATTTTATCTTTGGCACTTTCCTCTTGCAACCCATTTTTAGGAACCCCAACCACCACACCTACGCCCCCTAAACCGACTGAAACACCTGTCCCTCCCACACCAACTCCTCCACCTTCTGCAGCAACTATTAACGGCGAATACATTACGCTTACAGAGTTTCAAGCTGAACTTGATCGTTATCAGTCCGCGCAAAAAGCACTAAATAAAACGGTTACAGAGCAAGCAGCCAAAAAAATTGTTCTTGAGGATCTCATTGCACAGGTTTTGTTGGCGCAGGGCGCGAGAGACGCGGGTTTCAATTTAACGGAAGCAGATTTACAGTCCAGGATTGAAGCACTGACAAAGGAAGTTGGGGGTGCGGATAAACTTAAGGCATGGCAATCCACAAACGGTTACGATGCTGAATCTTTTCAACTAGCTCTAAAACGCGCGGCTGAATCGGCATGGATGCGTGACAAAATCATTGCGGATGTGCCTGGTACTGTAGAACAAGTTCACGTACATCAGATTTTGACCTATAATGAAGATGATGCGAAAGCTGTGTTGGATCAATTGAAAGTAGGCAAAGATTTTGATGAGCTGGCCGCGTTATATGATCCATTAACACACGGCGAATTGGGTTGGGTGCCGCGCGGTTACTTGCTCGACTCAAAAGCTGACGAGGCCGTGTTTACTCTGAAAGTTGGCGAATACAGCGAGATCATCACTACTAAGGCAGGCTTTCACATTTTCAAAGTAATAGAACGTGGTGAACATTCTCTCTCACCGGATGCTCTTTTAAGCGTACAGGAACAAGCTTTGCAAAAATGGTTAAGTGACCATCGTAAACAAAGTGACGTTGTCATAGCTCTTGATGACTTGTCGCCCTGAGGAAGCAAAACTTGCAACATATTGTGTACATTGCGGGTGAACGATCAAAGGGCTTTTACTGTTGGCTGTGAGTTTCCCTTCGGCCCGGCTCACCTGTGTCTGCCGTGTCTCGTCTGGTCCAGGCAGGACGGGCTCCGGCGACTTTCTCCGCGATACAGGGTTCGCGGCTCAGAATGAAACAATATGATGATTTGGTCGAAACTCATTCTTGGAGTCATTCAATGGACAACTACGATTATACGGATACGCCACAATCAAAACAGAGGACACGCCTTGAGCTATGGGATATCTTGAGTATTCTCATGCTGTTGATTACATTATGCTTAGGGATATATTTTGTTTTGTTATTCATGTACCCCAATTCGCCTTTAAATCTCTTGCCACCCAACCGTGTTGATCCATTCGCACCTGTGACGGCCACAATTACACCTATTCAACTCGAGCCTACCTGGACGGTTACTCCGGGTAACGCTACAGAGACTCAGACTTTAGTACCTACGATCACTCTTTTGCCCTCACCCACGTTCTTCTCATTAATCCCACCCACAGAAACTCCTACATTTACACCAACACCCAAAGCACCCTTCTCGGCTTCGGTAAACGTATTACAGAGCGATATCACCATTCCACACCTTCAAACCGCGGCTTGTAATTGGCAGGGTGTGGGTGGTTCGGTTGTGGATGCCAATAACAGTGACATCATTGGTATGGTCATCCGTATTGCAGGCAGATATAGCGGGAAATCCATCAATATGACCACAGTCAGTGGTGTTAGCCCCGACTACGGGAAATCAGGTTTTGAATTTGTTCTGGGAAATATACCGGTCGCTTCCAAGAGCGAACTTTATCTTCAGTTACTTGATCAGGCTGGCTTGCCGCTTGCAGATAATGTATACATCGACACCTTCAATGATTGTAAAAAGAATTTGGTTTTGGTTCGTTTCAAGAAGAACCGATAAGCACTTGAATACAGTGGCGACCAGACTGGTCGCCACTTCGCTTCTAAATCGCTACATTCCAATGCGCGTATTTGGGACTCCTTCCACGCAATACATCATCAAGAAGTTTTCTGAGCTTTATGGTAACTGGCCCCATTTCGCCTCGTCCAATGGGACGATGATCCACCTTTGTCGCAGCAGTGATTTGCGCCGCAGTACCGGTTAAAAACAACTCTTCAGCAATAAAAATTTCCGTACGGTCAATCGAGCGCTCCACGGTCTCCATTCCAAGTTCATTTTTTGCAAGTTCAATCACTGACTGGCGCGTGATGCCCTCCAGAATGTTATCCGTCACAGGTGGTGTGACCAGCACACCGTTACGAACCATAAATACATTCATCGCTGAACCTTCAGAGACGTGGCCGTTCTGATCTAACACTAGCGCCTCGTCAAACCCGGAAAGGTTGGCATCGCTCTTGATCAGCGCAGAATTGGCATATGCTCCAGCTATTTTGCCGCGCGCCGGTATGACGTTGTCGTCAATGCGCCGCCATGAGGAAAAGGTCAGGTGGGCGTTGGTATCATTTTTGACATATTTCTCAAATGCTATAACAAAAATGCTCAGTTCATCTCTCAGATCGTGGAGACGCACTCCTATGCCTTCGTCTGCTTTATAAATTGTAGGGCGGATATAAACATCACGTTGCCAATTATCAATGCGGATCAGATCAACCGTTAATTGAATTAAGGCCTCCTCGTCATAATTAATACTCATGCACATCATACGTCCTGAATTCAATAGACGACGAAAATGGTCGTAGGGACGAAAAACGAAGAGTTTTTTCTTCTCTTCGTTCCAATAGGCACGCATACCGCCGAATACAGATGTGCCATAAAGAAAAGCATGGGTCGCAATACTGACTTTCGCTTCTGAAAAGGGGACGATCTTACCTTCAAAGAACGCGTGCCTCTCTCCATTCACTCCATCCACAGGACACCTCCATATTTTATAAAGAAAGGATGGCTTACGACAGAATTATAATACCAATCAACTCTCTTCCTGCTGGAGCCTACTGCTTGTACCGGAATCCCGTCTGCTATCGGCGGGGCAGCCTCTATACAGTTTATATGTAAGCTGCGGCACTTGTTGCATAACTTGCTAAACTTGTAGAATAAACTGCGGGCAAAGATCAGATTTCTGGTTGAGTTACTTATGCGGTACTCTCCGAAACTGTTTTCGTTGTATAAGAGTTATCGCATTTGATTAACGGAAAATCGCTTTTAGTGTTATCTATCACTTATCAAACAAAGCCAATGATAATGTCAACATGGCTTACACTTGACACAGGCAGGGTATCCATATTAAAATCTAATTCGATAAGTATCGAAATAATTTTACGGAAGTGAAATATGAACGCTCAAAATGAAATGCTTGATTTTGTCAAAGCCATGTCCGATGCAGACCGCTTGCGGATCATTGGTTTGCTGGTCCAAGGCCGTTTAGACAGTACTGAGATTTCCTCGCGTCTCAAACTGCCCTTGCGTGAGGTGGTGGATCACCTTGCCTTTTTGGAACAAGTAGGCGCGGTCGCTCAAACTGATGGATCGTATGAGCTAAAGAGCCGTGAGCTCGAAAAACTCGCGCGTAGCCAGTTGGCTAAGGAGCGCCCGGCGTATGTTCCAAGTCCGGATGTAGACGAGAAGACCCGCAAAGTCCTTGTGGCCTATCTGAATCCGGATGGCAGTATCAAACAGCTACCCTCTCAACCTGGGAAATTCCGCATCATACTAGACTACTTGGTCCAGGTGTTTGCACCCGGTAGAGACTATCCTGAAAAGGAAGTGAACACTATTCTGAAACGCTTTCACAACGATACTTCCGGTCTGCGCCGCGACTTGATCGATGCTGGTCTGCTCAAACGAGAGAGCGATGGCTCGCGCTATTGGAGACCAAATTAAACACGAGGGACACAAAGTAGTAAAACCTTCGTGTTCCTTCGTGCCCTTTGTGGTTAAGAAAAATGGCAGATACAAACACCGAATTAGTTGATTTCTTCAAAGCTCTCGCAGATGCAAACCGCCTTAAGATTGTGGGCTTACTTGCACAGCAACCGTATAGTGTTGAGGAATTGGCGGCCTTGCTCGCTCTCAAGCCATCTACTGTTTCGCACCATCTCGCAAGGTTAACGGAAGCTGGCCTTGTCAATGCGCGCGCCGAAAGTTATTACAACGTCTATCAATTGGATGAGAAGGCGCTGGAGGCAAAGTCGCGCAGTCTGTTCTCGCAGGAGAACCTCAAGGCAACCGTCTCTGATGTTGATCTTGATGCCTACGATGCAAAAGTGGTTGCTGATTACACCCGCAAAGATGGTAGCTTGAAAACCATCCCAGCCCAGCGCAAAAAACTTGAGGCGGTTCTGCGTTATGTGGTTAAAGCATTCAAAGTTGGAAAACGTTACAATGAGAAGCAGGTCAATGAGATCTTAAGCGGTTATCACGAAGATACTGCCAGCCTCAGGCGTGAACTGGTCGGATCTGGTTTGATGAAACGTGAAGGAGGGGCAGGAGAATATTGGAGAGAATAAATTTGTAGTAGTCAACGACAGCCGCCGTCCACTACTACAAATCATTTTGCAACCCATTTTCCAAATGGATTCATTTTTAATATCGGCCTAGTGAAATGACTTGATCATCCGAAAGCGGGGATAGCAATGGTGCAGAATCCAGCCCCATTACTTTGCTATTGGCAAAGAACCCAAAATCAAATGCCGTCGCGTCACCAGCTTTTTTGCCAGGAACAGGCATTAGCCGCGCGGTGAGCGGTTTATCCAAGCGCAAAGCCAATGCAGAGAGGTCAAGCAACAGGGGTACCAACTGTTCTGAGGTTGTCTCTCCCGGGAGTGGAACAGTATCCAATCCAGTGCCGCAGACGGTTGAATAAAGCAAAAGGTCCTTGATAGTTAGCGTCCCTTCGGCGGCGCGCATGGCAAGGACAGAATCCTCGAGCACAGGTTGCATGAAACCGCTGAAACCAATGTGAGGAAAGTCCGCGCGATCAACGGCTTCGGTGAGGATCGCGGCAGCAGCTAACGAGCCATGTAGTCCAATTTTTGGAATGCCTATTTTTTCAACCGCGTTGCCAAGGGAGTGAGCATCATCGGGAAAGGGCGCAAGAGAGAAATCAATGCCGCCAAATTTGACGTTCCATAATCGAGACGTCGCGACCTCGGCGATCGCCTGTCCGTGTTTTTCGATTTCAGCAATCAATGCCTGACGTCCAATGTCTAATGTCTTTGCTTCACGAAAAGCTTCTACCGCTAAATCTGCAGCTTCTGTCGCGACCGCAAAGAGAGGCTCGTCGCCTTTGTGATATGCAGAAGGAAAGAACGGTGAGCCTTCACTGACGTTCGCTAGCGCGGCGAATCTTGAATTTGCGAATCCATTCGGGTCAATCGGCGCGGACTTTACGATCACATCCGCACAAGCCTTCACCGCAGCCATATAAATTTTGGAGTCGGATAGCTCATGTGTCCATAAGGGTATGCTATCCGCCATCACGCCGCCAAAGAAAATATTTTCCGATGCAGAAATTGCTTCTGGAATCAGCTCATAACTGCGTGGCAATTCAGGCAATGCTGGCCCAAGCGATAAATATGCAATGCCTACTTCTTGAATTACTTTGGTAAGCTGTTCTGCAAGTTTCGGCAAATTGTCAATTCGCTTTTCACCCAATAATTTGGGGAACGGGATTGTCGCCAGCCGCGTGGTTTGGACTTCATATCCCCCGGCTTCATAAGCTGCCTTGGCCTGTGCGAGAAAATCTCCCGCCGCGCGCAGGACTTTTTCGTCGAGAGGGTACTTGGGATTGCAGAAGTAGGTGATTGAACGGATTTTCATTTCATATCCAGTGTGTCACTCTGAGGGAGCGTTCGCTGCGACCGAAGAGTCTCATTCACAATGGTAAAGATGCCTCGTCGCGGAGTTTACGCTGAGCCTGTCGAAGTGCTCCTCAGCATGACAATTAATTTATTTTCTTTGTCTCATCACTTCAAACATTAACACAGATCCTGCCACCCCCGCATTTAGTGACTCCATCTTCCCCATCATCGGAATGCTGATCTTCTGGTTTGCCAATTTGTGTGCCTGTTCGCTCGCGCCCTCCGCTTCGCCGCCAATAATTAAAGCTAAGGGTTTCTTCAAGTCGGTTTCCCAGCAGGATTGGCCGTTCATATCTGCGAGAAAGACTTGCAGTCGAGGGTGCGTCGCACCTGACAGTTTGGATTCTCCTGGTAAAGCGGTCAAATCCTCTCGACGCGGATTGTCTTGTTCAGTAAGGTGCGACGCATTGCTCACGACGGCTTGCTGGATTTCATCCCAACTCATTGCATAGATTGGTAGGCGAAAGTGCGCACCCATCCCCGCGCGGACGACCTTTGGCGCAAAGGCGTCTGCCGTTTCGGGCGGGAGGAATACGGATTGCACGCCCGCCGCGGCAGCGCTACGAAGCAGTGTGCCGAGATTGCCGGGTTCACGGATCATATCAGGAATGAGCACAAAATTGAGTAATTTTGGTATTGGTAATTGGTCAAGTTTGAGAATGGCAAGAATGCCCTGCGGAGTCTCCGTTTCACTCAGCGATTTCATTATATTCGATGAGACTTCTTCGGTTTCAATCCCACGTGACTTTAAACTTTAGATCAATGACTTCCCTCGTTCACTCAATGAGTCATCATAAAGTGCAAATTGAAATCCCCAATTACTAATTACTGCTTCTTCTACCAACCTCACACCTTCTACCACAAAGGCTCCAGCCTCTCGTCGCTCCTTGGAACGACCAGATAGTGCACGCACAAGTTTAATTTTCGGATTTTGAGACGAAGTGATCATTCCCCCCACGTCCTTTTCCAGACATCGAGAAAAACTTTTACACTTGAATCATCAAACACAACGATCCGGATAACTTTTACGGATGAATCGTCCTTTGCACCAACATAGGTATTTATAGATTTGAAAATGATTCCTGCAGCACGATCTTTCGGAAAGCCGAAGATACCTGTTGAGAGCGCTGGTAAAGCAATCGAAGTGCATTTCAATTCGTCAGCCACGCGTAATGCGCCTGTAACTGCCGAGGCTAATTTGGCATCCTCATCGCCATCTCCCCAGACCGGGCCAACAGCGTGGATCACGTATTTCGCAGGCAGTTGTCCGCCCGAGGTCCACGCGGGATGTGAGTGGGAGACAATACCTTTCGTACGAATCCATTCATCGCTTTCCTTTTGAATGGTATTTCCACCCTTCTTAGCGATTGCCCATGCCACACCGCCGCCATGTTGTAAATGTTCATTCGCCGCGTTGACAATTGCATCCACTTCTTCAATAGTGATGTCGCCTTGAATGAGTTGAAGAGTCTGGCCTGATGGGAAACTACGCTCGGCAAGTACGGTGTTCATACAAATATTTTACCCCGTTAAAAATTGTAGGTGCGACCAGCCGGTCGCACCTACAGGTTTTATTTCGTCTTCGCGACAACTGCAGCGAATGCCCCCGGCTCGCGCACAGCGATATCAGCTAGCATCTTACGATTGAGCCCGATATTCGCTTTCTTAAGCGCGGCCACCAGTTTGCTGTACGTTGTGCCATTTAGACGGGCTGCGGCGTTGATGCGAGCGATCCATAGCTTGCGCAGATCGCGCTTACGTACACGGCGATCACGAGTGGCGTACCATAGGCTCTTAAGCATGGCCTCGTTGGCACGCTTGAACAAAAAGTGCTTGGCACCACGCTGTCCCTTCGTGAACTTCAAAACTTTCTTATGACGCAGATGCCCTTGTGGGCCTCCCTTAACACGCATTTCTTTACCTCCTGCGAACTCGCGGGCGTCGGCAAGTTATGCCAGTTGCGTACACCCGAAAGCCGCAAATCAAAAATTACAATATCTCGTACGGTTGACCAGCTGGTCAACCCACCTATTTCATGTTGGGATTCAGACGCTTCACGCGCTTGACGATACTGCGGCCATTGACCGGTATCATCTCGCTCAATAGCACCTTCGTGCGCTTGGATGTGCGACGGCGCAGGTGGCTTTTACCGCCTTTCGTGCGCACAAGTTTGCCGGAGCCTGTCAGGCGAAATCGCTTGGATGTCGCCTTGTGGGTCTTCAGCTTGGTTTTGCCAGCTTTTGCTTTGCGAGGCATGGCTGTTCGCTCCTTTCAGACAAAATAAACCGCGGGACTATTCACACGAAGTGGCCCGCGGACGATCAACATCTTTGGGTGATTGCCTTGTGCCGCAACTTCTCAGAATTTGATAAAGTTGCGCTGCTATACTTAGGTCTTCGCCTCTTGCTTGACTTCGGCTTGCTTCTGGCCTTCAGGCTGTTCGCCCTTTTCTTTCTTTTTTGTGCCACCTTTTGATGGCGCCAGCACTACGAGCATCGTGCGACCTTCCATCATTGGAGCCTGTTCGATCGTACTCACATCAGCAAGAGATTCTGCGATCTCTCTCAGGTCTTCGAGCGCGATTTCTGGATAATCCATCTCGCGACCGCGAAATTTTACCGTTACACGGACTTTATGTCCCTGGTTCAGCCAGCGGCGGGCATCATCTACTTTGAAACCGCGATGAGCTTCGTTCGTCTTCGGACGCAGACGGATCTCTTTGACCTCAATCTTTGTCTGCGACCTCTTCGCCTCGCGTTCCTTTTTCGCCCGCTCATAGATGAACTTCCCAAAGTCCATCACGCGGCATACGGGCGGGTTTGCTCCGGGCGAAACCTCCACAAGATCCAACTCGGCATCGCGGGCAATTCTCAGAGCTTCCTTGATGGGAACAACACCAATGTTTCCACCATCCGGTCCAATCAAACGGACTTCCGCGACGCGGATGCCCTCATTTACTCGAAATTCATTAGCGCTGATAAGCTTCTCCTACTTTCAAAAAACGATTGACCAGCTTAGGGCTGGTTTTTTAGCGGGCGAATGATACCACGCGCGACGGGGAATCGTCAATAAAACGGCGGCTTTGCTTTGCAGATTTTCAAGTATCATTATTGAAAGTAAGGAGGATGGTCATTTTGAATAGAAAATCCTATTTGATTGCATTCCTGATTGTAGTTGGACTTGTCGCCACGACGAGCATTACTTATGCTCTCGGTCGCTTCTTTACGGACACGACCTTACCTGCCGCTCCTGGACTACCTCCGCTCTCTAAGCTTGATCTGCCGCCCCAAACCCAAAATGGTTACACTGCAACCGTCGAATCGTATTACGCCGATGCAGCGCGCCTTGTCTTTAAAGTAAATACAACAAGCGAAAAAGGAGATGTTTTCCTGAGTAACTTCTCGCTGAAAGATGAAAGTGGACAGGAGATCAATTCCGGTATGAGCTTTGACTCGCAAGGTCCAAGTCCTTTTCATAGTACAGTCGAATTCGATCCTGCCATCCCTCTAAAAACAGAGCGCATGAAAGGGCAACTAACATTTGCCGTTGTAGCTTCAGTGGATAATCCTGAGGCCGTGGCTCAATTCGCGTTCGACCTTGACTTGCCCATCCATCCCGCGTTGACCTTCAAC
>Ga0137374_10005137_pt1 | contig 15560 bp, 14 predicted proteins | sample SagtaG_20_FD_104811 | JGI IMG/M metagenome (GOLD analysis project Ga0137374, IMG submission 104811) | Vadose zone soil microbial communities from Sagehorn Ranch, Mendocino, California, USA - Sage1_R_100_16 metaG | ecosystem: Environmental > Terrestrial > Soil > Vadose zone | place: USA...
GATCATTGCCAGCGGCAAGGAAGCGCTCACCGCGATGCGCGAGACGGTCAAGGTGCTCAACACCGCCGAGCCGGGGACGGGGGCCGAGACGACGCCGGTGCCCGATCTGTCCGACGTCGCGCGGATGGGTGACCGGCTGAAGGCGGTCGGCGTGGACGTGACGATGATCCTGCCGACCCGGCAGCGGCAGCTGACCTCGGCCACCGACCTGACCGCAGTGCGGATCATTCAGGAGGCGCTCACCAACGTGATGGTGCACGCGAAAGCGACCGCGGCTCAGGTCACCTGGCAGAGTGGACCGCAGGGCGAACTCCTGACCATCGATGACAACGGCAGCGGTGGGCCGCCGCCGGTGAACGTGCTGGAGACCGCCCGGCGGAGCGAGAGCGGCCGCGGCAACGGGCTGATCGGGATGCGGGAACGGGCGACGGCGGTCGGCGGCACACTGGCCGTCGCGGCCGGCCCACTGGGTGGATGGAGGGTGCAGGCATGGCTGCCGCCGCAGACGTAGAGGACCAGATCCGGGTGCTGGTCGCCGACGACCAGGGAGTGATCCGGATGGGGCTGGCGATGATCCTCGACCACGAGCCGGACCTGACCACGATCGCCCAGGCCGGTGACGGCGAGGAGGCGCTCCGGCTGATCGAGCAGTACGACCCTGACGTCGTACTGATGGACATCCGGATGCCGGTGATGGACGGGCTGGTCGCGACCGAGCGCATCACTTCCGCCAACAAGGCCGCCGGTCGGACGCGTCCCGCCGTACTGGTGCTGACGACCTTCGACGACGAGGCGTACGTGCTGAGCGCCGTACGCGCCGGGGCGTCCGGGTTCCTGCTGAAGGACACTGATCCGGACCTGCTGGTGTCAGCGGTACGCGCGGTCCACCGGGGCGACTCGCTGGTCGATCCGGCGTCGACGCGGGTGCTGCTGGAGCGGTGCGTGGAGCTCGAGCGGCAAGTCGGCAGTGGTACGGCGGAACCCGCGCCGGCCCAGCCGGACGCACGCTGGGCCGGGCTGTTAGCGCACCTGAGCGAGCGGGAGCGGGAGATCCTCGTGTGGATGGCCCGCGGCCTGTCGAACCGGGAGCTGGCGACCAAGCTCTTCGTCAGCGAGACGACGGTGAAGACTCACGTCAGCAGCGTCCTGTCCAAGCTGGGTTTGTCCAGCCGCGTCCAAGCAGTCGTTGTCGCTTATGAAGCAGGTGTGGTGCGACCGGGTGAGGCCGACGTCCGCTGGGAGTCCTAACTCCTACGCTTGCGTCCGAAGATCTGTCGCCTATAACCCTCACATCTTCGGACGTAACGAGGTGTCAGCTGCTGTAGAGGTAGATGCCGAGGGCTGCGGCGGCGATCAGGAGGAGGACGGTCAGCAGTTGGGTTCGCACCGACGCCTGCCGGCGTCGGGGTAGGAAGTCTCCGGTCACATCGTCAAGCCTGCCTGGCGAAACGCCGTCACCCATCGGCCTGCGGAACGGTTCTCGAGCGCCGAAAGTAGGCTCCTGGTCGGACGAGCCTCCTCCCTCAGGAGGAGATGGTTGCCGTCGGCCCCTGACTACGTCCCGAAGAACTCGGCGGCGACCTTCTTCGGCACGCACAGCTGCCAGGCGTCCAGGACCAGTTCGCGGAGTTCGTCGTACTCGATCGCGTCCAGTCGCACCTGGATCCACTGGTACCGCTCGTCCGATGGTCTAGGCCGGAAGAACTTCTCCGGCTCTGCCGCCAGCGCAGCCTCGCGCTCCTCGCGGGGGAAGCCGATGCCGATCGTCTGCTCGTCCGGCGCCACCGACAGGTACACGATCCGCCCGACCCGGAACTTGATCCGGTCCCGGACCAGCACCTCGTAACTGCGCGGCAGGTCCGCCGTCGCCGCCCGGATATCCGTGAGATCCACCACCTTGCCACGATAGACAGCCAAAGCTGACAGGGCCTGTCAGCGATTCCGCCTGTACGGTGGTCCGATGCCCAAACTGGTGAGCGCGGTCGAAGGGGCCGAGGTGGTGTTCCGCCTCGCCGACCCTTCGCATGCCTACGCCGGGGTCCGGCTGTGGCAGGAACTCGGGCTCGCGGCCGAGCTGCTGGAGTTCAAGCCGGTCGACTACGGCTGGGAGTTGCGCCTGCCGCGGCCGTCCGTGCACCGGATGGAGTACATGTTCGACATCGCCGATGTGGGGATGCGGACCGATCCGACCAACCCGCGGGTCGTCGGCGGCGCCTTCGGCGAGCACTCCTGGCTGCCGCTGCCTGGGTACGCCGAACCCGAGTGGATCGCGGTCGAGCCGATCCCGTCGACGCTGACGCCGCTGGCTGTGACCTCCCCCGTGGGCACCGTCGACGTCCAGGTCTGGGCGCCCGAGGGCATCGCGCCGACGTTCGAGCTGCCGCTGCTGCTCTCCCACGACGGTCCGGAGTTCGCCGCGTACGCCGGTCTGACGCACTACGCCGGCGCGATGGTCGCCGACGCGACCCTGCCGCCGTTCCGCCTCGCCCTGATCCGCCCGACCACCCGCAACTTGTGGTACTCCGCGAATCCGCAGTACTCCGCGGCTCTGACGCAGTACGTGCTGCCCGCGATCAAGACGAAGTACCGGAGCCGGCGGCCGGTGATGATGGGTGCGAGCCTCGGTGGGCTGGCAGCGCTGCATGCCGAGTGGCATTACCCCGGCACGTTCGACGCGCTGTTTCTGCAGTCGGGTTCGTTCTTCACGCCGGAGACGGATCCGCAGGAGTCGAAGTTCCAGTACTACGCCGAGGTCACCGGCTTCGTGAACCAGGTGCTGACGGCAACGACGGCGCCCAGTACGCCGAAAGTCGGGATGACCGCCGGGACGCCGGAGGAGAACGTCCATAACAACCGGGTGATGGCCGCGCACCTCGCCGACCTCGGCCTGAGCGTGGAGTTCCACGAAACGCCGGACATGCACAACTTCACAGCCTGGCGTGATGTGCTAGATCCTGATCTGACGGATCTACTGCGGCGCACCTGGGGTGAAGCTGATGGAGCGAGAGCAGGTCGAGCTGGAGGCGCCGGGACTTGACCGGCCCGGCACGCTGATCCGCTACGGTCACTACGGCCGTCCGGTGCTGGTGTTCCCGAGCGAGCAGGGCCGCGCCTGGGACTACGAGAACAACGGCATGGTCGACGCCGTCGCGGACCTGATCGATGCCGGCCGGGTCAAGCTGTACTGCGTGGACTCCTACGACCACGTCAGCTGGTCCGACCGGAGCATCCAGTTGGAGGACCGCGCCCAGCGGCACGGGTTGTACGAGTCGTGGATCCTGAACCAGGTCGTCCCAGCGATCGGCGCCGACTCCCCCGGCGTCACCGACATCATCACCACCGGCTGCAGCCTGGGCGCCTTCCACGCGCTGAACTTCGCGTTCAAGCGGGCCGACCTGTTCCCGATCGCGATCTGCCAGTCCGGCAACTACGACGCCGCCAACTGGCACGCCTGGGGTGAACGCGGCGATGCGACGTACTTCAACAACCCGGCCAACTACCTGCCCAACCTGGACGGCGACCACCTCGAGTGGCTGCGCGGCCGGTTGTTCATCCTGCTCACCGTCGGTCAAGGCGACTGGGAGACGCACCCGACCGGGTCACTACCTTCCGCCCGCGCGACTGCCGCCGTACTGGCCTCGAAGGGCATCCCGCATGAGCTGGATCTGTGGGGGTACGACGTAGCGCACGACTGGCCGTGGTGGCGCAAGCAGATCGCCCACCACCTGCCTCGATTCTGTTAGGAGTCTGACTGTGGCTGACCGTTCGCGGCATTTGATCGGGTTGTTGCTCGGGGCCGAGGAGGACTGGCCGCAGGCGTTCGAGGCACTCTTGCAGCGGGTCGGGCCGGTGACGATCGACGGGACCGAGCACGAGTTCGGGTCCCGGCGGCTCACCATCGAACCGTTCGACCTGAACGACCCGGTCCGGGTCGGGCTGGTGATCGACCGGCTCGCGTACTGGTACTACCACCCGCGCGAGTGGCTGAAGAAGGCCGCGCTGATGAACGGCACCTACCTGCTGAACTCGCCGTTCACCTTCCAGTCGATGGAGAAGCACAGCGCGTACTGCGCGATGCTCCGGCTCGGGCTGAAGATCCCGCGGACCGTGCTGGTGCCGTACAAGAACCCGGTCGACAACGTGCGCTGGGCGTACACGTCGGCGAAGTACAACAAGGGTTTCGACCTGGACGCGATCGCGGACGATCTGGGTTACCCGATGTACATGAAGCCGTTCGACGGCGGCGGCTGGCGTGGCGTCTCCCGGATCAACAATCCCGACGACCTGCACAAGGCGTACGACGAGTCGGGCGAGATGCTGATGCATCTGCAGGCGACGATCGAGTACGACAAGTTCGCCCGGGCACTGTCGATCGGTGCCGAGACGATGGTGATGGACTTCCGCCCGGACGAGCCGATGCACAACCGGTACGCCGTCTCGTACGACTTCCTCAGCCCGTCGGCCGGGCACCAGGCGGTGGCGATCAGCCGGATCGTGAACGCGTTCTTCGGCTGGGAATTCAACTCCTGCGAGATGCTGGTCAAGGGTGACTCGGTCCATCCGATCGACTACGCCAACGCCTGCCCGGACGTCGCGGTGACGTCGCTGCACTACTACTTCCCGTGGGCGATCAGCGCGCTGGTGAAATGGTCGGTGTTCTGCCTGGCGACCGATCGTCGGAGCTCCGTCGACCTGCACACTGAGCGGTACTTCGAGATCGCCGACGACGAGTCTCTCGACTACGACGCGAAACTCAATGCCTACCTGGCTCTCGCCGACGAGCACTTCGAGACCGCCAAGTACCACGAGTGGTGCGCGGAACACCTGCCTGACTTCGATATGCGAGTCCGCGACTGGGTTGCCGGCTCGGACTTCGACCGTCTTCTGCGCGAGACGATCATGGCGACGTACCCGGAGCACGAACACGAGCAGTTCTACGCCCACTTCAAAGGCCTCACCAACCTCTGGCTGGCGGATCAGACCGCTTAGACCGGCTGTACGGCGGCAGTGGTCAGGCGGTAGCCGGTGTGGGCGGAGAACTCGGCGGAGAGCGCGAAGCGGTCGCCTCGGACGAGAGTGTGGCGCCATTCGACCGGTCGGTTCTGCGAAGTGCCCTGGCGATTGATGGAGAAGGCCGCGGCTTCCGGCGGGCAGCGGAGGACGGCGCGTTCGGCCGGGGTGGGTACGACGGCGCGGATGTCTTCACGGCCGCGGTCGAGGCGGAGGCCGGTACGGGCGGCCAGTTCGTTGTAGAGGCTGGTGTGGGTGAAGTCGGCGTCGAGGAGCGGTTCGGCGATTGATGCGGGGAGCCAGACGCGGTCGAGTGCCAGTGGCTCGTCGCCGGCGAAGCGGAGGCGTTCGAGGTAGAGCAGCGGGATGGACGCCTCCAGGTCGAGGCGGCTGGCGATCACGCCGTCGGCTCTGAGGTCGAGCGCCCGTACGACGCTGTGCTGTGGCAGGCCGGACGCTTCGACCGACGAGAACAAGCTGTACAGCGCGCCCATCGGCTGCCGAATCTCCGGCGTCGTCGCGACGCGGGGCTGGCGGCCGCGTTCGGCCACGATCAGGCCGTCGGTACGCAGCTTGCCGAGCGCCTGCCGGACCGTGTGCCGGCTGACCTGGTACTCCTCGACCAGCGCGAGCTCCCCGGGGAAGGCGTCGTCGAACTCCCCGGCGCGCAGTCGCCGGACCAGGTCCTGCTGCAACTGCTTCCACAACGGCTGACCGCCGGCACGCTCCAGCCTGCGCTCGGTCATCGGGTTCCTGCCTCCTGGGGTTGCCAAATGTCCGGTCATCTCTTAGCTTAAATGTGCGTACATTTCTATCGCTCTAGGGAGGGCCGGAGTTCATGGTGCAGGTCGAGGTTAGGCCACCGGTCACCCCGACTCTTCGCCCGTTCCGTCTCGGCTCGGCGGCTAAGTGCCTGCTTGGCTCGACGCTCCGCCGTCTGCCCGGGCTGGCCGTCGTACTGGCTCTGGCCGGCGTCGCGGTTGCGCTCGGACGAGTGGTGCCGGTGGTTGGTGGGCCGGTGTTCGGGATCGTGCTGGGTGTGCTTTCCGGAGCTTTGCTGCCCGTATTGCGGTCTGATCGGTGCCGGCCCGGATACAGCTTCGCCGCGAAGAATCTGCTCCAGCTGTCGATCGTCGTACTGGGGACTGGTCTGTCGCTGCGGCAGGTGGTTCAGGTGGGCGGTTCGTCGTTGCCGGTGATGCTCGGGACGCTGACGGTCGCGCTCGGCGGTGCGTGGGTGTTCGGCCGGCTGCTCGGCGTACGCGGTGACACGCAGACGTTGATCGGAGTCGGTACGGCGATCTGCGGCGGCTCCGCGATCGCGGCGGCGACGGCGGCGATCGGGGCGAAGCGGTCGTCGGTCGCCTACGCCCTGGCGACGATCTTCACGTTCAACGTGGTCGCCGTACTCACGTTCCCGCCACTCGGCCACCTGCTCGGCCTCAGCCCGGAAGCGTTCGGACTGTGGGCGGGCACCGCCATCAACGACACCTCATCGGTCGTCGCCGCCGGCTACGCCTACAGCCAAACCGCCGGCGACCAAGCCCTGGTGGTGAAGCTGACCCGCTCACTCACCCTCGTCCCGATCGTCATCACCCTCGCCGCCCTCAAGTCCCGCCGCGAAGCCCGCACGGCTGTCGCCGATCCCACTGCACGCTCGGGGAAGCGACTGCCCTGGCGGAAGCTGATTCCTCTCTTCCTCGTCGGCTTCATCGCCGCCGCCGGACTGCGGAGTGCGGGCGCCGTACCGGAGGCCTGGCTGCCAACCCTCAGCCTCGTCGGCACCTTCCTCATCACGTCCGCACTCGCCGCGATCGGCCTCTCCCTCCGCCCAAAGGAGCTCCGCGACACAGGACCCCGCCCGCTCATCCTCGGCGCGATCTTGTGGGTCTTGGTTGCACTCGCCAGCCTCGGCCTCCAACTGTGGGTGGAGGTCTGAAGCGCGGCGCTCGTTCGGACGCAACGCGGCACATCGGGGCACGTATCCGACCTTGTGCATCGTTCGACCGTGGCGGAGTCCGTGTGATGGTTGGTGGGTGCTCAAGGTGGCCGGACAACCACCCGGCAGCACTCGCAGCGATCCCGGCAGAAGGCATCGCCGAGGCGAGGGCCCGGCATCCCAAAGGCCAGCTAGTCCTTCTCGTAGGCTGCTTGGCGGGTTTGGATTGCCTTGATGCGCGGGATGTCGAGCTTGCTGGTGCGGTCGAAGCGGTAGATGCCGTTCTCTTCTTGGAAAACGTCGGTGAGCTGGGTGTAGCAGTAGCCGAACATCAGGCGGTTGTCGAGCAGCACGTCGACCAGCCCTGCGAAGCGCGTGTAGAACTCTTCCTCGTCCGCGACCCGCTGTCCGTATCCCCACGACTGATTGGTGTCGTTCCCCGCCGATGCCGCGGCCGCTTCCGGGTTCCACCAGATGCCGCCGAACTCGCTGCAGAAGTACGGCTGACCGTCGTACGCGAGGGAAATCGGCCGCTCCTCGTGCCCACCGGTGTTCCCGTACGGCGCTCCGTCGGCGAGGGCGGCCATTTGTCGCGCGAACTCGGCCGGATCCTGCTCGTAGTTGTGCGAGTCCCAGACATCCGTCTCCGGCACGCGATGCGAGTACCCGGACGCGTCGAGGACCGGCCGCGACGTGTCAGCCGCCTTCGTGGCCATGAACATCGCGCGGGTGACGTCGTCGAGTTGGGTGATCCGGTCGTGCAGGAGCTGGTGCGTCTCGTTGAGCGGGCACCAGCCGATGATCGACGGGTGGCTGTAGTCGCGCTCGACCGCCTCCAGCCATTGCGTCACGAAGGATGCGGCCGGCTGCTGGTTGTTGTCGCCGGTGTCACCGACGCCCGAGCCCCAGTCGCCGAACTCGCCCCAGACCAAGTAGCCCAGCCGGTCCGCGTGGTACAGGTACCGCTCCTCGAACACCTTCTGGTGCAGCCGAGCGCCGTTGAACCCGGCGGCCACGCTCAGCTCGATGTCAGCGACCAGGGCCTCCTCGGACGGCGCCGTCATCAGACTCTCCGGCCAGTAACCCTGATCCAGCACGAGCCGCTGGAACACGTGCTTGCCGTTGATCAGGATCGCCTGCCCGTTGATCGACACCGACCGTAGTCCTGCATAGCTGTCCGCCGCGTCCACAACGTTGCCGTCGGCATCGATCAGCTCGAGGCGTACGTCGTACAGATGCGGATCCGTCGTGTCCCACAGCCGGACGCGATCAGCCGGAACCTGCAAGGTGAGCCGCGGCGCGAGATCGAGATCGGCGCGGACCTCGGCCTTCGCGACCTCGCCGTCGTTGTCGGACAGGATCGCGCGGACCTTCCAGCCGGGCTTGTTCGCCGACACCGGCACGGCGAGGTGGAAGCTGGAGCCGGCCACGTCCGGGGTGATCCGCGGGCGTCCGAGATGCACCGACGGAACGGCTTCCAGCCAGACGGTCTGCCAGATCCCGGTCGTCCGCGTGTAGTGGCAACCACTGTTGAAGTAGTTCGTCGTCTGCTTGCCGCGCGCCTGAACGCCGTACCGGCTGTCACGCGCACGCACGACGATCAGCGCTTCCTCACCGGGCCTGGCGATTTTGCTCAGGTTCGCGCTGAACGGCGTGAACCCGCCGCGGTGCCGCACCACCTCGACGCCGTTGACCCACACCGTCGCGTCGTGGTCGACGGCCTGGAAGTGCAGTACGGCGTCCTTGCCCTCCCACTCGGCCGGGATCGTGACGGTCGTCCGATACCAGACGGCTTCCAGGAAGTCGACGTTCTCGATCCCCGACAACTTCGTCTCCGGCGCAAACGGTACGACGATCCGCTGCGCCAACTCACGATCCCGCACGCCGCGCTCGAGCCCGGAGTCCGCCTGATCGATCTCGAACCCCCACTCCCCATTCAGGTTCAACCACTCCGCCCGAACAAACTGCGGACGCGGATACTCAGGCCGAGGAAGAGTCATCACAACCTCCATGAGGTGCAGACTAGGCGGTCCGCCCGACACTACAACGTTGAAATCGACCGAGCAACGGACGCCCACGAACTGTTCGGAGGCCGTCGCAGATACGACGGACTTACCGGACCTCGTTGATCAGGTCGACGGCTTCGTCCATTCCGTACTTCTGTCGGAGGATCGTCAGGAACTCGTCTACCGACAAAGGCGGCTTCTTGAGCCGGGAGGTCACGTTGACCACCGCTTCGAGTGCCACTTCCGGCGCGACGGCGACGGTGTTGGCGGCGAACTCGCTGGGGGCGACGACCTGGATTCCGGGCGGCATCTTGTCGTGTGGGAAGTGCTTGAGATTGTCGGTCACCACGGCGCCGGCGTGACCTGCAACTGCGGCGGCGACGACGTGCTCGTCATCAGGGTCGACGAGGCCGAATGTGCCGTCGTAGGGCTCCCAGTTCTGCACCTCGGCGTCGTCGAAGTGCGTGCGCATCTGCTCGACAAGGCGAGCGGCTCGCGCCTCGGCCTCGTCCTGGGGAAGCCCGTGCCTTCCGATGTGCTTGTCGATCTCGCAGTAGCGCAACTCATCGAGGATGGCGCTGCTCCACAGCGGCCGATAGAGGTTTACGACGGCCAGGCTGAGCAGGAAGTCCCGCTGCCGACTGGGCCAGAGGACACACGTATCGAGGAGCGCGGCAAACACTCCCCGATACTGTCAGAGATCGGTAGCTCGCCGCCTGTGCTCGGCCCGCTGCTTGCGGATCCGCTTCAGCCTTTCACTTACCACAGCGATGTCCTCGTCCTCACTCACGTCGACAGCCGTGTCGGCGATCGCCCGGTACTGCCGCTGACGGCGAGCTTCGCGATACGCCAGGAGATCCTTCAGTAGGACCTTCCGGCGGTTTCCGATCCGCTCGCACGCGAGTTCGCCGGCGTCGATCAGACGAACCACCGTCGGTCGGCTGACCCCAAGCAGATCCGCTGCCTGCTGTGTCGTCAACTTCGGCATCGTCGGCGAGATCGTGACAGCCTTGCCCACCCTCAAAGCCGCCACAGCTTGAACCAGCACCTTGTGAAGCGCCTCAGGCACCTCGATCTGCTCGTGCTCCCCCGCGCCCGCAAGAAAATAGCGACGCTCTGGGCGCTCACCGGTCTTGCTGTGGTGGGCGTCAAGGAAGCTGGCGATCGTCGCCATCTGCTCCTGCTCTTCGGGCAGGTAGGTCTGCGACTCGAGCAACTCAGCAGTCATCACAACCTCCAGACGAACGAAGCGAATCTACTTTCGCAACGTGCGAATAATGTGGCACATGGCGGCCCGTTCAAACAAGTCGCGAGGCTTCGCCTCGGGCGGCTGCCACGAACTTGTGACCTGTCGAGGCCTTCACTTCGCGACTCGTAGCCGGCATCAGAGCCGGTTGTGTCAGGTGGGGTTCGCGCCGAGGAGGCGGGTGCCGTTGGTCCAGCAGACGGCGCGGAGCCAGTTGTTGCCTAGGTCCAACTGCTCTAGGGCCGTGAGTTGGGTGGCGTAGGGGTAGGGGATGTTGGGGAAGTCGGAGCCTAGGACTATTCGGTCCTGGAGATCGGCTAGGCGTGGGCGGAGGTCGCGGGGGAAGGGCATCAGGGCTTCGGTGAAGGGGGTTAGGGCCATCGTCGTGTCCAGGTGGACGTTGGGGTACGACGTGAGCGCCAGGTGTTCGGCGTATTCGGGCATGCCGAGGTGGGCGATGACGGCGGTGAGTTGCGGGTGCTTGCGTAGTACTTCGCCGAAAGGCCCTGGCCCGGTGTGGCGGCCGGGGATCGGGCCGGAGCCGCAGTGCACGACCACCGGTACGGCGGCCTCGGCGAGCTGGCCCCAGACGTCGTCGAGTTCGTCGGAGCGCGGGTCGTAGTCGCCCACCTGCACGTGGACCTTGAAGATGCGCGTGCCCAGCTCCAGCGCCTCTCGCACGTAAGCAGAAGCGCCAGGCTCGGGGTAGAAGGTCCCGCTCGGCACACAGCCAGGCGTCGCCTCGGCGAAGTCGCGCGCCCATTCGTTGAGCCAGGCCGCCATGCCCGGCTTGTGCGGATACACCAATGCCGGGAACGCCCGAACACCCAATGAATCAAGGGTTTTCAGCCGTTCCTCGACAGACCTCCGGTAGTAGATCGGCCAAGCGGTCCCGTAGTGTTCCGACGCTTGATCGAAGTACGCCCAGACCGCGTTCATCACCTGGTCCGGTAGGAAGTGCACGTGCACGTCCACCAGCCCGGCCAACCCCAGCTGCCGCCACCATCCCGGCACGTCCTCGTCGCGCATCCCCACACTCTAAGCATGCTCAGCGCGACGGAACGGGTCATCGGCAGGAAGCCAGGAGGTGGAGAGGTCGATGTCGACGGCAACGTCGCGGGTGAGGGCGGCGACGGCGGCGCGGACGGCGAGACTGGATTCGTCCCGGCGGGACACCAGCGCCCAGGTCCAGGTCGGGACCGGGTCGACAACGGACCGGCGGACGAGATCCGGTGGCAGCGGTGTGGTGTCACGCTTGGGTGAGCTCAGCACCGGGCGACGCAACCGTCGTACGTGATCGAAGAACGCCGAGCCGGTGATGCCGTGGTCGTCGATGCGGACGAGGTGTGCGCCGGTGACACGGGCGAACTCGACCGCATAGATGTTCCACGACGCCCAGGTTGCCGTGTCGGCGTCGACGAGTACGGCGGTGTCCTTCGCGCGTACGGCGGACTCGTCGCGCCCGGGCGCGATCGCGTACAGCCGGTCCGCTCCGATCAGCCGTGCCTCGAGCTCCTGCTCGGCCAGGTCGGTCGCACGCACCCAGCAGATCGCGAGGTCGATGCTGCCGTCCGCAACCCGTGCTGCCTGGGTGTGTGACGGCATCACCCACGCGTCGACCAGCAACTGCGCGACGCCGGACGTCCGCTCGACCAGGTCGGACGGCCGCCAGCTGACGTAACCGAGCCGGACCGGTTCGGTCGCCGAGAAGCCGGCCGCAGTACGACGCAACTCGTCGGCCTGCTCGAGCAACGCCCGGGTCTTCGGCAACAAGGTCTCGCCGAAGGCAGTCAGCCGGACGGTACGGCGGTCACGGTCGAACAGCCGCACGCCGAGATCCCGCTCCAACGACTTGATCTGCTGCGACAACGAGGGGCCCGCGATATGCAGACGGGCGGCGGCGCGGCCGAAGTTCAGCTCCTCTGCCACCGCGACGAAGTACCGCAACTGCCGCAGCTCCATTGGTAGTTAGGGGCGCGGTGTCCGTAGGTTGGACCCGTTTCCCCTGTCCCCTTTCAATCCGTGCGTGCGGTTTTCCCGCACACGGCTTACCGATGATCTTCTTGACATGGTTACGCAGTCTTCGGGTAACGGATGGTGCCGCGAAGCCGGTGCAGGCCGTGCCCGTTGAACCAGTCTTCGTTCCACTGCCGGGCTTGCCCGGCACGCAGGTTCCGGCCACGCTTCTTGATCATCAAGCGACGCAGCCGCCAGACCACGTGGTCGTCGACCTGCACGAACTTCTTGGCGGCGTTCCCGGTGCGAAAGTAGTTGCCCCAGCCACGCAGGACGGGGTTGAGGTCCGCGATCACCTCGCGGATGTCCCACCCGACGCGGTTGCGGCCGGTGCGGTCCCGGACCTTGTCCCGCAGCCGCTTCATTGCCCGCTTGCTCGGCCAGCGGTGCAGGTAGTAGCGCACAACACGCCGCTGTTCCCACAACCGCCCCGACATCCGGGCCCTGAAATGGCATCCGAGGAAGTCCAGACCTTGGCGGCCCTGCCTGAGATCAACCACTTTCGTCTTGTCCGGGTGCAACTCCAGCCCCAGCCCGGCGAGGATCTCTCCCACCGCATCCAGGGCCGCCTCGGCCTGCCGCTGACTGCGACACAGCACCACACCGTCATCGGCGTAGCGCACCAACTCACCCACCCCACGGCGGGAGAGCTCAGTGTCCAAGACGTGCAGGTAGATGTTGGCCAGCAACGGTGAAATCAGTCGGGTAAGGACGGCGCATTGCTGCGCCGCCCTCCCCTCAGAACCGGACTGGAACATTTCTATTCATCCGGCTCAAGCAGGTCCTGTTGGCGTTGAAGCCGCAAGGAGTGGCGCTGGTGCTGCCGGTCGGGCGGTCCGGGTCCGGCAGGCGGTGTGGATGAGGCGTTGATCGTCCGGGCCGGTTCCGGTGGCGATGTTGAGTTTGCTGATCGCCGTCCGGATACCGCGCTGCCATTGTTTCCACTCGCGTGGGGACGCTGGTTCGCGGTCGGCGTGCAGGAGCAGGGTTCCGCAGAGCGGGCAGCGTCCTCGCTGGGCTTTGAGCTTGGCGAGAACCAGCACGCTGAGCGGTCCGTTGTGCTTCCTGCCGCGACGGTCGGCCCAGTAGCTGGCCAGGTCGGGATCGTCTGGGGAGGCGGTCCCGGCGACCATCACGTGCCGGACGATCTTCGTCCAGGCGAACTTGGGTAGGTATGCGCCGGTGTCCTTGTCGCCGAACACCCACCGGTTGTTGCGGGAGCGGTTGAACCGGCCGAAGTACCGGTCCATCCGCCACCACCTGGACTTGTTCGGATGTGTCCGCTTGATCCACTTGTAGAGGAGCTTCCACATGTAGTCGTCCAGCGCGGAGAACACCTCGCTGGAGACCCCGATCCGGTAGTAAGCCGCCCAGCCCCGGATGATCGGGGTGAGCGTTCGCATCACCGAGGCCGCGTTGCTCCCAAGGAGAGCGCGCATCTCGGTGCGCAGCCGTAACCGGATACGTCTCACGGCGTCGTCGCTGGGTTTGATCAGGGGGAGTTTGCCGTGGTAGCGGCGGATGCTGAACCCGAGAAAGTCACACCCCTGGTTGACGTGGACTATCTGGGTCTTGGCCTCGTTGAAAACGAGTCCACGTGGCCGCAGCCACTCGGCCAACTGCCGTTTGACCTGTTCCGCATGCTCTCGACTGTGGCAAAACGCCAGCAGATCGTCGGCATAGCGGACCAGCACCGGGGCGTCAGGCGCGGTCTCGATCCCGCCGCGACTGCGCTTGAAGTACCTCACCCCGGCCGCCGTTTCCATCCCGTGCAAGGCGATATTCAGGAGCAAGGGGCTGATCACACCACCTTGCGGCGCACCCTCCTCCGTCGGGGCGAGGCGGCCGTCCTCCATCACGCCCGCCTCCAGCCACGCCCGGATCATGCCCCTTGCGGGGAACGCGCCGAGCTGGCCGAGAACGAAGTCGTGATCGATATGGTCGAACGCTCCTTGGAGATCGGCGTCGAGAATCCACTGCCGTCTCGGGTCCCTACCCTTGACGACCTGGTAGATGGCCTCGATCGCGTCATGGCATCCCCGGCCCGGACGGAACCCGTAACTCTTGGGCTCGAACCGGGCCTCCCACTCGGGCTCCAGCGCGTTGCGCACCCGAGCCTGCTGGGCGCGATCGGAAATCACCGGGATGCCGAGGGGACGCAGTTTCCCGTTCGCCTTCGGGATGAACACCCGTCTCACCGGCCGGGCCCGCCTCGGTGACCACTGAATCTCGATCACCAGGCGTTCCCTGTCCGCCGCCGACGGCGCGATCCGCCCGTCAACGCCGGGAGTGAGACGACCAGCATTGCGTTCCGTCACCTGCCGCACGCTGACCAGCGTGTTCGACAAGCTCCGGAGCATCAGCTTCTGCAAACTGCGGACCCGTTTACGGTCCCCAGCCCGCGTCGCCGCGAAGATCCGCTGCCGCAGCCGCCGTACTCGATCCTCGGCAGCACGCCAATCCACAGCGTCCCACGCCAAGGCCTCGTCCTCGGGTCCGTTCGCCCCGGCCCCGCCCGCAGGCGCAACCCCAGCGTCCAACTTGCCCCGCGGTTCCAACGTCTCGTCCACCGTTCTCTTCGCAGACCCACCCGGTCCACGTCAGCCCTCTTTCGAGGCGGGCCACCAGGACCCGTATCCGGCCGGTTATACGACACGACCGCCTGGAGGAGCGATCATCTTGTGCCGCTTTCCCGCCGCCTTTCGGCGCACCGGCATTCGCTTCTTGAACCATCCTGTTCCCGCTGCGGAATTCAGCGTCCCTCACGGTCGGCCTACCAGCCCTCGGCTGGACCGCAACGGGGTTCCCACGTTGCGCACGCATGAGACCCGATCGGGGTGGGCGCCTTCTTGACCCCGGGGCGATGGTGTCCACCCGGCGGGAAGGGAATGTCCCCGCCGGCATCCGCCGCTTTCCAGCGGCCAGCCCTACACCCCCACCACAGCAGCCATCCGCGGGGGCCCGACAGTCACGAGGCATCAACAAAGGTTCACCCTATTCGCCCGTCCGATCTTCCTCTCGCCCGTGGCCTCCCGTGATGCGCGGGAGCCCTTCGGCTTTCCCTTGGGCTCCACACCCCGCCGTTACCAGCGACGCATGCCAAGGCGAGGACAGGCCTCCAGACACTGGCCCGAGATCACGTTCCCGGCATCAGCCGCACCTCCAACCAACGTGACCCACTCACAACGTGCACCTTTCGTGTCACACTCCCCCCTTGCGGGATGCCGGTGATGGTGTCCCGCACGGCACCATCCTCGGTCAGGATGCCCGCCTTGAGGAACGCCTTCACCAGGGCCAGGACACATTTGTCTCCGACCCGCACCCGCACCCGATCTAGCAGCGC
>Ga0137374_10005144_pt1 | contig 15554 bp, 17 predicted proteins | sample SagtaG_20_FD_104811 | JGI IMG/M metagenome (GOLD analysis project Ga0137374, IMG submission 104811) | Vadose zone soil microbial communities from Sagehorn Ranch, Mendocino, California, USA - Sage1_R_100_16 metaG | ecosystem: Environmental > Terrestrial > Soil > Vadose zone | place: USA...
GGCCAGGAGCCGCAGTGCCGGCTGACGCAGGTTGCCTCGATGGGTGGCGGTGAAATCAGTCAGCTTGGTGATGAGCGCCGCGACTGGCTCGACCACGCTGGCGTCGGCGTTGCCGTACCACACCATCCACGACAGCCGGTCACGCCTTTGGCGCCCAGCCGGATCAGGCCGTCCGCTAATTCGTCTTGGGTCAGGTTGCGCGCCTCGCGGGCCTGACGAAGCAGTGGGTTGGGGACCGCCTCGTTCGCGGGGACCACCACGGACCATGCCCTCCCGTCGCCGGCTGGAACCGGGACCACATCGTAATAGGGCCGTCCAGGTCCGCAACACGGTAGAACCGGCCATAACGCCCGTAAATTGCCACCGGATTGCCGGGGCCATGACCAGGGCATGCCGTTCACGCCGTTCGATCCGTCGGGTTTCCTGCCGACCATGGGCAACCTCGAACCCTCCGACCCCGCCGCCCGGCGACCTTGGACCTTCAGTCGTCGGCTGGCGGTGCGGGAGCAGACCAGTCGGAGCCTCAGGCGCGCGCTGACCCTGGCTCCGGCCTGGCACCTCGACCAGGCGGCCGCGCTGCTGCACCAGAACCCTAGCGTCGACACCTCGGTGCTCGCAGCCAGCAAGACGCCCGACATCATGGCCGCAATCCTCCTTGAGGCATGGCAACTCGGAGCACCTCTTCCCGCCGGAGTCATCGACGCCATGCCCGAGCTGCGCCACTGGGCGGCAACGCTCAAGCAGCAGGTACGAGGTGACCGGCCATGACCGCCGAAGGAGGAGGTGACCTGCGCGACAAGGCGCTCGCCGCCTACGCGGAACAACGAGACTCCGACCCTGATCCGAGCGAGCCGGAGCCGCGCGCGGACCTGCAGCGCCTCATCCGCCTGGCCGAGGCCGACAGCGAGATCATCATCGGCCGGCGGGTCACGGGTTGGGAGTTCGCCAACCTGCGACTCGTCTCGCGCACGCAGAACGCTGGGTGCGTGGTGGCCTCCCCGCCCGACTGCGGCGAGCTGCTGCTGCTCTACGTCGGCCTGTCCCCAGATCCAGACCCAACCGACCTGCTGCGTCTCCAAGCTCTCTGGCCGTGCGACGGCCACCAGCACACCTTGGCCATCCGGTCACGGGCCGACCTCGGCAAGGCCTTGTTCTGGACGCCGCAGGTGTGCCTCAGAAGCCTCGTCACCGGCCGAGGCGACACCGACATCCGCTGGCTCGACCTGTGGACTGGGCGAGAGTAGCCATGCCGGACATCGCCTTCACCGTTGTCGCTGCCGTTCTTCTCATCGGCAGCGTGGCAGTTATCACCATCTTGAGTGACCACTGGACCGATGAGAGCCGCCGGCGCTACGACCGGCTGTACGAGGAGAGCATGAGGCGGCGAGCGTTGCGGGAGAGTGGTCGGGAATGACGTTACACCTCACTTCACACGATGCCATCTAACCTTTCACAGAGCGGCCACGCGACTCCGTTTTGCCGCGACGGCGAACTCCCTCTGTATGGGCCACAACGAAATAGGCATCATTAGAAACGTTAGCCGATCGAGCCTGCACGAGAGCCTTCTGAAACTCCTCTTCGATAGTTTCTCGTTTCAAGAATCGTTTTATGAACTCTTCGCAATCAGGGTGAACGAGTATGCGAACCTTGCCTATGCCCCTCGTAAAGCCTTGTCCGAGTCGTTGAAAGAAGTCCGATTCCCGAGTCTCCAGCGGAGCGGCGGTATCAATGCGAGAACTCAGACGGTCCTCCTCCACGACAAATCTTAGGCCGTCCTGTCTCGCTCGCCCGGGGTCAGGAAAATCAACGAGGAATGCTTGGGTCTTCGAGCATAGGTGAAGAAACTTAAGCTTCTCCTCATTCTCATTAAATATGATGGTGCCGTACTCATTGTCCGATGCCTCCCTGACCCTGGTGACGATTAGATCCTGAAGCGCTTTGGCGAGTACCACTCTCCGCACCCAAGCGTCGGAGCCTCCTCGAGCTGTAAAGAACCTACCAAGACCCTCCCATTCATCGTCGGCAAATCCCCGACCAGGGGATAGCACAGCGACTCGCTTAAAGAGTCTGCGTCTGGACAACAGATCGAACATAGTGTAGGCATCAGATCCGGCCCTTGCCACGCACCAAGCCAACTGCCTGCTCTCCGCAGCAGGCATGTACGAGTCCCCCACGGCCACTTCGATCGCATCACGGTCGAAGAGTGCGCCAGATGGAGAATCCAGCGCAAGATACAGAGCCTCGCGAACAGTCTTTCGGAATGATGACGGCGAGGTCTTGGGCTTTAGGTATTGCGTCCGCAGATAATCCCAAACGATCCATTGGATCATAGCCTTAATGGAACGATAGGTGTGGTGCCAGTAAACTGCTCCGAACATCGCATATCGAGCAAATGCCAATGTCTCCGCCGGGATTTTTCCCTTCTCCTGGGTTCCAACCCGACCAACAGTGTGTCCAGCCGCCGGTTCCAATAGCACTGTGAGAGTTCGAAGCAGCCGTGTAACATCGATTCCGGAGCCGTACCGGGTCCCGAGATGTGCGCTGTCTCTGGTAAGGTAGTCGATCTTATCCGCATCCAAAGGGCCGCTTACGACTGAATGGAGAACTCGATCCATTAGCGAGAATTTAAATTCCGCCGACTCGGCACGCAGGATGTCACAAATACGTTGTGGGGACATCGCCCATCCATCTGGCTCAGGCCCGGTCAGAATCCGATGTAGAGGCGTGTCTTCCTTCAGTAGCAGGCTTTGAGTCCGTACTTCATGATCGAAGACATCAGCGTCGGCCTCCTCGAAATCGTGGGCTAGCGGGTAGTGCCCAATGTCATGTAGAAGCGATGCCAATAGCACCGCCTTCACATCCTCGGCCGTTGCCACTTGTAGAAAGAATGGGTTCTGCTCGTCCCGCAGAAGCCATCGAACATACTCACAGGTTGTGGTATAGGTGCCCAGAGCGTGTTCCAGCCTTGTGTGCGTAGCCGTGGGGTAAACCAGGTTCAGTAGTCCTAGCTGATGAAACGTACCCAGGCGTGCCACCTCGGTACAGCCGAGCAGTCTCTTGAGTCGAGGAGTCAATACTGTGGGAGCGATTTGGGAAACTTGAAGGCGATCAGGCGTCCCTAGGTTGAGTTCGGGGACAATTCTTGTCAGGTCATACTCACCCATGATCTTCTTGAGGTCACGCAGAGCTTCATCAGCGGAACCATACCTCAGGCTCTTGAACTCCTCCGGAGCCAGACCAATTGCCGTGTCCCGGGAGAGATTCCTGCCATCCAGGAGCCTGCATGCAAGAAGGCGGAGATATCTCTGACGAAATGGCCCCAGATCGCGATATAGATCTGTGTCCCCACTACCAAGTGCATAAACGAGGGTTCGTCCAAGGGCATAAAGATCCCATTGTATACGCTCGTCGAAAGTAATCTCTGTCTTGCCTTCTAAGGCGTTTGCCAATCTAGACTCGGCATCAGGATGAACATAGCCCCTGGTTCCGCCGACTTCTAACTTACCTTGAGCCACTTCCCGAGGAGCACATAGCTCGAAGTCAATCAAATGCGGTCGCTCGTCGCTATCGATAAGAATGTTGTATGGCGAGATGTCTCCATGTGTATAGCCAGCACTATGAAGCGCATATAATTGCTCGATGAGATCGCGCCACAAGGCAATGAAGGCGCGAGCGGAGATGCGTGAGGTTGAAAAGAATGTTGTGAATTTATCCCTAGCATCATGATACGTTGAAATTAGGCAACCCCACGGCTGATTGGCAAGAGTGCCCCGAAGGGATCCGAACTCCGCTCCAATACGAGGATCTCTCGTCTCCACTATTGCTGCCCGCATGTTGGCCAGGCGGTATAAGGCGTGCTTCTCAGACGGTCGAGCCAAGGTGAGCAAGACTTTTTGCTTTGGACTGCGTTCCCTGGCAACTACGTAGACGAATGATCGCGAGACGCCAAGTACATGGGGATCCTCGAGACGCAAGTTGGCGCTTGAGAGAATGCGGCTATTAAGCAATCTAATGACTATCCGAGCCTCACTGTCCGCCATGCCGGCATCTTGCTCAAGAGAGTGCAGCTCGTTGGCTAATGCCACCTTACACTCCTCAATGCGCGGCGGACGACCAAGGCTTTCAGTAGCTAGGTCGCAGAGGGTTAATCGCTGTCGCTCTCGTGCGCAACGAGTATGAGAACGTCGTGAGGATTACCTGGACCGACTCGGCTTGGCTCATCGACTGCTATGTCAATAAGCCGTGCTCGTCTCAACTGCTTGTTGTAAGAAGCCAGACCTCGATGGTAGTAGGACACCAGGCCTGGATGAGGCTCGCCCCCTCTGATTCGGAATGGAAGCTCGACCTCATGTTCCTCTGAGTAATCGCCCAGCTGTTCTGCGGTCAGATCCGCCCGGTTATAAAGGTAGAAGGCTGGATGGGGAATGGTGCCGATTAAGACTCCTCCGGGCTGCAGCAGCTTAGAGATAGCCTTCAAGGTTGCACCGAGATCAGGGGTATTATGGAGGACCATGTTGGCCACGACTGCGTGGAATTTGGAAGAATTGGCAACAGCGTAGTCTTCAATGGAATTGGCCTCGAAGTCAATCCCCTTGAAGTTATCGACTGCGAAGCGAATAGATCCATGGGAGACGTCAACACCCACGACATTATACTTGAGGTCGTGGATCTGTTTGGTTAGGAAGCCGAGACCGCATCCTGCGTCAAGCACCGAGGAGCCGACAGGGGCATGTTCCTTGAGATGTTTCAGAATATGGTTGCAGAGCGATCGGTATGCCGCATCACTGTTGGTGCTCAGCTCCAATGCCCGGGCCTGCACGTTCCGGTCCCAGTCACGACCGATGTCGTCTAATGTCTTACGCTGGGACTCCTTCTGCATTCGACTGGAATTCACACTTTATCCCTCGCTATGTCTGGAGTGTCAGTCTTAGACCGAATCATACTAGAATGATATTGTCGGCGACGAGGTTAATCAAGGTGGCTGCTTCGACAGCTAGCGAGAAGGTCCTTGGCCAACGCAACCAAGTAGCGATCATCCGATTCGACGAAGACTATACTCTCCTCCGGATTGGGCCGGCTGATCTTGCGCCGTATGATAACGGTTTCCTGCTCCTCACTTTGATGCAACGACATCCGAACGTGCGTGTATGTGGTTGGGGGGATGGTATAAACCGCGACGCCCGATTGGCGTAACTGATTGCATACAGGACTAGAGTCGCTCCGGACGAAGACCTCGACATGCGTGGAGCGCCTCATGAGTGTCAGAAGAATCGCTGAGTGCTCGGGGTGCTCAAGCCATTCGAGGTCAGAGCAGTAGATAGTGTGTCTGCCGTCTTGTGAGTACCAGTCCGAGAAGAACCTAGTGAATCCTTCACTTCGTTCACGCAACGAGTGCACTCGTCGTGATCCGACACTTCTCCACAACAGGAACTGGATGGTAGCAAGCACCAGAATAGCGAGCGCCCATACCCACGCTGCGGGTTGTAGGTCGAGGGCCTGAATGACACCTTGTCCTGAGAGCGTGGCCGCGACGGCTACCAGGTTGAGGGCAACCAGGATTCTGGCGGCGTTGTTGGAGTGGGAGTCAAGCCAATCCAACACGTCTGGTCTCTCGCTGTGCCGAGGAAGGGGTTGACTTTGGTCTGGGGTTGAGGAGTTGCACGGCTTGGAGTAGGACCGGCTCTTGGAAGGCGACGTTGGGAGTCCGCCGGGCGCCGCCAGGTTCCTGGCACGTGTTGTCACGCCTAGTGATGACGATGTGTGCTGGTCGCGAAGCTCGGAGGAGCGTTCCACCTGAGCAGGGTTCGACAGACGAAGAGTAGGAGATCGCTCTCGCGGAAGCGGCAAAGACGACATTCACCTGAAGTAACCCTCCCCAGACAGGCAGGTAGTCTAGTCGAACTTGTTGTGGACGCAATAGGGTCTATTGGACAAACTAGGCAGGATGCCCATGGTCGAGGTTCATCACGTGAGGGACAGCTCCTGGCCACGTCTTGTACGGTGAGCCAGTCGGCGGACGCTGCGTCTCACATCGAACCGATCCATTGCCCTTCCCTGGCGGTCAAGCAGCAGCGGACCAGAGCTGCGATCTCCTAGGTACGCTGCGAGTGCCATGGTGGTCGCCCGGCTGAGCCGCAACGTTCGTTCAGTGCCACGTTCGCGGACGAGCAGTACGGTTTGGCCTTCGCGTTCCTGCAGGTCCTCGACGCGCGCTCGGCACAGCTGCGTGACGGTGAGCCCGTCAAGAAGCAGATGTACGAGGGCGATGTCGCGTCGTCCGCCCACGGCTGCCGCCTGAAGCAGTCGCTCCCTCCTCCGCTCATCGAGGTCGCTCCAGGCGTGTTTGCTGTGGGCCGCATACGCGTCTCGCTCGTCAACGGGCGAACGCGCCAGCTCCCCGCGCTCGACAAGCTGGCGGTAGAAGGCCCCCAAGGTAGTCAGTCGCCGACGGATGGTGTTCGGGCTGTACTCGTTCGCTCGGAGCTGGTCGAGGTACCGACGGACCTCGGCCGGCTCGGGGTCGAGCACGTCGACGCCCTCGGCCGCGCACCAGTAGACGAAGTCCTCCAAGTCGCCCCAGTAGGCCCTGGCCGTGGCCAACGGATGCTCAAGCAGCAGCGCCTCACGGAACTCGGCGAAGCGTTCGTTGACCACGGGCAGCTGTGCCCGCAGTGGTGACTCGCTCTCCGGGAAGTAGCCCTCGCTCACAAGCGAACAATCTAGCACCTAACGCTATCGTGCTTATGCTCGCAGGCCGCTGAGCTGGTCTCTAGCGTCTCCGGCGTCGGGACACCGAGCCGAGAAGGAGGTCAAGCGAGCGTGAGTCGAACGATCAGACGGCCCGAGACCTGGTGGTTGCCGTGGCAGCACACCGGACGCTGCCAGCAGTGCGGCGCCAAGGTGACGGGCTGGCGCCGAGTGCGGGCCTGCGCCTGCGGCGGGCGGGTGAGCTACCAATGAGCGAGCTTGCCCGCAGGCCGTCCGCCACGCTGGGCAGGATCTCGTGGCAGAACAGCCGCGAGCTCATGGCCGCCCGTGGCGAGGGCATGGTCCGCGCGACCCGCGTCGAGGCCGCCGCCTACGTCACCCACATCGCGCTACAGGGAGCCGGGCGGCTGTCCAACCTTGAGGCACAGCTCATCAAGCAGGTCCCGCTCGGCGAGGCACGCTATCAGGCCATCGTGGACGCCTACGCCTGCTTCGCCGCCGGCGAGATCACCCGGATGGGTTGGCAGTGATGGCCCTTCTTTGCCTGCTGGCCCTGGTGGGCTTCGTCGCCGTCGTCGCGCTCGCCGTCGCGGGCGCGGCCTGGGTGCTGGATGCCCTGGATGCCGACGCTCGGGCGCGACGCCTCGAGAGCACCGTCCACGCCAACGCCATCGAGGCGGCCAGCCGCATCAACGCTGCTGCCTACCAGGCCGAGCGGGAGATGGTCCGCGAGGCCCGTGGCTGGCAGAACCACGCGTAGCCGAGTGGGTCCGCTGACCAAGCGGATCATGGGTGGGCTGGGCGTTCTCCTGGTGGCGAGCATCGTCGTCCGGGTGAGCGCCCAGCTCATCGCTCCCGCGATCCCGCTGCTGCTGGTGCTGTTCGTCATGGCCGCAAGCGCCTACTGGGTCTTTAACCGACGCTCGTAGCCGTAAAATTCTGAGACGATATTTTCTCATTGACTTGTTGAATTGATTCAACGACAATTGAAATCAATTCAGGTGATTGGCGTCGCGCCATTTTGTTGTACGCATGTTTGTTGCATGCATGCCTACAACGTCGCCATGAAAGGAGGGGGTCATGAGCAAACATCACATCCGGCTGGAAGTCATTCGGCGCGAGCAGATCGACCGGCGGCGGCTGGTGCGCGCGCTGGTCGAGGCGGTGCGGGCGCGTCAGCGCCAGCAGGCCACTGAGCAGCGTGAAGCTAGGACGCACGAGGCACGGGATGAGTAGCGGCGTCGCCCTTCTGACCATAGGCCTGTGGCTGCTCGCGCTCGCGCTTGTAGCCGACCAAATCGTCACCTCAGGGCGGCGTGAGGATGCGCGGCGCGCGAGCTTTCGGCTGCACTTCCCGTCCGAGCTGCGCGAGGACGCCGTCATCGCCGCACTACGGGCCCTGGCCGGTCTGCCGCACGGCAACCCGCTCCTGTTCCGCTCGCTGGTGTTCGAGGTCGTCAGCCAGGGTGAGCGCATCGAGCACTACCTGCACATGCCGGCTGCCTGGGTCGAGGGCGTGCGGGCGCAGCTCAGCTCCAGCGTGTCCGGTCTGCGGCTTGAGCCGTTGGGAGCAACCCCGCTGCCGCCGCTTGGCCGCGCCCGCGAGCTTGGCCTCACTGACGACTGGCGGCCGCTGCGGACCGACGCCATCCCAGCAGGTGCCGGCAGCGTGCTGGCCGTCTTGCAGCCGCTCAGGCGCGGCGAGGCCGTCGTCATGCAGTGGGTGGCGCGTCCGGCCGGGGCCGGTCCCGCACCGACGAGCGGCCGGAGTATGCCTACGGGTCCCTGGTGGTTGTGGTTTGTGTCCGCGTTCTGGCGGGCGCCGCGACAAGAGCCGATGAGCCTTGCCACCCAGAAGGCCAAGACCAGCGAGCCGCTCTTCGGCGTGGTCGGGCGGCTCGGCGTGCAGGCTGCCGCCCCGGAACGGACGGCCCATCTGCTGCGGCGGCTGCGCAGCGGACTGGCTGCAGCCGAGGCGCCGGGTGCGACGCTCGTGGCTCGTCGGTGGCCAGCCTCCTGGAGTGTGCGGCGGATGGCCGCGCGGCGGACACCGCAATGGCACGCTTCCCGCCTCAACGCCCGCGAGCTGGCCGCCGTCATCGCCTGGCCCATCGGCAGCCCAACCGTACCGGGACTGGTGCTGGCCAGGTCGCGCCACTTCCCGGCGGCGTCCGTGCTGCCACGTCTCGGGCGGGTGCTCGGTGACGGAATGGACGAGCACGGCCCGCGGCCGGTGGCGCAGCCACTCTCGGGCGCCCTGACCCACACCTGGCTACTCGGCGCCACCGGCTCGGGCAAGTCGACGCTGCTAGCCAACCTCATCGCCCAGGACCTCGCCGCTCCCGAACGTCCTGCTGTGGTGGTCATCGAGCCGAAGGGCGACCTGTGCAGCGACGTGCTTGAGCGTGTGCCAGCCGAACGGCACGCGGACGTTATTTACCTCGATGCCACCTCGGACGTGCTCGTGGGCCTCAACCCGCTGCGGCCCGACGAGCCAGACCGCGAGCTGGTCGCCGATGAGGTCTACGGCGTCTTCCGGCAGGTCTCGGCCAGCTGGGGCCCGCGCCTCGGCGACGTGCTCCACACCGCGCTACTCACACTCGTTCGCCAGCCCGACGCCTGCCTGACCGAGCTGCCGCTGCTGCTCGGCGACGACGCCTACCGGCGGCGCGTGGTCGGCAGTTTGAGCGAGGACGCTTGGATGCTGCGGCCGGTCTGGGCTTGGTACGACGGGCTCAACCCGGTTGAGCGCGCGGCCGTGGCCGCACCCATCCTGACCCGCGTGCGGCCCTGGATCGTGCGCTCCCGGCTGCGCCACCTCCTCGGCATCGCCCGTCCGCGCTGGTCGTTCCGTGAGGTCCTGGACCGACGGCGCATCCTGCTCATGGTCCTCAACCCCGGACTGCTCGGCCGCGAGACCGCCAGCCTCCTCGGCGCACTCGTGCTCCAAGGCGTCTGGCAGGCCGCCCGTGCCCGTGGCGCGCTAGCGCAAGCCGAGCGGCAGCCAGCCCTCGTCTACGTCGACGAGTGGCAGGAGTTCACCCGCCTCCCCACCGACCTGGGCGAGGTGCTCGCGCAAGCCCGCGGCTACCGCCTCGGCATGGTGCTGGCCAACCAGTCGACGGCCCAGCTCTCGCCAGAGCTACGCGCCGCCGTGAGTGCCAACGCCCGCTCCAAGCTCGCCCTGGCGGCCGACGCCTCCGACGCCACCCTCATGGCCCGCGAGATCGGCGGGGGCGTAACGGCTGCCGACGTGCAGGGGCTCGGCGCCTACCAGGCCATCGCCTCCCTCATGGTCGCAAGCCAGACGGCACCGCCGGTCTCGATCACGACCCGGTCGCTGGTGCCGCCAGTGGCCTCGGCAGCCGCCGTGCGGCGCGTCAGCCAGGAGCGCTACGGCCTCGACCGCGACCAGGTGGAGGCGGCGATCCGCTCTCGGCATGAGCCGGAGATGCCCGCGGGAACCGTGCGGCGTCGGAGGCGGTCGTGAGCGGCCGGGAGCGTCCGCTCGGTCGTCAGCTCGCCTCCTCGACGGGGCGCGGGTTCGGGCAGGCCGGGGGCGATCTCGTGACCCCGAGCGGCAAGGACCCGCTAGCGCCCACCGCTGTCTCTGCGGTGCGGCGCATCACGGCTGCCTACGTGCGCGAGCTGACCGACCGGCTGGCGCCGCGTGACTACCTCGTCATCGCCACACTTGGCCGCCTCCGGGTGGCGACGGCCCGCCAGATCGAGCGGCTGTGGTTCACGGAAGCGTCGCCGCTGTCGAATGCGCGCTCGGCCCGGCGGTCGCTGAGTCGGCTGGTGGAGCTGCGGGTCCTGGCTCGGCTCGAACGGCCCGGCGGCGGCGTCCGTGGTGGCAGCCCCGGCCACGTCTACGCGCTGGACGTCGCGGGCCTGCGCCTGGCCGCCGGTCGTGACGCTCGCCCGCCCCGGCGGCCGCATCCGATCTCGCGTGCCTTCCTGGGCCACGCGCTTGAGGTGACCGAGTGGTACGTGCGCCTAGTGGAGGTCGAGCGCGGCGGCGGGCCGGAGCTGCTGGACTTCGTGGCCGAGCCCCGGTCGTGGCGCAGCTTTGCGAGCTACGCCGGCGGGCGGGAGGACCTCAAGCCCGATGCCTTCGTGCGCCTCGGGAGTGGTGATTGGGAGGACCGTTGGTTCCTGGAGGTCGACTGCGGCACCGAGCACGCGCCTGCGCTGCGCCGGAAGCTCGACCGTTACGTGCGCTACTGGCAAAGCGGCCACGAGCAGGCCCGCGACGAGGTCTTCCCCCAGGTGCTGTGGATCGTGCCCGACGCCCGGCGGCACGCCCAGCTCGTGGAGGTCATCGGCCGCCTGCCGGAACAGGCCTGGCCGCTGTTCCGGGTGGCCGTGCGCGATGAGGCGGGCCGGGTGCTCACGGGAGGTGCCACGTGACGGACCTCCCGCGCAACACAATCCTGTTGGGCGATGCCGCTCGGCGCCTGGCGCAGCTGCCCGCCGCGTCCGTGGACTGCTGCATCACGTCCCCGCCCTACTTTGCGCTCCGCGACTACGGCACAGTCGGACAAATCGGCCTGGAGGAGACGGTCGACGGCTGGGTCGAGCAGCTGCGGAGCGTCTGCGGCGAGCTGGCGCGAGTGCTCAAGCCAACTGGCGCTCTCTGGCTCAACTTGGGGGACAGTTACTCCCGTCACGTGCGCTACGGCGCCCCGCCCAAGAGCCTGCTCGCGGCACCCGAGCGGCTGCTGCTCGCGCTCATGCACGACGGCTGGATCGTGCGCAACAAGGTCGTCTGGGCCAAGACCAACCCCATGCCCAGCTCGGTGAGCGACCGGCTCAGCCTCACCTACGAGATCGTCTACTTCCTTGTTCGCAATCCCCGCTACTACTTCGACCTGGACGCCATCCGTGAGCCGCACCGCTCACAAGGCTCCCGCTCAGCTCGGCCACACCAGAACGATCCCACCTGGGCCGGGCCGCTGGCCGCCACCAGAGGGGGCCTCGCACGGGCCCGAGCGCCCGGGCAGCCAGGACACGCCTTGGGTAAGAACCCGGGCGATGTCTGGCCACTGGCTACCCGCGGCTTCCGCGGCGCCCACTTCGCCACCTTCCCGCCCGCGCTGGTCGAACGGCCGCTGCTCGCCACCTGCCCCGAGGCGATCTGCACGGCCTGCGCCCGCCCCTGGCGGCGACGGGTCACCGTCCGCCGCCTCGGGCCGGTCAGCCCGACACCGCGCGACCAGTACGTCCACCGCTTCGCGAGTAATTGGCGAACGGTCCGTGAGGTCGGCGAGCTGACCCCGTGCGGCTGCGGCGCACCGATCCGTCCCGGCGTCGTGCTCGATCCCTTCTTCGGCACAGGCACGGTCGGCCTGGTCGCGCGCCAGCATGGTCGTGACTGGCTCGGCATCGAGCTCAACCCCGCCTACGTCGCCATGGCCTGGGATCGGCTCGGCAGCACTCCACCGCGTTACTACGAGCGGGCCGCACCGCTTGAGGCTGCGGCGTGACGCCTCGCCGGTGTCGTGCGGCCGTCCACGTGATCCCCACGGGATCGCCGGCCGCACCAGCACCGAGGAGGTGGCTGCCATGCAGCAGCAGGCAAGGTCCAAGGGCGGACGGAGGCGACGGCCATGAAGACCCTCGCCATCCGGCTCGAGGACGACGTCCACGCCCAGCTCACGATGGTCGCGCAGCTCGACGGCACCACGGTGACCGAAGAGATCCGCCAGGCCATCCAGGCGCACCTGACCCGCAAGCGCGAGTCCGGGGAGCTGTCCGAGCGGGCCAACGCCGTGCTCGCCGAGATCGAGCAGGAGGCCGCCGCCAAGCGCGACGCCGTCCAGGCCTTGTTCCACCAGGCCACCACGTCGCCGCCCGCCAAGGGCCGCCGGGGTACGGGCACCAGCTCGTAGTCCGTCCGGGTCGGAGGGTTGCATCCGTGCAACCCTCCGACCACCCAACAGCCAACCCATGCCTTGAGCCAAACAGCAACTGGCGAATTGTGAAGGAGGAATCGAATAAATACCGAACACATTTGGGAGTTTGGCCATACGTTTTGGTGTTGAATTCATGCCATAATTGCGCCATAATAAAAACGGAAAGAAAAGGAGGAAACGCACCGTGCCGGACCCGAAACGAGACCTCAAACAGCTTGGACGGCTCTTGCTCCACCATCGCCACCTGGCTGAGCTGTCGCAGGACAAGCTAGCCAGCGCAACCGGCCTCGACAAGGGCACGGTCTCCCGTATCGAGCGGGGCGAGATCGAGGCACCCAACGCCACGACCCTGCAGCGCCTGGCCACAGCTCTGGGAACCGACGTCGAGGACTACTACGTCCTGGCCGGCTATTTGAACCCGCAAGGCCTGCCCAGCCTCGGGGTCTACCTGCGCACCAAGTACGACGCCTCGCCCGAGCTGGCAAACGAGGTCGAGGACTACTTCGCCTGGCGACGCGGGCGGGACAAGGAGTAGCTGATAAGTCATCCGCCAAGAGACTGAACAAATGCGGTGTTCATCGCAACCGATGAGACCGAGAGGAGGGATCAACTATGGCAACAACATCACGCAACCCGCGCAGTCCGAGCCTGGTCGCTCAAGTGCGAGCCTTGATGCCTGTCCGACCGCTCACGTAGTCCGAGGCCCTGCGCATAGCCGAACTCCAAGCCGCGCGCCTGCTCGCGCTCGCCGGGATCGAGGTGCCACCCGTACCCGAGGGGCTCATCACCACTCTGCCGCGCGTCACGGTGGAGCGCACAAGCCCCTTACCCATGTCGGGCTACACCACCTGGTCCCGGGGCCGCTGGCTGATCGTCCTCAACCGCGCCGAACCCTTCACCCGCCAGCGCTTCAGCCTGTTTCACGAGGCCAAGCACCTGCTTGATCATCCGTTCATCGCTGACGCCTACCGCTACGTGCAAGGGCAGAGCCCCGAGGAGTGGGCCGAGCGGGTCTGCGACCACTTTGCCGCCTGTGTGCTCATGCCCAAGGCCTGGGTCAAGCGCCACTACTGCCACGAGGGCACCCAGCAGCTGCCTACCCTCGCCCGGCGCTTTGGCGTCTCCCAGATGGCCATGCGCCTGCGCCTGCTCAACCTCGGCCTCATCGAGCCGACCCCTCGCCACTACTGGCGAACGTCCGATGTCCTGCTCGTGCCCGGAAGGGCGGTAGCGGCATGAAGACGGCATGGTCGTACCTCCGGGTCTCGACCACCCGCCAGGTCAACAAGGCCTACAACCCCGACGGCTACTCCCTGCCCGCTCAGCGGGAGGCCAACCGGCGCAAGGCGGCTGAACTCGGCGCCGAGATCACAGCCGAGTTCATCGAACGCGGTGAAACCGGCCGCACCATGGACCGGCCCGAGTTCCAGCGGATGCTTCGGCTGCTCAAGGACAGCCCACCCGACCTCCTCATCGTCCACAAGCTCGATCGCTGGGCCCGCAACCGCGAGGACGACATCCTCCTCAACATCAGGATTCGCCAGACCGGTGTCCGCTTGGTCTCGGCCACCGAGAACATCGACGAGACGCCCAGTGGCCGCATGCTGCACGGCATCCTGGCGACCATGGCCGAGTTCTACTCGACCAACCTCGCCGCCGAAGTCGGCAAGGGGATGAGCCAAAAGGCCGAACAGGGCGGCACACCGGGTCGCGCCCCGATTGGCTACCTCAACGCCGAGGAACGCCTGCCGGACGGTCGTGTCGTGCGGACCGTCGTCCTTGACCCCGAGCGCGCCCCGTTCATCCAACTCGCCTTCGAGCTCTACGCCACCGGCGACTACAGCCTCTACGTCCTCATGGATGAGCTGACCGAGCGCGGCTTTCGCACCCGCCCGAACAAGCACCACGGCGGCAAACCGGTCAGCCTGGGCGAGATCAGCCGCATCCTCAACAACCCCTACTACGTCGGCGACGTGACCTTCCGCGGCGTGGTCTACGCCGGCCGTCACCAGCCGCTCGTGAGCCGTCAGCTCTTCGACCAGGTGCAGGAGGTGCTGGCCGCCCACCTCAAGGCCGGCGAGCGGGAATGGGTCCACTCGCACTACCTCAAGGGCACGGTCTACTGCGGGCGCTGCGGTTCGCGGCTGTGCCTCACCCTCGCCAAGGGGCAGTACCTCTACTTCTTCTGCCTCGGCCGCCACAAGGGCAACGGCTGTGACTTCAAGTACCTGCCGGTCGAGGTCGTGGAAGACAAGGTGGCCGAGCTGTACGCCGTCCCGCAGGTGCCAACCGACGAGCTCCAGGCCATCCGAGACGACCTGTACGCCCACCTGGGCAAGGAGAGCCGCCAGCGCGAGCGTGAGGCCACCCGCCAACGCCGCCGGCTCGCCAAGCTCCAAGACGAGCGGCGCAAGCTCCTCCGGGCACACCTGGCCGATGCCATCCCGCTTGACCTCCTCAAGACCGAGCAGGACCGCATCCAGCAGGAGATAGCCCAAGCCGAGCGCCTCTTGGAACGGGCCGAAGCCGACCACGGCGAGGTCATGGCGACCTTCGATCAGGCCGCCAAGCTGCTGGTCGACCTCGACGAGGCCGGCTACTGGAGCCTGCCGCCCGTCTCACGGCGCCTGGTCAACCAGACCCTGTTCGAGCGGATCAAGGTTCACCAGGACCTTGAGACCACCGTGGAGCGCACCGGGCTGGCGCAGCGCTTCGAGGACGCCCGCCCCACTCGTCAGCCCCGCTACCGGCGTCGTAACACAACAGACCCCCTCTCAGGGGGTCCGGGTTCGAACGTGGCACTTTTGGAGCGGGTGACGGGAATCGAACCCGCGTCACGAGCTTGGAAGGCTCGAGCTCTACCATTGAGCTACACCCGCGTGGGGCCGCTTGCGGGCCGTGCGGCCGGCGCATCCTTGGCGGTGCGCC
>Ga0137374_10005165_pt1 | contig 15520 bp, 16 predicted proteins | sample SagtaG_20_FD_104811 | JGI IMG/M metagenome (GOLD analysis project Ga0137374, IMG submission 104811) | Vadose zone soil microbial communities from Sagehorn Ranch, Mendocino, California, USA - Sage1_R_100_16 metaG | ecosystem: Environmental > Terrestrial > Soil > Vadose zone | place: USA...
AAGAAGCGCAACGAGATCCTGCAGCTCGCGGTGCTCGATCCCAAGCTCGCGATCCTCGACGAGACCGATTCCGGACTCGACATCGACGCGCTGAAGACCGTCGCCCGGACCATAGATAAGCTGCGGCGGCCCGACCATGCGACGGTGCTCGTGACGCACTATTACCGGATCCTTACGCACATCGAGCCCGATGTCGTGCACGTCCTGGCCGGCGGGCGGATCGTCAAGTCGGGCGGCAAGGAGCTGGCGCTCGAGCTCGAAGAGAAGGGGTACGACTGGCTGCGCGAAGAGGCGGTCGTGGCATGACCGCCGTCGCCGACAGGACCGAACGCTACGTCACCGACTTCGCGGCGTTCGCACGAAACGGCGCGGCGGGGGCCCCCGAGTGGCTCAGGGAGATCCGGGAGGGGGCGATCGCTCGCTTCGCCGAGCTCGGGTTTCCCACGATGAAACAGGAGGAGTGGCGCTTCACGAGCGTCGCGCCGATCGCGGACCAGCGATTCATCCTTGCGCATGCTCCCCGCTCGCCGCTCCCCGCTCCCTCAGACATCGAGCGCCTGTGCATCGCAGCGGGCCCGCGCGTCGTCTTCGTGGACGGGCGCCACGCCCCGAGCCTCTCCACGCCGGCGGAGCTGGCCGGTGGTGTGTGGGCTGGGAGTCTCGCCGCCGCGCTTCGGACGGACGCGCGGCGCGAGGAGCTGGCCCGGGCACACCTCGCGCGTCACGCGCGCTGGCGCGACAGCGCGTTCGCGGCGCTCAACACCGCATTCCTCGCGGACGGGGCGTTCGTGCACGTTCCCGCCGACGCGACACTCGAGCGCCCGTTGGAGGTGGTTTTTCTCTCGACCGGCCGCGCGGCATCCGACGGCCCGATCGTGTCCCACCCGCGCAGCCTCATCGTGGTCGAGCGGGGCGCGCGGGCCGCCGTGGTCGAGACGTACGCGGGGTTGTCGGACGGCGTGTATTGGACCAACGCGGTGACGGAGATCGTGGTGGGCGAGGGCGCGTGGACGGAGCTGTACCGCGTGCAGCAGGAGGGCCCGCACGGCTTCCAAGTCGCAACGACACATTCGCGACAGGAACGCGACAGCTACCTGGGTCTGCACGTCGTGACGCTGGGCGCGGCGCTCGCCCGGCATGACATCAACGCGGTGCTCGACGGGCCCGGGGCGGAGTTGATCCTCAACGGCCTGTACCTGCTGGGAGGCGCGCAGCACGCGGATCATCACACGGTGATCGACCACGCTCAGCCGCACTGCGCGAGTCACGAGTTCTTCAACGGCGTGCTGGCGGAGCGGGCGCACGGCGTCTTCAACGGACGCATCATCGTCCGGCCCGGCGCGCAGCGCACCGACTCGAAGCAGACCAACAACAACCTGCTGCTCTCGACCGAGGCGCGCGCCGACAGCCAGCCGCAGCTCGAGATCTACGCCGACGACGTGAAGTGCACCCACGGCTCGACCGTGGGTCCGATCGACCAGATGCAGCTCTATTATCTCCGCAGCCGCGGGCTCTCCCCCGAGGCCGCCCGGAGCATCCTGACGTACGGCTTCGGCGCGGAGATCCTCGACCGGATGCGGCACCCCGACGTGCGCGACCGGCTCGACCGCCTGGTGCGCGCGCGGCTCGCCTGATGCTCGACGTCGCCCGTCTCCGTACCGACTTCCCACTGCTCGCGCAGCGGGAGAACGGCCACCCGCTGGTCTATCTCGACAATGCCGCGACGACCCAGAAGCCGCAGGTCGTGCTCGACGCCATTGCCGACTATTACCGGACCACCAACGCGAACGTGCATCGCGGGGCGTACGACCTCGCCATCCGCGCCACCGAGGCATATGAGGCCGCGCGGGCCAAGGTCGCCGCGTTCGTGAACGCCTGGGCGCCGGAGGGCGTGGTGTTCACCCGCGGCACCACCGAGGCGATCAACCTGGTGGCGGGCTCGTACGGCCGCGCGAGCGTGCAGGCCGGCGACAGCGTGGTGGTCACGGCCATGGACCACCACTCGAATCTCGTGCCGTGGCAGATCCTGTGTCAGGAGAAGGGCGCCACGCTGCGGATGGTCGAGATCACCGAGGACGGCCGGATCGATCTCGCTGACTTCGGTCGGGCGCTCGAGCGGCGACCCAGGATCGTGTCGTTCCCCTATGTGTCCAACGCGCTCGGCACCGTGAATCCGGCGGCGCAGCTCGCCACGCTCGCCCACGCCGCCGGCGCGGTCGTGGTGGTCGATGGGGCCCAGTCCACGCCACACCTGAAAGTCGACCTGCAGGCGCTCGATTGCGACTTCTACGCCCTGTCGGGTCACAAGATGCTCGGGCCGATGGGCGTGGGGGCGCTGGTGGCGAAACCGCAGCTGCTCGAGGCGATGCCGCCCTACCAGGGCGGGGGCGAGATGATCTCGCGGGTGTGGGACGACCACTCCAGCTACAACGAGATTCCGCACAAGTTCGAGGCGGGAACGCCGAACGTCGAAGGAGCGGTCGGACTCGCGGCGGCGATCAGCTACCTCGAGCGCATCGGCCCCGAGCGGATCGCCGAGCACGAGCAGGCCCTCGCGGCCGCCGCGATCGACACGCTCTCGCAGATCGAGGGCGTCACGGTGTACGGCCCGCGCGGGAGGAGCGACCGCGCGGGCGTCGTGTCGTTCACGTACGGCGATATTCACCCGCACGACATCGCGACCATTCTCGACCAGGACGGCATCTGTATCCGCGCCGGTCACCACTGCGCACAGCCGCTGATGCGGCGGCTGAACGTGGCCGCGACCGCCCGCGCGTCGTTCTATCTGTACAACGGGTTGGACGACGTGGACGCCCTCGCCGGCGCGCTCGTCAAGGCCGGAGCCCTGTTTGGATACGTCCCCGCCTGAGCTCAGCGCCCTCTACCAGGAGCTGATCCTCGACCATTACCGGCGGCCCCGCAACAAGGGGACGCTGGAGCAGGCGACCCACGCGGTGTCGCTCAACAACCCGCTGTGCGGAGACGAGATCGACCTGCAGCTGCGTGTGGACGGCGACATCATCAAGGACGCGCGGTTCGTCGGCCGGGGCTGCTCCATCAGTCAGGCGGCCGCTTCGATGATGACGCAGCTCGTCAAGGACAAGTCGATCCCCCAGGCGGTCGCCCTGGCCGACCGAATGAGCGCCATGATGCAGGGGGACGAGGGCGCCGCGCGGGACAAGACACTGGGCGAGCTCCGCGCCCTGGCCGGCGTGTCGAAGTTCCCCGTCCGAATCAAGTGCGCCCTGCTTCCCTGGAACGCGCTGACCGACGCAATCAAGCCGTAACGGGGCTAGATTAGCCCCGCGCACATGCCCTCCTCCTCCCCCTCCCCTACCCCGATCCTGATCCTGGACCGGGTCAGCAAACGCTTCGCCGGTCACACCGCCGTTGATGAACTGTCGCTGTCCGTGTCCCGGGGCGTGATCTACGGCCTGCTCGGGCCCAACGGCGCCGGGAAAACGACGACGATCCGTATGATCATGGACATCTTCGAGCCCGACGGCGGCGCCGTGCGCGTATTCGGGGAGCCTGGCGGCGGGCGCGCCCACTCGGAGCGGATCGGCTATCTCCCGGAGGAGCGCGGCCTGTACCGCAAGATGCGGGTGCTCGACGTACTCGTCTTCCTGGGAGAGATGAAGGGCATCGAGCGGCGGCGGGCGCGCCTGCGGGCCGGGGAATGGCTCGAGCGACTCGGCCTCGCCCAATGGCGACTGCGCCGCGTCGACGAGCTGTCGAAGGGGATGCAGCAGAAGGTGCAGTTCATCTCGACGATATTGCACGACCCGGATCTCGTGGTGCTCGACGAGCCGTTTGCGGGGCTCGATCCGGTCAATACGCAGGTGATGAAGGACACGGTGCTCGACCTGCGCCGTCGCGGGAAGACGATCCTGTTCTCGACCCACATCATGGAGCAAGCCGAGAAGCTGTGCGAGCAACTATGCATCATCGCGCGGGGGCGCAAGCTCGTCGACGGTGCGCTCTCGGACATCAAGCGGACCCATGGCGGACACCATCTCGTCGTCGGGTTTGACGGGAGTCTGGGAGAGGCAGCGCAAGTGTTTGCCGACAAAACCCTTGTGAGCAAGATGGACAATTACGGGCAATATGCCGAGCTCGAGCTCGCCTCCGGCGCGGACGCCCAGCAGATCCTCCAGCGACTCGTGGCATCAGGCGCGCGCCTGTCCAAGTTCGACCTGCAAGAGGCGTCGTTGAACAAGATCTTCATCGACTTGGTGGGGCCGGAGGCGGTGCGTGCGTAAGATCTGGGCGGTGATCCGGCGCGAGTTTGTCGAGCGGGTGCGGAGCAAGTGGTTCTGGGTCTCTGCCGTCCTGGGCCCCCTCTTCTTCGCCGCGATCATCATCATCCCGCTGCACTTTGCCGCCGCCGGCGGTACCAAAGCCATCGTCGTGGTGGACGGCACGGCGTCCGGGTTCGGCGCCCGGGTGGCAGACTCGCTGGCCCGAGGCAAGACCTTCACGATCGTCACCCGATCCGCTCCGCGCGCCGGGCTGCTGGATTCTCTGACCCATGAAGTCGGCCTCAACCGCCTGGATGGGCTGCTCCTCCTGACCGACGGGACGGTGGAGACCGGCGCGGCGGAGTATCGCGCGGCGAACGTGTCATCGTTCCGCGACATCGACGAGCTGCGCGGCGTGCTCGGTCGACTCGCCGTGAACGCGCGGCTCGAGCGCGCGGGTGTGGATCCCGCGACCGTCGGCCGGGCGCAGATCCGGATCGACCTCGAGACCAAGAAGATTTCGGGATCGGCGACCACGGGGGAGAGCTCGGCGCAATCGTTCTGGCTCGCTTACGTCATGTCGATCGTGTTGTTCATCGTGATCGCGGTCTACGGCGTGAACGTGATGAGCTCGGTGCTGGAAGAGAAGACGACGCGGATCGTCGAAGTCCTGGTATCGTCGCTGCGGCCGTTCGAGCTGATGCTGGGCAAGGTCGTCGGCGTCGGCGCCGTGTCGATCTTCCAGTTCGCGATCTGGGGTCTGGGCGGACGGCTCGTCCTGTCGCAGCGCGCCGCGCTCGTGGGCAACCTGTCGCCCGGGGACGTCGGGCAGGAGGCGGCGTTCCAGCTCCCACCCGTCCCAGCGGCGACAGTGGCGGTCTTCCTGGCGTACTTCCTCGGCGGCTTCTTCCTCTACTCCGCCATGTTCGCGGCGGTGGGCGCGATGTCTTCCAACGAGCAGGAGGCGCGCCAGGCGCAGCAGCCGGTCGTCTTCCTCCTCATGATCGCGTACCTCTCGGTGTTCGCGCTGGCGAACGACCCGGGCTCCACCTACGCGGTTGCGTTATCGCTCGTGCCCTTCACTTCACCGATCGCGATGCCGGTACGCTGGGCAGCGGGGAGTGTGGGCGTGAACGAGCTCGTCGCGTCACTGGCGCTGCTCGGCGCCGGGATCGGTGCGGTCACGTGGATCGCGGCGCGGATATATCGGGTAGGGATCCTGATGACGGGGAAGCGGCCGAATCTCCGGGAACTAATACGCTGGGTTCGAGCATAGACGTTGAGGGAGACGCCGAGTCGCCGAGGCGCTGAGTGGATATGAGGGCAGAGGGCAAGGCATGGGAAAGGCACCGTCGGCAATGTTCTGATGCTGCTCCGCAGGCAATTCGGTTGCACCGTTTCCACGTGGCACACTACAAGACACTGAAAGCCTGGCAGCACGCCCAAAGGCTCGCCATCGAGTGCGTTAGAGCTTCCCGCGGTTTCCCTGACTACGAGCAGAACGCGCTGGCCGACCAACTGCGACGCGCCTGTTACAGTGTCCCCCTGAACATCGCAGAGGGAAACACTCGGCATGGTTCGCGAGAATACCGTCGTTTCCTCGACACGGCGCGGGGCTCCCTGGCCGAGGTGGAGACGATCATCGAGATGGCACGTGAGCTTGGCTACGTGAGGCCGGCCGAGTTCGGCAGGCTCGAAGCGCTGGTGAATGAGACCGGACGTACGTTGTATGGCCTACTGAGGAAGATCAGCGGCGCCACCTCGCGGGTCCCTTCGCCCTAGCCCCTCACATCCACTCAGGGCCTCGGCGCCTTGGCGTCTACCTCGACGTCTCGGCTCCTGAGCCGGTATAATTGCGTTCATGGGTATCGACTATGACGTGATCGTGGTGGGCGCCGGCCACGCCGGAACCGAAGCGTCCGTCATGGCGGCGCGCTTGGGTGCGAGGGTCCTCCTCCTCACGTCCAACCTCGACACGATTGGGCACATGTCCTGCAATCCCGCGATCGGCGGGATCGCGAAGGGCACGGTGGTGCGCGAGGTCGATGCCCTCGGCGGCATCATGGCGCGGGCGACCGATCGCGCGACGATCCAGTTCCGGATGCTCAATCGGTCCAAGGGTCCCGCCGTCTGGGCGCCGCGAGCCCAATGCGACCGCACGCTGTACCGCCGCGCGGTGCGGTCGCTGCTCGAGGGATTTCCCGGCATCGAGCTCACGCAGGGCATGGTCACCCGTCTGCTCACGGACGGCGCGCGCGCCGCGGGCGTCGTGACGGCTGACGGGCGCAGCGTCGGCGCGCGCGCCGTGGTGCTCACTGCCGGCACGTTCCTCCGCGGCCGCATCCACCTCGGCACCGACACCCAAATCCCGGCCGGTCGCGCCGGCGATCCACCGGCCGCTGATATCGCCCAACATATTGAATCAATTGGACTTACAGTGTCGCGCTTCAAGACCGGTACACCGCCGCGAGTGGACGGCCGCACGGTCGACTGGTCCAGAGTCGAGCGCCAGGACGGAGACGGCACTGCCTACCGCTTCTCCTTCTATGATCACGTCGAGCTGCCGCGTCAGCTGCCGTGCTGGATCACGTGGGCCGGGGAAGAAGTGAAGGAGATCATCCGCGCGCATCTCAAGGAATCGGCGCTCTACGGCGGGGCGATCAGCGGACGCGGCCCGCGCTATTGTCCGTCCGTCGAAGACAAGATCGTGAAGTTCCCCGACGCCAAGCGCCACCAGGTGTTCCTCGAGCCAGAGGGGCTCGACACCCACGAACTGTACGTGAACGGGCTGTCCACTTCCCTGCCCGTCCCGGTGCAGCTGGAGTTCCTGCGCGCCGTGCCGGGTCTCGAGCGGGCGAAGATGACCCGGCCGGGCTATGCCATCGAGTACGACTATTATCCCCCCACCCAGCTCACCCCGTGGCTCGAGACCAAGGCGGTCGAGCACCTGTTCTTTGCCGGGCAAATCAACGGAACGACCGGATACGAGGAGGCGGCCGGCCAGGGTGTGGTGGCCGGGATCAACGCCGCGCGCCGGATCCGCGGTGCCGAGCCTGTGATCCTAGGGCGCGACGATGCCTACATCGGCGTCCTTGTGGACGACCTCGTGACGCGTGGCGTGGATGAGCCGTACCGGCTGTTCACGTCGCGCTCCGAGTTCCGGTTGCTGCTTCGGCAGGACAACGCGCTGCGGCGACTGGCGCCGCTCGCCGAGCGGCTGGGGTCGCTCAGTGCGGCGGAGCGGCGCGTGGCGGCGCGCCGCTTCGAAGAGGAGGCGGAGCTGCTCCGGGTGGCGCGCGCGACGACGATCACGCCAGATGCCGCCGCGGCCGTGCTCGCGGACACGGGCACGAGCCTGGGCGAGCCCGAGCGGGTCGCGAGCGTGGCCAGGCGGCCGGGCGTCTCACTGCGCGCGCTGCTCGAGGCGGCGGGCGTGACGGTGACGGCGGAAGAGGCCGCGGTGGCGAGTGCCGGGATCGAGCTGAAATACGACGGATATCTGGCACGCGAGCGGGAGGCAGCGGCACGCCTGGCCGAGCTCGCTTCGTTTGCGCTCCCGGCAGATCTCCCCTACGTCGAGTTCAAGAGCCTCGCGACGGAAGCGCGGCAGAAGCTCGATCGGGTTCGGCCGACCTCCCTCGCGCAAGCAGCGCGAATTCCCGGGGTGTCGCCGAGCGATCTGCACAATCTCGTCGTCGAAACGGCCCGCTGGCGTCGACGGGTCGCCTAGGTCCAACAGCCCCCAACGCGGTGTTTCACGTGAAACTAGCCAGCGGTTTCACGTGAAACTCGCTCTTTACCTTGGGGGTACCAAGACCCTATATTGTGACCCTCAAAGCGCAGTAACAATATAACCCATTTAAACATAATAACTTAGAGATGTCTCGCGTCATCGCAATCGCCAACCAGAAAGGCGGCGTCGGCAAGACGACGACCGCGGTGAACCTCGCCGCGTCGCTCGCCACTGCGGAGCGGAAGACGCTGCTCGTCGACGCCGATCCGCAGGCGAACTCGACCAGCGGCATTGGCATCGAGCGCGACCGCATCCGCCACTCGTTGTACGACGCGTTGCTCGATGGCCGTGCCCTCTCCGACGCGCGATTCACCCACGTGCACTTCCCCTACCTCGACGTCGTGCCGGCCACGCAGGACCTGGTCGGCGCCGAGCTCGAGCTCGTCAACAAGCAGGGGCGTGAGACGATGATGCGACGCGCGCTGCGCGATTTCCGCGAGCAGTATCAATACATCGTGATCGATTGTCCGCCCTCGCTCGGCCTCTTGACGCTCAACATGTTGACGGCCGCCGACAGCGTGCTCATTCCGATACAGTGTGAGTACTACGCGCTGGAGGGTCTCTCGCAGCTCCTCAACACCGTCAAGCTGGTGCAGCGGAACTTCAACCCCGCGCTCGCGATCGACGGCGTGCTGCTGACGATGTACGACGCACGGTTGAATCTCTCGAGGCAGGTGGCCGACGAGGCCAAGGAATACTTCGGCTCGCAGATGTTCGGCATGACGATCCCGCGCAACGTGCGCCTCGCCGAGGCGCCCAGTTTTGGGAAGCCGATCCTGTTGTACGATGTGCAGTCCGTGGGCGCGAAAAGCTACCTGGCGGTGGCGCAGGAGCTGATCCGGCGCGTGGAGCATGGCGCCGTGCCCTCCCCCGCCCCGCCCGCCGCCGCACCGCTGCCGGAGGTGCCCGCATGACGGAAACGATCGCAGGTCGCCGTCGGCTCGGCCGGGGCCTCGAAGCCCTGTTGGGGCCCACGCGCGAGGAAGCCGAACGCGAGGGGAGTCTCGTAGAGCTGGCGATCGCCGACATCCGCCCCAACCCCTACCAGCCGCGCCGCGACGTCGACCCCGCGGCGCTTGAAGAGCTCCAGGCCTCCATCCGCAAGGCCGGTCTGCTGCAGCCCGTCGTGGTGCGCCCCGTCCCCGGCGGCAACGGCAGCTTCGAGCTGATCGCCGGCGAGCGGCGGATGCGGGCATGCCAGGCGCTCGGCTGGGAGAAGATCCCTGCCGTGAAGCGCGAAGTAGACGACCGCACCGTGCTGACGCTCGCGCTGGTCGAGAACCTGCAGCGCGACGACCTCTCGCCCGTGGACGAGGCGCGCGGCTACGAGCGCCTCATCGCGGAATTCAGCCTGACGCAGCAAGACGTGGCGGACGCGGTGGGCCGCGACCGCTCCACGGTCGCCAATGCGCTCCGCCTCCTGAAGCTGCCGGCAGCAGTGCTCGCCCTGCTCCACGAACGCGGGCTCTCGGTCGGCCATGCGCGTGCGCTGCTCGCACTGGACGACGCGCGGGTGGCGACGTCGCTCGCCAAGGAGGCGGTGGACCTCGGGCTCTCGGTGCGGGAGGTGGAGGACCGGGTGCGCGGCGGCCGAGCGCCGGTCCGGCGCCCGCGCCTCAAGAAGGGAGTGGGACAGGCGCCCGAAGTGCGTCGCATCGAGGACGCGCTGCGCCGCCGGCTCGGCACCGACGTGCGTGTCACGCTCCGCGCCAAGGGCAAAGGACAGATTCATCTCAACTTCTATTCCAACGATGATCTGGCGCGGCTCCTGGAGCTGATCCTCGGCGCGCCCTTCGACGGATGACGCAGAGGAAAGATCGCCGCGTCACCATCGTCGTCCACACCGATGGAGACCTCGCCTCCCGCCAGTACCGCGTCCCGCTGTGGGCGTTCGAGGCAGGGAAATGGGGCGCGCTCGTCGTGGGTCTGTTGGTCGTGTTGTTCTTCGCGTTCGCCGGACCGATCGGCCGCGCGGCGGCCCGGGTGCCCGGCCTCGAGCGTCAGGTGGCACGGCTAGAGGAGGAGAACAGCAGGGTCCAGCAGCTCGCCGCGGCGCTGAACCGGGCCGAGGCCAACTACCAGGATCTGCGCACGATGCTGGGCGGAAGGGCGCCGCGGGAAAAGGGGGCGCCGGCCCCCACCGGGGACCTTGTGCGTGCGGTCGCGGTCCGCGCACGTCCTCCGTCGGCGCCGCTGCGCTACGAGCCGGGTCCCGCGGAGCCGACGCACTGGCCGCTCGACATCGCGGGCTTCGTCACCCGGGGCCAGGTGCGACCGGGGGATGTCGCCGAGTCGCATCCCGGCATCGACATCGCCGTGCCCGCCGGCACGCCGGTGCGCGCCGCCGGCGGCGGTGCGGTCGAGGCAGCGGGCACCGACCCGGCGTACGGACTGTTCGTGCTCTTGCGGCACTCGAGCGGGTATGAAACCATGTATGGGCACGCCTCGCGCCTGCTGGTGCGCGAAGGCGACTCGGTGCAGGCGGGGCAGGTGATCGCCCTCTCTGGTAGCTCCGGGCGATCCACGGCGCCGCACCTCCACTTCGAAATCCGCCGCGAGGGCAAATCGCTCGATCCCCTCACGGTCGTGAAACAGGAGAACTGACATGGCGATGTTCACCGAGAAGGGGCAGGGGGCGCTCGAGTCGGAATCCGGACTGTCCATCATCGGGACCGGCATGCGCGTCGTGGGGGACATCAGTGCGGACGGTGTCGTGAAAATCGAAGGCACGGTGGTGGGCACCGTGCGCGCCGGCCGGCAGGTGCTGGTGGGGAAGGGTGGCGAAGTGGAAGGAGACGTGATCTCGCGCGAGGCGATCATCGGTGGAGAGGTGCGCGGCAGTATCCGCGCCGACGAGCGCATCGAGATCCAATCCACCAGCGTCGTACACGGCGATATCGCGGCGAAACGACTGCTGGTGCAAGAGGGAGGCGAGATCAACGGTGTCGTGCGCATGGGCGAAGCCGCGATCGACGCGGAGCCCGTGGAGAAGGCGGGGGCGCAGCGGTCCTACTAGGCGTCCTAGATATCCACACGCCCGCCCTTCCGCGTGTGGATTGTTTATCTCTATATGTAGTAGCACTTTAACTTCCGTTGTGGTGTGGGAATCTCGCGTCACTGTCGATAATCTGGTGAGATAATGTCTCCATACTGCCAGAGGTGACGGGCTCATGGAGCTCACGGCGCTGGTCTCGTACCTGGATGGCTACCTCCGGGTCGCCGAAGTGCCGGACGCTCCCCACGCGGTCAACGGGCTGCAGGTCGCGAACACGGGGGCGGTGAGCCGTGTTGCGGCGGCGGTCGATTTGTGCGAGGCGACCGTGCGGATGGCGGCGGAGCAGGGGGCCGACTTGCTGCTCGTGCACCACGGCCTGTTCTGGGGTGGGCTCCAACCGCTCACGGGGCGCGCGCATCGGCGTGTCGCGGGACTCATCGCGAAGAACGTCGCGCTTTACAGCGCCCATCTTCCACTCGATCTCCATCCTGAGGTCGGCAACAACGCCGTGCTCGCGCGGCAGCTCGGTGTCTCGCTGCGCGGCGAATTCGGCGAGGAATACGGCGTGCGGATCGGCGTGTGGGGCGAGGTCGACGTCACGCGGGATGCGCTCGAGCGCCAGCTGGCGGCGCTCACCGGTAGCGCACCGCGGCTGATGGCGTTCGGCCCGGATCGGGTGCGCCGCGTGGGGGTCGTGACGGGGGCGGCGGGCTCGATGATCGCGCAGGCCGTCGCCGCCGGCCTCGACACCTTCGTCACGGGCGAGGGTCCCCACCACACGTTCTTCGACGCCGAGGAGCTGAAGGTGAACGTCTTCTACGCGGGGCACTACGCCACCGAGACGGTGGGGGTCAAGGCGCTGGCCGAGCACCTCCACGTCCGGTTCCATCTGCCTTGGACGTTTCTAGACCATCCGACCGGTCTGTGAGCGCACGCCGCGTGCTGGCCGTGCTCGCGGCGTCTGAGTTGTGCGGCATGGCACCGTGGTTTTCCGCGTCCGCCGTCACGCCTGCGCTCTCGCGCCTGTGGCGGCTCGATGCGGCGGGAGCGGCGTGGCTGACGATCTCGGTGCAGCTCGGCTTCGTCGCGGGGGCGCTGGTGTCGGCGCTACTCACGCTGTCCGACCGCTGGTCCGCCCGCCGTCTGGTCGCGGGCTGCGCGTGCCTCGCCGGTCTCGCGACCCTCGGCGTGGCGTTTGCGCCTGGCCCCGGAGCGGGTATCGCGCTGCGGATGCTCACCGGCGCGGCGCTGGCCGGCGTGTATCCGCCGGGGATGAAGATCGTCGCCGGGTGGTATCGCGAAGGCCGGGGACTCGCGATCGGTGTCCTCGTCGGCGCGTTGACGCTGGGCTCGGCGCTTCCCCATCTGGTTCGCTGGGCGGTCCCCGCCGGGCAGTGGCGGCCCGTGCTCATCATCGCCGCGGCGGCGGCGTTCGTCGGCGGGCTCCTGGTCCTGCTCGTGCCGCACGACGGCCCGTTCGCCGCACCGGCGCCGCCGTTCAGCTGGCGGGCGGCGCCACGCATCCTCGCGAACCGCGCCGTGTCGCTCGCGAACCTCGGCTACCTGGGCCACATGTGGGAGCTGTACGCGATGTGGACGTGGTTGGCCGCGTTCGTCGCGGCGAGCGAACAGGCCCGCACCCGTGGTGATCCGACAGCGAGCGGCGCGCCGGCGCTCGTCACCTTCGCGGTGGTCGGGAGCGGCGCCCTGGGGTGCTGGCTGGGTGGGAAGTTCGGTGACCGCTGGGGTCGCACGCTGATCACGAGCGTGGCGATGACACTGTCGGGCGCGTGCGCGCTCGCGGCGGGCAGCGCGTTCGGGCGCCCGCTCGCCGTGCTCGTCCCGCTGCTCCTCGTCTGGGGCATCACCGTGGTCGCGGACTCGGCGCAGTTCTCGGCCGCGGTGAGCGAGCTCGCCCCGCGTGAGCTCGTCGGGACCGCTCTCACGCTCCAGACGAGCCTGGGGTTCCTCCTGACCTGCCTCACGATCTATCTGTTGCCATGGGTGGCGGCCCGGGTGGGGTGGCGCTGGAGCATGAGCCTCCTGGCGCTCGGGCCGGCGTGCGGGGTGTGGGCGATGCTGGCGCTGCGCCGGCGGCCCGAGGCAGCGGCACTCGCCGGGGGACGGGGTTAAGGCACGGCGACGATCCCCACTTCGCCCCCGAACTCGTCCTCGGCGTGCGCCGTCCCCGCCGGTGCGGTCCACCGCCCACCGTCGATCCGCACGTTGACCCGGTGGACTCCGCTGGGAATGCGCAGCACGCCTTCCCACACGTCCTCGCCTGCGCGGCGGAGCGCGACCGGCCGCCAGTCGGTGAAATCGCCGGCCACTTCCACCGTCGCCTCGGCGGGAGCGTGTACGACGACCCGGACGGTGCCCTCGGACGCTGGCTGGACATCGAGTCGTGCGGTGACGTCCGCCCCACCGTCCCCGTTGGCCGGCGACCGACGGAGCGGCTGCGGATCGCGGCTGGCGCGTGGTCGGAGCAGCGCCGTCCGCAGGCGCAGCCCCGCGCTCGCGTACCGCCCGGCCACGCTGCCGCTGACCGGATCGGTCGGATAGCGGCCGCCCGAGGCGAAGAGGGCGGTGCGCTCCCCCAGCGTGACCGTGGTGCTCGCTTCGCCGTACACGCCGTGACCGGCGCCGCGGCTCGACACCCTCGCGGCGAGCGATCCGTCGAGATCGAAGCGGCCCCGGCTCGCGTGGATCGTCGACCCGACGTCGCTATAGGCCGTGTCCCCGATGATCGATCGGGTGGCGGACAGGGCGACCGTGACCCAGGAGCGCCGCGCCCATACACCGATCCCTGCGACCGCGACGGGGCGGGGCGCGCGGCCGTACGAGGTGCGCCCCCCAGTCCCGCCGATCCATGCGCCCCGACCTGGCGCGACGAATTGCAACCGGGCCTCACCGGTCGCGTGCCAGAAACTCGCGAAGTCGGCGTAGCTGCTCCCCCCCGCCGAGAGGGAGAGCTCCCCGCGCCACCGGTGGGAGAGCACGCTCGACGGTGTGAAGAGCGAAGCGGCGATGAGTCCCTGCAGACTCCGTCGACCGCTTTCGAAGCGCAGGTAAGTGCCGCGAGCTGTGACGGCGGCGCCGGGCCGCCTCCAAGTGAGGGCGGGAGTGAGGGACCCGGCCCCGGACGGGAGGAAGCCATCGTAGCGCACAGTGGAGACGCCGAGGTCGACGGTCCCGGTGGTCTGCGTGGCGGAGGCGCGAACGGCTAAGAGGGAGGTTGCCGCGGTTAGGGACGCGGTCCAAACATGTCGCGCGGCCGCCGCTGGCCGCACGGGATTAGGGGCGGCCGGGGCGCTGCTGGCGGGCCCCCGCGTTCACCCGCACGTCCGCGGCCGTCGCCGCGGCCGCGGTGGCCGCCGCAGGGGGCGCGCCCAACGCGATGTCACGCTCCACCGCGCGCCGGAATTCGACGAGCTCCGCGTCTCTGACTCGCGCGGCAAGGGCGAGTACCGCAGCGGCCGCGCTGTCGACGGGGACTCCGCTGGCCACGAGGTCGGCGAGCACGGCGAGGGGCATGGTGAGGGCCTCTCGGCGAGTTTCCCGCAGCTGTGCGAGAATGGTCGGGGATGCCCCGGCGCGGAGCGCCGCAGCGCCGGCGGTGAGCTCCGCTGCCGAGGCTGTCGACCCGAGCGCGTCGCGGGCATGCCCCAGGTCGACGGCGAGACGCCGCACGGCGGCGACGATCAGGTCCCCCGAAGCCCGCTTCGTCGCGCCCTCGAGCGCCCGCTGTACGAGTGGCTCCGTGGGCAAAAAGGCTGTGCGCGCCGAATCGACGAGCGCCGCAACGGTCGGCCGCGTGGCGGCGTCCAGCCGCTCGAGGCGGGGATCGGTCTGCTGAGCGGTCGCACGTCCCGCGACCAGCAGCGCCGCGAGCAGCGGGAGCGCTGTACGGGTGACGGCGGTCGTCATGAGCCCCCTCCGACCGTTAGCACCGAACTGGGTGCGCCGTAGTCTTCATCGCGGGCTACGGGCGCCGAGGGGTCGGCCAGCCAGCGCGAGCTGTCCACGAAGAAGGCGTAGTGATAACGACCGGGCTCGAGCGGCACCACCGCTGTCCATAGCGCCTCGCTTCCGGTCCGTCGCATCGGCGTGCGCGTCGCGTCCCAGTCGTTGAAGTCCCCGACGAGCGATACGTGCGTCGCGCGGGGAGCGATGAGGACGAACTGAAAGGCGCGCGACTCCGCCTGCGTGGGAGCGGGCGGGGTGGAGTCCCCGCGGTAGAGGAGGACGACGACCGCAAGGGCGGCGGCCGCTGCGAGCCCGCCGAGTGGTGTCAGGGTGAGCTGGTGCGGGCGCCTGAGCCAGCCCCACGCCTTCCCCAGCGCCGTGGCGCCGCCGGGCGTCGGGAGCGCGGTGATCTCGCGCATGACGCGTCCGTCGAGCGCGGGGTCGATCTCCACCGACCGCCGAAGATGCCGCGCGATGCGTTCGATCACGTCGTCCACCGGTTCAAACACGCTCGGCCTGTTTCAG
>Ga0137374_10005166_pt1 | contig 15520 bp, 12 predicted proteins | sample SagtaG_20_FD_104811 | JGI IMG/M metagenome (GOLD analysis project Ga0137374, IMG submission 104811) | Vadose zone soil microbial communities from Sagehorn Ranch, Mendocino, California, USA - Sage1_R_100_16 metaG | ecosystem: Environmental > Terrestrial > Soil > Vadose zone | place: USA...
CCGCAGCGCGCGTGCTCGACAGCCTGCTCCGGACGGAGCCGGTGCCGCGCGTGTCGCCGGACGGACGGCGAGTGGCGTACGTGCGGGACGACGGGAAAGGGACGACCGTGCTGCGCGTGCTCGACGCCGCGACGGAGCGCCCACTTGCTGCCCATCGCGTCAACGGAGGCGTGGACTACGACTGGCTGGGAGACACCCTGGTGGTCACGCAGCTCGATTTCACGAGCCGCTGGCGGATCCGGAGCGACCTCTACCGCTGGGTGCCGGGACGGACGTGGCGGCGCGCGACACGCGGCGCCCGGCTGGTCGCCCCCGCCGGCGGCGGCGGACGGCTGGTGGCGATCGCGCTCGGCCCCGCCTCGGGCCGCCCGACGACGCCAGCACCGGCTCTCCCGCGCGGCGCCGTGTGGGAGGATGTGGCCCCGTCACCCGATGGGCGCCGGGTGGCCGGCATCCGGAGCCTGGACGGCCGCCGGGCGCTGGTGCGCTGGCCGGCGGACTCGCCCGATGCGGCCGCGGTGCTCCTCGAGACCGGCGGCAGCATCGCCGACCTGGTGTGGACGTCCACTGCGGAGCTCTGGTTCGTCGCCGACCCGACGGGGGTTCCGCAAGTGTACCGCTGGCGCGGTCCGGGCGGCGCGCAGCCGCTCACAAACGAGCCGCTCGGCGCTCGCGCACCGGCGCCGCTCGCGGACGGCACCGTCCTGTACGCCGCGCTCAGAGCGCGCGGCTGGGAGCTGCGCCGCGCGCCCGCGCTCGAACGAGGTGCGCCGGTCACGTTCGCGGAGCCCCTGCCATTCGACTCGGCGCCGGCCGTGCCGCTCTCCGAGACCGGCTACACGATGTGGCCGTCGCTGCGCCCGCATTTCTGGATTCCGGTGTTCGAGAACGCTGGGCCAACGGGACGGTTCGGCGGCGCTCTCACGGCGGGGACGGACGCCTTGGGCCGCCTCTCGTACGCCGCGGACCTGTTCGTCTCTCCGGAGCCGTTCCGGGCCGCGGGCGACTTCGTGCTGGTATCGTCCGTGCTGGACAACCCAACGCTCGACGTTTCGGCCTGGGCGTCGTGGACGGACCTGGGACGGCCGCCGAGCGCCCCGACCGTGACGGTCTCGGAGCTCGACCACTATGCGGCGCTCGGCGCGTCGTTCGTGACGCGCCGCTGGCGCAGCCTGGCGAGCTTGCGCGTCGCGGCGGAGCTCGAGCGCACCCGCTACGCCGCGATCCCCGACACCGCCCTCGCCGCCGTCTGCCCGGGGTGTGTCACGCAGAATCTCGTTGGCGGCTCGGTGACGCTCACGCTGTCGCGGCTGGTGACCGGTGCCCTCGCGATCTCACCGGAGAACGGCGTCGCGTGGTCCGCGACCTACCGCCGGCGGGAAGAGCAGGGCAGCACCCGCTGGTCGAATGAGCTGCGCTCCCGGCTGGCGCTCTACGCACGCGTGCCCGGGCTGGGCGGCTTCGCCCACCATGTGGTGGCGCTGCGGCTCCTCGCCGGCGCCACCAACGGTCCGCTCGGCACGCTGTTCCGTGTGGGTGGCGTGGCGCCGCAGGGCGTGAATGTCCTCTTTGCGCCGACGCTGAGCGCGACGCGCGCGTTTCCGCTCCGCGGGTATGCGTCGGGCGAGCTGCGCGGCCAGCGCGCGGCGGCGGGCAGCGTGGAGTACCGGGTGCCGCTCGCGCTGGTGGGTCGCGCCCTCGGTCACCTTCCCCTCGGCGTCGACAAGCTGTGGCTCGACCTATTCGCCGAGGCGGGCGATGCCTGGGCGCCCGGCACGTCGCCCCGCCTCACCCGACTTCGCTCCGCCGGACTCGAGCTCGCGGGCCGGGTGACGGTGAGCTACGACTTTCCCCTGTCGGTGCGACTCGGTGTCGCGCAGCCGCTCGCCGATCCGCCGTCCGGCGCGGCGCGGCGGCTGCAGGTGTACGCCGCATTCGCCTCTGACTTCTGAGCACGCGGGGCACTGTCGCGAGTTGACACTGCGTCCGATAAATCCCTAAGTTTCCGCGACACTTCGGAGAATTGATGTACTGCTCCCGCTGCGGCACCCAGAACGACGACGCCAGCAAGTTCTGCCGCTCCTGCGGACTGGATTTGTCGCGCACGACGCCGGTCGCCGCCGTGCACGACCAGCAGGTCGACGTGACGGAGGTCGATCTGGTGCGGGAGCAGCTGAAAGACGAGTACGAGATCCTCGAAGAGCTGGGCCGCGGCGGAATGGCCATCGTCTTCAAGGCGCGCGAAAAGCAGCTGGAGCGAGACGTGGCGATCAAGGTCCTGCCGTTTTCCCTCGCGTTCGACAAGGAGTTCGTCGAGCGGTTCCAGCGCGAAGCCCGTACGTCCGCCAAGCTCGAGCACCCCAGCATCATCCCGATCTATCGCGTCGGCAAGTCCGGCCGGGTGATCTATTTCGTCATGAAGTTCCTGCGTGGCAAGCCACTGTCGTCCGTGCTGGCCGCGCGCGGCACGCTCCCCCCCGGCGAGATCCGTCAAATCCTGGTCCAGGTTGCGCGCGCCCTCGCCTACGCGCACAAGAGCGGCATTGTGCACCGCGACATCAAGCCCGACAACATCATGTTCGACGAGCACGGGCTGGCCGTGGTCACCGATTTCGGGATCGCGAAGGCGGCGTCGGGCGGCAAGCTCACGGGCACCGGGATGTCCATCGGCACGCCGCATTACATGAGCCCAGAGCAGGCGCGCGCCCAGGCGCTCGACGGGCGCTCCGACATCTATTCCCTCGGTGTCGTCGCGTATCAGAGTCTCACCGGCCATGTGCCGTTCGACGGCGAGGACTCCTTCTCGATCGGCTACAAGCACATCATGGAGGAGATCCCCACCCCGCCGCTCGAGACCTACGATCAACGCACCGTGTTCGAGATCACCAGGAAAATGATGGCGAAGTCCCCCGACGAGCGGTTTCAGAGCGCGGACGATCTGGTGCAGGCGCTCGAGGCGGGCGGCGGCTTCGCCGCCGGCGGGCTCGCGACGGCCGCCCCCAAGGCCATCCCCTCCCTCGCGGGGGACCGGATGGCCTCCGCCCCCACCACGCCCCTGCCGCGCGTCGCCGGCAAGCCCGGGGCCGAGGACCACCACAAGCGCTCTGTCGCCGCCGGGATCGCCCTGTGGGTGGTCGTCGTGGCGATCGGCCTGGGCGCCCCAGGTCTGTACGCCTACAGGAAGGGCCTCCTGTTCTTCGCGCGCGCGGCGCCCGGAGACTCCGCCTCGGGCGTCGCGGGCGACAGGCTCGCCCAGCGCGTGCAGTCCGACACGGGCACGCCCCCGGCCTCCGACACCGCGGCCTACGCGGCGGCGAGCCCGCCGGACACGGCCCGCGCCCGTCTTCCACCCGGGACGCCCGGGCGCCTGATTCTGCAAGGGCTGCCCACGGGCGCCCGCGTCACCCTCAACGGGATGGCGTTTCGGGGTGCGCAGCAGGAGGTGGCCCCCGGCAGGTACACGCTCGCCGTACGCGCCGGCGGGTTCGCGCCGTACGACCGTCCGGTCGTGATCATCCCCGGCGCACTGTCCACCATCAAGTTGGACCTCACGCCGCTCACCTTCTCGCGGGAGGATGGGAAGACGGGTCCGTGCGATCAATACGGCCCCGCGTACAACCAGGACAACCTCTGCTTCGACACGCGACCGGTGCCGCTGTCCCCCACGCGTATCCCGGTGCCCGCGGACGCGACCATCTTCCCCCGCCAGGCGATCCTCCTGATTCTCGTCTCGCGGGAGGGCACGACGCTCGAGGCGCGCGTGTTCGGATCCTCCAACTTGGACACCTTCAACAACGAGTCGCTGGACATGGCCAAGAGCCTGCGCTGGAACCCCGCCCAGAAGAACGGTGAGCCGGTGGACGCGTGGGTGCAGTGGCCATTCCAGCCGGTGAGGCAGTAAACATCAACATTCACCCGACGGCGTTCATCGCTCCCGGCGCGGTCGTGCTGGGGGACGTGACGCTGGGCGCGCATGCGAGCGTGTGGTACGGCGCGGTGCTGCGCGGGGACATGGCCGCGATCGTGGTCGGTGAGAACACCAATCTCCAGGACGGCACGATCGTGCACGTGGATGAAGGCTTCCCGGCGCGAATCGGCGCGCGGGTCGGCGTGGGGCACCGCGCCATTCTGCACGGGTGCACCGTCGAGGACGACTGCCTGATCGGCATGGGGAGCGTGCTCCTCAACGGCGTCCACATCGGGACGGGTAGCGTCGTGGCAGCGGGTGCGGTCGTCCCCGAAGGCGCCCGCGTACCGCCGGGCTCGCTCGTGGTCGGGGTGCCCGCGCGCGTCACGCGGCCGGTGGACGACGCCCTGCGGGAGCGGATCCGAGACACCTGGGAGCACTACGTGGCCGAGGCGAAGCGGCACCGCGCCGGGGCGTTCCCGATCGCTGGAACAAGTTTGTGATGTGAATTGTTGCATGTGCCGTGGGGCTGCCGCTCTCGCGGGTGTTGCCCCGGCGTGCCCAGCGATCTACCTTGCCCCTCCGCGCCTGTTTGACCTGCGCGTAGTAAATTTCACCCATACCACACGTTTGGTGAGCAAGCTCACCTCCGCGAGGAACGAGCCCGCATGACTGCTTCCAGCCGCACCGGCACACTCGATCTGAGCCCCAACGCGATCACCGTGCTCGAGCGACGCTACTTGGTGAAGGACGACCAGGGAAAGCCCGCCGAGCGACCCGAGGACCTGTTCTGGCGGGTCGCGCGCATCATCGCCGAGCCGGATCGACGCTATGGGGCCTCCGACAGGGCCGTAGAGGGGCTGGCGGAGACGTTCTTCGAGCTCATGGCCACGCGGGTGTGGATGCCGAATTCGCCCACCCTCATGAACGCCGGGCGCCCCCTCGGCCAGCTCTCGGCCTGCTTCGTGCTCCCGGTCGACGACGCCCTGTCGAACGAGCGGAGCGGCATCTACGACACCCTCCGGGCGATGGCCCTGGTGCACCAATCGGGTGGGGGAACCGGGTTCTCCTTCTCGCGTCTGCGCCCGAAGAATGACGTCGTGCGCTCCACCATGGGCGTGGCCTCGGGCCCGGTGTCGTTCATGAAGCTGTACGACGCTTCGACGGACGTGGTGAAGCAGGGCGGGACGCGCCGTGGCGCGAACATGGGCATCCTGCGGGTCGACCACCCCGACATCCTGGAGTTCATCGCCTGCAAGGACGACCTGACCCAGGTGACGAACTTCAACATTTCGGTGGCGGTGACGGACGCCTTCATGCGGGCGGTGGAGGAGGGGACGAGGTACGACTTGATCCACCCGCGCACCGGTACGGTCGTGGGCCAGCTCGACGCCCGCGAGGTGTTCCGGAAGGTAGTCCACGGCGCCTGGAAGACAGGCGAGCCGGGCGTGTACTTCATCGATCGGGCGAACTACTACAACCCGGTGCCGCAGCTCGGCAGCTACGAGGCGACGAACCCGTGCGGCGAGCAGCCGCTGCTTCCGTACGATGTCTGCAACCTCGGCTCGATCAACGTCGGGCTGTTCGTGCAGGACGGCGCCGTCGATTGGGATCGTCTGCGGACGGCGGTGCACCTGTGCACCCACTTCCTCGACAACGTCATCGACGCGAACAAGTACCCGCTCGCCGATATCGATGACCTCGCCAAGCGCATCCGTCGCATCGGCCTCGGGGTCATGGGCTGGGCGGACCTGCTGGTGCGCCTCGGCCTCCCCTACGACGCGGACGAGGGCGTGGCGCTGGGCCGCCGCGTGATGGAATTCGTAGACGAGGAGGCCAAGGCCGCTTCGGAAAAGCTCGCGGAGCAGCGCGGCGTGTTCCCCGAGTGGGAGCGGTCGATCTGGGGGCCGGATGCGACCTGCGGCCGCGGGCCCACGGGGGAGCGGGTGCGCCCCATGCGGAGGCTGCGCAACTGCAACCTGACCACCGTCGCCCCGACGGGCACGATCTCGATCATTGCCGGCTGCTCGTCGGGCATCGAGCCGCTGTTCGCGGTCGCCTTCATGCGGAATCAGGCGGGCGTGATCATGCCCGATGTGAACGAAGACTTTGTGACGATCGCGAAGCGGGAAGGGTGGTATTCGGACCAGCTGATGCGGCAGATCGCCGAGGCGGGACACATCCACTTCGATCAGGTGCCGGCCACGTGGCAGCGCGTGTTCGTCACCGCGCACGACGTGACGCCGGAGTGGCACATCCAGATGCAGGCGGCGTTCCAGGAGTTCACCGACTCGGCGATTTCCAAGACCTGCAACTTCTCGAACGACGCGACCGAGGACTACGTCGAGAAGATCTACCGGTACGCGTACAAGCTGGGCTGCAAGGGCGTGACCGTGTACCGTGACGGCGCGCGCGAGATGCAGGTGCTCTCCACCGGTTCGACCGCCAAGCGGGTGCAGGCGCAAGCGGCCGCCGGCGGCGCCGCGGTGCCGGGCGGCGGACCGGACGCGCTGGCGGAGGCGCTGGGACGGATCGCGGAGCTCGAGGCCGAGCTCGCGCGCACCCGCGATAAGCTGCACGATGCCGAAGCGGAGAATCTGCAGCGGCGGGCGAAGCGGTCGCGTCCCGACCTGCTCAAGGGTGCCACCCGGCGGGTCGAGACGCCCCTCGGCACCATGTACGTGAACATCACCGAGGACGACAAGGGCCAGCCCTTCGAGGTCTTCATCTCGCTCGGCAAGGCCGGCGGCGCGCTCATGGCCGACGTCGAGGCGATCGGGCGGCTCATTTCCCTCGCGCTGCGCTCGGGCATCCCTCTGCGGGAGGTGTACCGCCAGCTGCGGGGCATCTCGTCCGATCGCGTCGTCGGGCTCGGGCCGAACAAGGTGCTCTCGGTTCCCGATGCCATCGGCATCGCGATCGAGAAATGGATGCAGGAGAAGCAGGGCATCCAGCAGGATCTGCTCGGCGGGACCGGGGCCGGCGCGGCTCCGGTGCGCGAGGCGCTCGGGGGAGGGGGAGCGGAGGGCTCCGAAGGCACCGCGGCGCTCCGCGCCGGCGGGCCGGAGCGGCAGGACTTCATCGGCGCCTGCCCCGACTGCGGATCGCAGCTCGCGTTCATCGAGGGCTGCGCCAAGTGCCACGTGTGCGGCTTCTCGGAGTGCGGCTGAGCTAGACGGGAGGGCGGGTGCCGCGCGCCACCGCTCCCGCGCGCAAACGGTCACTCGTCACATTCCGCGCGGCGTGGGGCGTGTGACGGCTGTCACGACCACCGGCACCGAGATCGTGTTATTCTGAACGCGTGAGCATTCCGTTCCACCCGATGACACCCACGCGGCTCCAGGCCAAGGGTTGGGCCCGGGTCGGCAGGCCCGGCGCACATCTCTTGCGTCGGGGTGCGTGGTATCCCGTCGTGCGCATCTCGTCGAGCCACATCGTGGTGCTGGACGTGAACCGGCGCAACGTACCCGTGGATCGGCGCTTCCTCGAGATCCGCTATCATCCCCCCGAGCGCTGGAGCGTCGTCCGGTGCGAGCCGCGCGAGATTCAGCGGGTGGGGCGCCTGTTCCCCCTCACCTACGCCGTGTGTCCCGCCTGCCGCCACCGGCAGGGGTTTGAGTCGGACGTGAAGGAGTTGGTCTGCGAGCGGTGCAAGAAAGTGGGCGCGCTGGCGTGGGACGAAATGTCGTGATGCGGGATGGGGGATGCGGGATGCGACGGAGCTCGACGCATCCCGCATCTCGCTTCCCGCATCCCGTTTAGACCACCGCCACCCGATCGCCCACCGCCACGATTCCCGTACCCACGCCGACGCAGTAGTACCCTCGCGTTCCCCCCTCCAAGAACTGCAGCGTCTCCTTCAGGACGCGGGCCTCGACGACGCCCCCCAGCGCCCAGCCGCTGAACGGCCGGCACGGCTGCGCGACTTGAAGCACCTCCAGCCGGGCGCGCTCCTGACCGTCGGGGGCGAGCAACACGACGCCGCGCTCCAGGTCCTCGAACCCGATCCGACGCTCGGTCTCGACGAGGATGTTCTCGCCGGCGCAGCCGAGTGTGATGCGCGCCCCGAAGCGGTCGCGCATCAGCGCATAGTGGGAGGTGAAGCCGAGCGACACGCCATGTGCCCCGTCCTCGTTCTTCGTGCGCGGGTGCGCGCGGTGGTGTACATCCACGAGCCACGATCCGTCCGGTCCCTCACCGAGCGTTCCATCCGGTCCCAGCGCCAGGCGGTCCACGGCGAGGAGCGGCATGGGGTCGTACACGCGGCTGGGCTTCTCACCGGTCTTGAGGGAGGAGCGTTGGATCTGCAGGCGGACGATACGGCCGAGCTCGTGCATAACGGAATCTATCAAAACGTGGTATCATGTGGGTCGGTTATTTCCCATGCGCGTCACCCTCGGTTGGGCCCGCTGTGCGGACAACGTGGCGGACATTCTCCGCCGCGGCGCCTGGTATCCCATCGTCGAGGAGTTGGCGGACGGGCATGTCGTCGTCGAAGTGCGACAGCAGCGGGTGCGGCTGCCCCGCGGCGACGTGACAATTCGGACCGAGGTGCCCGACCATTGGAGTATCGTCGCCCGGACCGGGGTGCTCCGGCCCACGCTAGGGGGAGGGCGGGGGAGTGAGGTCGTCACCACCTACGCGGTTTGTCCCCTGTGCCACTATCGGCAGGACTTCGCCGGGAAGCCCGACAGCCTGAAGTGCGTCCGCTGTGGCGCGAGCTCGCCGGTGGACTGGAGCGAGACGTGCTAGGCGTTACACGTTCCACGTTGCACGGTGCACGAAACTGCCCGGTCGCTTGCGAGGCGAGACATAGTTAGTATATTAACCGTCAACATATTAACTACAATCGCACGCGCAGGTTGTCACCTGCCACGCGCAACTTGCAACGGGTAGCGTGCAACCGATCCAATGACCGACCGCTCCGAGCTCGCCCTCCAGCTCACCGACGCCATCGTTGCCGCTAAGGCGGCCGCGGAGCGGGCGGGCGATCGCGCCTTCCGCGCGTACGGCCTGTCGCACCGCGCCCAGGCGGCGCTGGTGGCCGTGGACTTGGGTGGGCCGGACGGGGCCCGGCCCAAGGATATCGCCGCCCAACTGCGCGTGTCCCGCGCGGCCGCCACCACCTTCATCCAGCGACTCGAGACCAAGGGGTTGGTAGAAACCACGCCGGACCCGGAGGACGACCGCGGTGTGCGCGTGACCCTCACGCGGCGGGGCCTCGAGGTGCTGCTGCGCGCCGGGCAGCTCGAGCGCCGCCTCGCGGCCCGCGCCATCGAGGGTCTGCCCGCCTCGAGCATCGCGCGTGCGGTTCACCTGCTCGAGGAGTTCAAGCAGCGGCTCGAAGCGAAGCAGATCGGGGTCGTGCACTAGGGGGGTTACACGTGTGCGTATCTTTATGCATGAACCCTGCCCACCGCCGCTCCCGCTCGACCGACGTGAGAGACGACTTGAAGTGCTTCACCTATTCGACCGGCCGATATCCACTTAACCCGTCCCGCTGGAGCAAGCTCGGATTCCATCCTCCGGCCTCGTTCTCGAGGGTCCCGAAGGCAGGGTTTTCCACACTTCGGCCCTGTAGTTGGAATGTTGAAAACTGGTGAAGGAGAGGGAAGGGGGGAACGGCTCTGATCCGTCGCACTAAGATCGTCGCCACGCTCGGTCCCGCCACGGGGACGCCCGAGGGCATCGCCGGGTTGATCGACGCGGGCGCGAACGTCATTCGCGTGAACTCTTCGCACGGGACCCCGGAGGAGCGTGCTACCTGGATCGCCGCGGTGCGGGAGGCCGCGGCGGCCGCCGACGTTGCCGTGGCAGTGCTCGTGGACCTGCAGGGGCCGCGCATTCGGGTCGGCCAGCTTCCAGCGCCGCGTGTCCTGCGCGCCGGCGAGACCGTCGTGTTCTCGCCGGAGGAGGTGGCGCGGGGCGATGAATTGCCGACGACGTACGCCGATCTCGCCACCGACGTGCGGCCGGGCGCCCGCATCCTGCTCGACGACGGCCTCTTGTCGCTCGAGGTGACGCGTATCGTCGCACCCCGTGTGGAAGGCCGGGTGGTGGACGGCGGGACCCTCACGGCGCACAAGGGGATGAACCTCCCGGGGATGCACGTGTCCGCCCCAGCGCTGACGGACAAGGATCGGGAAGACGCGGCGCATGCGGCCGCGGCCGGCGCCGATTATCTGGGGCTCTCGTTCGTACGGCGGGCGGAGGACCTGGGCGAGCTGCGCGCGCTCGTCCCGCCCGACGTGAAGCTCGTGGCGAAGATCGAGAAAGCGACCGCGCTCGAGGACCTGGCGCGGATCCTCGAGGCATGCGATGCGGTGATGGTCGCGCGCGGCGACCTGGGCGTGGAGCTCCCGTTCGAGGAAGTGCCGGCGGTCCAGAAGCGTCTGATCCGGGAGGCGAATCGTTGCGGCAAGCCGGTGATCACCGCCACCCAGATGCTCGAGTCGATGGTGCACCACCCGCGGCCGACCCGCGCCGAGGCGTCGGACGTGGCCAACGCGATCCTCGACGGGACGGATGCCGTCATGCTCTCCGCCGAAACCGCGGTGGGGGAATACCCCTTCGAGGCGGTGCGGGCGATGGACCGCATTATCCGGGAGATGGAGCGGCAGGGCCCGGCAGCGGGAGTGGGGGCCCGGGATGAGCGCCGGCTTACCCCCGGCGAAACGGTCTCCGTCGAAGACGCGATCGCGATCGGCACCAACGCGGTGGCGCGGATGCTGCGGACGCCGCTCATCGTGACGCTCACGTCGGGCGGATTCACGTCCCGCAAGGTCGCGGCGCTCCGCACCCCGGTGCCGATCCTCGCCGTCACCACTCAGCCCACGACCTACCACCAGCTCGCGCTAGTGTGGGGCGTGACGCCGGTCCTGGTGGATCGGGTGCCGGGCTACGACGCGATGCTCGCGGTCGTGCGCGACCTGATCCTGAAGCGCGGGTACGCGCGCGCGGGCGACCGCATCGTGATGACGGCGGGGCTCCCGTGGGAGGTCTCTGGGACCACCAACCTCCTCAAGGTCGAGGTCGTGTGACGTGAGGCTCGTGTTCCTCGGCACGGGCACGTCGTACGGGGTGCCGCAGATCGGGTGCGGCTGCCGGACGTGCACATCGTCCGACCCGCGCGACCGGCGCACCCGCACCGCGGCGCTGATCGAGTCGGAGGGTCGGCGCCTCCTCATCGACACCCCGCCCGAGCTGCGGCTACAGCTCGTGACCGCGGGCGTCGGGTCCGTTGACGCCGTGCTGTTCACGCACGCCCACGCCGACCACGTCCACGGCATCGACGACCTGCGCGCCTTCTCCGCGCGCCAGCGCGCCCCGCTCGACGTGTACGGTGCTGCGGGCACGCTCGCCGAGCTAGAGCGGCGCTTCGGGTACATCTTCGACGGCGCGCCGGCGCAACCGGGGACGAGCAAACCTGAACTCGCCGCGCGGCCCCTCGAGCCCGACCGTGAAGCCGAGATCGCGGGGATGCCGGTACGCGCGCTCGTCCTGCCGCACGGCGACCGCACGGTGCTCGGCTACCGCGTGGGACCGATTGCGTACCTCACCGACGCGAAAGCGATTCCGGAGGCAGCGCTCGCCAGGCTGGCGGGGCTCGAGGTGCTGGTGCTGAACGCGCTGCTGCCGCGCCCGCACCCGCTGCACCTCTCGATCCCGGAGGCGGTCGCCGCCGCGCTGCGGATCGGCGCGCGGCGAACCTTCCTCACGCACCTCACGCACGCGACGCCCCACGCGGAGCTCGCGGCGACGCTGCCGGCGGGCGTCGCGCCCGCCTACGACGGGCTGGTCATCGAGGTGGGCCCGGTCTAGATTCGTCGCGAGGAGGGATCGCACGCGATGGCGAACGCACCCGAAGCGACGCTGCGACGGTTCCAGAGCCCGGCCGCGCGCCAGAGCGCCGCCCTGGACGAGCTGGTGCGCCAGGCGGTCTTCGGCACGCCGGAGGAGCGCGAGCAAGCCCGCTGGCTGATCTGGGAGATCGGGCAGCAGGCGGGAGTGCGGCCGGCATCGATCCACGAGCTGTACCTCGCGCGCGGGCGCGCCGAAGTGCGGCCGTTCACGACCCCCGCAATGAACATCCGCGTCCTCTCCTACGACTCCGCCCGCGCCGTCTTCCGGGCAGCCAAGCGGCTCGAGGTGGGAGCCCTGATCTGCGAGATCGCCCGCTCTGAGATCGGCTACACCGAGCAGCGCCCCGCCGAGTACGTCGCCGTGATGACCGCCGCGGCGCTGCGCGAGGGCTTCACGGGGCCGCTGTTCATCCAGGGCGACCACGTCCAGGTGAACGCCAAGAAGTACGCCGTCGATCCCGAGACCGAGCTGCAGGCGATACGGACGTTGATCGAAGAGGAGTTGCACGCCGGCTTCTACAATATCGACGTGGACACCTCGACGCTGGTCGACCTCTCCCAGGCCACGCTCGACGCGCAGCAGCGTGTCAACTACGAGCGGGCGGCCGACCTGACCAAGTTCATCCGGGACCGAGAGCCCGAGGGCGTGACCGTGTCCGTGGGCGCGGAGATCGGGGAGGTGGGCGGCAAAAACTCCGACGTGCACGAGCTCAAGGCGTTCATGGAGGGCTACGGGCGCGCGCTCGCGCGGCTGGGGCCCTATACCGGTATCAGCAAGATCTCCGTGCAAACGGGCACGAGCCACGGCGGTGTGGTGCTTCCCGACGGCTCGATCGCCAAGGTCCAGCTCGACCTCGAGGCCCTCAAGGCGCTGTCCGCCGACGCGCGCAGCAAGTACGCCCTGGGCGGCGCCGTGCAGCATGGGGCTTCGACGTTGCCGCCCGACGCGTTCGGCCACTTCCCTAAATGCGAGGCGATCGAGATCCACCTCGCGACCAATTTCCAGAACATCGTGTTCGACCACCCGAAGCTGCCAGCCGAGCTGCGGCGCGAGCTTCAGGAGTGGGTGAAGGCGGAGTGCAAGGACGAGTGGAAGAAGGGGGATACGGAGGAGCAGTTCTACTACAAGAGCCGCAAGAAGGCGATCGGCCCGTTCAAGCGGCGCATGTGGGACCTGCCGGCGGACGTCCGCGCCGCGATCGCCGCCGACCTCGAGCAGACGTTCGCCTTCCTGTTCGAGCAGCTCCGCGTCACCGGCACCCGCGCGCTCACCGACCGCTACGTCAAACCGCCGCTCGAGTCACACGCGCAGCCGCGTCCGGTGGCCGTGGCCGCGCCTGATGATCTGGAGGCGGGAGAATGAGCGAGCGGGGCGCGGGATTCGGGCCCTTCCTGCTGGGCTTGGGTCTGGGGGCGATGCTCGGGTTCCTATTTGCGCCCGAGCCGGGCGAGGCGTCCCGCACCAAGCTGTCGCGCAAGCTGCGCGGCTTGCGCGACCTCGCGGCCGAGAAGGCGGGCGAGCTGGGCGAGCTGTTCGACACCGCAGAGGACGAGGAGGAGGAGGCGCCCACCGCCCGCGTCGCGATCGAACGGCGGCTGACCGAGGCGAAGCGCCGCCGCCGCGGCGCCAAGGGAGCGGGCCTCGAGGAGGAGGACGAACCCACCGCGTGAAGGCCGAGCGCGGCTGGCATCGGTCGGTGACCGGCATCGCCCGTCGGACGTTTGAGGCGGCGTTCGAAGACAACATTCCCTTCCTCGCGAGCGCCCTGTCGTTCGATCTGCTGCTGACGATCATCCCGTTCGTCGCCCTGCTGCTCGCCACGGTCGGATACCTCGTGCAGCATCAGATCACGACCCAGCAGGTCGAGCTGCACGAGCTGCTCGCCCGGTTGCTCCCCTCCACCGCGGGCGGCGTCCCCGACAAGGCGTTCACGCAGGTGGAGAGCGCGCTGGCCAGCGTGGTGCGCCAGCGCGTCCGGCTGACCGCCGTGGGCCTGCCGCTGTTCCTGTGGTTCTCGGCCCGTCTGTTCGGCGGCCTACGCGCCGCGCTCAACGAAGTGTTCGACACCGACGAGCGCCGTTCATGGCCGGTCGCCAAGCTGCTGGATCTCGCCATGGTGCTGGGCACCGGCACGCTGTTGGTGCTGGGCGCGCTCGTGGCCACCTGGGAAGCGCGCAACGCGGGCAGCGTGAGCCGCAGCTTCGCGATCGACTGGCTGTGGCGTTTCAGTCTCGAATTGACCTCCTTCGCGCTCGGTGTGGCGCTGTTCTTCGTCATCTTCAAGTTCCTGCCCAGCCGGCGCATCGTGTGGCGGACCGCGCTCGTCGCGGCCGTCTTCTGCTCGCTCGGCTTCGAGGTGGCGAAACGGTTCTATGCGCTGTACGTGACCCGGTTCGCCACCCTCGACCGCGTGGCATCGGACGCGAACATCGTCGCCCTGTTTCTATTCCTGTTGTGGGTCTACTACACGGCGTACCTGTTCCTCCTGGGCGGCGAAGTGGCGGAGATGTACGATCTGGTCCGCATGCGGCGGTCGCAGCGGGTGCAGCTGGGCTGAAAGCAGGTTGTGGAGGGTAGGGGAGGACGGTGGAGGATGGTGGAGGCTGCTCCGGGGTCACCTCCACCAACCTCCACCAACCTCCACAACCTCCCCCATCCTCTTTATCTTCGGGCGATGAATCCAGGCGGTGGGCGATGAATCCAGGCGGTCTGCTGCGTCAGCCAATCCCCGTCGCCCGGTCGATCCTGTGGAGCCCGGCCAGCGAGGGCGGGGGCGGGCGGGCCCAGCGACCGGGCCACATTCCGTTTCCCGTCTTCCTGTCGCAGTCCGCGCTGACGGCGATCCACGAGCACGTGGCGACGCCCGCGCGACCGGGCCAGGGCGTCCTGGGCTTCCTGCTCGGCGACCTGTGCGAGTGCCCGGAGACCAACGTCTCCTATCTGGTGATCGACGCCGCCCTGCGGCTCAACCAGGCGATCTACGGCGACCGCACCCGCGACGTCGTCACCCGGCTGTGGGATCGCGTCCAGGAGCAGGTCGCCACGCAACAGGCGCATCTCATCGGCTGGTACCACACGCACCCGCCGCTCCCGCTGAGCCTCACCGAGCACGACATCGAGACGCACGAGCACTACTTCGGCGAGCCGTGGCAGGTGACGTTGCTGCTCGGGACCGATCCGGAGGAGCCCGCGGCCGGATTCTTCCGAGCCAGCCCGGACGAGGCGTGGCTCACCACCCCACTGCCGTTCTACGAGCTGCTCGCCCCGGAGTCGATCCGTCCCGATGGGAAGAAACGCTCGTTCGTGACGTGGAAGAATCACCGTGCCTTCAGTCCGGTGACGCCGCCGGCCGCACCGACGCTGCGAACGGCGGCGGCAAAGCCGCCCTCGGAGCCGAGGTTTACCCCCGCGTCTGCGAAGCCGGAGCCGTCCCCACCGCCGCCCCCGCCCCCGCCCCCGCCGGCCCCCCCGCCCCCACGGGTCGACGATAGACACGAGCTGAGGTTTCTCACCGCGGCCGAGGATATGCCGCCGCCCGCGGCGCACGCGCCGCCCCCGCCGCCCCCGCCGCCCCCCCCGCGACGGCGCACGCCTCCACCGCGTCCGGCGCTTCGGCCCGAACCCGAGCCTGAACCCGAGCCAGACCGCGTCGAGCCGGCGGCCACGGAAGAAGGGAGCGCGGCAGCGCCCACATGGCCTGACGAGTTCGAGGCGCGGGAGCAAGCTGAGGAGGCGGAGGCGCCTGAGGAG
>Ga0137374_10005184_pt1 | contig 15495 bp, 17 predicted proteins | sample SagtaG_20_FD_104811 | JGI IMG/M metagenome (GOLD analysis project Ga0137374, IMG submission 104811) | Vadose zone soil microbial communities from Sagehorn Ranch, Mendocino, California, USA - Sage1_R_100_16 metaG | ecosystem: Environmental > Terrestrial > Soil > Vadose zone | place: USA...
CGACAGCAGAAACCCATAGAGCACGGCCCCGCCGCCGAGCCGCTCCGAGAGCGCGGGGAACAAGGCCCGTGGCATCCCGAACACCATCGCGGTCATGTCGATGGCGAAGACGCTCAGGATGACTGGATGGCCGAGCAGGAACCGCAGGCCGGCGGCCAGCAACGTCGTAGCCGAACCGGCCGTGCCGGCGATCGGAGGCGACGGCGCGATGCCTCGGAACGCGACGAGCGCGACGACGAAGGTGGCGACATCGACCGTGTACGCGCTCGTGAGTCCGAAGCCGCTGATGAGAAGGCCGGCGACGGCGGGACCGGCCATCCAGCCGAACGACGTGTACATGGACTGCAGCGCGTATCCGGCGGGCCGCAGGTCCTGCTCGAGCAGCAGCGGCAGCATGGAGCGCAGTACGGCGAAGCTCACGGCCGTCACGCCGCTGGCGACGGCTCCGACGACGTACAGCAGCCACAGCTGGGGATGGTCCAGGCTCGCGTTGAGAGCCAGCGTTGCCGAGCAGACGAGCGAAGCGGTCGTGACGATCAGGATCAGGCGGCGCTTGTCGATCCGGTCGGCGAAGCTGCCGCCGACGACGGCGCACACCAGCAATGGACCGAGCTGCGCCGCGCCGAGGAGCCCGACGGCCAGCGACGAGCCGGTCTGGTCGAACACCTGGAACGGCAACGCGGCGCTCGTGACCATCGTGCCGAACAAGGAGATCGCCTGGCCGATCCACAACCGGCGGAAGTCGCGGGACACCCGCAACGGCGTTGTGTCGACGAGCAGCCTCATGGCGACTCGACGCTAACGGCGTCGTAGCGTCATTGCCTGAAGCAGTCAGGTCTGGTCTTCGGACCACGCACGCATTCGGCGGTCCATCTCGTCTCGATCGACGTCCTCGATGTGCATACTCAGCATCCACTGGTGACCGAACGGGTCACAGAGCCGACCGCCACGATCGCCGTAGAACTGGTCGGCGAGCGGGTAGATGACCTCGCACCCCGCTGCCACCGCGCGGTTCCAGAGCTGATCGACGTCGGCAACGGTGATCGCCATCACGGCGGTGACGCGCCCGTCGACCGACGTCGGCGCTACGCCGTTTCCGTCGTCGCCTTCGTCGGTCACATGCACAGCCGAGTCGCCGATCCGGACTTCGGCGTGCACGACCTTGCCGTCAGGGTCCGTGTGCGGCTCGAAGGGGACTTCGGCCCCGAACGCATCGCGGTAGAACTCGATCGCGGCGGCGGCGTGGTCGAACACCAGGCGGGGGGTCACAGTGCTCACCCCTTCGGGCACAGGCTCGACGCGACCAGCCATGGACTCTCGGCTACTCCGGGTCGGGCACCGGCTGAGGAGGCGGCGGGCCGGCGTAGTTGGCGCTGGGGCGGATCAGCCGGTTGTCGGCCGACTGCTCGAGCACGTGGCTGCACCAGCCGATCACGCGGCTCGACGCGAACGTCGGCGTGAACATCTCGCGCGGCACCCCGCACGTGTCCATGACCACGCCGGCGTAGAACTCGACGTTCGTGTACAGCTGCCGGCCCGGCTTCATCTCGGCCAGCACCTCGATGCCCTTCCGCTCGATCGCCTCGGCCAGCTCGACCTTGGGCCCACCGAGCCGCTGCGCGATCCCGCGCAGCATGGTCGACCGAGGGTCGTCGGTCTTGTAGACGCGGTGGCCGAACCCCATCAGCCGGTCGCCGCGTTCGACGGCGTCGCGCAGCCACGGCTCGGCCTTGTCCTCCGTGCCGATGGCGTCGAGCATGTCGAGGGCGCGGCTCGGGGCACCGCCGTGCAGCGGTCCCGACAACGCGCCGATGGCCCCGACCACGGCCGACCCGAGATCCGCGCCCGTCGACGTGATGACACGGGCCGTGAACGTCGACGCGTTGAACCCGTGGTCGATCGTCGAGATGAGGTACTGCTCGACCGCCCGCGCGTACTCGGGCTTCGGGACCTCACCCTGCATCATGTACAGATAGTTCGCGGCGTACGGCAGGTCGGGGTGCGGGTCGATCGGGTCGAACCCGTGCTTCAGGCGGTACAGCGCGGTCAGCAGCGTCGGCACGACCGCGCACGTCTGTAGCGCCTGCGCGTGGAGCTCCCCGCGGCCGATGTCGAGCCACGGCCGGAAGTCGAGATCGACAGCCATCATCGAGTAGGTCGTGCGGAGCATGTCGAGCGGCGGCGCCTCCGGCCCGCCCAGGGCGGCAGCCTGCGGGAGGAGCTCCTTCACCTCGACGGGGATCTCGCGCAGCGGCCTCAACTCGTCGATGAACTCGTCGCGCCGGCGCAGCGACGGGAGCTCGCCTTCGAACAGCAGGTACCACACGTCCTCGAGCGTCCGTTTCTCCGCGAGCTCGATCGCGTTGTACTGCCGGTAGTGGTAGAAGCCCTCGAGGCCCCGCACGTCGCCGATCGTCGTGTCGGCGACGACGACGCCCTCGAGGCCCTTCGGGATCTCGGCCGCAGGCAGCTCGACGGGCTGGACCTGCGCGATGCGCATGAGGTCGCGCATCGACACGAGGCCGACGAGCTGCGTGCCATCCACGACGGGGATGTGCCGGTACCCGTGCTCGGAGAGGCTCGCGAACGCCTCGCCGGCGGGAACATCCGGGCCCACCGAGTCCGGGTTCGGGGTCATCCACTCCGAGACGCTGGCGGTGCCGGTCTCGACGCCGGCGGCGGCGATGCGGATCATGTCACGCTCGGTCAGGATGCCGACAGGTTTGTCGTCCTGCACGACGACGACCGATCCGACGTGCTTCTCGCGCATCCGTCCCGCCGCCTCGGCGAGCGTCTCCACGGGGCTCGCGGTGACGACCGGAGTGCTCATGAGGTCGGCGACAGTGGCCGGGCTGGAACCGTCAGTCATGACCGCGTCCCTTCGTCGATACAGCCTCGTTTCGAGTCTATGTCCGCGCCCTACGACGCCGGCGCGCCGTGGCGTCCCGCGCCGGACGCGAAGCGCGACGCTCCGTCGAGCGTCTCGCCCGACGCGACCGTCGCGACGCCGAGCTCGAACTCGTTGCGCAACGCGGCGTCGAGCGGGAGCGCCCACTGCTCGTAGCTGGACCGTCGATCGCTGCGCAGGCAGACCTGCGGGAGCCGCGCCAGCTCGTGCGCGAGCGCGACCGCGCCGTCGAGCGCGGAGCCCGGCTCGACGAGCCGGTTGGCGAGGCCCATGCCCAGCGCCTCCTCACCCGAGACGCCGCGACCGGTGAGGATCATGTCGAGCGCGTGGCTGTGGCCGATGAGCCGGGGGAGGCGCACCGTGCCGCCGTCGATCAGCGGGACGCCCCACCGGCGGCAGTAGACGCCGAACACGGCATCGCGAGCGGCGACGCGCAGGTCGCACCACAGCGCCAGCTCGAGGCCGCCGGCGACCGCGTGGCCCTCGACCGCGGCGACGACGGGCTTGTCGAGCAACATGCGGCTCGGCCCCATCGGCCCGTCCCCGTCGGGGGCGGTGCGGTTGGCGCCGGACCCGGCCGTGATCGCCTTGAGGTCGGCGCCGGCGCAGAACGCGCCACCGGCACCCGTGAGGACGGCAACGGACCGCTCGTCGTCGTCGGCGAACCCGCGGAACGCGTCGGCGAGTGCCTCCGCCGTGGCGCGGTCGACCGCGTTGCGAACCTCGGGACGGTCGATGGTCACGGTCGTGACGGGACCGTCGTGATCGATGCGTACCGTGCTCATGCCGGTTCCTCCCTTGCGTCACGCGTCGCGACGAGGTGCGCGGTCTCGTTGAGGCTCGCGACAGACCGCTCACCGGTCCGCGCCGCGGCGATGCGGCTGACGGATGTGTACTCGGGATGGAACCACAGGTGCCGGTCCAGGCCGAGCAACGCGGCCAGGTACACGTTGATGACACCGCCGTGGCAGACGGCGGCGACCCTGCCACCGGGAAAGCGCTCGATGATCGCGTCGACGCAGGGCACGATGCGTGCCCGGAACTGGTCGGGTGGCTCGCCGCCGAGCTCGTCCCATCTGCCTTCGATCATCGCCGTCCAGTGGTGGTCGCGGGTCTCGCGCAGCTCCTCGACCGGGATGTAGAAGTCGGACTGCGCGTCGTACTCCATCAGACCGTCGACGACGTCGACGTCGAGCCCGAGTGCGCGCCCGACCGGCTCCGCCGTCTCGCGCGCCCGACGCAGCGGGCTCGACAGCACCGCGTCGAACGGTTCCGCGCCGAGCCATCGCGCGAGGCGGTCCGCTTGTGCGCGCCCGCGGTCGGTCAAGTGCGGGTCGGCGGGCGTCGAGCCGGAGCCCGGTCCGATGCGCACGGGTTCGGCGTGGCGGATCAGCAGCAGGTCCACTGCTCAACCGGCCAGTGCGAACCCGAGGACGGACTCGAGCTCGGCGAGCGCGGCGTCGGGCTCGTCGACCTTGATCGTCGTCATACCGAGTTCTTGAGCGGGCTTGAGGTTGGCGCCGAGGTCGTCGAGGAACACGGCCGCCGGCGGCGGGACCTCGAGCCGTTCGCACACGAGGAGGTAGATGCGTGGGTCGGGCTTGCGCAGCCCTTCGACGGCGGACTCGACGACCACGTCGAACCAGTCCGCCGTCGGCGACGCCCGATCGCCGCGGCCGGGCTCGTCGGCCCAGTTGTTCGTCAGGGCGGCCGTCTTCAAGCCGTGGCTGCGGATGGTGCCGATTGCGGACACCATCGCCGAACGCGGCTCGAGACCGGCGCCGACCGCACGCATCAGGTCGCGCGAGTCGACGGTGCCACCGTGTGCCGCGCACTCGGCGTCGAAGGCATCACAGAACTCCTCGAGGCCGAGCTCACCGCGCTCGAGCCGCCCCCACGCGCCGTGCTCCGGGTCGGCCAGGACGACCTCGCTGATGAACCGGTTGGGGAGGCCGTGCTCGCGCTCGTAGTCGCGGAACACGTCGAGCGGCGACGGGAACACGACCCCGCCCAGGTCGAACACCACGGCCTCGATGCTCACGGGTCGATGAGCACGCCGGGGTTCAGCGTGGCGTGGGGGTCGAGCGTCGCTTTCGCCGATCGCAGCGCCTCGGCGAACAGCCCTGGGCGCTGGCGGTCGTACCACGCCCGGTGGTCGCGGCCCACGGCGTGGTGGTGCGTGATGGTGGCGCCGTGGCGCACCAGCGCGTCGGACGCCGCGTCCTTGACGACCGCCCACTGCTCGAGCTGCGCACCGGGACGGCCGGGCGCGATCACCGTGAAGTACGGCGCCGGGCCGTCGGGGTAGACGTGGGTGAACCGGCACGTCACCACCCCGTTGGACGCGCCGATCTCCGCCAGTGCGCCCCGCACCGAGTCCATGACGTCGCCGTAGAGCGCGTCGAAGCGGTCCCAGGTCGTGGCGGTCTCGAACGTCTCGTTCACCATGCCCATGGCGACGAGCGCGTCCCGCGTGTACGGAGCGCGCAGGAACGCGTTCCGCCATGCCCCCGCCGAGCCCTCGCGGGTCGAGTCGTCGGTGCGGGTGCGGAGCGCGTCTTCGGGAACCTCGCCGCCGTGGTCTCGCGCCAGCTCGGCGGCTCGGGCGACCCACGGCTCGAGCGGATGGTCGGCGGACTCGAACCCCAGAAGCAGAAGGTGGGCCGAGCCGTCGTCGGTGCCGGTGACCATGGCCTCGGTGGCGTCGAGCAGGCGGCAGTTCGACGGGTGCAGGCCGCTTTGCGCCAACGCCCGCGCCGCCTGTACGCCCTGCTCGAAGGTCGCGAACTTGACGGTCGCCGACGCCCGGAACCGGGGCCGGTCCTGAAGGCGCATCCACGCCTCCGTGATGATGCCGAGGATTCCCTCGGACCCGAGGAACAGGCGGTCGGGCGACGGGCCGGCGCCCGAGCCCGGCAGCCGCCGCGTCTCGACGGTTCCCCTGGGCGTCACGACGCGCAGCGACTCCACGAAGTCGTCGATGTGCGTGTAGAGGGTGGCGTAGTGCCCGCCCGAGCGCGTCGCGATCCAGCCGCCGAGCGTCGAGCATTCGAACGACTGCGGGAAGTGCCGGAGCGTCAAGCCGTGCGGGCGCAGTTGGTCTTCGAGCGCAGGTCCGTACACGCCGGCCTGGATGCGGGCGGCGCGGGACGTGCGATCGATGTCTGCCACCTGGTCGAGGTGGCGCAGGTCGACGGTGACGACGCCTCGGTACGCGTCGCCGGCGTCGCACTCGACCCCGCCCACGACCGACGACCCGCCGCCATAGGGAACGGCGGCCGCGCCGGTGTCCGCGCACCAGTCCAGGATCCCGGCCACGTCGTCCTCGGTGCGGGGGAGCGCGACCACGTCGGGCGGGTGCGGGAACTCGCGCCGGAACGCGCGCACGACGTCCCGGAACGACTTGCCGTACGTGTGGCCGGCACGCTCCGTGCGGTCGACGGTGCACAGGGCCGCCAGCGACTCGGGGGGCTCGAGCCGGGGCGGAGGGAGCTCGAGCTCGTCGACCGTGGGCGGATCGGCGACCGCGATCTCGTCGAGGTGGAACATGCCGGCCAGGGTCTTGGCCATCTGCTCCTGCTGGTCCCGGGACGGGCCCTCGCCCTCGTACCCCCACCCCCAGAACTTCCGCCGGCGCGTTCCCATCGGCCGGCAGGGTAGACCCCTTGACAAACTCCGAACGCTGTTCGAGAATCCGAACAATGTCAGCTATACCGATGCGCGACAGGCGAGCGGAGCGCCGCGAGGCCACGAGGGCGGAGATCCTCGAGGCGGCCAGGCACCTCATGCGGGAGCACGGCGTCGCCGGCCTCTCGCTGCGGGACCTGGGGCAGAAGGTCGGGATGCGGGCGCAATCGCTGTACTCGTACTTCGACTCCAAGGAGGCGATCTACGACGCCCTGTTCGGTCAGGGATGCAGGGAGTACCTAGAGCTTCGCCGAAGCCTGCCTCGAACCGGCGACGCTCGGGCCGACTTCCGCGCCGGCACTCGGCAATTCGTCGACTTCTGTCTTCAGGATCCGGCCCGGTACCAGCTGTTGTTCCAGCGAACGATCCCCGGCTTCGAGCCGTCGCCGGAGTCGTATGCGCCGTCGGTCGAGGGTCTCGAGATCACTCGACAGGAGCTCGTCGAAGCCGGGGGAACCGACCCGCGCGACCTCGACCTGTTCACCGCCATCGTCACCGGGCTGATCGACCAGCAGGTCTCCAACGACCCGCGAGGCGACCGCTGGTATCGACTGCTCGACGACGCCCTCGACATGTACTTCGCCCACATCGACGCCCGGAAGAAAGGTAGGAACCGATGACGACCACGAGCACGACCCGAGTCCAGGACATTCCGCCCCTGTCGCGAGCGGAGGCGATGGACCTGGCCGCCGCCGAGTACGGCCGCTTCATCGATCTGTTGCGCTCGCTCGCGCCCGACGAATGGCAACGTCAAACCGAGTGCGAAGACTGGGACGTGCGCGCGATGGCCTCCCACATTCTGGCCGAGGCCGAGAGCCACGCCTCCATGCGTGAGACGGCTCATCAGATGCGGGCGTACCGCAAGGCGAAGTCGGGCCCGATGATCGACGCCATGACGGCGCTCCAGGTGCGCGACCGCGCCAACTTGTCACCGGACGAGATCGCCGCCCGGTTCGAACGCGCCGCGCCCCGGTCGGTGCGGGCCCGGCGCCGCATGCCGGGGCTCGTGCGGCGCATGCGGATGAAGGTCGATCCGCCGTTCGATCGGGAGCGGTGGCGGCTCGGATACCTCATGGACGTGATCTACAACCGCGACGCCTGGATGCACCGCGTCGACATCAGCCGTGCGATCGGCCGCGACGTTGTGCTCACGGCCGATCACGACGGCCGCCTCGTCGCCGGGGTCGTGGCCGAGTGGGCGAGTCGACACGGGAAGCCGTGCAGGCTGACGCTCACCGGTCCCGCCGGCGGCTCGTACGTCGCGGGCGAGGGTGGCGAGACCATCGAGCTCGACGCCGTCGAGTTCTGTCGAATCCTGTCGGGCCGGGCCGAGGGCGCCGGTCTCATGAGCACGGAGGTGCCGTTCTGATGGAGACACGAGTCGACGAGATCGCCGACGGGATCTACCGCCTGTCGACGCTCGTGCCCGAGGCCGCGCCCGGTGGCTTCACGTTCAACCAGTTCGTCGTCAAGGCCGACGAGCCGCTGCTGTTTCACTGCGGTCCCCGCCAGATGTTCCCCCTCGTCTCCGAGGCGGCGGCGCGCATCGTCCCGCTCGACCAGTTCCGCTGGATCACGTTCGGGCACGTCGAGTCGGACGAGTGCGGGTCCATGAACGACTGGCTCGCGGCGGCGCCGCGCGCCGAGGTTGCCCACGGGCTCACCGGTTGCCTGGTCTCGCTCAACGACCTCGCCGACCGACCACCGCGACCGCTGGCCGACGGCGAGGTCATCGACCTCGGCGGGAAGCGCGTTCGCCACTTCGACACGCCGCATGTCCCGCACAACTGGGAAGCGCGCGTGCTCCATGAGGAGACGACGAACACGCTGCTGTGCGGTGACATCGGAACGATGATGGGCGACGGTCCCGCGATCACCGAGGACGACATCGTGGCGCCCGCGCTCGAGACCGAGGATCTGTTCATGGCATCGAGCCTGACGCCGGCGCTGGCCCCGACGATCCGCAAGCTCGCCGAATTGCAACCGTCGACGCTCGCGATCATGCACGGCCCGTCGTTCTCGGGCGACGGCGCCGGGATGTTGCACGGTCTCGCCGACGCGTACGCCAAGCGACACGCCGAAGCCACCGTCTAGGAAGGTGAGGTCACAGCCCGGCCACGAGGTCGGGCGTGACCTCGGCCAGCGACGGGACAACCGCGGCTGCCGACGCCAGGAGCTCCTCGTCCGGTCGGAACTGGCGGTTCGGCACCGCGAGGGTCCGCATGCCGGCGTCGACCGCGGACCTGATCCCGTTCGTCGAGTCCTCGATCGCGACACAGTCTCCGGCGTCGACGCCGAGCCCCTCGGCCGCGGCGAGGTAGACGTCCGGGGCCGGCTTTCCGTGCTCGACCTCTTCGGAGGAGACGACCGCGGCGAAGCACGGCCGCAGGTCGCTCCGGTCGAGGACCAGCTCGATGATCGGCCGGTTCGATGACGACGCCACGCCGAGCGGCCAGCGTCCGGCGAGCTCTCGCACGGTCTCGACGGCGTGGGGAAGGAGCGGGAGGTGCCGCTCGTAGGCGGACGCCACCCGCCGAACGACGTCGTCGTTGATCTCGACCGGGTCCATCGGCACGCCGAGGCGGTCGTGCAGGTACCGGGACCACTCCGTCGAGCTCATGCCCATCATGTCGGTGGTCGCGTGGTCGGACCACGTGCCGCCGCGCTCGCCGACGAGCTCCTCGCGCGCCGCATCCCAGACCTGCTCGGACTCGACCAGGACGCGTTCAAGTTCGAAGCCGATCGCCACGGGGCTGCTCACCCGGGCGACGCTACCGCCGCGCATGTCAGCATGATCAGGTGCCGGCCGACGACGTCGAAGTGATCCGCGCCCTGATCCACGAGTACGCGGAACGGCTCGACGACGGCGACCTCGACGGCGTGGCCGCGCTCTTCGCCGACGCGACGTGGGGCTCACCGGGTCGGGGCGCACCGCTGCGCGGAGCCGACCAGGTCCGACACGCCTACGACGGCGTGATCCTGTACGACGGCAAGCCGAGCACGAAGCACGTCATCACCAACGTCACGATCGAGGTCGGCGGCGACGGCACGACCGCCACCGCCCGCTCGTATTTCACCGTGCTCCAAGCCCGGCCCGACTTGCCGCTGCAGCCGATCATCGCGGGCCGCTATCACGATCGCTTCGAGCACGTCGACGATTGCTGGCGGTTCGCCGACCGGCAGATCCTTCCCGAGCTCATCGGCGATCTCAGCCGGCACATGCGCGACGCCGACCTGTGAAGTTCGGCGTCGTCGTGCCGAACTACGGACGGCTCGGCGACCCGGACACTGTCCGCCGTCTGATCCTCGCGGCCGAGCGCCTCGGCTACGACGGCGCGTGGTTCGCCGACCACGTCGCCATCCCGGAGTACGCCACCGGCTGGCTGCCGCCCCAGCGCAGCTCGTCGAGGACGTCGAGACGTTTGCCGCCGCCGGGGTCGAGCACCTTACGCTGCGGTTCTGGACTTCCGGCTCCGAGCTCGACGCGTCCGGCGTCGAGGATCAGATGGCCCGGTTCGCAGCGGTGGTCGTGGCCCGGTTCGGGTGACTCAGTTCCAGGTGCCGTGCGGGAGGATGGATTCATGCAGGAATGGACGCCGAGGATCGCCGAGGTCTCCCGCCGGCTGCGCTCCCGAGCCGACGCCATCCTCGGGGCGGTCTGGTTCATGCCCCAGGACGGCCTCCCCAGCCTCGCGGCCCGTGTCGCCTGCCTCGGCCGCGTGCCGGGGACGGTCGCTGCCGCGCTCTTCGCCCCGCAGCACCCCGCGAGCGTGGCGACGGCGGTCGACGAGGCGTGGCGCCACCACGCGCCCGATGCGCTGGTCGAGGCCCGCCTGCGGGGCGCCACCGCCTACCTGGCCGACGCGCTGGGCGACGAGCCACCCGGCGTCGATCGTGCCGTCGCGATCCTGCGCCCGGTGGTCGAGGCGGGCACGATGGCCGGCCACCCCGTGTACGCGGGCCTGCGCTCGCTGCCCTGGCCGGGCACGCCGCTGGGCGATCTCTGGCGCGCGTGCGACATGATCCGCGAGCGCCGCGGCGGGTCCCACCTCAACGCGTGGACCGCCGCCGGCCTCGCACCGGTCGAGATCCAGCTGCTCACGGAGCGCTGGCGCACGACGACGAATCCGGGGTCCACCACCGCCGACCAAATGGGTTATTCGCCCGCGGAGATCGACGACGCGCTCGGCGGCTTCCGAGCGCGCGGCCTCGTCGACGACGCCGGCGCGCTGACGGACGAGGGCCGCGAACACCGTGAGGACATCGAGCGGGCGACCGACGTCCAGGAAGTCGAGCTCGTGGAGGCCCTGGGCGACGACGTCGACGAGCTCTTCGAGCTGATGGCGCCGTGGGCTCGCGCGGTCGTCGCCGGCGCGGGCACAATCGGGTGATGGCCGACGACGATCAGCAACTGGTGGACCTCCTCGAGCAGGTCTGGCGCTCGCTCGACGAGGCGTGCACCGACCTCACCGAGGAGCAGTGGAAGACGCCGACCGACCTGCCGGGCTGGAGCGTGCAGGACAACCTCGTGCACATCTCCGCCATCGAGTCGTCGATCCTGGGCCGGCCCGCGCCCGACCACACGCCGCCCGAGTACGACCACGTGAAGAACGAGGTCGGGCAGCGCAACGAGGTGTGGGTCGATTCGCGCCGCTCCTGGCCCGGCGCCAAGGTGCTCGACGAGTTCCGCGAGGTCACCGGCGTCCGGCTCGCCCAGCTGCGCGCCCTCACTGATGCCGACTTCGCCCAAGAGTCGTGGACGCCCGCCGGCCCCGGCACCGTGCGCGACCTGTTGCCGTTCCGGGCGGTCGATTCCTGGGCGCACGAGCAGGACATCCGCCGGGCCCTCGACCGTCCGGGCGACCTCGACAGCCCGGTCGCCGAGTTCGCGCTCGGGCGCGTCGTGGGCGCGATGCCGTTCGTGGTCGGGAAGAAGGTCCACCCGCCCGACGGCACGACGGTCGTGTTCGACGTGACCGGCTCCTGGCCGACGACCGTGGCGATCGGCGTCGAGGGCGGGCGGGCAAAGCGGCTGCCCGCGGCGCCGGCCGACCCGACCGCAACCCTCGCGATGGACGCCGAGACACTTGCCTGCCTCGGCATGGGCCGGTGGGACCGCGCCGCCGTCGAGCGCCGCGGCCGGGTGACGGTCGCGGGCGACGACGCGCTCGCCCGCAACGTCATCGACGAGATGAACTTCCTTTTTTAGGCGAAGCGCTCAACCCACCAAGCGGGCGTCGAGCTGGATGTCCACGCCTGCGAGCGCCTGGGACACCGGGCAGTTCGCCTTGGCGGCCGCCGCTTGCTCCTGGAACGCCGCGTCGTCGATGCCGGGCACGTCGGCGGTGGTGCTGAGCTCGATGCGTGAGATGCGAAAGCCCGACTCGGCGCGCTCGAGATGCACGCGGGCAGTGGTGTCGACCGAGGTGGGGGCGTGCCCGCCGCGCTCGAGTCCCGCCGACAGCGCCATCGAGAAGCACCCGGCGTGCGCGGCCCCGATCAGCTCCTCCGGGTTCGTGCCCGTGCCCTCTTCGAAGCGTGACGAGAACGAGTACTGGCCTTCGAACGCCCCACTTCCGAGGCGCATCGTTCCCTTGCCTTGCTGCAGGCCGCCTTCCCAGCGCGCGGTTGCGGTGCGTGCGGGCATGTGTGTCCTCCTCGAGGTCCACTGCACCTGCCCGTCGCACCTCAATCTAGGGCGACGGCTCAGGAGATCCGTTCGGCCAGGCGCTCGTACTGGACGGCGACGCCGTCGGCGTCGGTGGTGAACTCGAAGGTCCCGTACTCGTCGTCGCCGTACTGCCAGCGATCGGACTCGAGGCGCCGGTACCGCTGCACGAGCGGCCGCACCGACAGGCCGGGCGGTTCGACGAACGCGGCGCGGACCTCGGTCTCCGTCCCGATCTCCAGTGCGACACGGCGCGTCACGAACGCGTTCGTGAACGGGTTGCCGGCGATGTCGACGTCGGTGCACCCGTCGAGAGCGGGGTCGGGGCGTCCGTCCCGAGTCCATGTGCCCTCTCCGTCGGACGTGAGCTGGACGGCGCGTGTGCCCGCGAGATCGAGCGCCTCGATCGTCGTGCGTCGGTGGCGCCAAGCGTCGTCGAGATCGACGGCGAAGCGCACCGCCCAGCGGTCGGGACCGTCGGCGCACACTTCGTGACCCATTGCCGACACGGTGTCGGTGTGTGCTTCCAAGCGGACGAACCCGAGACCGTCGAGATCCAAGCGGCGCCACGCGTAGCTGGCTGCCGTCACAAGACGAGCTCGGCCATCACGCGCAACGCCTCGGGCTGCTGCCCGAGGACGACCATCGTCGTGACGCCCGCGTCCTTCCAGGGCTGGAGCCGGTCGGCGATGCGCTCCTTGGGGCCGACGAGCGCGATCTCGTCGACGAGGTCGTCGGGCACGGCTGCGGCGGCCTCCTGCTTCTTGCCGTCGAGGTAGAGGTCCTGGACCTCTTTGGCGGCCGCCTCGTAACCGAAGCGGCAGGCGAGGTCGTTGTAGAAGTTCCGGCCGCGCGCGCCCATCCCGCCGACGTACAGCGCGGTCACCGGCTTCACGAACCCTCGCAGCGCGTCGACGTCGTCGCCGACGAGCACGGTGACGCTCGGCGCGATGTCGAAGTCGGCTCGCGACTTGCCGTTCCCGGCCATGGCGAGCCCGGCGTCGAGCGCGGCGCCGTACGTCTCGGCGAGGCGGTACGGGGAGAAGAAGATCGGGAGCCAGCCGTCGGCGATCTCCGCTGCGAGCTGGACGTTCTTGGGGCCGATGGCGGCGATGTAGATCCGGATGTCGGCGCGGGGGCGGCCGATGATCTTGAGTGGCTTGCCGAGCCCGGTCGCGCCCGGCCCCGTGTACGGGATTCCGTAGTGCTCGCCCTGGTGCTCGAGCGGCTCCTCCCGGCGCAGGATGGTGCGCACGATGTCGACGTACTCGCGGGTCTTGCCCAGCGGCTTGCCGTACGGCTGGCCGTGCCAGCCCTCGACGACCTGCGGGCCGGACAGCCCCAGCCCGAGGAGGAACCGGCCGCCGCTCATGAGGTCGAGCGTCGCCGCGGTCATGGCCGTCATCGCCGGCGTGCGCGCCGGCATCTGCATGATCGCCGAGCCGCCACGGATGCGCTCGGTGTGTGCCAGCAGCCACGTGAGCGGCGTGACGCAGTCAGTGCCATACGCCTCGGCGGTCCACACCGAGTCGTAGCCGAGCCGCTCGGCCTCCTGCGCCTGCGCGACCGCGTTGCCGAGGCCCGTGCCCCAATCCTGGTACCCGAAGTTCATCCCGAGCCGCACCAGTGCCTCCTCGGTCGCCGTCGCAAGCTCCGGCTCCTGCGGTGACGGTCGGCAAAGCCGCCGTCACCGCGGGAATCGTGGCACGTCCGCTCCGGGTCAGCTACCGCGGCGCCGGCGCCTCCGCCGCGTGTGTGTAGACGGCCATCGTCTCGCAGTCGCCGCAGCCCGCTGGCGCCGCAGCCTCGCCGACGAGCTGGTACCCGACCTTCTCCGCGACGCGTCGTGACGTCGCGTTGCGCACGTCGGCTTGGAGCAGGAGATGCACTCCGAGCTCCTGGCACGCCCAGTCCGTGACGAGCTCCAGGGTTCGTGTCGCGACGCCGCGACCGCGTGCTTCGCGCTTGAGCCAATACCCGACTTCGGGTCCGTCGTCCTCACCGCCGAGCCGGTGAACGCCGATCGCGCCGAGCAGCTCGCCCGACTCGGCATCGACGACGACGAACGGCGCGTCGGACCCTCGCTGCCACATGCGCGCGGACCGCTCGACGAACTCGACCGCGTGATCACGCGTGTATGGCGACGGGACGCGCGTCCAGCGCGGGATCTCCGGGTCCTGGCACGCGGCCGTGATGGCGTCGACGTCGTCGGGCTCGGGCGGCCGCAACGCGACGACTCCGTCGTCGAGGCGGGGAACGGGGAGCCGCATCGGCCAAGGGTGACAGAGCGGTCCGTCACCCGCCTGCGGATTACCGGACGGCCCTAGGGTGTTGTGGCGGGCACGCCCGAGACCGGAGGCTGGCGCATGCCGCTGATCACGAACGTCGTCCGCGGGAGCAACGCCGATCGGCTGCTGCTCCTCGTCCACGGGTTCGGCGCCGACGAGAACGATCTCGGCAGCCTGCTGCCGTATCTCGACCCCGACGGTCGCTTCGTGACCGTGCTGCCGCGGGGGCCGGTGGCGATCCCGCCCGGGTTCGCCTGGTACGACTTCGGCCTCCCGCCCGAGGAGATCGCCGCCGCGTTCGGGTCCGCCGTCGACGAGGTCGACGACCTCCTCGACCAGACCGCAGCCGAGCACGACCTGCCGCGCGGCGAGGCGATCGTCGGCGGCTTCTCGCAAGGCGCCGGGGTCACGCTCGCGCTGGCGCTGCGCACGAGCGATCGGCCACACCCGATGGGCGTGCTCGCGTTGAGCCCCGCGCTACCTCAGGGCTCACTCGAGGAGATCGGCCCCGACTGGGACGCGGCCGCCAAGATCCCCGTCATCATCCAGCACGGCACGAACGACCCGCTGGTGCCGGTGGCGCGCTCGCGCCAGCTGGCCCACGAGCTCGAGGCGCACGGCGCGCCCGTCGTGTACGGCGAGTACCCGATGGAGCACCAGGTCGCGCTCGAGAGCGTGCAGCGGGCGCGCGGATGGCTCGACGAGGTCGTGGCGGGGGAGCGGCCGTCGGAGCCGATCCCCGACGCGCCGGCCGAAGGACCCGTGAAGGCGGTGACGACCGCGACCTTCGAGCAGGAGGTCCTGCGCAGCGACGTGCCGGTGATCGTCGACTTCTGGGCGCCGTGGTGCGGGCCGTGCCGGCAGGTGTCGCCGATCGTCGAGCAGATCGCGGTCATGCGCGAGGGCGCGTACAAGGTCGTCAAGATCAACATCGACGACGAGCC
>Ga0137374_10005221_pt1 | contig 15449 bp, 8 predicted proteins | sample SagtaG_20_FD_104811 | JGI IMG/M metagenome (GOLD analysis project Ga0137374, IMG submission 104811) | Vadose zone soil microbial communities from Sagehorn Ranch, Mendocino, California, USA - Sage1_R_100_16 metaG | ecosystem: Environmental > Terrestrial > Soil > Vadose zone | place: USA...
AGCGGCGAAACCATCGCCGCCTTGATTCGCATCGTCGCCCGGTCCGGCCAGAATAACGAGGACCAGACCTGGCAGCAGCCCGGGTTCATTTTCTTCGCCACCAGGCTGGGCACAGTGAAAAAGACGGCCCTGGGAGAATTCGCCAACATCCGCAAAGGCGGCATCAACGCCATCGGCATCGAATCGGGCGACACGCTGATCGATGTCAAACTGACGACCGGACAGAACGAAGTCGTGCTCATCACCCGTGACGGAATGAGCATCCGGTTCTCCGAGGAAGACGTTCGCGCGATGGGCCGGCCGGCGACCGGCGTGCGGGGAATCAATCTGGAGAGAAACGACGCGGTCGTGGCGGCGGCGGTGGTTGTTCCCGATGCGACATTGCTTGTCGCCGGCGAGCACGGCATCGGCAAACGAACCGGCTTCGAGGAATACCGGCGACAATCCCGGGGTGGCAAAGGCATTATCACCATGAAAACCACGGAAAAAACCGGCGCGGTGATTGGCGCCCTCACCGTGAAAGACGAGGACGAAATCATGCTGATCACCGTCGGCGGTCAAATGGTGCGCACTTTTGTAAAGGACATTCGGCAAGCCGGCCGGAACACGCAAGGCGTCAAATTGATCGACTTGGACGAAAACGACAAACTCCGGGCCATCGCGCCGGTGATCAGCGAAGAGAAGGGCGATACTGACGAGGGCGCGCCGCCGGCAGCGTGAAATGGATTGCGTCATGAGAACGTCTTGTGTTGACGGCGGGTTGATTTGCCTGATGGCGGGGGTATTGATCGGCTGCACCACGGTGCCGGAGACGGGGCGCCGGCAGATTAATTTCATACCGCAAGGCGAGGAAATGCAGCTTGGCCTGACGAGTTTCGAAAAAATGAAGCAAGCGGTGTCGATCAGCAAGGACCCCGCTGCCAATGCGCTTGTCCAAAAGATCGGCAAACGCGTCGCGACAGTGGCGCCGCTGCCGAACGCGCAATGGGAGTTCGTCGTGTTCGAGAGTAAAGAAGCCAATGCGTTTTGTCTTCCCGGAGGCAAGGTTGGAGTTTACACTGGCTTGTTGCCGATCACCAGGGACGAAGCGGGCCTGGCGACGGTCCTCGGGCATGAAATCGGTCACGCGGTCGCGCATCACGGCGCGGAACGGATGAGCGAAGCGCTGGTGTTGCAAACCGGCGGCAGTTTGCTCGACGCGAGTCTGTCCAAAAGCGACCCGCGCACGCATGGGGCGATGGTGACGGCCTATGGTCTGGCTGCGGAAGTCGGGCGCGAATTGCCACACAGCCGGAAGCAGGAGTCCGAGGCGGACCATCTGGGGCTCATTTACCTGGCGCGCGCCGGATACCAACCGGAAGCCGCGGTCGCTTTTTGGGAACGCTTCGCTGAATACAACCGCCAACAGGGCGGCGGCGAAGGGCTCTGGTTCTTGCGCGCGCACCCGCTGGATGACGTCCGGATCAAACAACTCAAAGAATGGCTCCCCGAGGCCCAACGCGAGTATCGCCCGTGGAGTCCGGGGATGAATTGAGGGCTGTCGGACTTATTTTATCGGGTTATCGATGCGTTATGAGGTGGTGGGTCGGGTGGGACTCGAACCCACGACCAACGGCTTAAAAGGCCGCTGCTCTACCACTGAGCTACCAACCCAGCCAACGGGGGGCGAAAAGCTAAACGACGCTCCAGTCAGGTGCAAGCTGGAATTTGCCAAGGCTCGAATCTCTTGCGCGCGGTGTGGATCGGGGATAGCCTGCCCGCGTGATCGATCCTGCAGTATGACTGAGAGTTTACGCATCCTGATTCTGGAAGACGCGGTCAACGACGCGGAATTGCTCGAACGCGAACTGCATCGGAGCAAAATCAGTTTCACCGCGCGGCACGTGGCGTCCCGGTCGGATTATGTCAAGGGCCTGGATGAATTCGCGCCGGACGTCGTTCTGTCCGATTACAGTTTGCCTGACTTTAATGGCATGCAGGCCCTGAGGTTGGCGCAGGAACACGTTCCGCATATCCCGGTCATCATTGTGACGGGCAGCATCAACGAGGAGACCGCGGTCGAGTGCATGAAGGCGGGCGCCGCCGATTACGTGCTCAAGGAGCACATTGGCCGGATCGGGTCGGCCATCCAGAGCGCGCTGGAAAAGAAGGAGGCGGATTCGAAGCTGCGCCAAAGCGAGGAGCTCTTTCGGTTGATCACGGACAATGTCACCGACCTGATCGCCATTCTCGACGTGCAGGGAAAACGGCTGTACAACAGTCCGTCCTACCGGGAAGTTCTCGGCGACCCGCAGTCCCTGCGCGGCAGCAGCTCATTCAAGGAAATACACCCCGACGACGTGGCGAAGATACAGCGGCTCTTCGAGGAAACCGTGCGGACAGGCGCGGGACAGCGGGCGGAATACCGGTTCCTGCTTTGCGACGGGAGTGTGCGCTATATCGAATCGCAAGGGAGCGTCATCCGCGACGACAAGGGAAACGTGGACAAAGTGCTCGTTGTCTCCCGTGACGTAACCGAGCGCAAGCGGGCGGAAGAGGAATTGCGGCGAAGCGAGGAGCGGTTTCGGGCGCTGATCGAGAACAGCTCCGACGCCATTGCCCTGCTCAATCCGGCGAGTGTCGTGCTTTACGGGGGACCCTCGACCGAGCGCGTCATCGGTTACCGCAACGAGGAATTTGTCGGGCGGCGGCTTTTGGGGTTGCTTCACCCGGACGACGCGGTGCGCACCCTCAATCTGCTGACCGGGCTGGCGCAGCACCCGGGGCAAACCGTCCGCCTGGAGTGTCGGATCCGCCACCGGGACGGGAGTTGGCGATGGATGGAAGGCGCCGCCAAAAACCTGCTCGACGAACCGGGGGTTCAAGCCGTGGTGGTCAATTACCGTGACATCACGGAGCGCAAAGGGGCCGAAGCGGAAATCCAGAAGTTGGCTGCGTTCCCCCTCTACAGTCCCAATCCCGTGCTCGAATTGTCCGCCGACGGTGAGCTTACTTATTTCAACGATGCCGCCCAGCAGGCGGCCCGATTGCTGGGCCGAAATCATCCGCGGGAGATTTTGCCGGCCGGCATAAGAGAAATCATCAAAGGCTGCCTGGGAAGCGGCAAAAGCACCACCGGCCTGGAGATGACCCTGGAGGGGCAGACTCTCTCGTGGTCGTTTTTCCCGGTCCTGGCCAGCCGGGTCGTGCAGTGTTACGGCTTCGACATCACGGAGCGGCTCACTTTGGAAGCGCAACTGCGGCAGTCGCAAAAAATGGAGTCCGTGGGCCAGCTCGCGTCCGGGGTGGCGCACGATTTCAACAACATTCTCACGATCATTCAGGGCCACGCCGAATTGCTGCTGGCTGAAGGGAGTTCGCCGCCCGCGACGGTGGATGCGCTGAAGCAGATTTGCACCGCCGCCACGCGCGCGGCGAATCTGATCCGTCAACTGCTGACGTTCAGCCGGCGCCAGGTCATGCAGCCGAAGATACTTGATCTGAACGAAGTAGTCGGCAATGTCACCAAAATGTTGAATCGCCTGCTGGGCGAACAAATCACCCTGCAATGCAATTACGCGGCGAACCTGCCGCCGCTGCTGGCTGACCCGGGCATGATGGAGCAATTGATCCTCAACCTGGCGATCAACGCGCGGGATGCCATGCTGAAAAGCGGGCAACTGATCATCAGCACGTTCGCCACGGAAATCGATTACGCCTACGTGCAGGACCATCCCGAGGCTCGCGCCGGGCATTTCGTTTGCCTGGGCGTCAGTGACACCGGCACGGGCATGGACAAATCGACGCTGGGCCGCATCTTTGAACCGTTCTTTACCACCAAGGAGGTCGGCAAAGGAACCGGGCTGGGCCTGGCGACGGTGTACGGCATTGTGAAGTTGCACAACGGATGGATTGAAGTGGAAAGCCGCGTCGGCATGGGATCCACGTTCACCATCTTCCTCCCCGCCGGCAAAGCAAAGCCGGAAACGACGACGACGATTGCGGATAGATCGCCCGCGCGCTGCGGCGACGAATCCATTCTGATAGTGGAGGACGAGACCGCCTTGCGCGGACTGATGCGCGGCGTGCTCCAGCATTACGGTTATCACGTCCTGGAGGCGGCGACGGCGAGCGAAGCCTTCAAGGTCTGGGAGAAGAACGGCGCCGCCATTGACTTGCTGCTCACCGACACGGTCCTGCCGGACGGCGTAGATGGCAACGCCCTGGCCCGGGAGATGCAAAAGCAAAAGCCGCCGCTCAAAGTGATTTTCACGAGCGGATACAGTCTGGAACTGGGCGGCGAAGAGTCCGGTTTGCAGGAGGGAGTGAATTTTCTCCAAAAACCATTCCAGCCACTTACACTGGCGCGCGCCGTGCGTCGTTGCCTTGACAGCGTCCCGGCCCCTTAGCCGCTGAATTTTATTGTCCAGGAAATATTTATGCCGAGGATTTTGGTCATTGATGACGACGCGTCACTGAGAGAAATCATCCTGCTTTCATTGGAGCACGCCGGCTTTGAAGTGGTTGAAGCGGACAACGGCGTCGCGGGGGTCCAGCAGGCCTGCGCCCAGTTGCCCGACCTCATCTTGTGCGATGTGCGGATGGAAAAGATGGACGGTTACCGGACCCTGGCCGCCCTCCGCCAGGACGCCGTCACGGCCCCGATCCCCGTCATCCTGATGACGGGCCAGGCGGATACTGCGGGCATGCGGAAGGGCATGGAGCTTGGCGCCGATGATTACCTTTCCAAACCGTTTACCGTGCCCCAGATGCTCGCGGCCGTGAACGCGCGGCTCAAAAAACACCAGACCGTTCGTGAACTGGCGGAGCAGAAGCTGGCTGACTTGCGGGCGAACATCAGCCTGGCGCTGCCGCACGAACTGCTCACGCCGCTCAACGGCATCCTCGGGTTCACCGACATTCTTATTACCGATCACCAGAATCTGCAATCGGAGGAAATCGTTTCCATGTCGGAGGCGATTCGCGATTCGGCCAAGCGATTGCATCGGTTGATCGAAAACTTTTTGATTTTCGCCCAAATTGAGCTGGTGCAGGCCGACCAATTTCATTTCCTGCGCGAAGGCCAGACGTTGGACCTGCGCAAACCCATCGAGCGCATCGCCCGGTTGCGCGCCGAGCAGGTCGGGCGCGTGAGCGATCTGGTGTTGGAGTTATGCGATGCCACGGTCGCCATCACCGAGGATTACATGACCAAGATTGTCGATGAACTGCTGGAAAACGCCTTCAAATTTTCCACGCCGGGCAGCCCGGTGCGGGTGCAGACCATGACCGGCGAAGGCGATTTCATCCTGCGCGTCGCCGACCGCGGACGCGGAATGAAAGTCGAGCACATCGCCAAGGTGGGCGCCTACATGCAGTTCGAGCGGAAGATATACGAACAACAGGGATCAGGTTTGGGGTTGACGATCGCCAAACGGCTGACGGAGTTGCACGGTGGCGAACTGAGCATCCAGAGCCAAATGGGCGTCGGCACGACCATCGAAATCAAGTTGCCGTGTCAGGCTGCGAGTCAGTGAGGATGCGAATCGGACCGGTGAGTCGTGAGAATTTTAATTGCCGAAGACGACCGGGTTGCCCGGCGGTTGCTGGAAGCCGGACTGCTCAAGGATGGCCATAAAGTAATTATGGCCGAAGACGGCGAGCAGGCCTGGCAGGCACTGCAAAAGCCCCCGCTCATTCCGCTGGCGATTCTGGATTGGAACATGCCCGGCCTTACCGGTCCGGAGATTTGTCGGCGCGCGCGCCAGATAAAAACCGACCAGCCGCCTTACCTGATTCTTCTGACATCGCGCGCCAGCCGCGAGGACATCGTCTCCGGGCTGCGCGCCGGCGCCAATGATTACGTAACCAAACCCTTTGATTTCGACGAGTTGGGCGCCCGCGTGCAGGTGGGAGAACGCGTGGTCCAATTGCAAAAAGCCCTCGCGGACCGGGTGAAGGAACTCGAAGAGGCGCTGGCGAACGTCAAGATACTCCAGGGACTGCTGCCCATTTGCCTCTACTGCAAAAAAATCCGTGACGACCACAATTATTGGCAGCAACTCGACAAATATGTTGCCCAACACACCGACGCCAGATTCAGCCACGGCATTTGCCCCGAGTGCTATGAGAAGGTCGTCAAGCCGGGATTAAACCAATACCTGGCTTCCGAGGAAACGCCTGGGAAAAAGACCTGACCCGGATATTTCCCTGCACTGCGCAGCCGGAGCCAAGTCGCAGAGAAACATCCAACATCGAACATCCAACATCGAACATCGAACTCCCAATGGGGCATCGGTGGAATCAAAGATGCTTCGAGTATTTTCGGATTGACTGAAATGGAAACCTTGCAACGGCAGAACCTGGTTGGCGCGTTCGCAGGCGGTCGCGCGGGCGAACGGCGATGAACACGAATTGGACGCGGTGTCTCATATTCGCACGGAGTCGGTGGTTGTCCCGGCGTCGGCGTTTCCTCCCGGCCAGACAGCCGCCGCCGCTGAAAAGGTGACCTTGCGTGAACGGGAACGAGTGAGTTATGCTGCGGATGCGCCGGCGCAGCGTCGGCAGCTTGGATTGGAAACAAGTTTATTTCCCGCCGCGCCGGAAGCGGAAGTGCGAATTCGCACAGTGCCTGGCGGGATTCTGTTTCAGTTTCCGGGGCAGATTGAGGATGAATTTTGTGTGGCGAACCGTGTGTTGATGGCGCCGAACGACCAATGAAGACGCTGATTGTTGAAGATGACATGATGAGCCAGTGCCTGTTGGCCAAAGTGCTGACGGAGCGCGGTCACGAGGTTGTCTCCTACGAAAACGCCGAGCAGGCCATCCTGGCTTATCAAAAGCAATTCTACCCGTTGCTCTTCGTGGATGTGGGCCTGCCGGGCATGGACGGCCTGCAATTCTGCAAATGGATGCGCGCGCAACCCAATGGCGACAATGTCTTCATTATCGTTGCCACCTCCTCCGGCCAACCCGACGACCTCGGCGAAGTGCTCAACGTCGGCGCCAACGATTATCTCGCCAAACCGTATGACGTCGGCGCCCTGGCGCTGCGATTGACGATCGCCGAAACGCAGATGAAGCAGTTCTTCGAACGCAAGGAACTCGAGCAGACTTTGCGCGCCAGCCAGGAGAGTTTCCATCGGGTCGTCCGCGCCGCCAATGAAGGCGCGTGGTTGCTCGATGCCCGCTTTCGGACCGAGTCTGCCAACCCCCAAATGGCGGCAATCCTCGGCTGCACCGTGGAGGAACTGGCGAACCGCGCGGTGACGGATTATCTGTCCCCGGCCGCCCGGCGCGACGCGGAACAAGTGTTCGCGCAGCAACGGGACGGCAGGGAAGTCAAACAGGAATTGCGTTTTCGCCGCAAAGACGGTTCGGAATGTTTGGCCTTTCTTTCGGCGGCGCCCCTGCGCGCGCCGAGCGGAGAATTCACCGGTTCGCTCTGGATGGTGGCCGATTTGACCGGGCGCAAGAGCCTGGAAACGGAATTGACCGATACGCGGAAGAAATTTCAAGCGCAAATCCGCGATTTGACGGCGGACCTGAACAAGAGCAGCAAGCTGCTGCAGACCGAGTCGGGCGAGCGCAAGAAGGCCGAACAAACGCTGCAGCAGTTGCGTGCTGATTGGGAAACGCGGTTGCGCGAACAAACCGCCGAACGCGCCAAACTCGCCGAGCAACTCAAAACCGAAGCGGCCGGCCGGCAAAAGGTGGAGGGGCAGCTCGCCAGGACCCGCGACGAACTGGCCGCGCGCGCCGGGGAAATCACCGCCGAATTGAACAAGGCAAAAGAAGCGTTGCAAGCCGAGAGCCATCGCCGCAAAGAAGGCGAGGAGGCGTTGCGAAAGCTTCGCAAGGAGCTGGAAGGGCAGATCGAGCAGCAGAAGGATGAATTGGCCAGGGGCGCCAGAGAGTTGAAAGCCGAACAAACGGCGAAGAGGCAGGCGGAGGAGGCGTTGCAAAAGGCCCGCGCCGAGGTCGAACAGCATACAAAGCACCAGGCGGGCGAGCTGGCCAAAACGGAGAAGTTGCTGCAGGCCGAGATCGGCGAGCGAAAACGCGCGGCGGAATCGTTGCAGAAACTCCAGCACGAGGGGGAAACGCGCCTCAAGGAACTGACCGCGCAACTGGCCCGGACCGGCGAGGAATTGAAGAACGAAAACGCGGAGCGCAAGCGTGCCGAGCAGGAGTTGGGCAAGCTGCGGGAAGAGCTGGCCCATCGGCTCAAGGAGCACACCGCCGAACTCCTCAAGAGCGGTCACGAGTTGAAGAGCGAACTGGTCGAGCGCAAACGCGTGGAAGAGGAATTGCTGAAGACCCGCGAGGACTTTGCCCGCCGCGTGAAGGATCACATGGCCGAAATGGTCAAGGCGGGCGATGAATTGAAGGCCGTTCTGGCGGAGCGCAAAAACGCCGAGCAAACACTCGGTCGCGCGCGCGATGAGGCGCAGTTGAAGGTCAATGAGCGGACCAACGAACTGGCCGGAGTCCGGGAACAGTTGAAGGCGGAGACGGCCGAACGCCAGAGACTCGAGCAAAACTTCGCCAGGGCACGGCAGGAGTTGGAAGCGCGCATTGGCGAACTGTCCGGCCAACTGGATCGGGCAAAACAGGAGTCGCTGGAACGGGCGGCCCAGGTTGCCGGGGTCCATGAAGAATTGAAGACCCGGAACGGCGCGCTCGACAAGGCCAGCGAAGATTTGAAAAATGAAATGGCCGCGCGTCGGCGGGCGGAAGCCCACAGTGCCGCCTTGCTCAAGCTGGACAAGGACCTGGGCGCGGCACGCACGCCCAACGACGCCGCTCGTGTCATCGTCGGTGTCGCCCACGAATTGCTCGGTTGGGACGCGTGCAGCTTCGACCTTTACTCCGCTGAAGAGAACAGAATCACTCCCATCCTGAACATCGACTCGGTCAATGGCCGGCCAGCCGAGGTTCCGCCGACCTATTCGGGACCGGAACCGAGCCCCATCATGCAGCGGGTGATCAAAGACGGCGCGCAATTGGTTCTTCGTTCGGGTCCGTCTGATTCGCACATGGATTACGTCCTGTTCGGCGACCGGGCCAGGCTTTCGACGTCGCTGATGTGCGTTCCCGTGCGGGCTGGGAACAAGGTGGTGGGTTTTCTGTCCCTCCACAGTTACGGCCCGGGAGATTACCGTCAGGAGGACCGGGAGACACTGCAGACGTTGGCGGATCAGTGCGGAAGCGCGCTGGAACGCATGCGGGCCGAGGAGAACCAGCATCGAAGCGAAAAACGCTTTCAATTGATTGCCCGGGTGACCAATGACGTGGTCTGGGATTGGAACCTGGAAACCGATCAGGTCTGGTGGAGTGACACGTTCCGAACCCTGTTTGGCTACCAGCCGGAGGAAATCGAACCGGGCGCCGATTCCTGGTCAAAGCGAATTCACCCGGAAGACAGGGAACGCGTCGTCAACGCTCTTCAGTCCCTCATCCAGGGCGGCGGCGATTCCTGGTCGGACGAATACCGATTCCGCCGCGGCGACGGTTCTTATGCCCATGTCTTCGATCGCGGCCACGTCATTCGCAGCGCAAACAACAAACCGGTCGGGATGATCCGGGCGATGACGGACGTTTCGCAGCGCAAACAGACTGAAGCGGCCATGATCGAAGGTCAGGCCCGCAAAGGAGCGATCCTCGAGGCGGCGCTGGATGCCATCGTAACGATCGACCATGAAGGCAAGGTCTTTGAATGGAATCCCGCGGCGGAGAAAATGTTCGGTCGTCGTCGCGCGGAGATTCTGGGCAGGGACCTGGCGGAGCTGATCATTCCGCCGGCGTATCGCGACAAACATCGCGCCATGCTGAGCACGTTTAGCGGCGGGGAAGAAGGCCGGGGAGCGATGGTCGGGAAACGGGTCGAATTGAGGGCCCTGCGCGCCGGTGGTGCGGAATTTCCCATCGAGATGACCATCACCCGCATCGCCACCGAAGGACCGCCGATCTTCACCGGGTTCATTCGCGACATCACCGAACGACTGGGCCTGGAGGCGCAGTTGCGGCACGCGCAAAAGATGGAATCGATCGGGCAACTGGCCGCGGGCGTCGCGCATGACTTCAACAATTTGCTCAGCGTGGTTCAGGGTTATTCCACGCTCCTGATGGAGGAGGAACAGAACCTGAAACCGGAGACGGCCGAAGCAGTCAGACAGATCGCTTCGGCGACCGAACGCGCCACGCATCTGACCCGTCAACTGCTGACGTTCGGGCGCAAGCAGGTCATTCACGTTCGCAACATCGATCTGAACGAGCTGGTCAACAACGTGGGGAGATTGCTGCGCCGCGCCATCGGCGAAAGCGTTGCGCTGCAATTCAATTATTCACCCAGCCTCCCGGCCGTGGAAGCGGACGCCGGCATGATGGAACAGGTGGTGATGAACCTGGCCATTAACGCGCGCGACGCCATGCCGCAGGGAGGACAACTCACGATCGGCACGAAGTCCATCGACCTCGACGAGGCGTACGTCCGGCATAATTCCGAAGCGCGCCCGGGACGGTTCGTTTGTTTGACCGTGGTGGACACCGGTTGCGGCATGGACGAGGCGACACTCGACCGGATCTTTGAGCCCTTCTTCACCACCAAGGCCGCCGGCAAAGGGACCGGGCTCGGTTTGGCCACCGTCTATGGCATCGTGAAGCAGCATGAAGGTTGGATTGAAGTGCAAAGCCAGGTCGGGCAGGGAACCACGTTCCAGGTTTTTTTGCCGGCCACGACCCGGACCGTTGTGACGCCCCCCCAGACGGCGGACCGGCCGGCAGTTCGCGGAGGGACTGAGACCATTCTGCTGGTTGAAGACGAACCGGCCGTGCTGGCCATGGCCCGGGGGATATTGCAGCGGTTGGGCTATCGGGTTTTCACGGCGGTGTGTGGAGACGAAGCCGTGCCGATCTGGCAGCAAAACGCGAAGGGAATTGATCTGTTGTTGACGGACATGGTGATGCCGGGAAGCCTGAATGGACGTGAACTGGCCGAGAAACTGTTGCAGGAAAAGCCCGCTTTGAAAGTGCTTTACACCAGCGGTTACAGCATGGATTTGCTCGGCCCGGGCCTGGCGACCAGCAGGAATTTTATCTTCCTCCAGAAGCCCTATCATCCGGACGCGTTGGCGCAAACCGTGCGCAACTGTCTGGATGGAAAGCTCCCCTGACCGATTTTCCGCGTGACAACGCGGAACAGGCGCTTGTAACTTAACCCGCCTCGACGACCCTATCGTCTAGCGGTTAGGACACCGCCCTTTCACGGCGGTAGCACGGGTTCGATTCCCGTTAGGGTCGCCATTCCCGTTCAAGCATCTACGAAAGCTCGATAATCGCCTCGCCGCTTCCATTCCCTTTTTGTCATTGAGCGGGCCGGAAGGAATTCACCCCACGGCAAAGAACGGCGATGCAGTTCGCCGTTTTATTGACCGACATTTGATAACCGGCACTCCCAATGCTTGTCTCAGAATTGCGCCCGTGACAAACGGGCCGGAGAGTCCGACGGGCGCGTATGAGATAGCAGCGCAGTGCTTGTTGAGACTGCGCTGCTTCCGTTGTTTGCGTTCGTCGTTGCGACTACTATTGCGTCCGGTTGGGTGGCAAGCTTTGGCTTGCTTGCCCCAGGCAGTCGGGTAATCGTTTTGCGGTCAGGCCGACAGTATTACTTCAGTCGAGGCCGGAAAAATATGGCGCGCAAACATCGGGTCCTCTTTTTGTCCGCCTTAATGCTGACATTAACCCTGTGCTGCCACTCGGAAGGAGGCTTTCGCTGGCGGGTGTATCGGGCGGCGGATGGTTTGGGTGACTCTTCCGTCGTGGCGGTGACCCTCAGTCCACGGGGCAACGTCTGGGCCAGACTTGCCAACGGCTCGGTCAGTTGGCTGGACGGATTTCAAGCACGCACGATTCCTTCTTCCGGGGCCGGCAATTTTCCGGTGCACGAGAGCCGGTCCGGTCAGATCTGGTCCCTCGCCACGAATGGCGTCATGGAATATCGGCGGGACCAATGGGCGCCCTATCCGGTCGGCGAAATTCAGGCCGAGAATGAATCGAGCGCGCTGCGATTAGTCCGTTCCATCCCGCTGCTGCCCGCCGAACGGGACCATTTATTGGCCGTGCTGCCGGACCGGCTCCTGGAATTCGACTCCGTCCAAAACAGAACCCTTGTGCTGCGCCGGGCCCCGGAGACGAAACTCGGACGATTCAACGACCTGGTCGAGGCGCGCGATGGCGGCGCCTGGCTCAGCGGCAGCAACGGCCTGGCCAAACTGCCGGGGCCGGTCCGGCGCCTGGCGCCGGAGTCGTTGTGGCAGGAATTTCCAGTCGAACCGGCGTGGCAGGTGCAAAACCTGGAGAGACCTTTTGAAGACGACGAAGGCGGCGTCACAATCGCAGCCGATTCCATTGCGCACGGCGGCAAAGTCGCGCTGTATTTCAACGGACGAAGCTGGGAAGCGCCGGTTGCGGCGCCGGAAAAAACGCGGTACGCCTGGAGAGATCTGGACGGAACATTCTGGGCCGCGACGCGCAACGCGCTGTTCCGGTGGAGGGGGAGTGACTGGCAAACGGTGCAGGTTCCCGGTTTGCGCACGCCGCAATACTACGATGTGGCGAGTGAACCCAACGGTGTCTTCTGGCTGGCGACAACCGAAGGGCTGGTGCGCCATTCGCCGCAGACCTGGCGCGCGCCCAGGGAACTGGCTGACCTCAATGTCCCCGTGTTGGGCGCTCTCGAAGACCACGAGGGCGGACTGTGGTTCGCGGGCACAACCGGGTTGCTCGCGAGGCGAAGAGAAGAGTTGCAGACTTTCAAATGGCCGGATGGCTTTTCACCGGCGCTCGAAACTTCCAGCCCGCTCCACAACTCGCCGGATGGCCGGATTGTAATCAGTTCGGCGGATCGCGTTTTGCTTTTTGAACCATCCACTGGTCTGTTTTCACCGGTCGTTCATCCCGCCGGCCGTGAGGTCCGGGGAGTCCTGGGAGAATTCCGAAGCGGCAGTCTTTGCATCCAGACGGTGGCGAAGGATTCTCCCATTGATTTTCGCCTGGAGATGTTCGATGGCAAACGTTTTGAACCCTTCTTTGAACCGAAAGCGGATTGGAGTCTGGGCGATGAACTCACGTTTGTGCGAACCCTCGAAGATGAGTCGATCTGGCTGGGCGGCAGCCTCGGGCTCGCGGTGTGGGACGCCAGAACCAAAACATTCACGCCCGCAAAGACCATACCCCAGGGCCGCTCCGTTGATCTGATCGAAACGGGCAAAGGCAAAATCTGGTACGCGACCGGAGATGCGATCTCCGAGTTCAACGGACGGACCTGGTCCGCGGTGCGCTTCGGGTTGGGCCAAATCCACGCCATGATCAACACCCGGGATGGGAGCGTGTGGGTCGCGTCCAGCAACGGTCTCTATCGTTTCGCTGAGGGCTCGTGGGTGGCGAATAGTGTCGAGGAGGGCTTGCCCGGAAGAGACGTGCTCCAGGTGCGACAAGACCGGCGTGGCGCGATTTGGGCGGCCACCGACAAAGGTATTAGCCTGTATCATCATTCCACAGACGTTGATTCGCCCATCTCTTCCATCTCCGGCCCGCAGAATCCGAAGGAGGTCTATTCCTCCGAAGTGGTCGCCTTCTACTTTCACGGGCAGGACAAATGGGATTACACCCGGCGAGACCGGCTGCTCTTCGCGCGCCACCTGGATGAAACGCCCTGGTCGCCTTATTCTTCGGAGGCCTCCGCGACCTTCACCAATCCGGCGGCGGGTCAGCATCGCTTTTACGTCCGCGCCATGGACCGCAATTGGAACGAAGAGACGCAGCCGCAGGTTTACGAGTTTGTTGCGGTGGTGCCCTGGTTCCGGGAGCCGCGACTGCTCGCGATTGCCGCCGGCGGCGCGATCGCGACCCTGTTTCTCGCCTGGCTGGCGGTCAACCGCCATTTGCGCCTGATGCGCAGTTATTCGGAGGTGGAAAAGATCGTCGCGCAACGGACCCGGGAACTGCAACGGGCGAACCAGGAGCTGTTGCACAGCCAGAAAATGCGGGCGCTGGGCACGCTGGCCGCCGGGATTGCCCACGACTTCAACAGCATTCTCTCCATCATCCGGGGCTCGGCGCAGATCATCGAATCCAACCTCGACGACCGGGAGAAAATCCGCACGCGCGTGGACCGCATCAAAACGATGGTCGAGCAGGGTTCCGGCATCGTGAAAGCCATGCTGGGATTCAGCCGCGCGGGGCGGGAGGAGAGGCTGTGTGAGGTCAACCAGTTGGTGGCCGAAACCAAAAAGCTGCTGGGCGACCAGTTCCAGCACGAAGTGACGCTGCGATTCGAGCCGGCCGCGGCCTTGCCCCGCGTGCGGGGCGTCGGCGAATTGATTCAGCAAATGTTGCTGAATCTGATCCTCAACGCCGCAGACGCGATGAGCGGCCATGGTGTAATCACCCTTCGCACCGGACTGCTGGAGAGGGCGCCCTCGGACCCGGTGCTCCCTCCGCTGGGCGGGCCGCCGCTCGTTTACCTCTCCGTTCGGGACCAGGGGTCCGGCATGTCACCCGAAATCCTGCCGCGAATATTCGAACCGTTTTTCACTACCAAGGCCTTTTCCACCCGGCGCGGCACCGGGCTCGGTTTGTCCATGGTCTATGAAATCGCCAAGGAATTGGGCTACGGGCTGATGGTGGAGTCGTCGCCCGGGGCGGGAAGCACCTTCACCATCCTCGTCCCGGCGCTGCGCGAGACGGAAACTTGATTTGTCAGGCGCCCTGGCGTTACCCTGCGCCAGCCCATGAACGACTCGCGGGTTCTCATCATCGAAGACGACGATTTCCAGTATGAAATCTACGAAGAAGCGTTGGGAAAATATCAGCTCGTTCGCTCGACTACGGCCAGCGAAGCGCTCAAGGCACTCGCCGGAACCCCCCCGAACGTCATCATCCTCGATCATATCCTTGCGAAGGGAGAACTGGGCCTGGAATACCTGGCCGAATTCAAGGAACTGCTGCCTCACGTGCCGATCATCGTCGTTTCCGGCGCTTTGGAAGTGCACCAGCAGATTGACGCGTTGCAGGGGCCGCGGCGGGCGCATTACTGCATCACCAAACCGGTGGATTTGCATGAGTTGACGCGCACGGTCGAAACCGCGCTCGCCGAATGCGGGGAGACCGAAGTCGTCCGTCAATTCGAGGCGCTGGAACGATCCCGACGCGTGGACGTCCAGGAGTTGCTGAGCCGATCGACCGATCGGCTCAGTCGCCAGACCCAGATTCGCCAGATGCTGGCCGCGACCGACGAACGCCCCAACATATCCGCGCTGGCGCGCCGGTTCAAAGTGGCGCGGCGCACCATCATTCGCGATCTGCAGGAGTTGATCCGCCGCGGCGAACTGCCGCCCGAAGTCTATCCCCGGTGGCAGAGCGACGCCGAAGACGAGGCCGGCGAGGAAGAGTGAATCGGCGGGGTGCCA
>Ga0137374_10005225_pt1 | contig 15442 bp, 10 predicted proteins | sample SagtaG_20_FD_104811 | JGI IMG/M metagenome (GOLD analysis project Ga0137374, IMG submission 104811) | Vadose zone soil microbial communities from Sagehorn Ranch, Mendocino, California, USA - Sage1_R_100_16 metaG | ecosystem: Environmental > Terrestrial > Soil > Vadose zone | place: USA...
CGCCCGCCGCCACCTCGCGCTGCGCGCGGACGAGGAAGAAGAAGATCTGTAGCCGGGTCGGATGGGCCAGCGCCTTGAAAGCCTCGGCGTGCGCCGCGTTGGCTTCGAGCCTGGCGAGGGGAACGGCGGTCAGCTTCATATTTTGAAATATATCGAAATATGGAACCGTGGTCAAGCGGGGAAACTGCGCATAATACCCTCCCGATCGAACGAGGAGGCCGGCATGAGCAAGTTCGAGATCGTGGATGGCGACGGGCACGTCACGGAGCCGTCGGAGCAGCTCGCGCGCTACATCGACCGCGCCTACCGGGACTACGGACCGTCCTCTGGCGCTCGCGCCTACTATCCGACCGACAGCTGGGACCGCTCCGTCCGGGGCACCCTGGGCACCTCCGCGCCGGACGCCAAGACGTGGCTCGAGGCGCTCGACCGGGGCGGAATGGAGTGCACCGTGCTCTATCCCACGAACGGGCTGGGGATCGGGTGGATCCGCGAGCCGGACTTCGCCGTCGCCCTGTGCCGGGCGTACAACGATTTCTTCCACCACGAGTTCACGTCGAAGAGCCCGCGCCTCAGGGGCGTCGCCCTGTTGCCGCTCCAGGATCCCGCGGAGGCCGTGAAGGAGCTGCGGCGGGCGCGCGAGCTCGGCTTCGTCGGCGCGATGCTGCCGGCGGTCGGCCTGCGGCAGCCCCTCGGGCACGGTGACTTCTGGCCGATCTACGCCGAGGCGGAGCGGCTGGGGACGATGGTGGGCGTGCACGCCACGGTGCGCGGCCCGCACTTCTTCGGCGCCGACCTGTTCGATCGCTTCGTCGAGGTCCACACGCTGTCGCATCCGTTCGCGCAGATGATCCAGATGACGAGCCTGGCCTTCCGGGGCGTGCTCGAGGCATTCCCCCGCCTGAAGGTGGCGTTCCTGGAGGCGGGATGCACCTGGGTGCCCTACTGGCTCGGGCGGATGGACGAGGAATGGGAAAAGCGCGGAGCCCTGGAGGCGCCGCAATGCCGGAGAAAGCCGAGCGCGTACTTGACGAGCGATCGGATCTTCTATCCGGCCGAAGCGAGCGAGTGGCTGCTCGGCCCGACCGCGGCCGCGCTCGGCGACGCCGGAATCTTCTACGCGTCGGACTGGCCGCACTGGGACCACGAGTTCCCCGAGAACATCCACCAGATGCAGAAGCGCGCCGACCTCTCGGACGACATGAAGCGCCAGATCCTCTCCGGAACCGCCCGTCGACTCTACGACTTGCCGGGCGCCTGACAGACGCCGGCGGTTACGGTCTGATCGCCAGAAGCTTTTCGGCCGTCCCGCCCAGGATCGCGACGCGGTCGGCATCGCTCAGGCCCGGCGTGTGGAGGATGTGGTCCACGGCGGTCTGCGTCCACGGGAACGGGTAATCGGTGCCCATGACGATCCGGTCCGCTCCCGTCTCCGCCACCAGGTGCCGCAGCGCTTCCGGGGTGAAGACGAGCGAATCGAAGTAGAGCTGTCGCAGGTACTCCGTCGGCTTCTTCGCGAGCGGCCTGGTGCGGCGGTCCGGGAAGGTCGTGAAGATCGCATCCGAGCGCGCGGCGTAGGACGGCAGGTACCCGCCGCCGTGCGCGGCGCAGATCTTCACGCCGGGAAACCGATCGAGGGTGCCCTCGAAGATCAGGTGCGAGAGCGCGATCGTCGTCTCCAGCGGGTTGCCGATCGTGTTGTCGAGCCCGCCGCTGCCCTTCAAGCGATTCGGAATCTCCGACGCGACACCGGTGGCCTGCGGGTGAATGAAGACGAGCGCGCCGAGCTGCTCGGCCTTGGCCCAGAACGGGTGGAACCTCGGATCCGCCAGCTCCTCGCCGTTGACGCTGCCGCCGATGGCGGCGCCGCGGAGCCCGTACCTCTTGACGCCTTCCTCGAGCTGCTCGGTCGCGAGGTCCGGATGCTGTAGGGCAACCGAGGCGAAGGCCACGAAGCGATCCGGATGGGCCGCGCAGGCCTCGGCGAGCTTCTCGTTCTGGATCCGGATCAGCTCGCGGGCGACGTCCCGGCTCGCCGCGTACCAGTACGCGTTGATGCTGAGGGCCTCGACGTCGATGCCCTGCTCGTCCATCGCGCGCAGCCGCTCCTGCGGCGACGCCATGAGCAGGCTGCCGGGCTCCACCGTCCGCCCCATGAGGGCCATCGCCTCGGGGACCGCGCAGTGCGCGTGCACGTCGACGGTCTTGACGCGCCGGCCGTTGACCACCACTTCCCGTCGGCGCGCTTGCGCCCGCACCGGCGCGCCGCCGGTCACGTCGCACCCGACGAAGGCGATCCCGCCCGAGGCGCCGACGCCGTGCTCGGAGGATTCCGTGGGCGCATCGGGCGATTATCACATACCTCCCTCGCCCATCGTGTCAGCTGTCATGGACAGCGTCGACCGGTCGTCGGAGTGTCACGCCCTTACCGCGCCGGCTCTCGCCGCCGAGTCGTAACACCGCTGACCCGCGAACGTTTTCGGATTTCGCCGCGTGGTTCGGATGTTGCTTTCGCAACCCGTCATGCCGCTCCCCAGGCGGATTTCCCTCCGGGCCCACCTCGTCGGCGCCGTCGTGTTCAGCCTGCTCGCCGGCCTGGCGCTGGCCGTGGCGGTGCTCATCGCGTACCCGGCCATGTCCCTGCGCGAGCTTGCCGTCGGCGCGCTCGTGCTGCTCGCTTCCACGCTGGGACTGGTGCTGCTGCTGGAGCGTCGGATGGTCGGCGTCATGCGATCGCTGGTCGTCGGCGCTCACGCCGTCGCCGCGGGCGAATCGCCCCGGTTGCCATCCTTCACGATCACCGAGCTCGACGAGCTCGGGCGCGCCATCGAGACGGCAGGCGCCAGCCGGCAGCGCGCCGAGGATGATCTGCGCGCCGGCGAGGCGCGCTTCGCGAGCATCCTCGAGACGGCGATGGACGCCATCATCTGTGTCGACGAGGGGCAGCGGATCGTCCTCTTCAACAGAGCCGCCGAGCGGATGTTCGTCTGTCGCTCGAACGAGGCGCTTGGTCGGTCGATCGCCGACTTCGTCTCCCAGAACGTCCAGCAGCTCGTCGCGGCCGCGGAGCCACGATCGGTCGCCCACGGAGCCGGCGGCTCCGGCGCCGCCGCGCTGGGCTCGTTGCTCGCAAGGCGCGCGGATGGGACCGCGGTCCCCGTCGAGGCCGCGATCTCCCGCGTCCGCGCCGGCACGCAGCACATCGCCACGCTGATTCTGCGCGACATCACCGACCGCGTGCGCGCGGAGGGCGAACGCGCGGAGCTGCTGCGTCGCGAACAGGCGGCGCGGGCGGCGGCCGAGACCTCGGCCGCGCGGTCGGCGTTCCTCGCGGAGGCCAGTCGCCTGCTCGCCTCGTCACTCGACTACGCGACGCTCACCGAGCTTGCGAAGCTCGCGGCCGGGACCATCGCCGACTGGTGCGTTATCGACCTCGTGGAGCCCGATGGCCGCCTGCAGCGCGTCGCCGTGGCGCATGTCGATCCATCGCGCGAGGACCTCGCGCAGGCGCTCAAGATGCGCTACCCGCCGGGGCCGGATGGGCCGGCGACGCTCAAGGCCGTGCTCGCCTCCGGCCGGGCCGAGCTCGTCCCGACGGTCAGCGCCGAGGAGGTCGAGGCACGCGCGCGCACGCCGGAGCATCTGCGCATCCTGCGCGGGCTCGGTCTCCGATCGCTCATGGTGGCACCACTGGTGGCCTCGGCCCGCACCGTCGGGGCCATCACGCTCGTCCGCGCCGGCGGCGCGAGCTATACCGGCGACGATCTGCAGGTGGCCGAGGAGCTGGCCCACCTCACCGCGATGGCGGTCGACAACGCGCAGCTGCACACCGGCGTGAACGAGGCACGGGAGCGCTTTGCGCGTCTCGTCGAAGGCCTCGACGCGATCGTGTGGGAGGCCAACCCGCTGACGCTGGCGTTCACGTTCGTCAGTCAGCGGGCCGAGGCGCTCCTCGGCTATCCGGTGGATCGCTGGCTGGACGAGCGGGGTTTCTGGGCCGGCATCCTTCACCCGGACGACCGCGCCCGGTGCCTGGCCCAGTTCGAGCGGTGCGCGCGGGAGGGGCAGGATTGCCAGTTCGAGTATCGCGCCGTCGCCGCCGAGGGACACATCGTCTGGCTCGACAACGTCGTCCACGTGGTCCGCGACCCGGACGGCGCCGTCGGGACGCTGCACGGGTTCATGATCGACGTCAGCGGACGCAAGCGCATGGAGGAGGAGCGCGAGCGCCTGCTCGCCAGCGAACAGGCGGCCCGGGCCGAGGCCGAGGCGTCGTCACGCCGCTCGAAGTTCCTCGCCGAGGCGAGCCAGATCCTCGCCTCGTCCCTCGATTACGAGGCCACGCTTGCGAGCGTCACACGGCTGGCGGTTCCCGTGTTCGCGGACTGGTGCTTCGTGCATCTCGCCGACGAGACGAGCGGACCCCGGTTGCATGCGGCCCATGCCGGGCCGGAGAGCTCGGACGTCGCCAGGACGCTCGAGAGGCTGACCGGGTCCATCGATCTGAAGTCGCTGCTGTCGGCCCTGGGTCTGCTCCAGGGCGGCGCGCCCCTCTTGATCCGCGATATCTCCCCCGCCTGGCTCGATACCGTGCGGCTCGTCCAGGAGCTGGGCCCCCGCTCGCTCATGATCGTGCCGCTCGTCGCCCGCGGCCGCCCCCTCGGGACGTTGACCTTCGTGTGGACTCAGGCCGCGAGGCGCTACGAGTCCGCCGACCTCGAGCTGGCCGAGGACCTCGCCCGACGCGCAGCGGTGGCCGTCGACAATGCGCGGCTGTATCAGGACGCCGAGCGCGCCAATCGGACCAAGGACGAGTTCCTGGCCACGCTCTCCCACGAGCTCCGCACGCCGCTCACGGCGATGCTTGGCTGGGTCCTCGTCCTGCGCGCGCGGCCGGGGTCCACCGAGTACACGGAGCGCGCGCTCGCCAGCATCGAGCGCAATACGCGGCTGCAAGCGCAGCTGATCAGCGACCTGCTCGACATCTCGCGCATCACGGCCGGGAAACTGAGCCTCGAGCGCCGCCCGGTCGACCTGCGCGCCATCGTCGAGCACGCGATCGAGGACATCCGCCACGACGCTGCGGTCAAGGGGCTGCGGCTCGACAGTCGGCTCGGCGACCGGGAGGCGCCCATGCTGGGCGACCCGCTCCGACTGCAGCAAGTCGTGGTCAACATCCTCTCGAACGCCGTGAAGTTCACGCCCCCGGGCGGCCGCGTGGACATCGAGCTGTCCGCGCACGACTCGCGTACGCGGCTGACAGTCACGGACAGCGGGCAGGGCATCGCGCCCGAGATACTGCCTCACGTCTTCGAGAGCTTCCGGCAGGGCGAGATGGCAAGCCGCGCGGCGCACGGTGGTCTCGGCCTGGGCCTGGCCATCGTGCAGCATCTCGTGCAGTCGCACGGGGGGACGGTCGCCGCCCACAGCGCCGGTCCCGGACAGGGCGCACGCTTCGTCGTCGAGTTTCCTCTGACGATCACGCGGCTCGCCCTGCCCATCGCCAGCAGCATCGCCCCGACCCCGGCGGGCGCCGCGCTGCCGCGCCTCGACGGCGTGCGCGTTCTCGTCGTCGATGACCACGCCGATTCCCGCGAGCTCGTGACGGCGGTTCTGGAGGAACGGGGCGCAGAGGTCCATGCCGCGAGCACGGCGCGGGAGGCGCTGGCCACGCTCCGGACGACTTACGTGGATGTCTTGCTCACGGACATCGGGCTTCCCAACGGGAGCGGCTACGACCTCATCCGCGAAGTCCGCGAGATGGAGCGCGAGCATGGCGGGCAGCTTCCCGCGATCGCGTTGACGGCATACGCGGGGCCGGACGATCGCGAACGGGCCCTGGCTGCCGGGTTCGTAAACCACGTGACGAAGCCGTTCGTGCCCGACGATCTCGTGATCGTCGTGGCGCGAGCCGCGGGACGGCCGATCGCGAGTTGATTGCAGAGAGGGGACATCGACCGGATCCCCGGGCCAGGTTCGAGCCCAAGTCCATGTTCGAGGGTCCTGTTCTTGCACCGAAGCCACATGGCGGAGGTGGCTGCGATGCGATACTTCATCGGGACCCTCATCATGTTCGCGATTTTCCTCGCCGCCGGTGCGCCGGCAGGAGCCCAGACGGGCGAGCGCGTCATCGATGCCCTGGGTGACCTCTTGCGAGGCGGCAGCCAGGAGCTTCGGGGACACGTGGTGGCCGTTCACGACGAAGACATCGTCGTGCGCGGCAAGGACAACCGGACCTACACCGTCGCCACCACGGGCATCGATCGGCGGCTGCTCGGCGACCTCCTCAAGCCCGGCCAGCCCATCAAGGTGAAGCTGCGGCGCGGAGGCGACGGCCAGCCGGTGGCGGCATCGATGGAAGCGGACACCGGGCCCGCCCGATCGTTCCGGACGGTGACGGGTGTCGTGGAGCCGCTGTCCGGCGATCGCATGCAGTTCCGCACCAGCGAGGGCTTCGTGGTGCCCATCGATCTGGCTCAGGTCGTCGGCCGCAAGCCGACGCTCAAGCCCGGCGAGGCAGCGACGCTGACCTACGAGATGAGCGGGCAGAATCCGATCGTCGCCGTGTGGGTCGAGCCGCGGGACGCCACCGGGGCCGCGTCGCCGCGGACCAGTGAGCCCGCCGGGGCGCGGGGCAGCGGCTACGAGCGGATCCACGGCTTCGTCGAGACGGTCGGTATCGGGAGCATGACCCTCAAGACCGACGACGGCCGCACCGTGATGGTCGACATCGGCAAGAGCCGGGGCAGCGTCGGCGATCTCCGCCCGGGCGACCTGGTCAGCGTCGTCGGGCGCCCGACGGGCGACCGGTTTGCCGCCGAGCTGGTCCAGAAAGACTAGCGCTATACGGGGCTTGCCTGACTGGGTAGGGGGCTGCACAGACAGCCCCCTGACCCCTCCGCAGTCCGCGAATTTCCTGATATTCCGGCGTGGTACGAGTCTTGCGCCTTCATCGCCCGCAGATCAGGAGGCACACACCGTATGAAGGCCATCATTCTCGCCGCGGGCTACGGTAACCGCATGCGGCCGCTGACCGACGACACCCACAAGACCCTGCTCCGCATCGGCGGTCAGACGCTGATCGGTCGCATCATCGATGGCCTGCGCACGCACGCGGTCACGGAGATCGTGGTGGTGACCGGGCATCTCGCCGACCAGCTGGAGGACGCGCTGACCACGGCGTATCCGGACCTCACCTTCACCTTCATCCGCAATCTCCGGTACCGCGAGACGAACAACATCTACTCCCTGGCCCTGGCCTTCGACGCGCTCGACTTCGACGAGGACATCCTGCTGATCGAATCGGATCTCGTGTACGAGCCGGCCGTCATCCGGCGCGCCATCGAGTCACGGCATCCCAACGTGGCGCTGGTCGATCGGTTCCGCAGCGGCATGGACGGCACCGTGGTCACCGTGACGGACAACGTCATCCGCAGCATCATTCCCCCGCACCTGCAGGGGCCGAGCTTCGACTTCTCGGACAAGTTCAAGACGCTGAACATCTACAAGTTCTCGAAGGAGTTCTGCGCCTCCGTCTTCAAGAAGCTCTTGAGCTACTACACGAAGACCATCGACGACAACTGCTACTACGAGCTGATCCTGGGCATCCTGATCTACGTCGGCCAGGCCCAGATCCACGCCGAGATCCTGGACGGCGAGACCTGGGCGGAGCTGGACGATCCCAACGACGTGCGGGTCGCGGAATTCGCGTTCGATCGGGGGCGGCGCGCGGCCGTGATCGAGGAGTCGTTCGGGGGTCTGTGGGCGCACAACGTGCTGGACTTCGGCTTCATCAGGAACATGCACTTTCCGCCCGGCGCGATCCTGGCGGAGCTGAAGGGCAACCTGCCGAACCTGCTCGCCAACTACGGCTCGCGCCAGACGGTGTTGAACCAGAAGCTGGCGTGGGTGCTCCTGTGCGACGCTGACCGCCTGCTCGCACTCAACGGCGCCTCCCAGGCGTATCCGCTGCTGCGCAGCTATTTCCGCGGCAAGAGGATCCTGATGCCGCAGCCGACGTTCGGTGAGTATCCGCGGATGGCGGAGTCGTCGCGGACGTATCCTGACGCGATCGGCATCGATCCCGCGGACATCGAGGCGCGGGCCGAGGGCTGCGACGTCGTCGTCGTCGTCAACCCCAACAACCCGACGGGCTCGCTGGTGCCGACCGAATGGCTGCTCGACTTCGCCGAGCGCCACGACGACAAGTCGCTCGTCGTCGACGAGTCGTTCATCGATTTCTCGGGCCAGCCCTCCGTGATGGACGCGCTTCGCGAGCGGCCGCTCCGGAACGTCGTCGTGCTCAAGAGCCTCAGCAAGTGCCTCGGCGTGCCCGGGTTGCGCGTGGGGTATCTCTACAGCGCCGACCGCCAGCTGATCGAGCACTGCGCGGCCGGCGTCCCCATCTGGAACATGAACTCGATGGCCGAGTTCTTTCTCGAGGTCCTCCTCAAGCATCGCCGCGCGCTCGCGCAGTCGTTCCGCCAGACGATCGCCGACCGGGAAGAGTTCGCCACGGCGCTGGCCACGGTGCCGGCGGTCGAGCACGTTTACCCGAGCGGCGCGAACTTCTTGCTCGTCCGTGTGGCCGGCGGTCGGCCGGGGGCGGCCGCGCTCGCCGAGCGCTTGCTCGAGGACCACGCGATCTACGTGAAGGACATCTCCTCGCGCTTCCCCGACGGCCACGGGTACTGGCGCGTGGCCGTCCGGCTTCCGGAGGAGAACCGGCGGTTGCTCGCCCTGCTCGAGAAGGCGGCTGCCGCCGATCACATGTTGCGCGCGGCGTGAGTCGCCTGCGGTGCTACCCTCCAGGGGACTCCGCATCGTGATGGAGGGGAGCATGGTGAAGACAGCGGCGATTCTCGTGGCCTCCCTGATCGTGCTCGGCGCGTGCGCGACCGCAGACCCGCCCCGGATCGTCTACGAAAAGCCCGGAGTGAGCGACGCCGACCGCAAGCGCGACGAGGTCGAGTGCACCACGGCATCGGTCGGAAAGGCGCGCCCGGACGTTTCGCTGGGCCTGCTGCGCATCGACCGCGAAAGCTTCGACAACTGCATGAAGGGCAAGGGCTACTCGGCGCGCGCCGTGCCCTCCTGAGGGCTCGCCGCCGTCGCTCGCGGCCGGCTTCGCGCGAGCGTGTCGGCGATCGCCCGCGGCAGCCGCTCCTCCTCGAGCGCTTCGAGCGGTAGCGGCAGGGCGATCGACCAGTTCGGCCATTCCGTGACGGTCCCCGGCATGTTGGGCCGCTCGGTGACGGCCAGCGCATCGTCGAGGGTCGCGGTCACGATGCGCGAGGGGGCCTCGGCCAGCCGCTCGTGGGTGCGCTCGATCACGTCGGCCACCGACGCATTCTCCTCGACACCGATCATCCGCCGCAGTCGCTCGCGCATCTCGGCGAAGCCGGCGCGGTTGGGCTCGCGGCCCATCGCGGCCTGGGCGTCGACGTCGGCGCCCGTCCAGAGGCCCGCGATCGTCGGCAAGTCGTGCGTCGTCACCGCGGCCAGCGCCAGCTCGGGATAGTGCGCCGGCGGCTCGGGCTCGAACCAGACGACGCGGTACGACAGGATCGCCTGCTCGGCCAGCCGCTCGCGGACCCCCGCCTCGACGGTGCCCAGGTCCTCGCCCACGATGATCGCCCGCGCCCGCTGGCTCTCGAGCGCGGCGATGGCCAGGAGATCCTCGGCGGGATACCGGATGTACGCGCCGTGCGCGGGCGTCAGCCCCTTCGGCACCCAGAAGAGACGGAACAGTCCCATCACGTGATCGATCCTCAGCCCGCCGGCGTGGCGCAGGCCGGCCCGGATCGTCTCGATGAAGGGCTCGTAACCACGCGCCGCGAGCCGGTGCGGCACGAAGGGCGGCAACCCCCAGTCCTGGCCGCCGGCGTTGTAGGCGTCGGGAGGCGCGCCCACCGACGCGTCGGTGGTCAGGGCGTCCTGCCATGCCCACGCGTCCGCCCCGCCGGGATCGACGCCGATCGGAAGATCCTGCATCAGGCGGAGCTCGCGGGAGGCCCGCCCGAGCTGTTCGTCGACGAGCCACTGCAGCCACTCGTGGAAACCAACGCGGGCCGCGCGCTCGGTCGCCAGGCGCGCGACCGCCGCGGACTCGGGCCGCCGGTATTCGGCGGGCCAGCCTTGCCAGCCGGCGCCGTGCTGCTCGGCGAGCACACAGAAGGTGGCGAACTCGCGCAGCGCCCGACCGTGCTCTGATCGATAGCGCTCGAAGCGCTCGTCGCCGGCGAACGCGGCCCAGAGCTTCTCGAGGGCCGCGCCCTTGAGCTTCCAGACGGCGTCGCGGTCGATGCGACGCTCTCGATTGAGCGCCCGGCCGCCGGCGGCGAGGCCTTCGAGATCGAGGCGCACGGTGTCGGCGCCCGGCGCCTCCTCGACGCGGAGATAGAGGGGATTGCGGAATCGCCGGCTGCTCGGGTAGTAGGGGCTCGGCTGCAGCGGCGCGGCCGGCGTCGCGGCCGCGAGGGGATTGATCAGCAGCATTTCCGCTCCGAGGCTCGACGCGGACCACCGCGCGAGCCGACGGAGGTCGGCCAGATCGCCGATGCCCCAGCTCTGCGTCGAGCGCGTCGCATAGAGCTGAGCCGCCCATCCCCAGATCCGCAGGCCGTCCGGGAGATGGCAGCGGTGCGGCGCGACGATGAGCCGCGTCGGCTGATCGTCGTCGAGCCGCCGCAGGCGATGGTAGCCGACCGGGAGGTCGCCGGGCAGGCGGTCCGTCACGCGAAGGACCGCGCCGTCCTCGAGCGTCAGCTCGGCCGGCCCGTCCACCTCCTTCGACATGCCCTGCCTGATGACGTGCACCGCTGGTCGCGACGGGGCGGGCGCGTCGGCGTCACCCATCGCCCGTCGGATGGCCGCATGCGTCTCGGCGCTCGTCGCATGCCAGACGCCGGCATTGTCATGGAATCCATCGGTGATGCCCCAGGCGTCCATAAACATGGGGGCCCCGAAATGGCCCCCCTTACGCTCCTCGAAATTCGCTGTTCGGATCTTACGCGGCCGGGTCGTCTTTCGCGAGCAGAGCGACGGGGAAGCGGCGCAGGAGGTCGGCCAGGCTGGTGAGGCCGCCGTCGACGATGTCGCCCGTCAGCTCGTTGCGCCAGCGGCCGGTCGGCAGCTCGATTGCCGTGTCTCCCCAATGGCCGGCCAGCCCGAGCACGAGCCGGGGAACGATCGTGACCGTCGCCTCGCCCCGGATGAACGCCACGGCGTGCTTGCCGCGGGCGCCACGCGCTTCCAGGGGTCGGTAATCGCCGCGCGGGCCGAACGGATCGGGCCGTCGGCGACGCAAGGCCAGAGCCTGACGGATCACCCACAGCTTGGGCAGTCCCTCGTCGATCCGCCGCCAGACGTCCTCGGGGGTCGTGTCCTCGAGCTCGTCCAGCAATCGGCGGCGCAGCGCATAGTCCACGGGGGCGCGGTTGTCGGGGTCGACGAGCGTCAGCGACCACAGCTCCGTGCCTTGATAGAGGTCGGGGACGCCGGGGGCGGTGAGCTTGACGAGAGTCTGCGCCAGCGAGGTGATGCGGCCGGGCTCGACCAGCGGAGCCACGAACCGGTCGAGCTCGTCGACGAACCGGCCGTCCGCCAGCGCGTCCGCGATGAATCCCTGGAGCGCGTCCTCGTACGTCGGCCGCGGATCCGTCCACGAGGTGTGGACCTTGGCCTCGCGCGCGGCCTTCTGCATGTACGCGAGCACGCGGTCGGGGGCGATCGGCCAGGCGCCGACGAGGGTCTGGTACAGCAGATACTCCGCGTTGCGGTCCGGCCAGTCGCCGCGCCGGTGCGGCTCGTTGATGCCCGCCCAGCGCTCGATCGCCTCCGCCCACCGCTCCGGAATCTCGGTGAGCAGGCTGAGCCGCGCCCGGACGTCCTCGCCGCGCTTGGTGTCGTGGGTCGACGTCGCCAGCATCGTGCGCGGCCATCGGGCCTGCCCCTCCGCGCACTCGCGATGGAACTCCTCGACCGAGACACCGAAGCGCGCGGGATCGCCGCCCACCTCGTTCAAGGCGACGAGGCGGTTGAAGCAATAGAAGGCCGTGTCCTCCACGCCCTTGGCCATCACCGGGCCGGTGAGCTGCTGGAAGCGCATCACCAGCTCGGTCTCCACGCCTCCGCGCAGGCGCAGCAGCAAGAGATCCTGGAAGAAGTCGAAGAGGGCGGCGTCGAGATCCGGCCGCGCGGTCTTGGCGGCATCGATCGCCTCGCTGATGTGGCGAACGTCGTCCGGGTGGACCTCACCGGCCTCGGCCCTCACGTACGTGCGGTAGACGCCGAAGTGCGCGATCACCTCGCGCAGCACCTCATGCAGCTCGTGCCGCGTGTAGTCGCGATGACGACGATGGCGCTCGCAGACCTCGAGGAAGAGCGCGGTGAGCCGGTTCACGTCGCTGCCGAGGACATCGCGCATCACGAGATGCTTCTTCTGCCGGGCGACGCCGGCGAAGTCCGGCGGCTCACCGGTGAACCCCGCGTAGAAGCGGGTGAGCGGCTTTTCGCTCTCGGGGTCGATGAACAGGCCCCCGACGCGGTTCAGGAAGTCGTAGCCGGTCGTCCCCGACACCATCCACGACTCGCGCAGCCGCTCGCCCGGCTCGAGGATCTTCTCGGCGACGACCCAGGCCGTGGGGCTGGCGTCGTGCAAGCGACGGAAATAGTGCTCCGGATCGCGCAGCCCGTCCGGGTGGTCGATGCGCAGCCCGTCGAGCATGCCGTCGCCGAGCCAGCGCAGGACGAGCGCGTGAGTCGCCGCGAAGACCCGATCGTCCTCCGTGTGGAGCCCGACGAGTGTGTTGATGTCGAAGAAGCGTCGATAACCCAGCTCGCGGCCGGCCGTCCGCCAGAACGCCAGACGGTAGTTCTGGCGCTCGAGCAGCGTGTCCAGCGCGTCGGCGCTCGCATTCATCTCGTCGACGACCTTGTCGATGACGGCCGCGACCTCGGCGTCCTCCCGGAGCAGCCGTTCCAGGAGGCCGCGCAGCACCTCCTTGTCGCGGTGGCGGCGCTGGACGCTCAGCCAGTCCGTCGCCGTGGAGAGCGGCAGGCGGCCGAGGGCATCGGCGATGAACACGAGCACATCGGAGCGCGCGCGCGCCGACGCCACGCCGAGCAGCTCGTCGAGTGACGACGGCGCGATCGGAAACGCCTGGTCGTGATACGTGATCGTGAAGATCGCGCCTTCCCGGGCCAGGCGCACCAGCCCCTCTTCCAGCGCGCACCCGTAGTGCTCGCCGAGCACGGGCAGGAGGACAGTGTTGCGCAGCCGACTCTCGGGCGGATCCCAGTCGACGTCGAAGTAGGACGCATATGGGCTCGACGGCCCGTTCTCGAGCACGTCCCACCACCACGCGTTGCCGCGCCCCGCGATTGCCATGTGGTTCGGCACGACGTCGAGGATCTGTCCGATCCCGTGTCGCGCGAGCGTGAAGCACAGCCGGGTGTGACCGTCGGCCCCGCCCAGCTCTTCGTTCACCCGCGCGTGGTCGATGACGTCGTAGCCGTGCGCGCTTCCGGGCACGGCCTGCAGGTACGGGGAGCTATAGAGGTGTGTGACACCGAGGTCGGCCAGATAGCCGGCGATGTTCGCCGCGTCGTCGAAGGTGAAACCGCTCTGGAACTGGACGCGGTACGTCGCGTGCGGTGGATGGGTCCTCGCCGTTCTGTTGACTTCGGGATTGAGCGCCACAGGGCGGTCAAGGATGCAGGAACAATGCCTGCGAAGCGCTCACGGATGCTCCGAAAGCGTTGAAAAATCAGGCCTCGTCGCGGTAGCACTCTGGCACTCGTCAACGGCTCCGAGCCAGGCGAAAAATTTACCTCCAGATCGGTCACTGGCACCCCCATTGCTAACCTGAGCCCTGAGGGAGGTGTCACATGACGCAGCTCGCGATCCTCACGATGGTCTTGGTCGCTGGCCTCCTGACGGGCACCGCATGGGCCCAGGCTCCCGTGCCGCCCGCCACACCGATCATGCCGGCGCCGAGCGCCGGGGCCCCGGTCGACAGCAGCGGGTGGATCATGGCCTCGATTCTCGTCCTCGGCCTTCTGGTCGTGGTCGGCGCGCTCGTGAAGGTCTTCGACCTTCGCCGCAAGCGCGAAGCCGAGGCGGTCCACGTGCAGGCTCAGATCTCCGATGCGCTCCTGCGCGATCCGAACCTCTTCGGGCTGCCCATCACGCCGACGGCCCACGCACCGCTGTGGAGCGGCACGCCGATGAGCGTCGAGATCACCGGCGAAGTCCCCAGCGCGGCCGTGCGTGAATCGGTGCTCCGCATCGCGTGGGCCGAGGCCCAGCGCATCCGCCCCGACGTGGAGGTGCGGGATCACCTGACCGTCCGCGCCGCCGCGCGCGTCGCCTGACGCGGCAGGCACCTTCCCTCTGGTAGGGCGGGGGCTTGTCCCCCGCCGCGGAACCCACGTGTATACTACGGGGGCTGTGTCGCCGGAGAGGTGGCCGAGTCGGCCGAAGGCAGCCGCCTGCTAAGCGGTTACAGGGCCAAAAGCTCTGTCCAGGGTTCGAATCCCTGCCTCTCCGCCAGCGCGCCCTTAGCTCAGATGGATAGAGCGTCGGACTACGAATCCGAAGGTCGGGGGTTCGACTCCCTCAGGGCGCACCACCCTTCCTCGTGACGGGTCCCGACGAGGCGCTGATGGCCGCCGCCCTCGACGAAGCACGGCGCGGCCTCGCCGCCGGTGAGGTGCCCGTCGGCGCCGTCGTGGTGATCGAGAACGAGATCGTCGGCCGCGCCCACAACGCTCCCATCGCCCTGGCCGATCCCACCGCGCACGCCGAGGTGCTGGCGCTGCGCGCGGCGGCGCGCCAGCGCGGCAACTATCGGTTGACGGGGGCGACGCTCTACACCACCGTCGAGCCCTGTCCGATGTGCTGCGGCGCCGCGCTGCACGCGCGAGTCGGCCGCGTCGTGTATGGCGCGCTCGATCCCAAGGCCGGCGCCGTCGACTCGCTCTATCGCCTTCTCGACGACGCGCGGCTGAATCACCGCGTCGCGACCCGAGGCGGCGTGCTCGCGCACGAGGCGGCCGAGCTGCTGACCGTGTTCTTCGCCGGCAGGCGCGGCTCGACGAAGTAGGCAACCCCGCGCGCGGTCAGACGCGGCGGTCGAGCTCGCGCACGCGGGACTCCAGGACATCGCGGAACTGCTCCCGGAAGCCGGGCAGGGTCGTGTAGAGCGCGACGAAGCGGCCCGGGGTCAGCTTCAGGACCTCGGCCGCGGTCACCGCGCGCACGGTGACGACGTCAGTCGTTGGCCCCACCAGCGCCAGCTCTCCGAAGTGATCACCGGCGCCCAGACGCTTGACCGCCTGCTGACCGTCGGGCGTCGGCGGCGACGTCACCTCGACCGTGCCGGACTTGATCACGTAGATGTGCCGACAGCTGTCCCCGGCGAGAACGATCGTCTCGCCG
>Ga0137374_10005227_pt1 | contig 15440 bp, 16 predicted proteins | sample SagtaG_20_FD_104811 | JGI IMG/M metagenome (GOLD analysis project Ga0137374, IMG submission 104811) | Vadose zone soil microbial communities from Sagehorn Ranch, Mendocino, California, USA - Sage1_R_100_16 metaG | ecosystem: Environmental > Terrestrial > Soil > Vadose zone | place: USA...
GATCGCCGCCATCTGTCAGAGCCTGCTCAACATCCCCGACGGCGGCGTCCCACCGCTCATCGGCTCGCTGGTGAACTGCGGGGTGACCAAGGTGATCTTCGGCGCCAGCGGCGTGCGCCTGTCGACGCTGAACGATCACGGCCACCTCGAGGCGGGTCCGACCGGGCTCATCAGCTACCGCTAGCCGCTCTCGCGCGCAGCGCGAGTTTGCGGCTATTTGTGCGACAGTCTCCTAGCGGCGCGCCGCTACGGCGGCAACAGCGCGTCGATGATCGCGGTGAGCCACGTGCCCGCGCGTGAGTCGAACAGATTCATGTTCGTCGGGTCTTCCCATATCGCCCACCCGACGCCCGCGCTGTCGCACTGCTGGCGGACCATCGTCACGAGCCGGGCGCGCGAGTCCAGCGCCCCGCCACTCTGCGGTCCCCATTCACCGTTGTAGACGGTGCGCCCCTGAGCCTGCCGGTAGGCGACGATGAGCGCGATCTGCGCCGCTATCGTGGCTGGGCCCGAAGGATTGGCGGCGGCGGGCTTGGTGTTGTAGTCGATGAACCATTGATTGGCCCAGGCCGTATCCTTGGCCGCCTGGACTGGATTGATCGGCGTCGCCGGAGGACCGGGAAAGATCACGCCCGTCGTGAGATAGGCCGGACCCATCCAGGCCATCCCTTGGAACGTGAACAGCTTCGGCTCGTAAAGGTGGATCGAGGCCAGGATGTTCGCGTCGTCGGGAAGCGTTAGCGCCGACAGCTTGGTCGGATCGGCCCAGAACACCGAGTCGACGATCAGCAACCGCCGCGGGTTGGTCGCGCGGATCGCCCGTATCGCGGGCAGCATGACGTCGTTCCAGGTCGCGTCGAGCTGGCCGCTCGGTTCGTTGAGCAGCTCGAACGCGACCGTGTCCGGGCGACTCTGGTAGCGGGCGGCAATCTGTGTCCAGAGCGCCGCGAAGCGATCGCGATGCGCGGTGACGTCGGCGGCGAGCTCGTCGTAAGCGTGCATGTCCACCACGACGGCGAGGTTCGCGGCCATCGCTTGGTTCAAAACGGTGTCAACCCGGCTGAAGAAGGTGGCGTCGATTGTGTAGGGGGCCGCGGCCAAGGCATGACCGCTGAACCGGATCGGTATCCGGACGTGGTCGAAGCCGCGCCGGACGATGAAAGGGAAATCCTCGGTTTGAATCACCCCTCCCCAGTCGCCTTCGTTCGGAGCTTCCAGGCGATTGCCGAGATTGATGCCCTTCTTGAAGTGGGACGCGGCGCCGGGAGGAACGCCGAAGACGAACGGCGCGGGGCCAGCTGAGCCACCGCCCGAGCCGCCACCGCCGCCGGAGCCGCCACGACCGCCGGCGCCGCCCGAGCTGCCGACTCCAGAGCCGCCGCGGCCGCCACCACCCGAGCCGGCGTCGCCCGCGCCGCCACGCCCGCCGCCACCCGAGCCAGCGCCGCCACGGCCGGCAAAGCCTCCCGCGCCCGCCGTCGCTGTTGAGCTCCCTCCAGTGCCGCTTCCCGCGACACCTCCGTTCCCGCCACCTCCGCCCGCGCCGATAGTGATGTTCCCGCCCGTGCCGAGGGTGACGCCGTTTCCGCTGGTGCCACCCGCGCCCGACGGTGCACCGGCGCGACCTCCATTTCCCGAGCCGGGATTTGAGCTCATCGTGCCTGAGCATCCGATCGCGCCGAGAATCACGAACAGACGGGCAGACGCCAAAATGCAACCCCGATGACCGCGGCCAAAGCTCATGTTTGCCATCAGGCCATACACGCCGGGCCGGGACGTGTCTTCGCATCTTGTGGCCCTCGGTGCCCGGGATCGCAAACGGCTGGCGCAGCCAGCGGCGCGCCGTAAACGTCAGGAACCGGTCGCCGGCGTGAGGCCGCGTATTACAGGCCGGTTGTTAGTCGCTCGGACGCTGGCCCGGATAAACTCGCTGCATGGGAATCGTCCTCAAGAATGAGCGGGAGCTGGCGAAGATGCGGGAGGCGGGGCTCGTCGTGCGGGCCGTGCTCGATGCGGTCGAGGCGGCGTGCGTGCCGGGGGTGACGACCGCCGAGCTGAACGCGATCGCCGAGCGCGAGCTGCGGCGGGCGAAAGCGACCTCGGCGTTTCTCGGGTACGCGCCGGGCGGGGCGCCGCCGTATCCGGCCGTGCTTTGCACCTCGGTGAACGCGGTCGTCGTCCACGGCATCCCCGACCGGCGCCAGGTGCTGCGTGAAGGGGATGTGGTCGGGATCGACTTCGCCTGTTACAAGGACGGCTACTGCGCCGACGCGGCCCGCACGGTCGCGGTCGGCGTCGTGAGCGCGCCGGCCCGCGCTCTCGTCGCCGCCAGCCAGGAGTGCCTCGAGCGCGCGATCCGCGCCTGCCTTCCCGGCGCACGGCTGGGGGACATCGGCGCCGCGATCCAAGGTCACGCCGAGGAGCTCGGTTACTCGGTCGTGCGCGATTTCGTGGGGCACGGCATCGGGCGCGCCATGCACGAGCCGCCGAGCGTGCCGAACCACGGCCGGAAAGGGTCCGGCCTGCGGCTCCGGCCCGGGATGGTGCTGGCGATCGAGCCGATGTTGAACGTCGGCGGCGCCGACGTGCGAATGCTCCATGACGGCTGGACGGTCGTCACCGCCGACGCGAGCCTGTCGGCGCACGTCGAGCACACGGTCGCCGTGACCAACGCCGGGCCCCGGATTCTTACCGCCGCCTGATCCGAAGCGACGGCGGCGGTTCTGGCCGCGGCGCTACTGTTTCTGGGCGACCAGGTCGCTGTCGATCCGGGCCATGCCCATCGGCGTCGTCATGGTGGTGGACAGCGTGACGACGTGGAGGAGATTGCCCTGCACGCAGTATTGCGACGTGTCGACCGAGCCGGCGGCGTCCGTCGTGGTCAGGGTGGTGCCGGCGGCGGTGTAGGTCCCCGACTCGCCCATGGCGCTCACGCGGAAGTTGAGACGACACGTGCACGAGCTGGTACCGCTGCACGATGCGGACTCGACCCCCTCGGGCGGTACGTCGGCATTGAGCGAGGCGTCGAGGTCGGCGCACGTCATGCCCGCGAGGCAACTGCTGGGGACCGTCTCCACCATCGTGAAGGTCTCGATCACGGAGCCGGCCGTGTAGCTCTGGTCGGCGTTGAGACTGAGCGTTCCTGTCAGCTGGAGGTTGCTGACGGAGATCGTGACGCCTGGACAGACGGCGGTTTCGAGGCTCTCTTGCAGGGCCGCGCTGTTGAGGCAAGCCCCGAGCATCCTCCAGTTTCCAACCACGTCGCCGCCGCAGGGCTGGACCTGACCGCAGCTCGGCGGAGCGCCGCTGCTGCTGCCACACCCGGAAGCGAGTCCGATGGTCATCACGCCGAGGAACAGACCACAGAGCGGATTGTGCATCCGAAAATGGTCTCACCGCGTGCCCGCGGAAGCGAACAAAATTCGCGCGTGAGACGTGTCACGGGCCGCGGTCGCGGTCCGGCGCTACTGAGCCCACAGCTCCGCTTGCGCACGGCCACCGCCGGGCAAGTTGCCGTAGCGGAACTCGACGCTGCGGATGGTGCGGCGGTCGCCGGGCAGGTCGATTACGTGCGAGCGCGTGTTGGCGGCGAACACGTGTCGGGTGCGCGGCGAGAACGAGCTGCCGTCGCCGAACGTGACGACGACGTCGTGCATCTCGAGCGCGCTGTTGTCGACGACGATCATGATTCGCCGGTAGGCGCCATCGCGCGCGCCCACGGGGATGACGTCGCGATCGTGGGTGCCGTCGACCCAGCGCTGGCCGAGCTTGTTCCAGTCGGCGCGGTACTCGGCCCGGTACTCGCGCGGTGGAACCGGGCGTTCCTCGGGGCGATGGCGGCATCCGGCACCGAAACCGAGGCCGAGGCTCAACACGGTGACGAACAGGACGAGAGCTGGTTTGGTTCGCATGCCTCCTACGTAAGGCCGATCTCCGAACCTGCAAATGCCTTGACGGTGGGCAACCGCTACCCATGTTCGCGGTGCGCGATGAAGCTCGGCGAACAGATCGCGAAGGAGATTGGCCGTGCTTGTTCGTGCTTCACCACGCGGTCTATGTCGTGGCCGCGGACGCCGCCTATCGCGCGCTCTAGCGCGAGCCGCGCCGCCGGACCTCAGATTCCTGAGGCGCTTGGGGCAGATGCGTCCGAAAACGAGCGGGCAAATGCTCATCAGCGGCCTGGCACGGCCGATGCTGGTTGGCGGCGCCATGTGGGGGATCGACCGAAGCGTGCGGATGCGCCCGTGGTTGTTGATCGCCGGCGTCATCGCGGCATGTGACGGCTCGGGCGCGAGCCCTGACGGTGGCGCCTCCGGGCGGGGCGGCAGCGGGGACGCCACGGGAAGCGCGGGCGCGACGGGAAGCGCGGGCGGTGGCGGCTCGGGTTCTGGCGCCGGCGGAACCGGCGGGGCGATGGACAGGAGCTGTCCGGCGGTCGCTCCTGCCTCGGGCGCGACGTGCACAGCGCCGAGGTCGTGTTTCTACGAGAGCTGCTCCGCGGGCGGTCGCACGGTCGCGACCTGCGGTAACTTCCTGTGGTCGATCAAGGCCGGTCCGTGCGCGTCCTTCAGGTGCGAGGGCGTCACCTGCGAGCCCGGCCAGATCTGTGTCGAGCGCGTCGGCGGTGCGCAGCTCGTCGAATGCGTCACCAACACATGCGGCACGGCGGCGGTCGGGTGCAACTGCCTGCAATCGTGTTTTGCGGACTGCACCACCACCGGGTCGGTGGAGATGGGCGTGATCGTCATATGCAACACTTGCCCGAGCAAAATGTGCGCATGAGAACGTGGAGGGGGACGCTCGCAGCGATCTCGATCGCCCTCGTGCTGGGCATCGAGGGTTGTGGCTCCGTGCGCTCGAACAGCGGCGACGGCGGAGGCCATAACGTCGTGGGGGGCGGCGGCGCGGGAGGCGAAGCCGGGACGGGAGCGGGTGGGCAGGGTGCGACCGGCACGGGTGGTCAAGCCGGCACTGGCACCGGCACAGCCGGCCACGGCGGGATCGGTCCGGCTGGCGCCGGCGGCACCACGGGGCTGGGGGGAAACGGCGGCGTCGCAGGAACCACGAGCGCGGGCCGCGGCGGTTCCGCGAGCGGCGGGGTGGGGGCGGCCGGCGGTCGCGGCGGCAACCCCGGCACCGGCGGTTCCGCCGGCGTCGGCGGCGCAAGCGGTCGCGGCGGAGCCGGCGCTGCGGTCGGCGGTTCAGGAGGAAGCGCGGCCGGCGTGGGCGGCGCGAGCGGTCGCGGCGGAGCCGGCGCCGCGGTCGGCGGTTCGGGAGGAAGCGCGGCCGGCATGGGTGGTGCGAGCGGTCGCGGGGGGGCGGGTGGGTCGGCCGGGACGGGCGGCGCGGCTGGCGGTGGGGGACGCGGCGGCACCGGCCGCGGCGGGGCGGGCGGCGGCACGTCGTGCACGCTCGGCGGCAACGAGTGCGCGGCCGGTTATCGTTGCGGCTGCGGCGGGCCCGGGCCGGTCGGCATGTGTACCTGCCACAAGGAATGCGAGAGCGAGACGGATTGCGACGCTCCGAATCCGATGTGCGGTTGCGCGACCTCGGAGCCGGCGCCGCGGATCTGCGTCAACGCCTGCTTCTGTGTGTGTGGATGAAGCGCTCGTCAACGCCAGAGACGACCAAGGACGACATGACCACACGATCGGCGACGAGGATGTTGTTGGTGACCGCGGTGCTGCTCGGTTGCGGCGGCGGCGGCGGAAATAGCGACGGCGGAGCCGGTGTCGCCGGTCGCGGCGGCTCGAGCAGTTCGGCTGGGACGACCGGTGCCGGTGGGGTAACCGCAGGTCGCGGCGGCGGCACCGGAAGCGCGGGAACGACGGGTGGCGCTGGAACCACCGGGGCCGCGGGAACGACCGGCGTTGCCGGGATCACCGGCGGGGCGGGGAGCAATGGGGGCGCGGGGACGACGGGCGCTGCTGGAACCGCGGGAGGCGCTGGAACCACCGCCGGCGGGGGAACGACCGGTACCGCTGGTCGGGGCGGGACGACAGGCGGGGGCGGCGGCGGGATGGCGGGAAGCGGCGCCGGCGGTGGCGCGGCGGGCCGTGGCGGGACGACTGGCGGCGCGGGCTCGGGCGGGACCGGTGGTGGCGCCGGCACGGGCGCGACCGCGGGCCGCGGCGGGACGGGGGCAACGGCGGGCGCCGCGGGCATAGCCGGGGGCGGCGGGCAAGGTGGGACGGGCGGCGGCGGCAGGAGTTGCGGAAACGCGGGGATGATTTGTACCGGGACGCAGTTCTGCGACTGGCAGGACAACCACTGCGGGCGCAGCATCATCGGACCAGGGCAGTGCGCCACGCCGGCGACCGGGTGTACCGCGCAGTACGAGCCGGTCTGCGGCTGCGACGGTCAGGTCTACAGCAACCCGTGTGTCGCCAGCGCGGCGGGACAGGACGTCTCCGAGACCGGCGGTTGCACGCCGCCGTCGGGAACGTTCGCCTGCGGTTGGCGGTTCTGCGCGCATGGGACGCAGTACTGCCACGCGGCGATTGGTGGCCCGGTGGGCGCGGGGGGGACGTATTCGTGTGTCGCGTACCCGGCGGCCTGCGGCGACACGCCGACGTGCGCATGCCTGGCCACGACGACGTGCGGAGCCGCCTGCGTGATGTCCGCCGGCGGCGATCTCACGACCACTTGCTACCTGCCTTAGCGCCGGCGCGGCGTCACCGGGGGGCGCGGTCGCTCACGGAACGTGGTTCAGCAGGCGGACGATCGCGGTGGCTTGCAGAAAGTCGACCACGCTCACGGCGCCGTGGGATTGGTCGATGCGGAATACGTCCTCGTGGGCGAGGCGCAGCGCGTCCGCGAGCAGCGCGCGGATGACACCGCCGTGCGCGACCACCGCGATCGTCTGTCCCGCGTGTACGCCGCGAATCTCGCCCGCGATCGCCAGCACGCGGCGCTCCAGGTCGGCGAAGCCCTCGCCGCCGGGGAACGTGACCGACGTGGGGCGGGTCATCCACGCCTCGTAAAGGGAAGGATGCCGATCGCGTACCTCGTCGAAGGTCATGCCTTCGATGTTCCCGAAGTCGATCTCACGCAGCTCTTCGCGCGCTCGGAGGACGAGGCCACGGGCGTCGGCGAGTGGGCGCGCGGTCTCCAGGGCGCGTCGGCGCGGGCTGGAAAAGATCGCGGCGATGGGCGCCCCGGCCAGGAACCGTGTCGCGCCCGCGGCCTGGTCGCGGCCGTGATCCGACAGACCGACGTCGAGCCGGCCGTAGCAGCGGCCCTGGCTCTCGACCTCCGGCTCGCCGTGGCGTACCAGCACCAGACGCGTGGTGTCCGGTGCCAGCGTCCAGTTCATCGCGGCAGCGCCAGGACCAGCAGGTAGACCAGCGCCTCGGACAGCTCACAGTTGGCGCCCATCGTGTCGCCGGTGATGCCGCCGATTCGGCGGCGGCAGTGTATGTGGCCGAGCCACGTGAGGGCAGCCACCGCGGCGAGATGCACAACACCTAACCCGCCGGCGAGGAACAAAGCGGCGACGATCGCGAGTGCGGTCGCGCCCAGCCATTCGAGCCGGCCAATCCGCTCGCCGAGCCTCGCGCCGAGGCCGGCCTCCACGTCACGCGCGTAACGCGAAAACCGCGCGAGCGGCACCAGGCTCCATCGCCCGAGACAGGCGCCGAGGACGATCGCGGCGGTGCCACGGCCGTCGCCGATCAGCGCCGACAACGCCGCGAGCTTCACCGCCAACAGCAGGAACAGGGCCACCGCTCCGTAGGCGCCGATGGCGTGGTCGCGCATGATTCGAAGCACGTCGTCTCGAGTCCGGCCGCCGCCGAACCCGTCGGCCGCGTCGGCGAGCCCGTCGAGGTGAAGCGCGCCGGTGAGGACCGCCGCAACCGCCAGCACCAGCACGGCGGTTACCGCCGGCGGCAGCTGGGAGCCGAGCAGCGCGGCAACGGCCGCCTGGACGCCGCCGACGAGCAGGCCGACCACCGGGAACAGCAGCGTCGCCCGGGCGACGTCGTCCGCGCCGAACGGGGGCTCCGCCGGCACCGGCAGCCGGGTCAAGAAGGCGACGCCCGCCAGCAACCGCCGCATCAGCGGCCCGAGTCGCTGACGCCGGCCTCCGAGAACGTGGCCATCTCGGCGAGCACGCGAACCGCGGCGTCGACGAGGTTCATGGCCAGCGCGGCGCAGGTGCCCTCGCCGAGACGCATGTCGAGGTCGTAGAGCGGACGCAACCCGAGCTCGTGCAGGACGATCCGGTGCCCGACCTCGACCGAGCGGTGAGACGGGATGAGGTAGGGCGCCACCCGCGGGCAGAACCGAACCGCGGCGAGCGCCGCCACCGACGCGATGAAGCCGTCGACCACGACCGGCGTTCGCTCCGTCGCCGCGCCCAACACGACGCCCGCGAGACCCGCGATCTCGAACCCGCCCAGCGCGGCCAATGTCGCCAGCGGATCTTCGGGCGCGGGCAGGTGGCGGGCGAGGCCGCGGCGAATCGCGCCCAACTTGCGCTGCCAGCCGGCGTCGTCGATGCCGGTGCCTCGACCGGTGACCTCCTCGACGGGGGCGCCGGTGAACGCAGAGGTCAGCGCGGAAGCGGAGGTGGTGTTGCCGATGCCCATCTCGCCGACGCCTATCAACACGACACCTCCGGCGACCAGCTCGGCGGCGATCCGTGCGCCAATCCCGATCGCTTGCAGCGCTTCGGCTCGGGTCATCGCCGGCTCGCGCGTGAAATTGCGGGTGCCCGGCGCCACCCGACACGAGCGGACCTGGGGCAGGGGAGGGAGCTCGGCCCTCACGCCCACGTCGACCACGACGACCTCGGCGCCGACGTGGCGCGCGAGCACGTTGATGGCCGCCCCACCGCGCGCGAAGTTCAGGACCATCTGCGCGGTGACCTCTTGCGGATATGCCGATACGCCCTCTTCGGCGACACCATGGTCGGCCGCCATCACGACAACCGCCTTCGGGCCGGTCGCCGGCTTGTCGGTGCCGCGTATCGCCGCCAGCTGGCACGCGAGGTCTTCCAGCCGGCCGAGGCTGCGGCGCGGCTTGGTCTTGTCGTCCAAAAGCGCTTGCGTGCGCGCCGCGGCCGCGCGATCGACGGGCGCGATGCGGGCGCACAGGGCGGCGAGCTGCTCGGGGTTCATCGCGGCGCGGCGAGCTTAGCCGATCACGCTAGGGGCGGGAACCGACGCGAGCTCGACCGGCGCGGGACGCAGGCGCAGCACCGTGCCCAGCGCCGCGAAATAGATCTCGTCGGCGGAGGCCGACAGGCGCTGGTGTAGCCGCCCGACCGCGTCGCGAAACGCACGGCCGAGCGGCGTCTCGGGGACCAATCCCATCCCGACTTCGTTGGTCACCAACACGAGGTGGGCGCGGCGGCGCGCGACGGCGGCGTCCAACCGATCGAAGTGTGCCTCGAGATCCCCGGTGACGATCCCGCGCACCAGCAGGTTCGAGACCCACAAGGTCAGGCAGTCGACCAGCACGACGTCGGCTTGGCCGTCCGCCGCGCAGTCGTCCAGCGTTTCGGCCAGCCGCACGGGTTCCTCGACGGTGTCGTACCGCGCGCCACGCTCGCTCCGGTGCTGGGCGATGCGGCGGCTCATCTCGTCGTCGAGGGCTTCGGCGGTCGCGACGAACCGCCGCCGTTTGCCGAGCGTCTCGGCGAGGCCGAGCGCGAATCGACTCTTGCCCGAGCGGGCCCCGCCCCCCACGAGGATCAGCTTGCCGGCGCCACCGCGAGCCTCGGGGTCGTTCATCCGCGCGTGAAGACCTCTGGATGCAGCAGCTCGGCGACGCGAGCCAGGCCACGCGCGGCATGGTGCGAGACGGTGGCGATCCAGGCCCCGGGGATCTCGTGGACACGCCCCGCGCGGACGGCGGGCACTTGCTGCCACAGCGGCGTTGCGCCCAGCGCGGCCAGGGCCGAGAGATTGTCGACATAGCGGGGCATGACGATCGCCTCGGGATCGAGCGCGAGGATGGTCTCGAGACCGATCTCACCCGGACCGACGATGCCGACCTCCTCGACGACGTTGGCGGCGCCCGCGCGGGACAGAATCTCCCCGAGCAGCGTCTCGCGCCCCATCGTGTAAGTGGGCGGATCGTAGTAGAGGACGCGCTTGCGCCGCGCGCCGGCGAGCCGCGCGGACAGCTCGGCGAGCAGCCGCTCGAGCGCATCGGTCAGCGCCGCCGCTCGCTCCTCCCCGCCCACGGCGGCGCCCGCGAGGCGCGTCTCCTCGACGATGTCTCGGAAACTGTCGAACCGGGACCAGCGCACCACGGGCAGCCCGGCCGAGAGCAACTGGCGGAGAGCGTCGGCGTCGGTGAAGCCCGCGACGAAGACCAGATCCGGATCGAGCGCCAGGATCGTCTCCGGATCGGTGCGCAGGCGCGCCGTCCCGGCGGGGAACACACCCAGGCAGTTCGAGGCCGACGCGTCATCGGCGTAGACCGAGACGCCCACCACGCGGCTCGGGTCGACCAGCGACGCGAGCAGCTCGTCCGCCCCGAGATAGGTGGACACGATCCGACGCGGCCGCGCCGGCAGAACGCGGGTCGCGCCGTCGGGTCCCATGAGCGGTTTCGGGAACGGCCCCGCCGCGGCGCGCGTGTCGCCGAAGTCGCGCCCCCCGATCATCGCGGCTCGCACCCCGCGTGCGAGCGCACCACCCGCCAGCGCCGTCCCGGCCAACGCGGGGGCGGCGACGCACGCGCCCAGGGCCCATCGCCGGCTCGTCGACATGGCGCATGTTTCGCCGATCCGGCGTCGGATCTCAACGTCGGCCGCGATCACTCGCCGGCCGCGAGGCCGGCGCCGAACGCGAACGGACCGATCCTCCGCACCGAGTCGTCGAGGTGGCGGCCGAACAGGCTGACATCGCCGTCCTGCGAAATCACGATCGCGAACGCGCGCCCGGGCTGCTGCGCGCAGAACATCGCGGCCGAGCGGTGGCGGGTGCCGGGGATCGCCGACAGCGGCAGCTCGTGCGTGCGGTCGCCGTCCGCGTCCTCGGCGATGAGCGGGAACTGGTCGCCGCTCGAGCGGATCTTGGCGCCGAAGCCCTGGATCTCGAGATCGGAGGTCAGGTGGACGGCGCCGTCGACCTGGCTCAGCTGCGCGAGGAAGTCGAAGGCGTGCCGCTCGCCCGGACGGTCGAGGTTGCTGACCGGCTCACGGATCGCGTCGCGCAGCATCGCGCTCGGCGGGTCGAAACGGTAGGAGACGTCGAGCAGGCCGGCGGGGATCGCGCCCTCGGGCGGGGTGATGAGCATCGTGCCGCCGTGGCCCAAGAGCGAGATCCGGGTCGCGATCTCGCTGAGCGCGTTGGCTTCGAGCGGCTCGAGTCCCGCCCGGTCGCGCAAGATCCCCTGCAGCAACCCCGACGGTGGCCGGAAGTGCGCGGTGCCGCGAACGTACAGGAGTTGCAGCTCGCGCCGGTGGTAAACGTAGAGCACGCCCGGCGCGGGTGCCCGCACGACCAGAAACGGCGCGTGCAAAAAGCTCGGGTGGGTGTGGACCGGTGGGGCGCCCATCGGCGCGCTGCCAGAAATGACGAGTCCCCAAATGCGCGGCGGGCCGTCCGGCAACCGCCACACCGCCAGCGACGTCGTGGTGGCATCGATCGCGGCCGCGAGGTTGACGACTTCCTGCTTCGAGAGCTCGAGGGAATCGCGAAACCGAAACCGCCGAAACGACCTGAGCTCGCTCTCGGGGGGAAGAAACGCGAGACCGAAGGTGGCGAAGCGACCCTCTTCGGGCGCCATCGAGGCCGCGAACGCGACATCGAGCAGCACGCCCAGCGTCTCCTCGTCGGGCAGCGGGCGGGTGGCCCCGCCCCCCAGCCGATCGCGACCGCGCAACGCATGCAAGAGCTCGTCAACGCAGTCGCGGGGATACCTCATCAGTACTTCCCCTAAGGCTCCAGGGGCGAAGCGCAAGGGGCAGGCGGGATCACGCGCACCCGCCGTACTGCGCGCGGCGAGGCGTCGAGGATCTCCATCACCGTCCCGCTCTTGCATGCGAGACGGGCCCGGCGCGACTCGGTGAACGTGGTGCGATCCGCGAACGGACGCAGGAGCAGGTTCGAGCTGCGTGTGAGCAGCCAGACCAGCGGCCGCGTGAGCCACGCGAGTGGTGGGCCGACATCACGGACTGCCGATGACATTGTCGCCGGACGCGTTAAGTTTAGGGCATGGGACTCCTCGACGAGCCCGCGCTCGAGAAGATGCTCGCGGTCGGCTGCACGAGCTGTCAGTCGCACAAGCTCGCGTTTCGGACTTACGTGGACGGCGCGCTGCCGCTGGTCGGCGGCGAACCGGTGGGGCGGATGTCCTGGGCTTACGACGGCGAGAAGTTCATCGACGGCGTGTACGCGGTCGCGTGCGCGTCCTGTAAGCAGACGATCTTCTCCGCGGATATGTGCCCGCGCTGCAACGCGCCCGGTGGATTGGAGCGCGCGCTCGCGACCGCCAACCGCTGGCCGGTGCCCGCCGCCTGTCCGACCTGCGGCGAGGAGGAGGTGCGCTACCTGGCATTCGTGCCAGCGACGGTGGCCTACGAGGGCGACCGGGCGGAAAGGGCGCGAACCTCGACCGAGTTGGATGACGCCGGATTCCACGGCTACCGTGTCGACTGCAAGGACGACGGGACGGTCGCCGAGCGGACCGACGTGTGCCCGCTTTGCGAGACGCTCGGCCCGATCCGCGCCCGCCCCGGGTAGTGAAACCCGGCTCCTGAACGATTACGCGCGACGAAGTCCCGAACTTGAAGTAATCCTTTCAGAGTGATGTCGGCGGGCAGCAGGAAGGCGATCGGGCTCGTTCTCGGCGCGGCGGCCGCGGCGGGCGCGATCTACGCCGTCGCGGGGCGGGGGAAGTCGCCGCCGCCGTCGCCGTCGACAGAGGATGAAGTGGTGGCGCAAGCGCCCGGCGACCCGGCGCCGAATCCGCCCCCCCCACCGGTGCCACCGTCGAGCCCGCCGGCGCCCCCGCGGGCAGCAACCGACGCCGGCGGCGCGCCGTCGGTCACGTCGCCCCCGACCGAGCCGTTGAACCCCGCCGGCCGGACGAGGCCGCTGTCAGCCGCCGAATACGCGGCGGAGCAGATGGAGATCCTTCGTCAGCTGGTCGACACCGATCCCGAGCGCGCGGTGGACATGGCGCGACAGGCTAACCGCCGCTTTCCTCGCAGCCCGGACGTGCCCGAGCGTTCGTGGATCGTCGTGAAGGGGCTCGCCAACCTCAAACGCTTTCGAGAGGCGCGCGATGAAGCCCAGGCGCTGGTTGCGAAATACCCCGACAACCACTTTGCCCGAGACGCCGAGCGCCACCTCCTCGGCCAACCTTCCCGCGAACAGGAAGCCCAGCCGCCCCGCTAGACCGCGATCGGCGCGGTCTAGCGCGCTCCGATCACTTTTGCGCTGGGTCGGGCGAGCCGTGTTTACGCCGGTGGCGGGTCTCGGCTTCTTCGATCGAATGCGAGCGCAGCAGATCGACGTCGCGTTTCGCCATCTCGGCCAGTCGACGGTAATACTGGTGCAAGCGCTCGAGCTCGGTCTCGTTGAGCGACTCGACGTCGATGAGACGGTTCGAGGCGCCGGTCATCGCCGCCACCAGCTCGTTCAGCTTGAGCTGGATCGCGAGCGAGTCCTTGTTCTGCGTGCGCTGGATCAGGAACACCATCAGGAACGTGACGACCGTCGTGCCCGTGTTGATGACCAGCTGCCACGTGTCCGAGAACCCGAACAGGGGGCCGGTCGCCAGCCACACGAGCACCACGAGCAAGGCCAGCCCGAACGCCCACGAGCTGCCGGTCCGCGCGGTCACGACGTGCGAGACGCGCTCCAGCCACCGCCCGAGACCAGACTGGGGCCGTCGCCGCATGGTTCGATGAAACCACCATTCCGCAGCTTTCGGAAATTCTCGATCGCCGAATCAGAACCTGTGTTTGCTCTCGAGATCGGTGAGCGCGTCGCGACAGCGGGTGTCGGCGGGCAACTCGGCGGCACATTCCTGCAGGACCCTGCGCGCGCCCTGCCAGTCGCCGGCGTTCTGGTAGTCGATCGCCCAGTTTCCGTAGACGACGCCGACGTTGCCCGCGCATACCTGGTTGGACAGGCACGCCGGCTTGTGGCGGGTGTAAAGCTTGAGGGCCCGGGCGGGGTCCTTCTTGTCGATGGATTCGCAGATCCGGTTGTTGAGCTCGCTCAGGTAGTTGGTCGTCAACTTGTCGGCGTCTGGCCAGGTCGGATCGAGACGGTCGAGCCCCTCGCTCATCAGCGCCGCCGCGTCGTCGCCACGGCCGACGATCAGCAGCGCGTGGCTGTACTGCCAGTTCGCCCACGACACGAGCTCCAACGTCTTCGGGTCCTTGCTGCGGGCGGCGATGTCGCGCACGCCGGTCGCAACCGCGTCGAACAGCTTGACCATCGTGCGCCAGGCCTTGGCCTCGTACAGATCGTGGGCCTCGTTGAGGTAGGCGCCGAGCCGCGCCTGCTGCATCTCGCTGTCGCCGTCGTCGATAATCGCCGCCAGCTCGGCCATCCGTTTGCGATCCTGCTCGCTCTCGCCCGGGTGCGCGTTGCGCATCGCCACCGCCATCAGCCGCGCCGGCTCCACGATCTGGCGGTGCTGATAGTCGTCGAGCGTGACCGGGCGCAGCCCACGCGTCGACGACCAGTTGCGCGCCTCGTCGCGATAGAAGCGCTCGTCGTGGACCCAGTCGAACCCGGTGGCCGAAGTGGTCTCCACCTCGATGATCTTGCCGCCGGGCGGGCCGAGCTCGACGAAGACGTGGGTCGGGACGACGACGGCGCGGACCGGCAGGTCGAGCGCTCGCGCGAGCACCACGAACAGCAGCGACGAGCTCAGGCAGTTGTAGCGGCCGGTCTCGAAGATGCCGGCGACCCGCGACTGGCTGAGCTCGTAACCGTCGAGCTCGCCCCGGCCGCCTCTGAAGAACACGCGGTGCATGGCGCGATGTAGCTCGTAGCCGCGGTGCCAGTCGTCGGCGGCGGCGGTGACGGCGGGGCGGACCTCGGCGACGAACTTGTCCACGCGGTCTTGGAAGGCGGCGTAGCTCGCCGCCTCGCGTGGTCCCGCCGAAGCGACGAGGGCCAACCCAAGCAGCGCACGCGCGTCGCCCTGGCGCGCGTCGGCGAGCTGGCCGAGCGCCGCGACCTCAGGCGCCGTCAGCGGGAACCAAGTGCCGTTGCCGGCGTCGCCATGGCCGGGCCGCACCTCGGCGGGGACGTCACGGCGATCTTGATTCGCGGGCGGCGTCCACGCGGTCGAGGAGCTGGCGCACCCGCCCACGGCGAGCCCGAGCGCTAGCAACCGGGGGAACGCCAACAGCTGGGGAAGCGCCAGCAGCTGAGAAAGAAACGCGCGGCTCCCCAGCGCGGCGGCGGTCACATGCAGCATGAATCGAAGTAGTGACACTCCGGGCACTGGTAGTGGGC
>Ga0137374_10005229_pt1 | contig 15432 bp, 12 predicted proteins | sample SagtaG_20_FD_104811 | JGI IMG/M metagenome (GOLD analysis project Ga0137374, IMG submission 104811) | Vadose zone soil microbial communities from Sagehorn Ranch, Mendocino, California, USA - Sage1_R_100_16 metaG | ecosystem: Environmental > Terrestrial > Soil > Vadose zone | place: USA...
CGACGGCGACGGTGATCTGGATCTTTGGGTGGGCGATCGCGCGCTGTACGTCTATCTCTATGTGAACAACGGCGGCGGCTCGTTCGCGCTGCAGATAGGCAACTCAGCGGTTGCCGATCGGCCCAATGTGTATCTGGGCCACGATTCGGCTCGGGCAGTCGTGGGCTTTACTCCGTCGCTCGCCTCGGGTGATCTGAACGGCGACGGTCGCGCAGATCTGGTGCTCGGTCTCCAGTCGGGTGCGCAAACGCCGGCGTCAAACACCGCGCACGACGGTGAATTGCTGGTCGACGTGAGCGCCCCCTCCGGACACGTCGGCCTGGGTTCGATAGCCGACGTCGGCACGATGGCGCGCAGTGTTGTCCTCGCCGATGTGGATGCGGACGGCGCGCTCGACATCATCGTCGGCGAGTACACCGGAAAGATGTACGTGCTCAAACAGCTGCCGCCAATCGATAACGATGGCGACGGCGTTTCCGACTACGTGGACAACGCGCTGAACACGCCGAACGTGCCGCGTATCGACCTGAACACCGACGGGAGTCTTACGCATCGCGATCAGCTGGATAACGATGCCGACACGGTACTTGGAAATCCGCAGGATCCCTCCACCTGGCAGCGGCTGGGCGATCCTGACGATCCGGACGACGACAACGATGGCGCGGCGGACGCGAACGACAACTGCGCGCTCGTGGCAAACGGAGATCAGTCCGACGTCGACAACGACGGCATCGGCGATGCTTGCGATCCGTTGGACAATCGCGACGGCGACAGCGACGGCGTCGCGGACGGGCCCGCGCCGGGCGTGCCTCTTTACGATCTCGCGCATGCGGCAAAGATCAAATGGGCAGTGGGCAACACGCATTTCGTCATCCGGATCGACGCGCTGGGCCGGTTCTTCCAGAACGAGTTCACACAAACTCTGACGGATGCCGCGACGCTCTCGCCGGCCGATTGGGCTGCGAAGTGCTGGGAGAATTACGAGCCGACGGACATTCCGGGATATCAGCCGTGCGGCGCGAATCAATCGCTCACGCTGCCTGGCGGTCAAGAAGTTCCGATCACCCTGGTCACCATTCCAAAGCAGCTCTGGACCGATCCGCCAGTCGTTGCCTGGATCAACGATCGCCACGTCAACCCGCGGTTGGAGATCGGGCAACACGGGACGTATCACGTCAACAACATCCCAACCTCGGATTGGGCGAGCATGCCGGATCGCGACTTCTTTTCGTGTGAGCTGTGCGGCCTGAGCGAAGCGGAGAATTTCGAGCTGATGAAGGTCGGCACCGACACCCTTCTCGGGAACTACGCGAACAAGTGGGTGCGCGAGTCGGGCGCAACCGATCAGTCGCCGAAGATCGACTGGACCGCCTCGGCGTGGCCGTTGATCTCGTTCGCGCCGCCGTTCAACGCCTCGGATACGCTCGGACGCAAAGCCGTCGCCGAGCTCGGGTTCAAATCGTTTTCGGCGAGCGTGTTCGAGGAACAGGGCTACTACGCGCCGATTTTCACGCCTGAAGGAAGTCATCACGAGCAGTTCGATTCGTTCGGGATGTTCCATGCGTCGGCGGACGTCGAACTCGACCCGCCCGACACGACGGGTGACACTTATGATCCCGCTCAGTACGATGCCTACCTGCGGTCGCAGACCAACGACGGCGGGCTGACCACGTGGCTCATCGAAGAAGTGGAGTGGAGCGGCCGGCCGTGCAACAACGACGACCGTCTCGGCACCTGCAACGGCGTCTCGAATCGCGAGAACAATACGGTCTACCTCCCGCGATGGAATGCGTGGATGCAACTGCTCGACTACGTGAAGAGCTATCCCAACGGCGTGGCGATGACCGCCGGAGAAGTCGCGCTTGCCGCGGCGTACGACAATGCGCCGACCGTGGCGAATCCCGATCAGGCCGACGCAAACGGCAACGGCATCGGCGACGTCATCGACGGCGCGACGATCGCCGCTTTATCCGACAGCCTCAATCGCAACGTGGCAGGTACGCTGAGCGTCCGTCTCGCGAATGGCGCCGGCGCACCCATCGCCTCACAACAGGTCACGTTTGCGTTCGACGCAGACGGCAACGGAGAAGACGACACCTACAACGCGACAACGAGATCCGACGGTGTTGCGTCAGTGAACGTGACCGCGACGCGTCCCGTCGGGTCCGTGTCGTTCACCGCGACTTGGGACGGCATCCGCCTGACGGCGAGCGGCGGTGGGTCGGTGGGAATTGTCGATGCGACGCACGTCACGCTGGACGCGACCAATCCGGCGGCTGGCCAGGTGACCGATGCCGTCGTCGTCGGCGGGATGTTGACGGACAGCGACAACGCACCGCTCGTGGGACGGACGCTCGCCTTCAGCATCGGAACGAGCTCGGCGTCGGCAGTTACCGATGCGGCTGGCCATGCGTCGGCATCAATCGTTCTCGCTGGTTCAGCCGGCGCCGCCACGCTGAGCGCGCAGTTCGTTGCCGCCAGTCCGTATGGCGGCTCGAGCGCCACCGCGGCGTTCAGCATCCTACGGGAGGACACGACGGTGCGCCTGGGTGACGTCGTTGCGACGAAGAACACGCAGCCACTTGCGCGCGCAGTGCTGATGGAGGTCGATGGCGCTCCGCTGCCGGGGCGGACTCTGACCTTCGAGATCCAGACGAAGGTGAAAAACGCAATCGTATGGGTTGCGATAGGCAGTGCGACGACCGACAGCGCCGGCGCCGCGTCGGTTGAAGTGCCGAGTCGATATCTCACGCCGACTCCGACGCCAATCCGCGCCGCGTTTGGAGGCGACGCGAGCTTCGTGGCTGCGACGGCCACGGCATCGGCGGTTCGGAGATAACACAGCGGGGTAGGGCGCTTTCTGGCGCGGCAGGCTGCGGTTCACAAGTCTGTCGCGCGAAGAGGCGCGACCAACGAAGTTCTGTTCGCCGCGTTAGCGTCGCTCTAGCGCTACGCGATCCCACGCCGCAAGATCCGCTGCCGCTTCGTATGTCGATTGCAGGAATTCGAGGAGGGCCTCGTCGGGCGTCGATGACTCGCGTACGCGGTCGTACGGCAGGATGAACTCGCGAAAATCACGGCTGTAGAAGGCGCCGCCGGGGCGGATCGGCACCTCCGCGAACCCCGATGGCTCGGGATACGCGTATGCATAGAACGCCGGGTAATCCACAGGAGGCGTGCCGGTCCAGAATCCGCAGCTGCTGACTTCGTGCGAGTAAGCCTCGCGCGTGACTCGATCCGGCAGGTTTGGGATTCCGCCGGGATGAGGCGGTGCGCGCCGGCCGGAGAATCGGGTGACAGCGAGGTCCATCGCTCCCCAGAACAAGTGAATCGGGCTGCACTTGCCGATGAAGCGCGCGCGAAACTGCAACATCACGCGTTCAACTTGTATCAGCGCCCGCCAGAATCGATTCGCAGCATGCGGATCGTACTCCCTGTGCAGTTCATCCTCGGGAAACGGGATGGCTTCCGGCACTTCGTTCGGTCGAGCGACGATGTGTACGGGAAGATCCAGCCGCACCAACTCGCCCATCAGCCGATGATAGAAGGTGGCCACGCTTTGAGATTCGAGCGCGAACCCCCCGCTTGCGCCGTCGCTCGCCGTGATCGCGAGACGATGGCTCACGAAGTCCAGATCGATTTGAAACTCGCGGTTGCCGTGCGGAATCGGCGACGTGGTAAGCCCACGCGACGTTACATACAGCGTGGCGTGCCACGAATGGTTAATCCAAGGCGTCTTGATGAAACGCACCTTGCCGACGATCTGCAGCCACATGTGCAAGGTGTCGCGCGTCGCGAGCCAGTCGTGCAGATTGAGCACGGGCCAGTTGTTCTCAGCGGTTTTTTCAAGAGTCTCCATTGCCCGGTCGTCAAGCAAGTGTAGCGGGAAATTCATCAATGATCAGGCGAGCACAGCTCGACGATGTGCAGCCCCTGGCTTGAAGGCAACTGACGATCGATGCTTCGGGCGAAACATGAGCCACAGTCGGGTGACCGGCGCGGATCACGAACTGGCGTAAGCCGTGGTTCTTGAAGGACGGCGTGACCCGCGCGAGGTCGAATCGATTTTGTGAGCCGGCTTACTTCGGCGTGACACGGAACAGCCCGCCGGGATTGGCGTCTTCGAGCATCCACAGCGCGCCGTCGGGACCGACTTCCACGTCCCGAATGCGGTGCCCGACATCCCAGCGTTGGGCGGGCTTGGCTTCGCCCTTGCCGTCGAACGTGATGCGGTTGAGGGTTCGCGTTGCGATGCCGCTCATCAGCGCGGAGCCCCGCCACTGCGGGAACATCTCGCCGTTGTAGAACGTGAGATTTCCCGGCGCAATGATGGGCGTCCAGTAGATCACCGGTTTGGTCAGATCTGACTGTGTATCCGGACTGGGGATCGGCACGCCGTTGTAGTTGACCGCGTAGGACACGAGCGGCCAACCGTAATTCTTGCCGGGCTCGATCAAGTTCAGTTCGTCGCCGCCCCGCGGGCCGTGCTCCACTTCCCACAGCCGCCCGTCTGGCGCGAACGCCAGACCGTAGAGCGTCCGATGACCGCTGGTCCAGGTCTCCGACGGCGCCAGGTTCGGCTCGGCAGACGTGTAGGTGCTCACGACGGGCGCGGTCTTGGCCACTTCCGTATCGCGCGGCGGATCGATCAATGGAACGCTCGTCGCGCCCTTCTTTCCGGCCATCGGGTTGCCCGGTGCGGGCTTGCCGTCCAGCGTCAGACGCAGGATCTTGCCCAAGGCCTGGTTTGGATCCTGCGCGGGGGTCATGCGCTGTCGATCGCCGACCGTCAAAAACAGGTACTGACCGTCAGGCGAAAAGGCGATCTGGGCGCCGAACTGTCCGCCCCGGCCTTTGGGCATCTGCCGCCACAGCACCTGCAATTCATCCAGGCTCGCCTTGTTCTCGCCAAGCGCCAGCCGCGCGCGTGCGAGCACCAAGCTCGACCCGCCGTCGCCCGGTTCCGCATAGGTGAGATACACGTTGTCGTCGGTTGCGTAGTGCGGCGAAACGAACACGCCCAGCATGCCGCCTTGTCGTTCGTACAGGACCACTGGAACGTTCTCGACTGGCGTCTTCTCTCCTTGTTGACTCACCAGCCAGACCGGGCCGACCTTTTCGGTGATGAGCATGCGTCCATCGGGCAGGAAGGCAATGCGCCAGGGCAGCTTGAACGTCGCCACCTCGGTCATCGTGAATGGCAGGCTCGGTTCCGGTTTCAAGTCGCCGGCATTAATCTGGGCGCGCGCCGTAACCGATGCGAGCGTGAGCAGCAGCGCCGCATTCGGGAGCGTCTTCATGAATGTCCTTGCCTCAAGGATAACTCGGCACTTGGCGTGACCTGCTCGCTCCGCCGCGGCTCACGCGTGAGCGGCTCGATCCCGACGCGGGCCAGGCGCGCGAGACTCTGCGCGACCTCAAGTCGATCGGTTTTAACGGCGTGCTCACGGACCAGAGTCGCTAATTGCAGGAAGGTGTTCCGCTGTGAGAACCGATCAGCCCTCCGTCGGACGGCCTCCAAAGCAGATGATGTAGCCGTCGGGATCCTCCACATAGAAGTCCTTCGTACCCCACGCGGTAGGCGCGAGCGGCTTCAGGATCGTTACACCGTTGGCCACGCACTGCCTGAAGAAGACCTCGATGCCATTTACGCCGGCTGCAGCGTCGAGGTGCTCATGGTCGCGTCGGTATTGGCGCTCCGCTTGGTTCTTCGGCGCTTCCTTAAGATGTAATTCCAATCCGTCTAGATGGCCGATGGCGTAGAAGCCCTCCCACGGCTCGTCGAATGTGAAGCCGAGCTTCTCGTAATACCCGATCGAGCGTTCGAGGTCGTCGACAAGAAACTGGGGAGCCAAGGACGTTACGCGCGGCTTCACCGTGGTGGTAGTCATCGATGCCTCCTTTCATCGGGCTAAGGGGAGCGCCTAAGCTGCGGCGCCGAACATGAATGATCACTACGCCTGAAACACGCGTGCAATCTCTCCACCTTCGAAAAGCTCAAAGTCGTATGCGAGCGCGGCGTGTGCAGCGGTATAAAAACTGTTGCCGAGATCCTGATGGGCCGGGTGATCGAGGTACGCGAGTAGATCCGCTTCCGAGTCGAATTCGATAATCGCCGCGAACGAAAAATCAGACGCGTTTTGCCGATCGTAAAAGCGACCGAGATTTTTTCTGGCTCCCACGCGCGCGCGGCGAACCTGCGGGATCTCAGTCAGTGCATGCACGACTGAATGCGCAAAGGATTCTCGTTGCGACGGCGAGAGATCGCTACGCGGCTCGAACAAGATGACGTGCGCGATCACTCGCCGCCTCTTGGCTTCTTCGGTCCTCGTGGCGGGCGTCGCGGACCACGCGCCGGTGATTTCTTCCGTTTCGCAAAATCACCCGCCGCCGCCGGTTTGCTGCCCCAAGGTCGGCGTGCTCCCCCTGGTTTACCACTCCATGGCTTCTTGCCGCCCGGTCGTTTGGAATCCCACCGCGGTCGATCGCCGCGCTCCGATTGCGATTCTCCGGACTCTGGCTTCGGCTTCCAGCCCTCGCCTCGCGGGCCTCTGCGATCCTGTTCACGGCTGCGCCAATCGGCTCCGCGCGGCGGCCCTTTCGGCCTCCGGCCCTCTCCTCGCGCGCCTCCGCGATCTTGCTCGCGGCCTCGCCAGTCACCGCCACGCGGCGGCCCTTTCGGCTTCCACCCTTCGCCCGGCGCGCCTCGCGCGCGATCTTGTTCACGGCTGCGCCAATCGGCTCCGCGCGGCGGTCCTTTCGGCTTCCAGCCCTCGCCTCGCGGGCCTTCGCGATCTTGCTCGCGGCCTCGCCAGTCGCCACCACGCGGCGGCCCTTTCGGCTTCCAGCCACGACCGCCACCGCCTTCGCGGCGAGAGTCCTCTCGTCGACCTTCGGTGTCGCGAGGCCAGCTACCCTGACCTGGCGGCTTTCCACGAGGCATCCACGCATCGCGCCGATCGCCGCCCTCGCGAAAACCGCGTGACCCGTCATCGCGTCGCCGCTCGTCACTCCTGAAATCGGAACCTCTATCGTTTCGCTCACGCGCGTCCGGACGCCACTTGGGTCGATCGCCGCCCGGCCGGTGAGACGTCGACGGGCCCTGAGGTCGCGCTTTGGAACGCATCGGATCGCCGTGCGGCGGAGTGTGATCGCCGCGATCGGGTACAGGCGGTTCAACCGCCGGATCGAAACGATCGTCGCGCTGCTCTTTTGGCTGCGAGCGTCCTCGGATCTGCTCCTTATACCGGTCCCATTTGGCCTTCTTGGCGTCCTTATATTTCTGGCGTGGGTCCTGATGATCGCCGCCCGGCCGCCACTTGCGGTCGCGTGGCGGTGCCTCGCGATCGGGTCGCGGCCCCTCCCACCGGCGCTCACCCTGACCGAATCCCTGCGCGCGCGCAGCTTCCCTCGACTCCCAGAGCTGGCCTCGCTCGAACCACTTCAGCGCGGCCGACGGATGCTTCTCGCGCAGCCTGTTGAACGTGGGCAGCAACTCCTCCACGTCGTGCGCACGAAACGACGTCGGTTGATCGTCGACGATGATGGTCCAGTACGCGTGACGCGGAGGCATTCTGTAATCTTACGCCGGTCGAAGACGGCGCAACCTGCAAACGCCCGTATTCTGTAGAGCGTGGAACTCGTCATCACGACTATCGCCGAACTCCGGCCGCAACTCACACATCTGTTCGAAGAGATCGTCGGCACCGCGCTGGACTCCGGTGACAGCGCTACGGCCGAGCCTCATCGCTTTTCGTGCGGCCTGACGGGCGGGTCAACAGCGCTCATTTTTCTCGGCGCCCTCCGCGACGCCGCTGTGCCCTGGTCGCGCATCACGATGTACTGGGGTGACGAACGTGCGGTGCCGCCGGATCATCCCGATTCGAATTACGGTCTCGCCGAGCGGCTGCTACTCTCCCCTCTCGCGGCGCGAGCGCCGCACGCGGTCCGCATGGTCGGCGAAGCCGAGGATCTCGAGGCCGCCGCACGCGCGTACGAGCAGACGTTGCCCCCGGCACTCGATCTCATCATTCTCGGCATCGGAGACGACGGACATGTGTGCTCGCTGTTTCCCGGGCATGCAGCGCTCGCAAATGAACAACAGCGAGTCATCGTTGTCACCGGCGCACCAAAGCCGCCGCCGCGCCGACTGACCTTGTCGCTTGCCTACGTGTGTGAGACGCGCCGTGTGTGGGTTGTTGCGGTAGGTCCGCGAAAGGTGCCGATCATCCAATCGGCGATGTCCGGAGAAGCCAGCACGCTGCCGATAGCAATGGTCCTACGACGCGCGCCCCATGTGACGATCTTCACTGATCGTGCGATTCGCCAAGGATACGCGCGCTAGGACGGGTAGGCGCTTCGCGTAAGTCCTGCGGCGGGGTAAGAACGACACATCTCCATCAGTGCATCAGCGGCGGCATCCGCTTCATCTTCTCGACCAGCGTGGTGCGCTTCAGCTTGAGCAGGCCCGCCGCCGCGGCTTTGTTGCCGCCCGTTCGTGCGAGCGCCCGCTCGATCAGATCGCGCTCGATCTGTTCGACGATGTTCACCAGATCGATGCCTTCGACTGGAAACTCGACCGTGGGAGTAATTGGCACCTGTGTGGCCTGGACTTCAGGCGGAAGATCCGCGACGTCGATTGTCGAACGGCCGCCAAGAAGAGCAATGGCGCGCTCGACAGCGTTCTCGAGCTGTCGCACATTGCCGGGCCAGGCATAGCCCATGAGACGTCGCACAGCGTCTTGAGAAACCGTGATCTGGGCACCGCCTGTCCCGTACTTTTCAACGAAGTGCTGGACGAGCAGCGGAATGTCCTCGCGCCGATCGCGCAGCGGGGCAAGCTCGACTCGGATCACGTTGAGGCGATAGTAGAGATCCTCGCGGAACGTGCCGTCCGCAACGAGCTTTGCGAGATCCGAGTTCGTCGCCGCAACCACGCGCACATCAACTTTCACGGGCTTCCCTTCACCGACGCGATCGAACTCACGCTCCTGCAGCACACGCAGCAGTTTCACCTGCAGCGACATCGTCATCGTTCCAACTTCATCGAGGAACAGCGTGCCGTGATCGGCTTGTTCGATACGTCCGACGCGAGATCCCACGGCGCCGGTGAACGCGCCGCGCACGTGACCGAAGAGCTCCGCCTCGAGCAGCGTTTCAGGGATTGCGCTGCAATTGAGGGCGACGAATCGCTGGTGCCGGCGCGTGCTCGTCAAATGAATCGCGCGAGCGACCATCTCCTTGCCGGTGCCGGTCTCCCCGTTGATCAAAATCGTGGTGTTGGTCGGCGCAACGGTCTCAATCAACTGAAACAACGCGCGCATACGCGGGCTGCGGCCGATCATCGCGCCGAGGCCGAACCGTTGATCGAGTTGCTGGCGGAGATACGCGTTTTCGTTCTTCAATCGCCGCTGCTCGAGCGAGGTTTGCAGCACGTGCATCAACTCGTCGAACTGGAACGGCTTGGTGACGAAGTCTGCGGCGCCGCGCTTGATGATTTCAACCGCGTCTTTGACCGTTCCGTAGCCGGTGACAACGATCGCGATGATGCCCGGGTAGGTTTCGAGCGCAGCGTCTATCACCCGCCTGCCGTCCACGCCCGGCAGTCGAAGGTCGGAAACGACGACGTCGAAGGCGAACTGGCCCAGCAGTTCGAGCGCACGCTCGCCAGAATCGGCTTCGGTCACTTCGAAGCCGTGCTCTTTCAGACGCTCCGCCACGACCGCCCGCAGCGGCTGCTCGTCGTCCACAAGCAGAAGATGTGTCAAATCAGGCATTTACGATGCGCCATAACTTTGACGACAACCGGCCTCGTCGTCAAGAACTATTAGCTCATGCGTTGAGGGGATTAGCCGTGCATCGGATTTCCTGAGATGGCCTAAACCGGCTGCGCTTGACGCCGATACGTCTGGCTGGAGGCAAGAAAGTCAGATGGAGCGTCAAACCGTCAGCATCATGAAAGCGTGTGAGATGGTCGGCGTGAGCCGACGAACGATTTATAACTGGATTGCGGCTGGCAAAGTCGAGTATGTCCGGACAGCCGGCGGCAGCATCCGCATTTTCACCGACACGCTGTGGCGTACGCCAGATGGCAGCGGCCGGACAATAAGTCCAACCCCTGCGGCGTAGGTTGGACTCTCCCCCCTCTCCGGAAATCCACAACCTTCTGCACCGACTGAATAATCAGCTCGGCGTGATTCTCGTCAACGCGGAGCTGCTCGAAGCCAAAGCCACAGATCAGGCCATCCAGGCCCGCGCGGTTGAAGTTGTGCGCGCCGTGCTCGGCGCGCTCGAAACATCGACCGAGATCAAAAATCGCTTCGCCGACCAAAATCTGTAATCTCACAGTCAATATCTTGACCAACGATGAGCTGCAAACGTCAAGAAGCTGGCGTTTTTCGGCCGTTTTAACGGTCGTCATTTTTTCCCATCTTTGCGCGACGGCGACGCTAACTACTTGAAGACAAGGTGTTTAGCTGATGGGCTTCCGGCCAACTGCACACTGCACCACGCTCCTGCACAGCTCTGGCATTCCGGTTGCCTCTGCCTCCTCGCCGGACGTCAAGCCGGTTGGACATGCGCCCAGACCCCCAAGGCGCGAGGACGGGACACCATGAGCGTGGAGAGAAGCGGACTCACGAATACCCTGGTCGAGACTGGCCTGCCATTCGTCGAAGCGTTGGCGCGGCGCATGGCCGCCACCATGCCGCATTCGATTGATCTGAGCGATCTCGTCCAGGACGGAGTCATCGGTCTGATTGATGCGGCCGAGCGCTTCGATGAAGGACGAGGCATCAAGTTCGAGACCTTTGCCGAACGCCGAATTCGCGGCGCGATGATCGACGCGCTTCGCAAAGACGCGTGGCCGCGCGGCGTGCGAAGCGCGTGCGCCGGGAACTCGAGGCCGCGCGCGAGCGGCTTCGTTTGCAGCTTGGTCACGAGCCCTCGCTCGCCGATCTTGCGGCGGCGATTGGATCCGACGAAAAGCGTCTCGGCAAGACGATTGTACGCATCAACACGATTGAATCGACCTCCCCACTCTCCTGCGGCGACAACGTCGACGAAACGCAATTGCCGGCGGTCATGGTTCCTGCGGAACCCGAGCGCCCCGATCTCGCGTTCGAACGCGCCGAGGTTCGAGACCGCGTGAGGGCGGCGATAGAAACGCTGCCCGCGCGGGAACGCCGGGTGATCGCGCTGTACTACTACCGCGAAGTGACGATGAAAGAGATTGGGATGGAGCTGGGCGTGAACGAATCCCGTGTGTCGCAGCTGCATGCGCGCGCCGTCCGGCGCCTCAGAGAAGCGCTCGGCGCGGAGGTTACGCCGGCCGCAGCCCTTCATTCGATCCGTGCCGCGGTTCTCGCGTTCGAGCTCAAGCCGCAAATGGCGAAGGCACAACTACCGGCGGCGGAGGCGCGTGTCGCGGCACCTGCCGCGCGTCGGACGGGTGTCGTGCTGCCCTATGAGAGGGTGTCTCGCGCCGCGCGCAGCAAATCGCCCAGCCGAAACGGTTTCGGCAACCACCGGCAACCGGTTTCTTCGAGAAAGCGTTCAGCGTCCGTGCCTGCGACGGCGCCGGTGACGAAAATTACGCGCCGTGCGAGCGACGGCGTCGCCGCCGCCATCGCGCGATAGAACTGCATACCATCGAGTTTCGGCATCTTCAGATCGCAGACGATGAGATCGTAAGCGCTCTCGGTGACGGCGGTGAGCCCCTCTTCGCCGTCGCCCGCACGGTCGACTGAGAATCCCGCATCGGCCAGCGCTTCGGACACTGCGGAGGCAAGCGCGGGCTCGTCTTCGACCACGAGCACGCGCAGGCCCTGAAACGCATCGACATTCACCGGTTCGAGCGCGGGCTTTCGCGGTTGAAGCGACTGCCCGCCGATCGGCAGCTCCACAAAAAAAGACGCGCCTTGACCCGCGGCCGACGTGACCCAAATCCGTCCTCCGTGTTCCTGCACGATGGCATAGGCGACGCTCAGCCCGAGCCCGGTTCCCTTGCCCACCTCCTTGGTTGTGTAAAACGGGTCGAAGATCTTCCCCTGCATCTCTTCCGAGATGCCCGGTCCATCATCTTTGATTTCAAAAACAACCGACTCGTGGTCCACGGCATGCCAGGTGCGGACGACGAGCGTTCCGCTGCCGTTGGCGGCGAGCATGGCCTGTTCGGCGTTCAGGAGGAGATTCAGAATCACCTGCTTGATTTGATGACCGTCCGCAAAGACCTCCGGCACCGCGGAGGCGAGCGCCGGCACGATCTGGATGTTCGTCACGCGCTGCTCGTAGGCGCGTAGCGCCAGCGTCTCGCGGATGATCTCGTTCACGTCCACCATCATCCGTGTGCTTTGCCGCTTGCGCGCGAACGTCAGCAGGTGGCGGACGATGCGTGCAGCCCGTTCGGATTCGCTGCGAATGACGTCGAGACCGCGGCGGGTCTTGTCGTCGGCGGGACGTGTCGCCAGACGCTCGGCCCACGACAGAATTGTGGCGAGCGGATTATTGAGCTCGTGGGCGACGCCCGAAATCGTTTGTCCGAGCGCCGCCATCTTCTCAGCCTGAATCAGCTGGTGATACAGGTCACGCGACTGATCGTCCAGGCGCTTTCTGTCCGAGACATCACGAACGATGGCGCAAACCGTTCCGGCCGCTGTCTCATCTCTCGTGGCGGTGAGCTCAATCCAGACAAGCGACCCGTCACAACGCCGCAGCCGGAGAAGGTGGTCGACAACGCTGCGGCTCTGGTCGAGTTGTTGGACGAGGGTTGCGCGGGCCTGTGCGTCGGGAAAGCGATCGGTCGAGAACGGGTGAACGTCCGAGTCGGGCGTGTCGAGCGGATATCCGAGGAGTGTTTTCAGGGTCGCGTTGGCCGCGAGCGTGTGGCAGTCGTGTTCGGCCAGCGTGCCGACGTAAATACCTACGGGAATACGTTCGAAGAGGCGGTCGAGAGCGGAGACCGCCGTCATGTCGTCATCGGCCACACCAGGCGGACACTGGCCCTCAATCCCCTTTCTTCGGAGGGTACGGCGTCGGAGTCTTGGTCGAATGCGACGGCGTCCACTTCTTTTCAATTGCCGTTCGAATGGCGGATACGTCAGCGCCGGAGTTGTACATAGTCATCGCGTCACGCGCGACATCGATACAGACCTGTCAACCATAGCCGTGCGTGTCCCACTCGAGGACATTCCCCTGGGCGTCGCGCCGTTTGACGAAACACGACTCGTTATGCGCATGCCCGCTGGCCTCGCAGCCGCAGTAGCAGGGCACGTACTTCAGTACCTCTCCATGCTCAGCGGCGAACTTGTAGGCGGCGCGCGCCACCTCGATGGGGCGGCCCGGCGGGTAGCCGGGATTCGGCATCGGAGGCATGCGAATTGCCAGAGCAGCTTTCGATGGAGTTGGCGTGGGCGATTTTTTCGCGGGAGCCTGCGCGAAAACGAGCGTAGCGACGCCGAGCGCCATTCCCGCGATCACGAAATTCAACGATCGCATACACGTATTGTAACCGCCGCCAGATGAGTTTTCCTGTTCGACGCGGCTTTTCTCTGGGTTAGGATGCCTTGCGCAGCATGATGCTGTTTCGTCGACAGGACACCGTCCTCGTCGCGGGTTTGATCGGCGCAGTCATTATCGCGTTCGCCGCGCCGATCATGCACGCCCTCGATTACATTCGCCAAGTCGAAGCCCAGACCGGACTGGCACTCTCTCCCGCGCTGCTGCTTCTGACGACGGTTTTCATCTTTCATCAACTTCGCAAGCGCCACGAAATGGACGAAGCGGCGTCTGCCGCTGTGGCCGCCAAGAAGGAAGCGGAAGCGCGCGCGCGCGAGCTCGAGCGGTTGGTGGGGTTGGGCCAGGCCTTGTCGCATGCGCTCGACAACGACGCGATACGCTCCGCCGTGCTGCAGCACTTGCCGCCGATCGTCGGGACCACAGATTTCTCGGTGCTGCGACGCCAAGGCAACTACTGGGAAACGCTTGCTGGCGACGCGCGCGCGGCCGAACCAGGTGATGAACGGTGCGACGTCGCCGACCGTGTGCTTGCCGGCGCTGAGGCCGTGATCCGCGACGGAGATATCGTCGGCATTCCGCTCGTGGCCGGCGCCGATTGCATTGGCACGATCGTGCTGAGGTTGACCGGCACCGACAATCAGGCCGAACACGTGCGTGCCGGTCAGGCGGCGGCGGCCCTGCTCGCCGTCTCCGTCGAAAACGCGCAGCTCTTTCGAGAAGTGCGCGACAACAGCTTGCGCGATTCACTGACGGGCTGCGCGACCAGGTCGCATGCGGTGGAGGTCATCGACGGCGAGCTTCGGCGCGCACGGCGCAGTCAGATGCCCGTCTCGCTCATCATGATCGACGTGGATCACTTCAAGGACATCAACGATCGATACGGACATCTGACCGGCGACACGGTTCTCGCGGGCGTCGGCCGGCGCATCCGAGAAGTGCTTCGTACCTCCGACCTGAAGTGTCGCTACGGCGGCGAAGAGTTTCTCGTGCTCTTGCCCGAAACTCCCCTGCATGGCGCACGGCGCGTGGCGGAATCGCTTCGCCGCGAAATTGCGGATCATCCGGTCGAGTGCGGCACGGAGTCGTTGACCGTCACGGCGAGCTTCGGCATCACGCAGGCGCTGCCGGGTGAAGTGAACCTGCAGGCGCTCATCGCGCGCGCAGATGCCGCGCTCTATCGCGCGAAAGAGGAAGGCCGCAATTGCGTCCGTATTGGCTCGGATACGCTCTCGCCATTGCCTGAACCGGTGCCGAAGCTCGCTGGATAGGGAAGCGCGCCGGCAGCGGAAGCCACGGAATCACAGCAACACCGAAGCCACTGAAGCGCGGAAGCACGGAACTCAAAAAGTTCAAACGCTTCGTGCCGCGGAAGCTCTCTCCGAAACCACATCCCGACCTGAGGGTTCCTTCATTGGAGCCATGACGAATATTCATCGCTGCGACACAGGCAGCGCTGCATATAATTCCCAATTATATACTTGACAAACCCAAGCCTTTGACGGATACTTCAGGGCATGGACGCCCTGAACCTCTCCAAGCTGGCGAAATACTTCAGCGATGAAGATTCCGCGCGTGAGTTGCTGGAAAAGATGCGTTGGGGACAGTCCGGCCCGGTCTGCCCGAAGTGCGGCGCGACGGAGCCGTACAAGCTGACGCCGAAAGCCACCAGCAAGCGGCCTGGGCGTCAGGGCCTCTACAAGTGCCGCGCCTGCCGCAAGCAGTTCACCGTGACGGTCGGAACCATCTTCGAGGATTCGCACATCCCGATCTCCAAGTGGTTGCTGGCGATTCATCTGCTCTGCGCGTCCAAGAAGGGGATGAGCGCGCATCAGATTCACCGGATGCTCGGCGTCACGTACAAGAGCGCGTGGTTCATGATGCACCGCCTGCGCTACGCGATGACACAAGAGCCACTCG
>Ga0137374_10005266_pt1 | contig 15367 bp, 18 predicted proteins | sample SagtaG_20_FD_104811 | JGI IMG/M metagenome (GOLD analysis project Ga0137374, IMG submission 104811) | Vadose zone soil microbial communities from Sagehorn Ranch, Mendocino, California, USA - Sage1_R_100_16 metaG | ecosystem: Environmental > Terrestrial > Soil > Vadose zone | place: USA...
CGAGCCAGCCGGGCAGCGTCATCCGCGTCCAGCTCCCGCCCGACCACCGATGGACGCCGTCGGCCGCGAGCGCCCAGGCGGCCCTTCCGTCGGGCGCCACGAACACGGCACGCAGCACCTCGTCGTGTCCGAGCGTGCCCAATCGCTCGAACGTGTAGTTTCCCGAGGTCGGGGGTGCGGGCGGATTCACCGAGTCCTTGGCCTTCGGCCCACCACCTGCGAAAGGCCTCGCTCTCGGCGGTGCAACGGGCTCGGGGACCGGCCGGAAGGAAGCGTCCGATGCCGTGCGGAGCAGCGGCTCCACGCAATCCCAGAACTCCCGCACCGAAGCGGGGCGCGACTCGGGGCTCGGGTGCGTGGCGCGCGCGAGCTGCGCGTCGAGCTTCGAGACGAGCTCCGGGTTTTCCCGCAGCTCGGGCGTGAGCGCGTATCCCAGCCGCGCGAGCGATGGCCGGGGACCCGACATCATGTGCTCGATGAGTCGCATCACGTTGTCGCCGGGCCCGTAGGCGAACGCCGGCGCGCCCGCGAGGCACTCGAACAGAATGGTCGCAAACGAGAAGACGTCGGTTCGTGCGGTCACCCGTTCGTTTCCTTTTTCGTACTGCTCGGGCGGCGCATAGCCGAGACTCGCCCCCGCCAGCATGGTCGTCTTCTGCGCATTGAAATCGACGAGCTTGGCGAGGCCGAAGTCAGTGACCTTCACCACCTCCGTTCCGTGCTCGGACGTGACCATGATGTTCGAAGGTTTGAGATCGCGGTGGATGATGTTCTGCGCGTGCACCGACGTGAGAGCCCCCGCCACCTGCCGCAAAAGGCGCCGCGTCCGACCCACGGCGAGCCCCCCACCTTGCTGCTCGCGAATCAGCTGCGCGAGGGTGGCGCCGTGCACGTACTCGAGCACCGTGAACGGCAGCGCCACTTGGTCGAGCGGCGACGAGTTCGGCGGGCTCAGCTGGACGATCGCATGGTCGTAAAAGCGCACCAGGTTCGGATTCGGGTTGGCTTGTGCACCGAGCTGGCGCAGCACGGCGGCTTCGCGCTGAAATCGGCGCAGCGTATCTTCGGTCACGCTGTCGGGCCGCAGCACTTTGATGACGATGGGAATCCCGTCGGGTTCGTCATAGTTGCCCTTGTAGATCCAGCCCTGCCCACCTTCTCCGATGAGCTGGCGTAGATGGAATCGAATCCCGTCGGTCCCGCGCAGAACGTATCCGACCAGGTGGTCCCGCAGCAGGGCAACGCGCGGATCTGCCGGATGCATGCTCCGTCAGCCTAACATTACTGCATCAGATCCTCGCTACCAGATCGTTTCATCGGAGTAGCCATAAGCCCACTAAACTACTGACCGGACAGGCGGAACCGGCTAGCGGCGAAGCTGCAGAGGCGAGGCCTGACGGCCATTCCAGTCTGGTGGCCCAACTCCGACGGCCTCGCCGTAACTTACCTGGCCGACACGCGGCAATCGCCGATCGTGATCTGTCGTAGGCAAGATCTGACGCAGTAATGCTAAACCTGGATCCGTCGAAAGGATCGGATCCCCGATCACAAAGTGCGACCGGGCTTAATCGCCGCCGGTTACTAGCTTCAGCAGATTTTCACGGCTGGTGAGGCCGACGTGCTGGGCCTTGCGTTCGCCGCCCACGAAAACCATCACCGTGGGAACGCCGCGGATTCCGTATTTGGAGCTCGTGGCCGGGGCTTCATCGATGTCGAGCTTGCCTACTTTGACTTTGCCAGCAAGCTCGTCCGAAAGCTTTTGGATGATCGGCGAGAGGATTTTGCAGGGGCCACACCAGGCGGCCGTGAAATCGACGAGGACCGGGACGTCGGACTTGAGGACCTCGTCGTCCCAGTTGAGGTCGTTGAAATGAACCACGTTGCCATCGCCTGCCATGGGTGCTCTCCCTGTCGAGCCAGCCTTCCAGAATCATCCGGAAGCGGCGCAGAATGGCGACAACGTAAGAGTCGGCTCGACCGCGGTCAAGTGGCGCCCCGGTAGCTCGATCCCAGATCCCAACCGTCGCCCCCCGCGTTCTTGGGGAGGTGCACATCGGGGGCATGGGCGCCGGCCACCCGCAATTCGCCGAGAACCCCGAGCTTGAGTGTGCGCGTGAGCACCCGGGGGGCGAAGCTCGTGAGGCGAGGTGGACGGCGCACGATCTCGCGCGCCGAAAGCGGGTCGGCCGCCGCCGCAAGCGCCACGAGCGTCGCAACCCCGGGCGCGCCGAACGGGCGCACGAGACCGAGCAGGAGACTGTAGGCGCCACTCTTACGCCGGTTCGCGAGCTCGGCGGCGGACAGCGCGCGCGCCGTCACTTCGTGACCCGCACGCGAGAGGAGCGACGACAACGTGCGGGCGAGGTCCGCGAGGTAGGCCGAACCCTCTTGTACGAGAAGCTCGCAAGGGCGCCCACCCCATTCCGCGGTGCCCGTCGCCGGGGGAAGCGCGCCGAGCCCGAAGCGCTCCAGTCGTTCCGGTGCAAGACCATCGAGCAACCGTTGCGCGATGCCGGGCGCTCCCCAAGGACCGGCTTCGGACCCCGTTTGCAAGACGATCCACGCCACGCTGCCGAGGTCGAAAGATTGCGCACCGGGGCGCGGCGCGTGCAGACCCGAGCTGAGCCAGCCAATGTCGGTGAGATTGCCCTGAAACGAGCGGAGCGGCGCCAGAAGATCGGGTGCTTGCTCGATCGTGATTTCGTCGAGAAACGAGGCGCCGCGGGCGGCATTCGGATTGCGCCGAAGAACGAGGCGGGCGCCGCTCGTCTCCGCCGTCATCGCGCCGGTGCCATCGGGATGGGTGGGCTCGAACGAACGTGGCACGAGCGCCAAAAGCGGTGAGCTCAGCGTGCGCGCGAGCAGCGTGGGATCCGCGTTCGCGAACACGACCGCGAGCGGATCCTTGGGGTGCGGCGTCGGCGTGGGGAGATCGCTCCACCACGCGAGGGCCGCGCCGCGCCGCGCGCGCGCGACGGAAAAGACGACATCGCGAGCATCGAGCTTGCGACCTTTCGAGGTCGTCATCCCCTCGCGTAGTCGCACGATGGTTTTGCCGCCGTCGACGATCGGTACGTCGGACGCCAGTGTGGGGTAGGCATCGCCCGAAGCGTCGAGCGCGAACAGCTCATCGAACACGGCGTGACCGAACAGGGCTCCCGCCGGATCGAAGATGTCGTGCGGATCGATACTATTGACGGGCCAGGGAAGCACGAGAGCGAGCTTGCCCCCCACCGGCGTACGACCGAGAGAGCTGGCCGAGCGCTCCCAAGAGAAGGAGCCGAGCGCGGCGACGCCGGCACAGCTGCGCAAGAGCGCACGTCGCGTCGTCAGCGAACGACCCACAGCTCTCCAGACGTCGCCAGCACGATCGGTGCGGCCCCGACCCCTTCCGGTGGACACGCAGCGACGGCACGAACGCCGGCACTGACCGCTGTTCGTGCCCTTTCGCGAGGAGGCGCTCCCGGTTGCCAAGTCGTGACGACCAGCGCATCATCGCCACCCGCTTTACCGAGGACATCGAGGGTGGAGATGATCTCCGGCGAGCCGTCCTGGTCGAGGTCGGCGATTGCGATCTGCGCGCCGGCGTGCGGCAAACTCGCCGTCTGACCATCGGCGCGCAGACGAAGCTCGGCGTTGCGCGGGTCGCGCGTCGCCACGATGAAGCTGACCTTGCCGTTGGCGCGCACGAACGAGCCGACTGCGGCGGCGTCGAGTGGTGTCTCCACCTCGGCGGCGTCGACGGCAACGTCCGCCTCCGCACACTTGCCGATGCTCGCAGTGAGCGCAGAGCCTTGGAATCGCACGCAGGCGTCGCCGGACGGCGTCGAAAATGGAACGCCGCTGATCGTTCCGAGGGACCGCAGATCGCCGTCGAGGCGACTGCCTCGCTGCCGGTCGGTGATGCCGAGATCGATGTGAGGCGGCTGCGTGCTCTTTCCCGAAACGATCGCCACGCCTCCGATGGGCTCGCGCAGCGGAGCCGGTGCAATCCCCGACAGATCGCGGAGCGAAGCGGTTCGCGCGGTGACGAATCGTCCGCCCCGCAACCGTCCCACGGTGGCGCGACGGCGGCTCAAGGTGACGACCTCGATCCCGCCGTCGCCATCCACGTCTCCACAGGCCAGCGCGACGATATCGTGATCCTCGATTGGAATCTTGTCGATATGGTTCAAGAGCAGCGGGACCGGCGCGAGATATGTGCGGACCTCGCCATCGATGCGCGCGCTCGCGAAGGCGTGCGCGATCGGCAAGGGGATCGGCTGACGCGCACGCTCCCATACGTTGCGCGTCGTGCGAAACGCATCGGCGGTGAGCCGCAGTTGCCCGGTCGCGATTTCGATTTGTAGAAAGACCAGCACGGTGGCTTTACGAGCGAGAGCCTGCGCCGTCGAGAGAGGCACGGGTTCGCTTCTCGCGCTTGCGCCCGGGCCGAGGCCGCTGGCCACCAGAGCCGCCAGCTTACTCGTCAGCTCGGTGCCCCTCGGTGCCGGCTCGTCCGACTTGAGAGGTCCCACGAAAACGACGGCGCCTTTGGCGTTGGCGGAAACGTCGGCGAGCACGCTCCTCGTGACCTGGGCCATCGCGGACTGGGACGCGGGTGGAGCGGGCGGCGTTGCAGCTTGCGCGGGAACCATGACCGCCGTCGCCACCAGCGCCAAAACCCATGCGTACTTCATAGCGGCATCACCGAAAGCCCGGCGCCGACGTCGGCCGGGTGAAGCAGCGCCTTCTGGAGCACCCTTTTGGCCCATCGGACGGCCTCGAGGATAGCTGCTTCGCCGTCCGACCGGGTGGCAGCCAATCGCCCGGCGATGAGAGACGCGAGTGTACAACCTGTCCCGTGCACTGCTGCGTGCACCCGGCGACCACGCAAATGGTAAATGCGCCCGCCGATCGCGAGCACGTCGGTCGTGCCCTGATCGGCGCCTCGGCGCGGGAGGTGGCCTCCCTTTACGAGGGCGGCACGCGCCCCCAGCCCAACGAAAGCGCGCGCCGCGCGATCGGCTTCTTCGAGCGAGCGAATCCGTCCGCCGAGCAGCACCTCCGCTTCGGGCACGTTGGGGGTGATGACGGTAACCCGCTCGATCATTTCGAGAAGCGAATGGGCCGCCGAGTCCGCGAGAAGGCGAGCACGGTTGCCGCGCGACGGGCGCATCACCGGATCGAGGACCACCGGCAAGCGGGGCGAAATGGTCCCTAGCCATCGGTTCACGCCCCGCACGTTCGCACGCGAGCCGAGAGCCCCGATTTTGATGCTCTCGATGCGCTGGTGCGAGAAAAGTTCGTCTATCTGCGCCAGCAGATGACCGGTTGGAACGGGACGACTCGAGCGAAGACCGGCCGTCGACTGCACCGTCCACACCGCGACCGCTCCGCACCCCCACACCGAAGCCGCCCGAAACGCCCGAAGATCGGCGTACACCCCCGCGCCACCCGAGGGATCGAGACCGGAAATCGCGAGCGCGCAGGGCATCGAGGACATGCGAACGGGAGAGTCCTTATGTAGTCTCGTCGCGGCTTCGTGCCACGGGAGACTGGCGCAATCACGAGTCGCTGGTGGCGAGACTCAGCCCCATTTCCAATGGTCGTGACAAGGCAGCATGCCGTAGTCCAAAAGCTCGGCCACTTCCTCGGCGTCCCGCGGAACCTGGACGCACACGCTCGGCTTGTAACCGATGGTATGCAGGCGGCAGCCGCGCTCGGGCTGCAGGAACACGCATCCGCGCGGCCCAATCGCGGTGCGATAGAGCCATTCTTCTTCGTCGAGCTCCGGTCCGGTGAAGTCGTCTGCCTTCGCGACGCCGTCATCGATCATGCGTTGTCGTTCTTCGGGCCAGACATCGACTCCGGCGCTGCAGCACTCCTCCTTGCAGGCGAATGTCGTGCAGTCCGGGTGTTGGAGAACGCGGAGCGAGATCACGGAAGCAGTCTAACTGACAAACCGAATCTCCCAGAGTACTAATAGCAGCCGTGGCCGCTTCGAACTGGCTCGACCTCGGCATCAGGGGGCGAACGTTGTGGGCTGGTGCGTACCTCCTCGCGCAGATCGGGTTGGTTCTGACCGCTTCCGAACGCCCGGATCGGGTGTTCGGCTTTCGAATGTTCAATGAGTCCTCCACGATTTCGATAAGCCTCGGGCGCCGCGTTCGCCGCCCCGACGGCCATCTAGTAACGGTCCCCACCGATGGATACTGGCAAGCGCGCGACGCACGCGGCATCGTGCGCGATTTCAGCTGGCACGACCACGTCACCGATCCCATCCTGGCGACGCTCGGGCGTCCCGTGCACGCCTCCTACGGCGTGGAAGCCCAACTGTTCCGCTTACAGAAAGCGCTCGACTACGTCGCCAGCCACGTCGGCTACGACGGCGAAACCCGCGCTCTCGTGGCCGACGTGGACGTCCTGCGAAATGGCCACGATCGTTTTCAGAGGCATCTCGAAAGCTCCCCCACCCGCGAATGATGTCCCTTCTGCGCCGTTGGCAGACGGAAACGGGTGATGCTTACGTCGTCTCCCTCGTCCGGGTGATCCTCGGCATTCTTTTGTTGGTGAGCGCCGTGCGTGAGCTCGTCGAGCTGTTCCAGGCCCCCTACCGAGGCGATGTCTTCCATTTGCCTCTCGTGCCGGAGGCGATCGTTCCTTCCCGCGCCGCGTTCTTGGCGTTGGTCATCGTGGAGTGCGCTCTTGCGGCGCTCGTGATCGTGGGATGGCTGGCAAGGCCGGCGCTTTTGGCGAGCGCCATCTCGGGGATCTACCTCCTCCTTTGTGATCGGCTCGCTTATCACAACAATCGCTATGCTCTTCTTCTCTTCGCATGGCTCATCGCGTTCGCGCCTTGCGACCGCGCGTTCGTTTGGCGCGGCCGAGGGGCGGCCGACTCCGACCGCATCGGCCCGCTTTGGGCACAGCGTTTGGCGCAGGTGCAGCTGTCGATCATCTATCTGGCATCGGGCTGCTCGAAGCTACTCGACCCCGATTGGCGGGGTGGCCTCGTCGTCGGCGATCGTTTGGTTCGATCGACGGCGCTGGCCATCGACCGCGGCGTCCCCCCCGCGATCATGGAGCTACTGGCCCGCCCGGCATTCGCAAGCGGCGTTTCCAAACTGGCCATCGCGACGGAACTCTTTCTCGCGGTTGCATTGTTCCTGCCTTCTACGCGGTCCTTCGCGTTGTGGTGGGGGGTGATGTTCCATGTGACGATCGAGCTCACGTCGAAGGTGGAGCTCTTCGGCTGGTTGTCGATCGCCATCTACGCCCTCTTTGCGCGGCCCGCCCTGCGCGAACGCGCCATCGTCTACGATCCCGACGACCCCTGGGCCGTGTGGTTGGCCCGGCTGGTTCACTGGTTCGATTGGTTGGCGCGTTTCGACGTGCGCCCCCAGAAAAACGTGGCCGGCGGTGTTCTCCTCGGTGTCATCGAACGCGATGGATCGCTGGCTTCGGGGCTGCGCGGATTCGCACGTATCACCCGCGCGACGCCCATTCTGTTCGCGCTGTCGGTGCCTCTCTCGTTGGTGGCTTCGGTGCGCGCTCGGCGAGGCCTTCGCAGCTGAGCGCCAGCGTGGTAGTTGTCGTCGCCGATGGCCGACGACGAGAGGGCAGCCAAAAATCAACGCAGGTTTGCGGTGGGCTTCGGCGTGACCGACCTCTTGTCGGCGGTCCTCCTCTACGTCGGCGTCTTCGAGGGGCTCCCGACGCGCTACTGGCTGGTCGACCTTGCCGCAGCGCTCACGATGACGCTCTTTGCTGGAGCCGGCGTGGGTCTCTTGGCCAAAACGCATTGGGGACCGTGGGTCGCGCGCGTGGCTTCGGCCGTTGCGCTCGCGCTCGGCTTGGGATTGGTCTCGACGTTGGCCCTGACCGCGAGCTATTTGTCGGGAATCTACGGGCCGGTCGGGCGGGGGGGCGCGCTGATCTTGTCGCTCATTGCCGCGCTCGCGCTGCCCTACTTGGTCCTGTTGCCCGCGGCGCAACTGGTGTGGCTCGGTCCGTGGCGCAATACCGGCGAGACCACGGGATCCGCGCCGGCGGGCTCCTGATGCTGCGACCGCTGCTGCGTTTCATCGGTATTTATTTCTTTGCCCTGGCGGTTGCCTGCGCGCTCGTCAAAAGGGAATATTCGCTCCACCCGAGTCCCGAGGGCGAGGTGATCGCCAGCGTGTGGAAAGACGGGATCCTGATCGAACGCGTCGTCGTCGCGGACAAGAGCGTGCGCGACGCACGGATCGAGAAAGCACTGGCCGAAAGCAAAGGCGAGCTCGTGTTCGAAACCGTCATCGCGGATAGTCCGGTCCTCAAATGGACGGAGCTCGTGCTGGGCATCTCATTCGTGCCGGGAAGGGACGGCCTGAGAGCGCGTGTCGGAGACACGACCACCTACTTGACGCCGGACGATCTGCTTTCCCGGCAGCTCTACGATCACGGTCTTCACATCCAGACGCTGAGTCTCGCGCTCGGGTTGGATACGGCGGGGCTCGCGCAACTTCTCTCCGAGAGACTCAAAACCAACCCCGAGCAAGTTCTCGAGACGGCCAGTCTGCGACGCATCCGGGTCGAACGACACACGAGCTCCGAGCGGCCGCGCATCACGGCCGACAATCTGAATCGTGACGAGGTCAAAGAAGCGATCGTGGCGGGCGCCCGCTATCTTGCACGCGAGGTATCGAATCAGGGGCGATTCCGCTACACGGTGCAGGCGCCGGCCAACCGTGAGCTTCCCGGTTACGATTGGCCGCGACACGCGGGCGCGACCTACTTTTTGGCGCAGGTAGCGGGGTTGACTCACGATCCGTTGCTGGCCGACGCATGCAGGCGCGCCGCCTCGCTCCTGCGTGGCGGGGCGCTTTCATCTTGTGGCGGCCTCCCCTGCGTGGGGGACGAGCCGGTCGTCGCGCTGGGCTCGTCGGCGCTCGCGCTGCTCGCGTTCGCCGAAATCGTCGAACGAAATATCGACCCCGGCTATCGCGCGATCGTGATCGACATGGCTCGCTTCGTGCGCTCCCAGCAGCGGCCGGACGGGGAGTTCATGCACGACTACGATCGCCGAGCCGGCCGCCCGATCGACCGCCAAGGCCTTTACTACTCGAGCGAGGCGACGCTGGCCTTGGCACGCGCTTACCCCATCACCCAAGATCCCGCCGACCTCGATGGGGCGGTCCGCGGTCTGCGTCATCTGGTGGGTCCGGCCTGGAGTTTTTTCGGCGACAGATACTACTTCGGGGAAGAGCACTGGACCTGCCAGGCGATCGCGGCCCTCTGGCCCTACGCTCCCGACGCCAAGGCTCTGGACTTCTGCCTTCGTTGGCAGGCCTTCGGCAGAAAGCTCCAGCAGCGCGAGGGGGACTCGTACTTCGACGCCGACGGCGCGATCGGCGTCGGCCCCGTCGTGACCCCACGTCTTACGCCGGTGGCGAGCCGCTGCGAGGCCGCGGTCGCTACGCTGGACGTCGCGCGTCGGAGTGGCGTTTCCGCCGAGGAGCTCGCCGTGCTCGACGCGCAGCTGCGTCGCGCGCTGGCGCTGCTCGTCCGCCAACAGTTTCGACCGGGCCTACGGCACCTCTTCAAGAGTCCCGCCGACGTCCATGGGGCCATGCCAGGAAGCGAAGTCGATTGGGAGCTTCGGATCGATTACACGCAGCACGCCGGAAGCGCGATGGTTCGTTGGCTGGAGGTCATCGCCGGCGGAGCCTAATAATCGTCGAGGGAATGCTCCACCAAACGAGTGGAAAGGGCGTGCGTTCCGATGGTGACGTAGAGCTCGCCTTCGTTGCGAACGAGGGACAGACTCGTGTGCCGTTCGACGTTCGCGGCCATTTCGTCGAGAAATCGCGGTGAGAGCGCGAAGATTCGCAGCTCGTCTTGCCTGTGGATCGCCTGTCCTCGAAGTTGCCGTCTCAGCACCTGGGGATCGTGGTGAGTGAAAACGACGACCCGCGGCGCCGCCTTGCTGGCTCTGTGCAAGCGCTCGGCGGATGGGGTACCGATGTCGAGCCACAGCGTCACGTTTCCCTGCAGATCTTTTACCCAAACTGCGGGCTCCTCGGTCGTCGAGAGTCCCTTGGAAAAGCCGATCCCCTCTTCGTAGAAGAGGCAATAAGCGATCGCCCGGGTCAACAAATAATGCAACGTCTCCGAAGGATGCCGCGCGAGTCTCAAATCGAGAACCTGGTAGACGCCGCGATCGACGTCGGAAAGGTCGATCTCGAAGTGGTAAAGCGTGGCCGTCATCGCCATCGAGGCATCCTACCTTCGATTTCGCGCGCAAAGTTGCCGTCGATTTCGACAATCGATACCGGCGATGAACTGCGATGATCCACGTCCCTGACTTTAGCCCGGCGAAGACGTGTCAATTGTTGATGCTTTTCGCGCAGCGCGTGCACAACCTCGGCTCTCCTGGACTCACCTGTCTGTGATGAGTGAGCCGATGCAAAACGTGGGAAAAGCGAATGCGCCAAAGCGGGGCGGTGTCATTGCAGATATGTGCACGGCCCTTACCCCATTGTGGCTCAACCGCAATAACCGAACGAAGATAGAATCGGCGATGCATGCCACGTCATCGCATGGGGCGCGCTACTCGGATCGAGCACCGCCCAGCTTCTCGTGCACTCCTGCCCACGGCAAAACCTCGTAAGTTGGCTCGCTCACCTATTCATCGTCGCTATCGGCAGATTTCGCACTAGCGCGGCGCGAACTCCGCTCGTGCCGCGGTCGAGCGAGCGATGTGGTTTGGATTTGAGAGGCGCGCACGCTCGGGAACTGCGTCTTCGCCGGGAACGACTCGTCAGAATGAACCACTTACGGTCGCTCCGACGGAGCCTCGCGCGGCCATCGGAGCGAGACCGACCGCGGGAGCAGAAGGCGATTTCTTCTGGGTGAACCAGAGAACCGTGCCGAGCCCCACCCCCACGATACCGAGGCCGAGGGTAACGTCGGCTAGGACCGTGTAGGTCTTGCCGTTGTCGTAGGTGGACTGAGCCTCGGGAGGACAGCTGTTGCCCGGCGGAAGCACGCACTGGCTGTTCAGTGTGCTGATCGCATTCTGTCGCAGCACGAAGAAGATCGTCGACGCGCCGAGGCTCGCCACGCCGGCACCGCCGACCACGAACGGCAAGACATTGGTGCCCGAAGCGGCACGAGTGGCGCGCTCGGCGGGGGCAGCGCTCGCCGTAGCGGAGGCGTCGGCGGACGGAGGAGCGACCGGAAGCCGCTCGAGCTTGACCTCGACCTGTTTGGACTCCTTCTCCGCCACTTCGAAGGACACGCTGAATGGCTTGAAACCCGTGGCGCGCGCCTCCACGGTGTGCGGCCCCGGATCGAGAGGCAGCTTGACGCCAATCGAGGCGGACCCGAGCGAGACGCCGTCGATCGACAAGCTCGCGTACTCCGCACCGCTTCCGCGCACGAGGGTGAGCTTGGGGATTCGCGCCTGCAGTTCGTCGCGCCGGGCCGCGACTTGCGCGCTCACCTCGGCTACCTTCGCCTCGTCGGCTTCGTGCGCGGCGATTTCGTAGTCGCCCAGCGCGGCGGCCAGCCGCCCGAGGTGCTCTTCGCAAAGCCCGATGTGGAAGCGAACCTGGGGCGTGAGCTTGACGGACGCAACTTGTTGAAAGAGAGAGAGGGCGCCCGCCCAGTCACCTGCTGTTTCGAGCGCGAGTCCCTGCCGAAACTGCGTCCGCGCTCGGTCGATCGCGCTGACCTCGGCAGGCTTGCCTTCCGGTGCCGCCGAGGCCGCAACGGAAAGGGAAAGCGAGCATGCGAGCACGCCGGCTATCGAGAGAGCGCCCTTGGCCAACCGTCGCTTCATCTATGGCTCGACTCCCCAAACCAGCGTGCCGTTGCGATACAGCGTAACATGGGTCCAATCCGAAAACGTCGGGTAGGCCTTGGTCGGGTCATAGGAATAATCGTTGGCCTCGTTCCACAGCGAGCCATCGCTCTTCTCGACTGCAGTTTGCAAAAGGCCCGTTGCAGCACCAGCCGCGAGGCTTCCGGTGGTGGTGAACCCTATTTCGAGGTAACGATCGGCTCCGCTGCGGACGGGGCTCAGCACGACGAACCTGCTGGTCATGAACGTGCACCCGCCGATGGCGCTCGCGCCGTAGCAATGGAAGACGGGCGTCCCCGCCGTATCGCTCGTGTACCAATAGCGAACCTTGAGCTCGGTGTAGGGGACCGCCGTGCTGCTCAGGTTCACGAGGCTGAGCGCCGGCTGAATCCAAGCGTCGTTCGGCACGGTCGGATCGATGCAAGCATACTGCACCTTGAGCCCGCTCGAGCTCGCCGGCTGACACACACCGTTGACGCAGTTCGCGTTCTGGCAATCCCCAGCCACCGAGCAACGTCTCCCATCGGCGCATTTCTTCGTGGGAGCGCAGCTGCCACCGCAGTCGACGTCGGTCTCGGTTCCATTCTTGGTGTTGTCGCCGCAGCTGGACGTCTGGCAAACGTTGGTCGTGCAGACGAAGCTCGCGCAATCCGCGCCGGCCGAACAGCTCTTGCCGCTCGCGCAGCCGGAGCACATCGTCCCGCCGCAATCGATGTCGCTCTCACTGCCGTTCTTGATGGTGTCGCTGCAAGTGGGCGTCTGGCAAATCCCCCCGGTGCAGACGCCGCTCGTGCAATCTCCTGCCACCGTGCAGTGCAGTCCATTGCCGCACTTCTTCGTCGGAGCGCACCCGCCGCCGCAGTCCGCGTCCGTCTCGGTGCCGTTCTTCACGCCGTCGCTGCACGATGCGCCCGAGCAGCTTCCGCTGGTACAGACGAGGCTCACGCAATCGCTTCCCGACGAGCAGCCTTGACCGGTACTGCAGCGAACGCAGGTGGTAGCTCCACCGCAGTCAGTGCCGGTTTCGGCGCCATTTTTCATGCCGTCGCTGCAGCTCGGTGCCTGACACCTGTTCGAGGTGCACACGCTGCTCGCGCAGTCGCTTCCGGCACCGCACGTGGCGTTGGTGCCGCAACGCGGGCAGCTCGTCGCGCCTCCGCAGTCGATGTCGGTCTCCCCTCCGTTCTTCACGACGTCGGTGCAAGCGGGCGCTTTGCACGTTCCGGAGGTGCATACGCCGCTCGTACAGTCGCTGGCGACAGTGCAAGTCCTGCTCGTGGCGCAGCGCGGGCAGGTCGTCGCGCCTCCGCAATCGATGTCGCTCTCGCCTCCGTTCTTCGCCGCGTCAGTGCAGGAAGGCATCTGACATTTGAGCGGACTGCCGGAGCAAACCAAGCTCATACAGTCGGAACCCACGGCGCACGACAGGTTGTTCGCGCACGGGCTGCAGGTCCCGCCGCAATCGACGTCGGTTTCGCTGCCGTTCTTCGCGCCGTCGCTGCATCCGGGCGTCTGGCAGATGCCCGTCTTGCAGAAGGTGCTGGAGCAGTCGCCATCGCCGGAGCACTTCCTGCCCACCGCGCATTTCGAGCAGGTACTTCCGCAGTCGACGTCCGTTTCGGTGCCGTTCTGGACGCCGTCGCTGCAGGTAGGCGCCTGGCATGTGACGTTGCAGACGCCGCTCGTGCAGTCGTTCGCACCGGTGCAGCTCCTGCCAGGGACGCACTTCGGGCAGCTGCCGCCGCAATCGGTGTCGCTCTCCGTCCCGTTCTTGACGACGTCCATGCAGGTAGGCGCGAGGCAGATGCCGCCCGAGCAGACGCCGCTCTGGCAATCGCTCGCGCCGTTGCATTTCCTGCTGGCGGCGCATTTGGCGCAGCTCGGGCCCCCGCAGTCGGTGTCGGTCTCGCTCCCGTTCTTGACGAGGTCCGAGCAAATCGGCGTTTGACAGATGTTCGAAACGCAGACGCCACTCTGGCAATCGGCCGCGCCACCGCACACGCCGCCGGCCGAGCACTTGGGGCACGTGCCCCCTCCGCAATCCACGTCGGTCTCGCTCGCGTTTTTGACGAAGTCGGTGCAAGTGGCCGCCTTGCAGGTCGAGGGGGCGCCGGTGCACACGCCGCTTTGGCAATCTCCCGCGCCGGCACACAGCCTGCCCGTGCCGCATTTCGGGCAGAGCGAGCCGCAATCGACATCGGTCTCGGTCTGATTCTTCACTCCGTCGGAGCAGCTCGCCGTTCGACAGAGGCCACCCGTGCACACGCCGCTCTTGCAATCGCCGCCGGCCGCGCAGGCGCGGTTCGCGTCGCAACGAGGACAAGTCTGGCTCGCCCCCCCGCAATCGATGTCGGACTCGTCGCCGTTCTTGACGACGTCCGAGCAGGTCGGAATCTGGCAGCGGGAGCCGGAGCACACCCCGCTCTTGCAATCGTTTGCCAAGCCGCATGCCTGCCCCGCTACGCACGTCGATCCGCAGACGCCGCCGCAATCGATGTCCGACTCGGTGCGGTTGATGACGGCGTCGGTGCAAGTCGCCACCTGGCAGACGCCGCTCGTGCACACCCGGCTGCCGCAGTCGGCTGCGGCTCCGCATTTCTTGCCGTCGCCGCAAGGACTACATCCCGAAGCTGGACCGCCGCAATCGCGGTCTGACTCTGTGCCGTTGAGCACGCCGTCGGTGCAGCTCGGATTTTGGCAGACGTTCGACGTGCAAACGCCGCTCGTGCAATCGCTCGGCAGGACGCACCGTCTGGTCGGAGGACAAGCAACGCAGGCGCCGCCGCCGCAATCGACGTCGGTTTCGGTACCATTTTTCACGGTATCGCCACAGCCCGCAACCTGGCAGACGTTCGACGTGCAGACGCCGTTCTGGCAGTCGCTGCCGCCCGCACAAGCTTTGCCGGCCGCGCAACGCGAGCAGAGGGTCGATCCGCCGCAGTCCTTGTCCGTCTCGCCGCCGTTTTTCACCGCATCGCTGCAGCTTGCGGCCTGGCAAATGTTGGTCGTGCAGACGCCGCTGGCGCAGTCGTTGCCCCCGGTGCAGGCCCCTCCGGTGGGACAGGCGGGACAAGCCGCTCCCCCGCAGTCGACGTCGGATTCGCCCTGATTTTGCACCGTGTCGCTGCAGCTGGCGACCTGACAGACGTTCGTCACGCAATGGATGCTCGTGCAGTCGCCGGCACCCGCACATTTCTTGTTCGCTTCACATTTGGGGCATGACGGGCCGCCGCAATCGGTGTCCGTTTCGCTGCCATTGAAGATCGAATCGTTGCAGGTAGCGCCCGCGCATTTTCCGTCTTTGCAGGAGAGCGTCGTGCAGTCCGCGCCCGCCGAGCATCGCTGGGTCTCCTTGCAGGCGGGACACGCCCCACCGCAATCGATGTCGGTTTCGGTGCCGTTTTTCAAATGGTCGTTGCAGACAGCCGGCTGGCACACGAAGTCCTTGCAAACGAGCGACAGGCAATCGGAATTGCCGGTGCACGCTTGATCGGCACGGCACGCTCCGCAATCCTTTCCGCCGCAATCGACGTCGGTCTC
>Ga0137374_10005277_pt1 | contig 15351 bp, 22 predicted proteins | sample SagtaG_20_FD_104811 | JGI IMG/M metagenome (GOLD analysis project Ga0137374, IMG submission 104811) | Vadose zone soil microbial communities from Sagehorn Ranch, Mendocino, California, USA - Sage1_R_100_16 metaG | ecosystem: Environmental > Terrestrial > Soil > Vadose zone | place: USA...
CCAAAGAGGCTTGGGCTTACCTCGAAACGGGGCGTGCAAAGGGCAAGGTCGTCATCAAGGTGATTTAGGAGCGCGGGCTGCCTTAAGCGCACTCTGCTTGGCTTACACAATCATACGGAGCACCGGCGGCATTCGTCCTGATTTGGCGGGACGCAGGTGTGTCACGATGCGCAAGGAGACAAGAATGGGCGTACCGCAGCAGCCGCAAAAGGGAAGAATTGCGTTCCCTCGCCGGCAGCTTCTTTGTGTGCCGCTGCAACTACTTGCGCCCGCGGGCGGTGCGCCCGCAGCTTAAGCGCATCCCGTTAGGCCGCAACCGCGTCGCAATGAAGGAAGGACTCGTGCCAACCCACCAGCCGCGTGTAGTCGTCAATCTGCGCGCCTTCTCGCCGCTCATGCTGCTGATCGGTCTTGCCGGATGCAGCCAGACGGCACGTCGCGCTTGTGCTGGCACGACCATCATACCTGGCGAGGCGATGTTCCGAGTCGCTGACGGAAGGATATGGTACAGGATTTCGGGAACCGGCCGGGGCACGCCGGTGATCCTACTCCACGGCGGCCCCGGCTACTCGAGTTTCTACCTCAAGCCGTTCGAGGCCCTGGGCGATGACCGACCGGTAGTGCGTTACGACCAGCTCGGTGGCGGTAAGTCCGATCGGATAACGGACACTACGTTTTTCACCATCGATCACTTCGTGCGCGAGCTTGACTCGCTCCGCGCTCACCTTGGATGCCAGAGAGTCCACCTCTTCGGCCACTCGTGGGGCACTATCCTTGCCTTCGAGTACTACCGCGCGCACCCCGAGCATGTGGCCAGCCTCATCCTCGGCAGCGCGGCGCTCGACATGCCGACGTGGGAGCGCAACGCCCGACGGCTGGTCGGCACGCTTTCGGACTCCGCGCAGCGGACGATCCGCGTCCGAGAGGCACAAGGCCACTTCGACGCCCCGGACTATCAGGCTGCCCTCAACGAGTTCTACGGCAAGTACGTGTGGCGGCATCCCGTCCAGGCCGACCTCGACAGCACCCTAGCGACGGTAAACGAAGCCATCTACACCTACATGCAAGGGCCGAGTGAATTCACCATCACTGGAACGCTCAAGCGCTACGATGTGACCGCACAGCTTGCCACGATCCGTGTGCCGACGCTCTACACAGTCGGCGAGTTCGACGAGGCCAACCCGCCGACCATTCGTCATTTTGCGGAGTTGACGCCGGGCGCCCACGTAGCCGTGCTGGCTGGCGCGGCTCACCTCACGCCGTGGGACGCTCGCGACGAGAACGTGCGCATCGTGCGGGCCTTCTTGCGCCGAAGCGATTCAACCGCCGTGAGGCCGTGACTCGCCTTCGGTTGCGGCCTAACAAGCGCTTGAAGCTGACGGGCGCTCACAAGTAGTGAGGATTTGCGTTGCCTCGCTGGCCCACTCCCTCGGCCGCTCCGTGTCCTTGCGCCCGCGGGCACTGCGGCCTCAGCTTAAGCGCGCCCCGTTAGGCGGCACTCGGACCGCGATTGAGCCTCCATCAGCCCTCGAAGAGCCATACTCACGCCTCAAGCAAAGCGTCATCATCTCGATGATGAGAACACCAGCCAGGCGGCCACGCCGCTGAGACTCAGAAACCGTTAGGCCGGAGTCTGAGCATGCAGCAAGCGGATCGAATGAACTGGAATAGCACCGGAGCACGGGCGACGGGCATCGCAAGCTTGGGCCATGCGGTCTTTGCTGCGACCATGGTCGGCCTCGGAATCCTGGGCCTGATCCAAGGCGATTTCACCCCGACATGGACAGGGGTGCCCAAGGGTGTTCCCGCGCGCGAGGTACTAGCCTATCTGTGCGCCTTCATCTCTTTGGTATCTGGCATAGGCCTACTCTGGCGGCGCGCAGCCGTCATCGCTTCCCGCGTGCTGCTCACCTATCTCTTGGTTTGGCTGCTGCTGTTTAGGGTGTCTCACATCTTCCGCGCTCCTACTGCCACGGTTGCTTGGTGGGCCAGCGGTGACACCGCGGTGATGGCGGCGGCCGCTTGGGTTCTCTACACGTGGTTCGCCGGTGACTGGGACCGTCAGCACCTCAGTTTCGCCACTGGCGACAAGGGTCTGCGCATCGCGAGGGTGCTTTACGGCCTGGGTTTGATCCCCTTCGGCGTAGCCCATTTCACTTATCTCGAAAGAACCGTCTCGATGGTGCCTGGCTGGCTGCCATGGCACTTGGCGTGGGCGACCTTCACCGGCTGTGCCTTCATCATGGCGGGCGTGGCTGTGCTCATCGGCGTGTATGCACGGCTGGCAGCCATGCTCTCGGCGTTGCAGCTGGGCCTGTTCACGCTGCTGGTGTGGGTACCGGTCATCGTGGCAGGCGCCAACGCCTCACAATGGACCGAGTTCATCAGCTCTTGGACGTTGACAGCCGGCGCTTGGGTGGTGGCGGATTCCTACCGCGGCATGCCTTGGCTCGCCGTTGGCAAGCGCTAGCGCCGGCGGCTCTGGCCATGGCGCACTACTGTGCCGCCTAACCCCTCCTTGCAGTGGACGCGGCACAAAGCGTCGCGGAACACCATGGTAATCGAGGCTGGCGGCCGCTCGATCAGAGTCTGGGTCAACGGCGATGTGGTGGAAGTCGCAGTGGTTGCAACGATCTTCGCGGTCGGCAACATCCTCTTCGGTCACTGGGAGGAGAAGACGCCCAAGTGGCGTCGATTGCTGAAATTTGTCCTCATCCTCGGGCTCACGATGGGAATTTCAGCAGTCGTGGGCCGTCGGTGGGCCTTCCTGTTTCTGGGAGTGCTGGCTCTCCCAGCCGTGGTCATCCACATCTGGTGGTTGCCGCGACATGGTATCAACGGCTGGACGGGAGAGCCGAAAGAGAAGTACTACGCCTTGCGAGGTTGGAAATACCCGCCGGCAGCGTGATCTCGGCCGGGCGCTGCGCCACACCGATCCGCACGGCGAGCCCCGGATTAGAGCTAGATTCGACCACCCGGTCCCGCTGCCCCTGCCCGAGGATCCCCATGACCGTCCTGTCGCTCCGCATCCCGTTCGTGGCCTCGTTTCTAGCGACGCTACTCTCATCGGCACCTCGCCGGTCAAACCCCCGTCGATACCGCCGTGACCTCCGGGCCGCCGACACGGCCGCGCACGCCTGGCTCGCCCTGGTAGACAAAGGGGAAACGCCTTCGCATCCGTAACGTCTTGCTCATCGTTGCGCCGATGGCCACAATTGGCATCATCCATGACGGCGTGTTTGGCTCGCTCCCCGGTGATGTCTAACAAGCGCGCCACTGGCGAGGGCGCCAGAATGCGACCACTTTGCCGATGACCGCGAAACCCGAGCAGCGATGACGAAGAAGACACGACGACCGCCGAAACGATCACCGAAGAGCCGGGCCGCCCGGGAATCCTCGCGGTCGTCTCCGCCGAGTCACGTGCCGACGCGGGGCCTCTACGGGTGGATCACGCACACCGAGCTCGCCAGCGCCGACCCGGCGGCGACCAAGGCTTGGTGCGCCAAGGTTCTGGGCTGGACATTCAAGCCGAGCGTCCCCATGCCCGACGGCGGCGAGTACCACCTGTTCGCCTACTCCGAGCAGGGCGGCGGTGGGATTCGCAAGACAAATCCGTCCGAGCCGCCGGGCAGCAGCTTCTCGGTCCACGTTGGGGACGCGCGCGCCGCCTTCGAAAAGGCCCTGCGCGCAGGAGCCGCGGAGATGCTGCCGCCTACGCAAGTGATGCCCGGCGTGACCATCGCAATCGTACGCGCACCGGGAGGAGTCCCCGTCGGCCTCTCGGGTCCGTAGTCTAAGAGACAGAATAAGAAGGGCAAGATCATCGTGTTGGAGCATCTCAAGGCCGGCGCGCGCCGTTTCGGCTCGACCCGGACCGACCAGTTCGTGCGGGCGTTCCGAGAGTTGCCTCCACACGAAGGAGCGTCCTTTGCGGACTTCTTGCCGGCACCGCTCGGTGTGCAGTGAGACACTGATGAAGACAATTCACACCTTGCTGTTTCGCTCTGGACGACCGAAGCTCTGCGCCGCAGCTTAAGCGCGGTCCGGTAGGCAACGACCAACCTAGATGACAAGGAGCGTCACATGGCAGAGAGCGTCTACAAGATCATCGAGTTGGTCGGGACCAGCCCGGAGTCCTGGGAGAAGGCGGCTGCGGCAGCGGTGAAGCTCGCGGGGAAGACGCTCCGCGACCTGCGCGTGGCCGAGATCTCGCAACTCGACATCCAGCTGAACGACGGCAAGGTCGAGAGCTATCGCGCCAAGGTCAAGGTTTCCTTCAAGTACGAGGGCGACAAGTGAAGGAGTCCACCGATGAAGCGCCTTCTGGCCGCCGCACTCCTCGCCACGCTGGGGGTCGAGCGCTTTCCAGTATCGCAGGACGTCGGCGTGCAGGACCCCCAGTCGCGCGTCCTCTTACGGTTGGAGGATGACTGGGCTGTGGCGTTGATCCACCGTGATGCCGCGGTCTTCCGGCGGCTCCTTGCGGATGGGTTCATCTACACTGAGGACGACCGCACTGTGAGTCGGGACGACGTCCTGCACGACGTGGCCGCAGGAGCGGATACCGTGACGACGGCGCATAACGAGGCGATGCAAGTCCACCGCTTCGGTGCGACGGCAGTCGTGACCGGGTGGTTGGCGGTGGGCGGTCGTGGGCCGAGTGGCTCGTTCGATCGTCGCTACCGGTTTACGGATACGTGGGTCAGTCGAGACGGGCGTTGGCAGATCGTTGCGGCGCACGATTACCTTGTCCCGGCCACAAACCGATAGCCGGCTTTCTCGGGGGACCGCGATGTACCGTGTCCGTCAGCAGGACCTGCCGTTTCAGGGCAGCTCTCACCACTTCGTTGGGGCCGATAACGGCGACGTGAATGTCTCCGTGTTCCTCCTCAGCGCCCTCCCTGGGCGTGGCCCCGGGCCCCATCGGCATCCGTATGATGAAGTCCAATTCGTGAGGGAAGGTCGCGGTCACTGGACCGTCAACGGAGAGGAATTCGAAGCGGGCGCGGGTGACATTCTTGTGATCAAGGCCGGGGAGATCCATAGCTTTCGCTGCATTAGCGACGCACCCCTCGTCCAACTTGATGTACATCTGAGTCCACGTTTCGTGCAAGAGAACTTGACTTAGTGCACACTAGCCGGGTTCTACTGGCCGCGATCGTGCTCGGTGGGGTCGCTCTGAACACTGGGTTCATCTACGCGATCGCCGCCGCACTCGAGCGCCGGCGGCGCGCCGTCTAACACGCGCTTATGGCCCTTGAAATGCGCACGCGCTGCGAGCGGTGCCAGGCAGCGCTTCAGCCTGCAGGCGACGCTTACATTTGTGCCTATGAGTGCACGTTCTGCCCGGCGTGCGCCGTCAGCATGGCTCACATCTGCCCCAATTGCGGCGGGGAGCTCGTCCCGCGGCCACGCCGGCGCGCTTGAACCTGAACTATCGTTCAACAACATCGGAGCGACCACGATGCCACTCGAGCCCCCGCCCAGTCTCTATGAATGGGCAGGCGGAATGTCTGCGATCGAACACCTGATGGAGTCGTTCTACAGGAGAGTTCGGCAAGACGCCCTCCTCGCACCCGTCTTCGCCCAGATGAGTGGGGAACACCCCCGGCACGTTGCTCACTTCGTTGCCGAGGTCCTCGGTGGGCCGGCGCTCTACAGCAAGGAGCGCGGCGGACATCCGCACATGATTTCCCGTCATCTGAGCCGCCGTCTCACTCAGCCGCAGCGCGACCAGTGGGTGCGACTCTTGCTCGAGGCCGCTGACGAAGTTGGGTTGCCAGACGACCCTGAGTTCCGCTCTGCGCTGGTTGCCTATCTCGAATGGGGATCGCGCCTGGCAGTGATCAATTCGCAGCCGGGTGCCAGCGTCGATCCCAAAGCACCAATGCCGCAGTGGGGCTGGGGTGTGCCAGGTGGACCCTACCGGGGCTCACCTTAACTCGCTGTGGCCTGACAAGCGCGTGAAGAGGAGAGCAATCGTTGCCCGATATCGTCCACGACTTTCCCATCGACGCCGCTCGGAGCCACGTCGCCTCGGATCCAGTCATCCCTGCGCTCAATGAAGTCGTCGCGAGGAGCGCAGTGGCAACGAGGGGGATGCTGTCGGTCCTTGCGCCGACCGTCATTAGGCCCGCAGCTTAAGCGCGGTCCGTCAGGCGGCACTCCCCAGCGCTTCTGGAGGGCGTCATGAACGTGTTCCCGATCGCACCCGCCGAGAGCCGCTATTTATGGTTTCTGATTCCTGTCATCGCCATTCTCCTCGGTGCGATGGCGCTCCTCGCGACGTCGTTACGGGGTGCCCACGCGTCCCGCTTCGAAATCCGGACCGACGGCCTCCGTCTCGAGGGCGATCTCTACGGGCGTCTCGTACCCAAGTCGCAGCTCCGTGTGGACCTGGCCAGGCGGGTCGATCTGGGTCGGGAGGAGCCCCTGCGGCCGAAATGGCGCCGTATCGGAACCGCACTCCCTGGCTATCAGGCCGGCTGGTTCCGCCTGCGCAACGGGGAGAAGGCGTTGCTGTACCTGACCGACCGCACGCGGGCGGTCTACATTCCCACGACTGCAGGCTACAGTCTCCTCCTCAGTCCGACGGATCCTGATGGGTTCTTGTCCCAGTTGCGCAGCGTCTTGCACTCGTAGGTCGTGACGTCGTCGCCCTAATCGTGCCAATCGCATCATGTCGAAGGTGAGAATCGGCATCCTCGGCTCAGGCTTTCAAGCGGATTGCATCGCGGGGGCCGTGAAAATGATGTCCGAGGAAGGCGAGGTGGTCGCCGTCACTTCGCCGACCGAAGCGCACGCGGCAGGCTTCGCGAAGCGGCACGGCATCCCGCGCGCGTATTCCGACTATCACGATCTGCTGCGCGATCCTGAAGTCGAGATGATTTCGATCACGGCGCCCAATCGGCTCCACGCGCAGGTCACGATCGACGCCGCCAAGGCCGGCAAGCACGTGGTGTGCGAGAAACCGTTGTGCCTGACGATCGAGGAAGCCGACGCGATGATCGACGCGTGCCGCAAGGCGGGCGTGCTGCTGCTCTACGCCGAGGAGCTGTTTTTCGCGCCGAAATACGTGAAGGCGAAGCAACTGGCGGACGAGGGTGCATTCGGCCGCGTGCACCTGGTGAAGCAGGGCGAGAAGCACTCGGGTCCGCACTCGGACTGGTTCTGGGACGTGGAGCAGTCGGGCGGCGGAGCGCTCATGGACCTGGGGTGCCACGGGATCGCTTTCTGCTGGTGGTTCCTCGGCAAACCGAAGATCGCGAGCGTCTACTCGCAGATGGCGACGCAGGTGCACCACGCGCGCACGCAGGGTGAGGACGAAGCGGTCACGATCATCGAATTCGAGAACGGCGCCATCGGGATGGTCGAGAGCAGCTGGAACCGCCCCGGCGGGATGGACGACTGCATCGAGGTGTTCGGCGACAAGGGGCAGACCTACGCCGACTTGCTCATGGGCAACGCCCTCCCGACATACTCGGAGGTGGGGTTCGGCTACGCCGTCGAAAAGGCGGCGACGACCAGAGGCTGGACGTATCCCGTGTTCGAGGAGCATTGGAACTACGGGTTCCCCCAGGAGATGCGGCACTTTGCTCGGTGTGTACGCGGCAAGGAGACGCCGATCTCCGACGGCGAGACCGGACGCGTGGTGCAAGAGGTCCTCTATGCAGCGTACGCATCGGCCGGGTTGGGCCGAAAAGTCCTGCTGCCCTTCCGCCCGAAAGGCATCGCAAAGCCGATCGACCTCTGGAAGATGCCGGAACGCGCCAAGCTCGCGCTCTGAGTGTGGCTCCAACCCCTCTCTTGTCCCGCTTCGCCGTCGTGCTGCTCGACATGAACGGCACGCTCATGTTCGGCGGCGACCGCTTCGGCCCCGAGCAAGACTACGCGTCCACGTATCGCGCGCTGGGCGGTCGCCGGCTCGCCGGGGAGGTGGTGCAGGGAACCATCGCGGCATGCTATGGGACGTTGGGAGCGATCTACGAGGATCCCGCGCGCTGCGACTCCTTTCCAGCGGTATTGGAAACGCTCCGCGAGGTACCGACCGCGCGAAATCTACCGGAAGGGGAGCTGGAACTGCTTGAGCGCGTCATCGCGAAGCACGAGCTCGGGCACATCCCCGACGCGTACGCACTGGCCATAAAGCATCTGGCCGCCACGCACCGGCTCGGTCTGGTCGCGAACATTCTGTCGCGCAAGGGAATCTGGCTCGAGGAATTTGTGCGGGCTGGTGTGCTCCATCTCTTTGCGACCACCGTCTTTTCCTCGGACGGCTCGAGCATCAAGCCCTCGCGCAAGCTGTTTGACCAAGCCGTCACCGCCCTCGCCGCGCCCAGGTCCGAGGTCGTGTTCGTGGGTGACAGCCTCCGCTGCGACATCGGGGGCGCAGCCGCCGCCGGGTTAGCGACGGTCTGGATCGACCGCACCGGCCACGGTCGGCAGGCTCGTGATCCTCAACCCAACTTGGTCGTTCGGGATCTGCTCGAGCTCGTCGGATGATATCGGCGGCGCCACCCCCGATGGTCCGCCGCTTCGGCCTGATTCACGCCACGGCGCTCAACATGACGAACATGATCGGCATCGGACCGTTCATCACGATCCCGCTCCTCATGTCCGCGCTCGGCGGCCCGCAAGCGATGCTCGGCTGGCTCGTCGCGCTGGTGATCGTCATGTGCGACGGCATGGTCTGGAGCGAGCTGGGGGCGGCGCTGCCGGGATCGGGCGGCTCGTTCGGGTATCTGCGCCAAGGCTATGGCGCGGAGACGGTCGGCCGGCTGATGGGGTTCCTCTTCGTCTGGCAATTTGTGCTCAGTGGCCCGCTCGAGATCGCGTCCGGGTACATCGGCTTCTCGCAGTACCTTGGCTACTTATGGAAGGGCATCACTACGCGCCAGACGATCCTCGTCGTGACGATCGTCGGCCTCGCGAACTTGGCACTTCTCTACCGACGGATCACGTCGATCGCCACGATCACCCTCGCGCTCTGGATTGGCACGATCGTCACCGTGATCGTGGTCATCGTGACCGGTGCACTGCACTTCGACCCCAGGGTCGCCTTCGACTTTCCGCCTGGTGCCTTCAATCTCTCTCTCGGTTTTCTTCTGGGCCTTGGCGCTGCGTCGCGGATCGGCGTCTACGACTACCTCGGGTACTACGATGTCTGCTATATCGGCGACGAAGTCGAGAATCCCGGCCGGGTGATCCCTCGGTCGATTCTCATCAGCACCGTGGCGGTCGCGCTGATCTACCTCGCGATCAATCTCTCGATCATCGGCGTCGTCCCGTGGCGGGACTTCGTCCCGGCTGCGTCACACCCGCAGTCCAACTTCGTCGTCTCGATCTTCATGGAACGGACGTACGGTCCACGCGTCGCGACGCTGTTTACGGCGATGATCCTGTGGACCGCGTTCGGCTCGGTCTTCGCCCTGTTGCTGGGGTACTCGCGCGTGCCGTATGCGGCGGCGAAGGGCGGCTACTTCTTCAAGGTGTTCGCCCGCCTCCATCCTTCGCAGGGATTCCCATACGTCTCGCTCGTCGTGCTGGGCGTCCTCTCGATCCTCGCCGGCTTTGTATCGCTGGGCATGGTGATCGATGCGTTGATCACCACCCGGATTCTCGTACAGTTCATCGGGCAGATCGGGGCGGTGACGCTGCTGCGGCGGCGAGCGCCGGACATGCCGAGGCCGTATCGGATGTGGCTCTATCCGGCGCCGAGCCTCGTCGCTCTGCTGGGATGGATCTTCATCTTTGCCACGACGCCGCCCACGGTAGTCGCGTTCGGACTGGGCGCACTGTTGCTGGGGGCCCTGTGTTTCGGAGCCTGGTCGTGGAACAGGCGGACCTGGCCGTTCGAAGCACGGAGGGCGGCGACGTGACGGGGATCAGATCAGTCGCGTCCGGATCTTGATCTCCGAGGTCAGCGTACGGTGGACGGGACACCGCTCCGCAATGTCCCGTAACTTGTCCCGTTGCTCTTGCGAAAGCTCACCGCGCAGTGCGATCTCGCACTCGATGATCGCGAGCATTCCTTCTTTCGTCTCACAATCCGCACAATCCTCAGCGTGCACGCGAGCATGCCGCAGGCGCACCGCGACGTCGTCGAGGGGCCACCGCTTCCGTCGCGCGTACAGCGCGATGGTCATCGACGTTCAGGCCCCCAGGGCGCCGAGGAGGAGGTCGTATGGACCGGGGCCGGTATCGGTGCCGCCGTCGGCCACCGGCTCGTCCGCCATGAGGCGATGGCGACCGGCTCGGATCTCCTGGGCAAACCCAGCTGCGCTCCCACGCACCAGCACGACACCAGCAGCGAAGGTCTCGTCCATCGGAAGGCTCCGCGTTCGGGACGCCCGGAGCATAACCAGAACGCCTTGCGCCAACCAGCAGTTCGTCTGCAGCTTCAACGCGGTGAATTTCCAGACCACCGGCACCCTCGACGTCGTGCAGCGTTTCAACGACGCCTTTAAGTGCCATGACGTCGACGCCATGAAGGTCTCCTACGTCAAAGGGTGATAGCGCCGCGGCCACCCTCTCGATTCGTCCCGCAGGTGAGGCCGATCAAGCGCGATTCTTGCCGTCGCGCGGGAGGCGGAAGGGCAAGGGTTGGGGCGGCGGAGGATTGGGACCGTGAGCACGGCTTTCGACGCTTGACGCTCGCGGTGTTTACCGACAATCACCGGGCCAAGGAGCTGTATATGCGACAGGGCTGGCGGCCGGAGCTGGAGACCTTCTACAAGGTCCTAGCGTAGGATGCTCCCACCTCCTGACACGCGGCAGCGCGAGCAGAGATGAGCTCCTGCTGCTCTGCATTCTTCGCCGCTAACCAACGTCACTTCAGCGACGCCGTCGCCCGGCGCGATCTCACGCGCTACCGGAGGCGAGGGCCCGATGAGACGACGCGCCCTGCTGCGGAATCCGTTCCGGGGCTTCGTGCACTCGGCGCGGGGCATTGAGGCCTTGCTGGAGCAACGCGGCTTCGTGCGGCTCGAGCGTCGTGAAACACTGAAATGGTCGGCGGATCTGTACGCGCGCGCGGACGCCGCCTCGTAAGGATGACGACACGGCGCCTCGTCATCAAAGGGAGGTCGTCATGAAGCAGCTGATGACGAGGCGATGGATGGCTGCCGCGCTCCTTACGGCGTTCCCGTCAGGCTTGACGGTCGCCGCGTGATTTCCATGGCGACTTTGGAGCGGATTTGTTGCGTGAGCACGTCAACGGAACTCCCCACCACGATTGAGGCGATGCCATGAAAGCCTATGTCATGACCACCGGCGCGCTCTTTGGCCTACTCACCTTGGCGCATCTCTGGCGTATCGTCGAGGAAGGGCGGCACCTCGCGACCGACCCCTGGTACGTTCTCATCACCCTTGTCGCAGCGGCTCTCAGCCTTTGGGCCTGGCGACTCCTCAGGCTCTCGGCGCGAGGGATCAGCTCTTAATAGTCTTCGACACCTCGTCCCAAGACACGGTGCTCTTTCGGAAGTACGACTCATTCGCCATGTGGCAGGCCAGGGCCGCGTGGTGACCGAACACCGCATCCTCGACCACCGGCTTCCGGGTGCGCACGGCCTCAAAGAACGTCCACAGATGTGGCCTGACGTCGTCGAAGTCAGGCCCGCTGAACGAGATCGTCTCGGGCATCGCCGCCTGGCCTAGCTTCGGGTCGTTCTCCTGATGCCATTTCTCGAGATACGCATCCCGCATCGCACGGGGGTAGCTGCCGGTGTAGTAGCTGGGGTACGCATCCTTGCCGGTCTGCGGCGCCAGGCTCAAGCTGGATCCCGTCACCTCCAGCACACCCTTCGACCCCTGGATGCGATATACCTCCGGCATCTCCGTCCCGAGATTCAGCCGCATGTACACGGGCAGCTCGCCAAAGTAATAGACGACGGCGTGAACGTCGGGCATGTTGCGACCGTCCTTCCAGCGCCGGATGCCACCAACCGCCGACGCCTGCTTGGGCGGCTCATTGATCCCCAACATGAACATCATGCCGCTGATGAGGTGGACCAGCAGGTCGCCGGCGACCCCGGTGCCGTATTCCTTCCAGCAGCGCCAGCGCGCGAAGATGTTGGGATCGAACGCTCGCTTGGGGACCGTGCCCTGCCAGGTATCCCAGTCCAGATTCCGCGGTGACAGGTCCGGCGGCGGCGGATACTGCCACGCGCCGGTGGGGTCGTTTCGTCCCAGCCATCCTTCGACGAGCATCAGGTCGCCCAGCATGCCCTGCGCAATCAGCTCGCGGGCCTTGGCGCAGATCTGGGAGCTGACGCGCTGGGAGCCAATCTGCACAATGCGTCCGGTCCGCTTCGCCGCGTCGACCATGGCCACGCCATCGGCCGGGCTGTGCGACATCGGCTTCTCGCAGTAGATGTCCTTGCCCGCGCTCACCGCGTCCACGACCACCTGCTTGTGCCAGTGATCGGGAACGGCTGCCACGATGCAGTCGATGGTCTTGTCGTCCAGCAGCGCCTGATAGCGGCGTGTGACGGGCAGATCCGCTCGCACGATCTCCCGGGCCAACGTGTGTCGGCCGTCGTACAGGTCGCAGGCGGCGGCACATTCGATGCCCGGCAGCCTGATGGATTCGGACAAGAGCCCGGACCCTTGCATGCCGACGCCGACCATGCCGAAGCGGACCCGGTCACTGGCGGCAACGGCCCCCGGGGCGGGCGTCAGACCGTGCGGCATCGGCACCATCCCTTTCGCCGCGAACGATGCACCGGCGGCCGCCGCGCTCATGCCGAGAAATTCCCGGCGCGACCAGTTGTTCTCTTTCACGGCGTCTCCCATGTCAAGTGAGGTGACCCGTCATCGCACGCGTGAGCATCGGCCTATTATGCACCATCGACCGGGCGGCACGATAGGTCTGGGGCAGCGCTTCACGCTCTCCTCCCAGCTGAACACGATCTATGAATTCGGGGACTTCGATGGCGACGGCCTGCTCGACGTCGCTGTCCAGATCAAGGATATCGGCGGGCAGCGGGCGCGGGCATGCCCGCGTCGGCCGCGACCTCCTCTACATCAGCCAGCCCGGAGCGCCCAGCAGCTGGGTCGTGTGGGACGGGCGCGACTACGTGTGGATCGGGAGCGACTGAGTCGCGGAGACCTTAGGTGAGAAGGATCAGGGGTAGCACGAGCGCCGCGGCGACCCAGGCCAGGCGCAGCGACGCGGGTGCAGGATGGGCGTGCCGCTCGCGAATGGGCACAGGGGGGGACGCTACGCTGGTGTGCCGCGTGGGAACCCCGCCTGGGGACATCACAGCACGTCGTAACAGATCGTTTGCGGCCTTGCGGGCCAGCTCGGCCAGCCACCGTCCCACAGTTTGTTCCCGTGCGTTGAACGACGCGGCGCGCCGCCACGCTTCACGCAGCGTGGTAGCGACCGTGACATCCGCCGCATCTGGATTCAACAGCAAGGTATAGGCGATCGCGTACAACGTCATGCCGTACCGCGCATCCAGCTCCACCAGTGCCGCACGGTCGCCCAGCGCCGCGATCCGCTCCACGAGGACGGCATCGGACAATACGGGCGTCGAGGCGGTGAGGGCCGCGGAACCGCTTACCATCCACTCTCCTGATGACGGGTCCAAGAGGATCGGACGTGTGCCCGGGTGTTCCGCACACGCCCCAATAAAGAGCACGCGATTGAGGGACGAGTCACGGTATCGGCAGCCAACGTGGACCGCAGGCCGGTGACCGCGATCACAAATCAAGCGTGAGTTGCTTGACGGGCTGGCGCCGGATTCGGCATATGTAGGCACTAAGCGACGGTGAACCGATGAACGACGAAGTGGTGCGGGCGGATCGGGGGTGCGCAGTCACGCGCTGGCGAGCTCGAGTCTCCGCCGCACTGGTCCGCCGCCGCGTGCGGCACGGCACACGCGCCTGTCCCTCCCTTCCGGCGAAGCATGTCGCTTCGCGCGATGAGCTGGACGTGGTGGCGTCCTCCACCGTCCGGCGCGATCCCGACCTCTACCTGAAGCACGTCCGGCCCCCGATGCTCAGGGACTACTTCAATCCGCAGCTGCGCATGGTCATGCCGGTGCATCGGCGCCTGCGCCAGATCACGGTGCGGTGCGAAATCGAAGAGGATTTCGTCCCGGCGCTGTGACGGTTGCGGGCGACGGCAGCCCGCCACCATATTCGCACCTTCATGGCTGATCTCCGCGCGGCATTGGGGCACGCGCTCGAGCCCGCGTACCGGGTGGAGCGCGAGGTGCGACCCGTGGGCAATTGCCGCATGTTCGTGGCGCTGGAACGGTCTGCCGGCAGCGGCCTTCTCGTGAAGGTGCTGCCCGGCCCGCTGTCCCTCGCCGTCGACTCCACCCGATTCGAGCAGGAGCTCCGGCGGCTCGGGGATCGGCTCCGGCATCCGAGCCTCGTGGCCCCCCGCGGCGCGGGCCGGGCGGGATCGCTCGTCTACCACACCAGGACGTTCGTCGAGGGCACGACGCTGCGGGCCTGGTTGGCCCGCCACGGCGAGCTGCCGCTGCGACGTGCCGTGGAGGTTCTGCGGGATGTGCTCGCGGCGCTGGCTCACGCCCACGCCGAGGGCATCGCGCACGGCGATTTGAAGCCCGAAAACGTGCTGCTTGCCGACGGACAGACGCTTGTCGCCGACTCGGGGATTCTGGGTGCGTTGGCGCAGGCCCTGTCGGGCGACGGCGGCGGGGCGGCCACGGCGACGCTGTGCGCGGCCGACTACCTGGCTCCCGAGCGGCGCGCCGGCCAAGCCACGCCGCACCCGCGGGACGACATGTTCGCCGTCGGCGTGCTCGTGCACGAGATGCTCACCGGACGGCCGCCCGCCGGCAACCCGGAGCCGCTCGAAGAAGTCCGCTCGGTGCCGGCTTGGCTCGCCGAACTGGGGCGCCGCTGTCGCGCCACGGAGCCGAGCGCGCGTTGGGCGGACGCAGGGTCCGCGTTGGCGAGCGGTCACTGGCCGGGGACGGGAGCCTGAAGCAATGCGGAGTGCGGAATGCGGATTGCGGAATTGAGGGACCAGGGTCGGTCCGCGCTCCTGCCTCCGGTGTTGTGTTACCATCGCATCGGCGGGCCCGTGGAACTCGGAGTCACGCGGGTCGCCAAGTCGGTGTTCGCGCGCCAGATGACGACGCTGGCACGGGCAGGTTGGAAGACCCTCACGTTAGATCAGTTCGCCGAGCAGCTCCGGCCCGGCCATTCCGCATTCCGCACTCCGGATTCCGCATTTGGCTTGACGTTCGATGATGGCTACGCCTCCCTCGCGGAGCACGTTTATCCCTTACTGGCCGATGCGGGGTTCACGGCCACGACGTTCCTCATCACGGACTACGTCGGGCGACTGAACACCTGGGACGTGCGCTACAC
>Ga0137374_10005283_pt1 | contig 15344 bp, 14 predicted proteins | sample SagtaG_20_FD_104811 | JGI IMG/M metagenome (GOLD analysis project Ga0137374, IMG submission 104811) | Vadose zone soil microbial communities from Sagehorn Ranch, Mendocino, California, USA - Sage1_R_100_16 metaG | ecosystem: Environmental > Terrestrial > Soil > Vadose zone | place: USA...
AAGAAGCTTGAGGTATTTGAAGCTATAATATTTTCATGAAGCGGTTTTGGTTTTTTCTTCTGTTGATTATTCCAGTTCTTTCATGTAACTTTCTGTTACCTGCTGTAACCCCGACTGTTGAGAGTTTCCTACCCTCTCCGCTTCCCTCTTCGACGATAGCGCCTGTTCCGGCTTTACCAACATTCCTACCACCGACAAATGAACCGCTAATATCCGCCAATGACCCAAACGTTTATGGTGTCATCCGAATCGAAGGAAGCCCTGAATTCATCACACAAACGCGGGCAGCGTTATCGCTGCTTGAAAGCAATGCTCCAGATGCTTATCAAAAAATACAAAAGTATGTAGGCTTGATTCAGCAAGGTCAACACAGCGGGATGTGGGCATGGGAGGACCCGCCGCGTTATGAGGTGGGCGATGCGACAGCTTTTTACAGTGTTACCTGGTATGCCTCTACCATCGCGCATGATGCCACACACTCCGAACTTTATCATCAATATCTGTACTTGCATCCTGGCGAGCCTGTGCCGGATGACGCCTGGGGGGGTGTGGAAATTGAACGATTCTGCAACGGCTATCAACTGGATGTGTTAAAGCGAATCGGCGCACCGCAGAATGAAATAGATTATATGTCCACGCTTGATGGCACACATTGTGATGTGGATAAAGACGGCGATTGTGACTGGGACGATTATAATAAAAGAGACTGGTGAGTCAAATTATGCCCATCCTTGATATTGAAATTGTACTCAAACCCGACGAAATGCTTACCTCCGATATCGCCGCACGTATTGCAGAGGCGGCGGGTGAGGTCTTTGCTTCACGCCCGCGCGAGACATGGGTTAAGGTGCGGATGATAGACTCTGCCCTTTATGCTGAAAACGGAAGTGGCTCGAGCTTAGATGTTTTTCCTGTGTTCGTATCCGTCCTGAAGTCCAGGATTGAAGTGGATGGATTGAAAGAGGAAGCGAACCGCTTGGCAGAGTCCATCGCACAAGCCTGTAATCGTTCGAAAGAGAATGTCCACATTCTTTATCAACCCGAAGCACGCGGAAATGTAGCATTTGGAGGAAATCTTTTAGAGCCTTAACTCAACATTAACAGCGGGCCGATGAGATTCTCTGATACAATGAGCAAGAAGGAGGCCTGCGTGGCCTCTTTGCATGTTAGAACCCTGTACAAAACCAGAAAGGCATAGGCTTACACTGTAAATGACGTATAACTTCCGGCTGTTCTGGCGCGTGGCTTATCGCTCGTTCTTTCGATCAAAGAATACGCCTGCAAGACTCACCCGTAAACGCCTCATTTTCCTTTTACTCTTTTATCTGGTTTGGCCAATCGGTTCAGTTTTTATGTGGCTGAGCTTTTTGCTCGATGATATTTTCTTCCCTGCATACAAAAAACACCCAATAGATAAACCGCTATTTATCCTCGGTAACTTCCGCAGCGGATCCACGTTTTTACATCGCCTGCTCTCACGCGATACCGAAAACTTCACCAGCCTGACGACCTGGGATATTTATCTTTCACCGTCCATTACGATAAAGAAAATAATACAGGCCATAGGGCGAGTTGACCGTTTATTTGGCAGTCCGCTCAAACGTGCTGCTCTGGCATTGGACCGTCGCTCACTTGGGCAAGTGCAGATCCATCGCATCTCGTTCTTCCAACCCGAAGAGGACGAGAATATTTTGATGCACATCTGGTCGACATATTTTGTCTCATTCCTCTTTCCCTTGATGGATGAGATGCCGCCCTATCAATTTTTCGATGAGGCCCTCGCCACCAAAGAAAAACATCGCATCATGACGTTTTACAAGTCTATGCTTCAACGGCATTTATATGCAACCGGTAAAAAACATTTCGTTGCCAAGAACCCTGCTTTCTGCGCAAAAGTTGAAACACTTATGGAATTCTTTCCTGATGCACGGATCATCTACCTTGTTCGTAATCCGTTGGATATGCTGCCTTCTACTGTTTCGTGGATCAACTACGCACGCGGGGTATTTACACAGCCTGAGGAAAAATATCTCTATCTCGATGAAATTGTGAAGATGACCCAGTTCTGGTACCGCCATCCCTTGAATTATCTGGACACGCATCCTTCTCCTAACCACCTGATCTTTAAGTACGATGACCTGATCTGTGACCCTGAGCGCATTATCCGGTATTTTTACCGGCAGTTCGGTTATGCTGAACAGCCATGGTTGGACCAAATCGTGACTAAAAGCGTGGAGGAAACGCTTTCATTCAAAACTGATCACATTTATTCTTATGAAGAGATGGGCTTTACACGGGATCAAATCATCACGCTGTATCCTGAGATCTTCGAAAGATTCAAGTTTGATAAACGCGAATGGACAGTTTCGAAAGTTGAGAATCGTGCGAAAATTTCGGCTGCGGACTAACACTTGCAGTTCGAGAAGAAGCCCTGATGATCTCCTCGCCGCCGTCCCACAGGGATGCTCTGCGAAGGACGGCGGTTCGAGCAAGCTTATGAATAAAGCCGCCTGGATTTTTCCAAGCGGCTTTTGATTTTACAGACTCTCTTATTTTGATGAGACAGGTTTAGTCTTTGGTTTCGCTTTTTTTACAACTCTTTTCTTCGGCACATCCCTTTCTTCCTCTTCCTCAGTTTCATCACTAGCCTTGACTGTTTTGCGCGTACGTAGTTTCTTTTCGGGTTCGGAAATTTTATATTCTTCTTCCCAATCTTCAGCAAAGTTCAAGTGCAATTTGCCATAGCGAACGAGAAGAAAAATCACACCGGCAACTGCCATCAATGCTGCGACAAGAGCAGAGTAACTGAAATTCGTGCCGGGAATACGAGGCTGATCAGGGCGGAAGAATTCAATGATTACACGTCCGATTCCAGCCAAAACCAGCCACCCACCGAAAATCGCGCCGGGTTTAATCTTCTCTTTGTATTGGCGCGCATACCATATCAAAAATAGAGCTGCTAAGAAGTTCCAAACCATCTCATAAGCAAAAGTCGGGTGAAAACGAGTCGATTCAACGGGATACAGGTTCAAGTCAGCGTATGGGGCGATACGGTGTTGCGCATCAATGGGGATACCCCATGGAAGGTGAGTCGGTTGGCCATAGAGTTCCTGGTTGATGAAATTGGCAGGGCGCGCGATTGCCTGACCAATTAAAGCTGCAGGGGCAATGGCATCAAAAAAGAGCCAAGCATCCATTTTCCTCCGGCGAAGGAAGATTAGTAACCCTATTGCGCCAAAAAGTAGGCCACCGAAAAAGTGCAGGCCGCCTTCAGAAATATACAAGATTCTGATTGGCTCTTCAATATAATATCGGCTACCTCCCAGAATTGAATTCATTACATACCAGAGCCGCGCACCCACAATGCCAATAGGCAACACCCAGACGAGCGCGTCCCACACGACTTCGCCGTTTTCGCCACGGCGTCTGATCTCCTTTTCGGCCAGCCAAGTACCAACTACTGCACCCAGCATGACCAGAACACCATACCAGCGTAGAGTAAGTGTGAGACCGCCAAACAGTTTTATCGAAAAAATCACGGGATTTATCATAAATAACCTCAATTGAGTTGATTGAGCGATTATAACATTTCAAATACGCTCACAAGAATGTCACAAATTATTAGCATACAAGAAGTATAAATGACGATTGTCATAATGCATTTGTGATATTATACACATTACATCTAGGAACCAAATCCTTACAATAAGAGTAATCGTTTACTATTTTTATCATGGTTAGGATATAGAGATGCTCCAGATCAAACGCCAAACAGATTATGCCGTACGAGTAGTACTAGCACTCGCAAAACGCCCAGAAGGGACACGCTTGGCATCCAGCGAAATCCGAACTGAGATGCTCATTCCGAAGGCATTTATGGCGCGTATCGTCGCGAAGCTGGCTGCACACAGTTTGGTGGTAACGTTTGCCGGTCGCGATGGAGGCCTGCAACTCCCCTGCCCGGCAAGCGAATTGACGCTTAAGGATGTTGTGGAAGCGTTCGAGGGCCCAATCCTCTTGTCAGAGTGTATGCATGCGAAGGGCAGTGAGGAAGATTGTCCTTTTCGCGTGAATTGCCCGGTTCGTTCAAAATGGGGACGAGCGCAGGCTGCAATGCTGCATGAACTGGCTTCCATCACATTCGAAGATTTAGCAAAGGAAGCACTTGGCATCACAGCGCTGATGCCAAGTATGGTTTAAGGAATTCAGTATGTGCCAACAGGCGCATACACAAATTTTTGGAGAGGAGATGCTATGGATCCAATTACACTTTCACGTTGGCAGTTCGGCCTGACGACTGTCTATCACTTTTTGTTTGTCCCGCTTACACTAGGATTGGGGTGGTTTGTAGCATACATGCAGACCCGTTACTACCAAACGAAGGATGAAATCTTCCATAAGATGGCAAAGTTCTGGGGAAAGCTGTTCTTGATCAACTTTGCCATTGGGGTTGTAACAGGCATTGTCCAGGAATTCCAATTTGGTATGAACTGGTCGGAATATTCCCGCTATGTCGGCGATATCTTTGGCGCCCCACTAGCAATCGAAGCTCTGCTGGCCTTCTTCATGGAATCGACCTTCCTGGGCATCTGGGTCTTTGGTGAAGGCAAAGTCCCTGAAAAAGTACATCTGGCCGCGATCTGGCTGGTCGCGATCGGCTCAAACCTTTCGGCACTATGGATATTACTGGCCAATGGCTGGATGCAACACCCAGTAGGCTATGTGATCAACCAGGTCAACGGCCGTGCCGAGTTGGTGGATTTCTTCGCCCTGGTCGGCAATCCGAAGGGTTGGCTGTTCTTCTGGCACACGATCGCTGCAGGCATGGCCACTGCGTCATTCCTGATCCTGGGTGTCAGTGCCTATCACCTCTTACGCAAGCAGAACGTGGACTTGTTCAAGCGCTCGTTCCAGATGGCGGTGCTCGTTGGCTTGATTGCCAGCGTGCTTGTTTTCCTCGGTGGTCACACCAATGGACAGTATATGTACGAAACCCAACCGATGAAGTTCGCCTCCATCGAGGCCCATTGGGAAACATCCAAGCCAGCCTCCTTCTCGATCCTGACTATCGGTGACCTGAGCGGCAAGCGCGAGGTGTGGTCGATCCGCGTTCCGTATATATTGAGCTTCCTGGCTTGCAACAATTTCACCTGCGAAGTACGCGGTGTTAATGACATCCAGGCTGAATATGCAGCGACCTATGGTCCAGGCGATTACATCCCACTAATGGTCGTCACATATTGGACCTTCCGCTTCATGATGACCATAGGTATTGTGATGATCTTGTTATCGGCTTTCTTCCTCTGGTCGCTTCGCAAACCAATCGAGAACGCAAAATGGATGAAATGGGTACCGTGGGTCATCGTTCTTCCATACATTGCCAATATGAGTGGTTGGTTTCTGACAGAAATGGGCCGGCAACCATGGATCGTGCAGGGATTGCTTACAGTCGAGAAAGCGGTTTCGCCAAATCTGACCACGTTAGATCTGCTTATCTCGCTAATTGGTTACGTTGGCGTTTATGGCACACTAGCCGGGGCAATGTTCTATCTTATGAAAAAATATGCAATCGCCGGTCCTGATGCGACTTTGAACGAATCTGTTGATGTAGATGTCGCACCCTCGGACAGTGTCGCCCAACTTGTAGGCTCGCAAGATTAACAATGAGGAATGCGACGACTCCTGTTGTCGCATAAGGAGAAAAATTATGTCTTACGAATTTCTTCAAATACTCTGGTTCATTCTGATCGCCGTATTGTGGATTGGATTCTTCTTCCTTGAAGGTTTCGACTTCGGCGTGGGCATGTTGCTACCCTTCCTCGGCAAAAAGGACGAAGAACGACGCGCGATTATCAACACCATCGGTTCGGTTTGGGATGGCAACGAAGTTTGGTTGCTCACCGCGGGTGGTGCAACCTTTGCAGCGTTCCCGCATTGGTATGCCACCATGTTCAGTGGATTCTACCTGGCTCTATTCCTGCTCCTCATTGGGTTGATCATTCGGGGTGTTTCTTTCGAATACCGCTCAAAGAATCCTGATCCCAAATGGCGTAACCGCTTCGACTGGATGATCGCGGTTGGCTCTTTCCTCCCTTCGATCCTGCTTGGCACTGCATTTGCCAATCTTGTGCGAGGTGTTCCTATCAATGCAAACATGACGTACACAGGCAACTTGTTCACATTGCTCAATCCTTTCGGGCTGATTGGCGGCCTGACTATGGTCTCTGTGTTTCTTCTACATGGAGCAAACTTCCTCACCCTGAAACTGGACGGTGATCTGCACGAGCGCGTCCATGCCTTATCTAAGAAACTCTACATCTTCGCGGCAGTCATGGTTGTCCTACTTGCCATCACCACCTACATTTTTACTGATATCACTAACAAGATCGGCATCAATCCCGGCATCACGCCGATTGCCTCGGTGGTTGTCCTGCTGGTAACCATCTATTTCATCAATCGCAAGATGGAAGGCTGGGCGTTCTTTTCCACTGGTATCCATATTGTGTTGATACAGATTACCTTCTTCACGCTCATGTTTCCGCGCGTGATGATCTCCAGCACAAACCCAGCGTATTCACTCACCATTTACAATGCTTCCTCTTCACAATATACGCTGACAGTCATGAGCATCATCGCCCTGATCTTCGTTCCGATTGTGCTCGCTTACCAGGGCTGGACGTACTACATGTTCCGCAAGCGCATCTCAACCGAGAAGAAGGCGCTAGTCTACTAAAACATCGTCGTTTGTACATTGGAAGGTTGTGGTATACAATCCTCACCCTTCCAACTCTTTTAACCTGACACGTGACACTTAGCAACTGATACCTTATCATGCACCGCAGACTTCTGACTCTTACCAGCGACACCCGTCCCGGTTTGATCCTTACGATTCTTTCTGGATTTTTGTCTGGTCTCCTGACCATTTGGCAAGCTTGGCTCCTCAGCAAGGTCATCAACGGAGTATTCCTAGAGGGACAATCCATTGCCCAGGTGAAAGGACTCCTCGCCCTCATCCTGCTCGCTATTGGCGGGCGCACGCTTCTCACATGGGTTAACGAAGTATCATCAAATGCGGTAGCTGTCAAAATTAAAACCAATTTACGCAACCGTGTCTTTGCACATATCCTCAAACTCGGTCCTGCATATTCACGCGGACAGCGTACCGGTGAACTGACTGCCGCCGCGGTCGAAGGCATCGAAGCGTTGGATGCATACTTTAGCCAATATTTGCCGCAACTAGTAATCACCGCGCTTGTTCCACTCTCGATCTTATTTGTTGTCTTTCCCATTGATTTACTTTCTGGAATTATCTTCCTGGTCACTGCTCCACTGATTCCATTTTTTATGATTATGATTGGTAAGGGCGCGGAAATTGTCACCAAACGACAGTATGAAACCTTACGCTTGCTGAGTGCCCACTTCCTCGATAGCCTGCAAGGACTCACTACTCTAAAGCTATTCGGCCAATCCAAAGCACAAGCGCGCAACATAGCACAAGTCAGCGACAAATTCCGCGACACCACGCTTAGTGTATTACGTATCACATTCCTCTCCGCCCTCGCCCTCGAATTGCTTGCTACCCTTAGCACTGCCATCATCGCCGTCGAAATCGGTTTCCGTCTCCTATACGCCAAAATGGACTTTCAGTCTGCGCTCTTTTTGCTCGTGCTGGCCCCTGAGTTTTACATGCCTCTGCGTGCATTGGGCGCGCGTTTCCACGCAGGTATGTCTGGCACCACTGCCGCGAAACGCATTTATGAAATTTTGGATACTCCAGCAATCAGTAATCAGTCATCAGTGTTCAGTGAACAGCCAGAGGGAGAAGTATCATCCATCAGGTTGATAAACGTTTCATACACATATCCAAATGAAACTTCACCCACGCTTGAAAACATCAGCCTAACTATCAAAAAGGGCCAGCACATCGCCCTCGTTGGCAGAACGGGAGCAGGAAAATCAACACTCGTTAATCTTCTCCTTGGCTTCCTTCACCCCACCGAAGGCCAAATAATTACCAATTACCAATCTCAAATCTCCAGTCGCCAATCATCTGCCCCTCATTACTCATCACTCATCACTCGTCACTCTATTGCCTGGGTTCCTCAAAAACCTTATCTTTTCCATGACACCGTTGCCTCTAATATCCGCCTCGGCAAAGCGGACGCGACACAGGAAGAAATCGTCGATGCTGCAAGTGCGGCGCATTTGAATGAGTTTATTGAGTCGCTTCCACAAAAATATGAAACTGTCATCGGCGAGAGCGGCGCGCGTCTCTCCAGTGGTCAAGCCCAGCGCCTCGCCCTCGCCCGTGCTTTTGTCAAAAACGCACCTATGCTTATCCTCGACGAACCTACCTCCAGCCTTGACCCGGAGACCGAGTCCCTGCTTGAAGAGTCCACACGCAAACTGATTCAGGGACGTACTGTCATCACCATCGCCCATCGCCTTAACACCGTCTTCCAAGCTGACCAAATCGTCGTTCTCGACTCAGGCTGCGTTGTCCAACAGGGAACGCATCGCGAATTGCTTGCAAAAAATGGCATGTATTCGAACATGGTTAGAGCTTATGAAACAAGCAGCGAAATAATCGAATCAAGTAACGAGAAATGGGTAATAAGAAATCAGAGTGAAATCACCAAAACGCCACTGATTACACATAGCTCGTCACTCGTTGCTTCAGAGTCACTCGCTAATCGCCAATCATCAACCGTGGATCAACAATCCCTAATCTCCAATTACCAATCTCCGGTATTTCTCCGCCTCCTCTCCTTTCTCCACGGCAATTGGCCTCGCGTAGCCTTCTCTACCTTCATCGGTTCACTCACCATCGGTTCCAGTATCGCACTGATGGGAACATCTGCCTGGCTCATTTCCACTGCCGCGCTTCATCCGTCTGTTGCCGACCTGGGTGTATCAGTTGTCGGCGTACGATTCTTCGGCATCGCTCGTGGTGTCTTCCGTTATCTCGAACGCCTTGTCTCCCACGATGTAACCTTTCGCCTGCTGGCCCGCCTGCGAATCTGGTTTTATGAAAGGCTTGAACCCCTTGCTCCTGCCCGCCTAATCGATTTTCGCGCGGGCGATCTGCTCTCACATATCGTCGGCGATGTGGAAACTTTAGAGAATTTCTACGTTCGAGTGGTCTCGCCTCCTTTGACAGCCATCGTCGTTGGACTTTTCACTTCGATTTTCATCGCCTCTTTCTACCCGTTACTTGCTCCCGTTTTCCTGATCTTTTTCCTCAGCCTTGGTCTGGCTCTACCACTCCTCTCGCAAGTACTTAGTCGCCACCCCGCGGCAGAGACCATCACTCTGCGCGCTGACCTGCATACTTACCTCGTAGATGGAATCCAAGGAATGGCCGATTTACTTGCGTACGGCCGCGCCGACGAACGCCTGAACCAAATCGTCGCCAAAGGACTTGACTATGGAAACGCACAACGCCGTATGTCGCGTGTGACAGGCTTTCACTCCAGCCTTTCTACCCTCCTTACTAACCTCGGCTTATGGACAATCCTAATCCTGTGTATTCCACAGGTAAACGCAGGAAATCTTGCTGGCCCTATGCTGGCCTCGCTCGCACTGCTCACCTTCGCTTCATTTGAAGCTGTTACTCCGCTTCCTCTCGCTGCACAGATGTGGAACGCATCCCGAGAAGCTGCGCGGCGGTTGTTTGAAGTTGTGGATACGGAGCCAGAGGTAAGGGACGAGTTACGAGTAACAAGTAACGTGAGACAAGAAATGAGCACTCATTACTCATTACAAATTGCTGGTCTCTCATTTACCTATCCAGGCCAAACTGCTCCCGCTTTACAGAATATCAACTTTGATGTGCCGGCTGGCAAATCCATTGCCATCATTGGTCCAAGTGGTGCTGGAAAAAGTACACTCGCTAATTTAATGCTTCGTTTTTGGGATTACAGCTCGGGAGAGATCTGTTTGGGTGGCAAGTCGCTCAAGATGTACGCGCAGGATGAAGTCCGCGCGCGACTCGGGCTTGTCTCACAGAACACCTATTTCTTCAATACGACCGTTCTTGAGAACTTGCAGTTTGCGCGTCGCCATGTCACGGAAGAGGAGATTGAGAGCGCCACAAGAGCCGCGCAAATTCACAACTTCATCCTTGGCTTACCAAAAGGGTATAACACGATGATCGGCGAACAGGGACTGCGTCTCTCTGGCGGTGAACGCCAGCGGCTGGCAATTGCGCGTGTGCTCATCAAAGACGCTCCGATTTTAATTTTGGATGAACCTACCGCCAACCTTGACCCTCTGACAGAGGAACAAGTGCTCAAGACCTTGTTTGACGTTATGAAGCATAAGACGAGCCTGCTTTTCACCCACCGCTTGGTTGGTTTGGAAAACATGGACGAAATCCTCGTGATGAAAAACGGTCATATCACCGAACGTGGGACGCATGATGAGTTAATCAAGGCGGAGGGGCTGTATTTTAGTCTATTGAGTTTACAAAATCGTATACTTGAACAGGAGATTTAATAATTTAGAAGCTTGCGTCACATCCGTGTGCGTGCTATAATATTGGCACTTCCCCTGATTTTTGATAATCGACTGAGTCCGCTGACCAAGTGTGAGGACAATGGGCACGGACGTGTAACGAGAAAATTGAGCAAACTCCCAACTCCACCAACAAAATAAGAAAACCACCAGCCCACTACGGGGGAGCTGGTAAGTTGTGCATTCTATTCCAAATTTTTTTTCAACGGAACATATCATGAAAATACTAGAATTAGAGAACGAACCGCTTGTAAAACTGCGCGGCATGGCCAAAAGCCTCAATATTCAGAACGCCAATCGCTTAAAGAAAGAGGCTCTCGCGATGATGATACGCGAAGCCGAAGCCCAAAGAGAAGGCATTGAATTACGTGGCGGCGTTTTGGAAATTATGAGCGAAGGGATCGGTTTCCTGCGTGCTCCTAATTATCGCATTAGCGACCAGGATGTATACGTATCGCAGGCGCAATTGAGGCGTTACGATCTTCGTGCAGGCGATCTGGTCATAGGACAGGTGCGCCCACCACGCGAAAGTGAGCGCCATTATGGATTACTCAAAGTCGAATCCATAAACGGGCAGGATCCCGAAGAAGCGACTCGTAGAGTTTATTTTGAAAACCTCACCCCGATCTTCCCAGATACGCGGTTTGACCTCGAAACAGAGCACGATCGGCTAGCACCAAGATTGATCAACTTGATCGCTCCAATTGGCCGGGGCCAGCGTGGACTGATCGTTTCACCTCCCAAGGCGGGAAAAACCACAATCCTCAAGCAACTTGCGAACTCAATCTCAACCAAATATCCAGATGTCCACCTCATTATTGCCCTGATCGGCGAACGTCCTGAAGAAGTGACCGACATGGATCGTTCTGTGGATGCCGAAGTGGTGGCTTCCACCTTCGACGAGCCAGTTACTTCACACGTCCGGACGGCGGAACTTGCCTTGGACCGCGCGAAGAGACTGGTTGAAATTGGACGTAATGTGGTAATCTTAATGGACTCGATCACCCGCTTGGCGCGTGCCTACAACCTTGTTGTCAACCCCTCCGGCCGCACTCTTTCCGGCGGTATGGATCCCTCTGCGCTCTACCCGCCCAAACGCTTCTTCGGTGCTGCTCGTAACGTCGAAGAAGGCGGCTCTTTGACCATCATCGCGACCTGTCTCGTGGACACGGGCTCCCGCCTTGATGATGTAGTCTACGAAGAGTTCAAAGGCACCGGTAACATGGAATTGATTCTCTCGCGCAAACTTCAAGAACGCCGCATCTTTCCAGCAGTGGACATCGAACGATCGTCCACACGCCGCGAAGACCTACTTCTTGGCCCAGATATCTTACAGCGTGTCTGGCTCATGCGCCGTATGTTCATCCAGATGATCTCTTCACCGCCACAAGGCGCAGGAATGGACAACGCCGTTGCCACTGAAGCCATTATCACACGGCTGGATCGAGCCAGAACCAATCAGGAATTCCTTGAGAATTTGACGCAAGAAGCGTAAAATCTTCCGTCATTGCCCTGCCGAAAATGCTGCGGGGCAATGATGAGCCTCGCCTTATGAAAAACCTTCAGGAAAAAATCCGTTCCTTTTTCGCCTCGCTCAGCTCAAAAATCAAACGCAAACTTAATAGCGTAAAGGCTGAAGCGCAAAACGATGCAGCAGCTTCCTCTTCGCGCACCAAAGGCAAAATGGACCGCTTCACGATTGTCAGTTGGAGCGTGACCGCGTTCGTTGTTTTTGCATTGCTTGGTTCGACTTTATGGTGGAAGAGTGCTAGCGCCTCTCCGCAACCGATGCCCGAGGCCACTGCTGCGTTGGATTCGAACCAGCCTTCGGTTGGGCTGTCGGATTCAGGGTCCGGTAAGAGCGGCATGGACTCTATTCATCGAGAATTGAAGTTAAAAACAAAAATTCCGGAACGACCGCGCTATAAATCGGTCACTTATCGCGTTACGCGCGGAGACGCAATGTATGCAATTGCCGAGGAGTTTAAGATCAAGCCAGAAACGATCCTGTATGTTAATAAAACTGTTCTGGATGACAATCCACATAGCCTGCGGCCGGGCATGGAATTGCTGATTCCGCCTGTGGATGGTCTGTATTATGAATGGAAAGAGGGTGACACGCTTGAAGCAGTTGCCGAAGAATTCGACGCGAATGCCGATGACATCCTGAATTTCCCTGGAAATGAAATTGATTTGACAAATCCTGAGATCAAGCCAGGGACGCTGGTTATGATCCCTGGCGGTTCACGCGAGTTACGCGATTGGACACAAGATCTTGTTACTGCTTCACGTAGTAATAATGGCAGCACGGGCACATCCGATTTCGGCACGAACGTCTGTGGCGGCGGTCCCGTCGCAAGTGGTTTTGGCTGGCCTGCCAGTTCACATGTCATTTCAGGCAATGGATACGGACCCGGACATCTCGGCCTTGACATTCAGGCGAATGAAGGCGACCCAATATATGCCGCAGGTTCTGGCGTGGTTACTATGGCACAGGGCGGTTATAATTATGGCTACGGCAACGTTGTGCAAATTGATCATGGCAATGGCTACGTCACGGTTTATGCTCACTTGAGCCAGATCAATGTCGGTCAGTGTACGCCTGTTGGTCAGGGCACTCTCATTGGCTATGCCGGTAGCACAGGCAACGCATTCGGTGCACACCTTCACTTTGAAGTGCGCTTAGGGGGATCGAATATCAATCCGTATGATATCGTTCAGTAATATTAGACCTGACAGTTTTTAGAAACCTGTCAGGTCTTTTTAATTCCATGAACCAACAGCAACTTTCAAAGATCCTGGCAGATCTACAGCTAGGTGGATTGAGATACTTTGATTCCATTGGTTCTACTAACGACGAAGCGCTCGCTTGGGCGATGGACGGCGCGGCTGATCTTTCTCTTGTAGTCGCAGACGAACAGACACAAGGCCGCGGCAGACTCGACCGGAAATGGTTTACACCTAAAGGGACTGCCCTCGCTTTCAGCTTGATCTTGCGCCCTTCTGCGGCTACACATCCGCATCTCTCGCGGACTGTTGGCCTGGCCGCGCTAGCCATAACAGAATCCACACTCAAGCATGGCGTGAACGTGCAAATCAAATGGCCCAACGATATTCTCTTGAATGGACGAAAGGCTGCCGGAATATTGGTTGAAACTGTGTGGTCCGGCAATCAGGCTGAATTGCTTGTGATCGGAATCGGCATCAATGTTATGAAAGCTGCTGTGCCTCCCCTTGAAACTTTACTTTTCCCCGCCACAAGCCTGGAAGAAGCTCTTGGATATGCGCCCAATCGCGAAGACCTGTTGCATGATATTCTCGCGGGATTAATTAAGTGGCGTCCACAAATGGGGTCGGATGAGTTCCTAAAAGCATGGGAGCAGAAATTAGCATTTCGTCATGAGCGGGTTCAAGTTACCACTGGTCTAAGTCAAAATATCGAGGCCAGAAACGAAGAGATAATGATTGGTGAATTGCTCGGCCTCGAGCCAGATGGCAGCCTCCGCCTGCTAAGCCTAGATGGCAAACTCGAGATAGTCCAATTCGGGGATGTCAGCTTGCGTACGGTTGCATGATACAATCTACAGAGTGCCGCATAATAATCTAAACTAGAATTTTGGATTTCATCCTGCAAATTGTCCCCAAAAGTTTAGTAATTGAGACAAGCGGCAGGAAAAGATCAAAGGATTTCCCATGTTTGACAATCTCCGTGAAGATGCCAATTCATCTCCCTACTTTGAAGACAGAGCCAAATTACAACCTGGCGCAGAGACAAGCTCTGATCTTATTGCGAGAAAACCAAGAAAATTTCTTGGTATGACGCCAGTACAGCGATTCATCGTCACTGTAATGCTTCTGATCGTGGTTTGCAATTTAGGGTTGATGTTCCTACTGATCACGGGACGGATAGGGTTATTCTAGAATCCTCGAAAGGGTGGAACCTAGAGGGAAAAGAATTCCTCAGCCTCATCATTTAAGTCTCTATAATTCTTTCATAGCTGAAACGTGGTTGACAGGGGTAATCTTATTCGTGTACAACAAAATAAAGTAGCCTGGGAGGTTCTATGCTAAAGCGTCTTTTACCGTTTGTGCCTATTATTTTTTTAATCGCTTGTTTTCCACCTACAGAAGGGATTGATCCTGCCTATTCAACCGCGGTCATACAAACCCTGACCGCCACAATGTGGACTCCCACTCCGGTTACACCAACAGTGACCCCAATACCGAATACGGGAAAAATCGTTGACATCCTCAATGACGGCATAGTCAGAATTGATCCCTTGGCTGAATCTATCGAGGCAAAATTCAATGTAATAGACGCACAAATAACATATGACTCTCCCACAAACACGGCGGGCACCTTGAGCATTCACATCGAATGCGAATGGATATTTTCCAACAGTTGCACACTTGAGAGGGCGTTCATTGTTCTAATGCACGCATTCACAGCGAATGACAAAACGTTTGGAAAAATCACAGAGCAGGTTCCAATAACAGTCCATACACTGCAAGTGGTTAATTACAACCATATGACGAAGATAGGAATGATTATCGTCCCCTGGACTGATATTGTGGAGTATGCAAATGGCAACATCAATGGAAGTCAGTTGGGATTGCGAATTACAAGACTTGTGCCATGATGAAAACCAGATGATAAAAAATCAGCCAGCGATTTCTGCTGGCTGATTTTTTATATCAATATAGGCTGTTGTTCCTCTTCCTTCTCTTCTCCATCCCCATTGACATTCGCTCCTGCTTTCTTTATCTCTTCCGCGGCAATGCCCGCCACAGAGGCCACATAATCACCCTCTTGCGGCTTAATGCGGTGC
>Ga0137374_10005303_pt1 | contig 15329 bp, 15 predicted proteins | sample SagtaG_20_FD_104811 | JGI IMG/M metagenome (GOLD analysis project Ga0137374, IMG submission 104811) | Vadose zone soil microbial communities from Sagehorn Ranch, Mendocino, California, USA - Sage1_R_100_16 metaG | ecosystem: Environmental > Terrestrial > Soil > Vadose zone | place: USA...
AGATCCCCGGGCACTGGCACCTCCGGTCGAGCGCCGCGCGGCCGCTCGACATAATGACGTCGTACATGGCGGGCCCCAGCCCCACGATGGGCGGCCCCTGCGGGGCCCCCTCCCCGCGCGTGCCGTGGCACGTGGAGCACCGTTCCTCGTACAGCCCCTGCCCCACGTGCACGAGCCGGGACGAGGGGGGCGTGCTGACCTGGGGAGCCGCCCCCCCGCTCGCCACCGTGGGGAGCAGAAAGACGATTCCCGGAAGCGCGACGAGCGCGATCACGGCGAGGAGCCGCCCCGCGCCCAGCCGGCGCACCGTTCGCTCGCTCATCGCCGCGTCCTCATCGGATGATGAACAGCGTCGAGAACAGGCCGATCCACACGACGTCGACGAAGTGCCAGTAGTAGGCGGCGACCTCGATGCCCGCATGTTCCTCCGCCGAGTACGCGCCGGCTGCGGCCCGGCCCAACACGACGAGCATCACCATGAGGCCCGCGAACACGTGCAGGCCGTGGAAGCCCGTCATCGTGTAGAACGCGGAGCCGTACGCGTCGGTGGAGATCTGGAACGGCAGGGACAGCCACTCGTGGGCCTGCCCTCCCAGGAACACCGCCCCCATCATCAGCGTCAGCCAGATCCACCGCTGCATGGAGGCGACGTTTCCCTGGCGGATACGGTGGACCGCCATCTGCATCGTGCCGCTCGACGCGACCAGGATCGAGGTGAACAGCAGGCGTGTCGAGTCGACCTTGATGTCGGGCGGCGGGAACAGGCCGGCGCTCCGGGCCCGCAGCGTGAAGTACATGCCGAACAGGGAAGCGAAGAACATCAGCTCGGATCCCAGGAACAGCACGATCCCCACGACGAGCAGCGGCAGGCGCTGCTCCCGTCGGGCCGGGGCCTGGATCGGCGCGGCGAGGGTGCGGCTCACCTGGGGGGGCCGAACGTCGGCGGGGGAGAGGCGTCTCCGGTCTCGAATCGAGATGTCGGGTGCACCGCCCAGCAAGGCTATCGCTCGTCCGCGGACTGTTCAAAAGCGCCGGGCAACGGGGTCTCCCGCTCCGAGCCGCCGCGCAGCCCGACCCACAGGTAGGACGTATTCACGATGAGCCCCGGCAGCAGCCGATGGAACGTGTCGATCCACGCGGCGACGTCGTCGACGTCCTGGGACTCCAGCCCCAGCTCGCCGGGCTCCTTCGGCGAGACCCGCACCGTGGCGGGAAGGGCCACCGCCGCCAGTTCGCCGATCCACTCGGCCGTCTCGCAGATCCCCCGCCAGCTCTCGGTGCCCACGAACGTCCGCAGCCCCTGCCACGCCGGGGCGAAGTAGTCGGGCCACTTCGCCAGCTCCCACCGACCTCCCCGTCCTCCCACGCCCGGTGCAGTGCGCACATGAGGACCAGCAGGCGTGGATTGACCTCCATGAACACCCGGAGCTCCTGGACGGCCTGCTGGAGGTCCTCGCCCACGAGCCCGCGATGGTCGGGGACCTGCTCGACGGCGCGAACGCGCTCGATGGCCATGGCCCGGATGCCCTCGGCCGCCTGCATGAAGCCCTCGTCGACCGCCGGTTCCAGCTGCTCCCACACCGCCCGGAGGAACGGAGGTCTCGTGGCGAACACCCGCCACACGTAGTTCACGACGCTGACCCGAAGCGTGTCCCTGATCCGGCCGTAGATCTCGGCCACCTCCGGGGATGCGTCCTTCTCGCTCACCTCGTCGAGCTTCAGGTCATGCCGCCTGGCCTCCATGCGTCCTCCTTTCGCGGAGCGGGTACGGTTCTGTCTCCTCCATCCGTGCATACCCCGAAGGCGGGAGGCCGATGAGCGACTGGCTCGACGAACTGGCCGATTCTCTGGGCGAACCCAGGCTGAATGCGCAGGAGACGGCGGCGATCCTCCGGCTGGCCCGCGACGTGGCCCACGGCGTCGAGCGGAAGCTGGCCCCGCTGTCGGCGTTCCTGGTGGGGAGGGCCGTGGGCAGGCGCTCCGCATCGGGGGGCTCGACCGGGGATGCTTTCGCGGAGGCGATGGCGGCCGCTCGGGGCCTGATCCCCGGCCGACGGGAGGTCAGCGAGGGGCCAGGTCCTCCGGGCGGTTGAGGTTCAGGGCGAACCGCCCGGTGGGGTCGGCATCGCGCCACTCGTCCGGTCCGACCTCCCGGACGGACAGGGCGCGCAGGCCGCGCCTGAGTGAGCGCTCACCCCGCTCGAGTTCCGCGCGAAGCGGCCGGGCCGCGGCCGGCGCGTAGACGGCGTGCAGGGGCTCGAGGCCGGCATCGGTCACCGGCACCACGGCGTCCTCGCCGCCCCACAGCTCGCCGAGCAGGCGGAACACGGCCGGGCTCGCGTACGGCATGTCCACGGCCACCACGGCGATCAGGGCGTGACGGGGGCCGGCCGCTTCCAGTCCGGGGACGAGCCCCGCGAGCGGGCCCGCGTCCGGCAGCACATCGGCGACCTGGCGGACGCCGAGCCACCCCAACCGCCGGCCGTCCCCCGAGGCCACCAGGACCTCGTCGCAGAAACCAGCCAGCATGTCCACCATGCGGCGCGCGAGCGGCTCGCCGTCCACCTCCAGGGAAGCCTTGTCGGCGCCCATCCGCGAGCTCAGCCCGCCGGCCAGCAGCACCCCCGCCATCTCGCGGTTCATGGAGTCCATTGTGCGATGCGATCCTCCACCGCCCGGCGCCCCCGCGCCGCCCGACGCCTCCGCGCGAGCGGCGCGCTTCTCAGCCTTCCCGGCGCCCGGTATCGTTCCGCGCCGTGAACGTGGACCGTCCGGCCTCCGGGGCGGCCACCGAACGCGTTCCCACGTCGGTCCGCTGGTTCGTCGCCGTCTTCTTCGCCGTGTTCGTGGCCTCCGCTGTCGGCGGCCTCAACCTGTGGCCGTTCTCGGGGTGGCGGGTGTTCAGCCAGGTCCGAACCGGGCACGTGTCCGGGTGGACGGCCGAGGCGGTCGACGCCGGCGGCCGGACGGCCCCCGTCCCCTTCGGGGCCATGCCCCGCGCCTATGCCTCGTTCGGCCTGCTCATGCGGGACTTCCCCACCCTGCCGGTCCCGCGCCAGGTGGCCATGTGCGAGGCATGGCTGGACGGGGCCCGGGCCGCGGGGACCCCGGCGGTGAGCATCCGGCTGGTGCGCGTGGAACGGGACCTGGTGCCGCGCGCCGGGCAGCAGCCGGCCCGCGACCCGGTGCGAAGGCCCGTCTACGAATGCGGCGACGGCTGGATCCACACGATCGGGAGTCCGCGTGGCCCGGCCTGAGGCGCTGTGGCGGAGGCTGGACGGGTGGCTGTTCGCGCCGGGGGACCCGCGGCTCCTGGCCTCCCTGCGGATCGGGCTGGGCGCGATCCTGGGCATCCGGATGGCGCGGGGGCTCTACCTGGACCTGGCCGGCCAGCCTGCCGGCCTGTTCCGCCCGCTGTCGTTCATGCGGGTCCTGCCGTCCATGCCGCCGAGGGGCGCGGTCGTGGCCCTCCAGGCCGCCGGGATCGCCGCGGCCGCCCTGGCCGTCCTCGGTGTTCGGGCCCGGGCCAGCCTGCCGGTGGCGTGGGCCTGCGCGCTGGTCCTGAACGGCATGACCACGAGCGTGGGCAAGGTCGTGCACAACGACGTCCTGACCCTGATCGCGCTCCTGCCGCTGCTGGCGGCGCCAACGTCCGATGCATGGTCCGTCGATGGCTTCCTGCGGCGCCGCCGAGGCCTGCCCTCGCCGCCCGCGGTCTCCGTTCGGTACGGCTGGCCCGTTCGCACCGCCATGGTGGCCGTCGCAGGCGCCTACTTCTTCATCGGCCTGAACAAGCTGATCTACTCCGGCCCCGCCTGGGTGACCGGCGACAACCTCCGGTTCGTCCTGTACGCGGCGAGCGACGCACAGCGCGTGCCGAACGGCGCCGGGCTGTTCGTGGCCGACCGTCCCCTCCTCGCCCACGCCGTTGCGGCCGTCACGCTGCTGCTGGAGGTCACCTTTCCCGTCGTGCTGTTCCGGCCGAAGCTCCGGTGGCTGTACCTGCCGGGGGTGATCGCCCTGCACCTGGGGATCCTGGCCACCATGCACCTGGACTACTGGCCGTGGATCGCCACCGTGCTGGTGGTGTTCGTGGACTGGCCGGCCGTCGTCGACCGAGCCATCGCCTACGCCCGGGCCAGGCCCTCCACGCGCTCGGCTCCTGCGTAGACGTTGAAGCCTCCCGGGCGCAGGAACCCCACGAGGGTCATGTTGGCCTCGCGGGCCAGGCGGACCGCCAGGCTGGAGGGGGCCGACACTGCCGCCACGATGGGGATCCCGGCCACCACGGCCTTCTGCACGATCTCGAACGAGGTCCGCCCCGACACCAGGAGGAGCCGCTCCGCCAGCGGGAGGCGGCCGCCCAGGGCGGAGCGCCCCACCACCTTGTCCACGGCGTTGTGGCGGCCCACGTCCTCGCGGAGCAGCTCGAGCCGTCCGTCCGGCGTGAACAGCCCGGCCCCGTGCAGCCCGCCGGTCCGGTCGAAGACGCGCTGGGCCTTCCGAAGACGGTCCGGCAGCGCTTCCAGGGTGGAGAGCTCGACCCGGGGGCCGTCCGCGACCGGCGCCGTCGCCACGCGCACCGCCTCGATGCTGGCCTTGCCGCACACGCCGCACGACGACGTCGCATAGAAATTCCGCTGCCAGCCGCCGGTAGCCACCGCGCCGGGGCGGAGGGCCACGTCGACGACGCCGCCGTCGCCCTCCTCCGAACGGCACTCCCGGACCGCGGCCACGTCCGCCGGCCGGACGATCCCCTCGGTCACCAGGAACCCCACCCCGAGCTCGGCGTCGTGGCCGGGGGTACGCATGGTGACCGCCACCGATTCGCCTCGGAGGCGAATCTCCAGCGGCTCCTCGGCGGCGAGGTCGTCGGGAAGCTCGCGCGCGCGGCCGTCGCGGACCCGGATGACACGGGATCGCTCCGTCGGCCTCCCCTCGGGACGTTCGACGTCGATGGCCACGGGTCAGCCCGTCGCCCGCTCGTCGCCGGGACCGGTGACGGCGGCGAAGCCTGTTGCCTCGGCCCCTCCTCGCCCCGCGCGCTGCTGCTCGAAGGTCGCCCGCGGGTCCCGGGTCGAGGCCTTCCCGGCATGGAGCACGGCGAACCGCAGCGTGATCGCGCCGGCCGTTCCCAGGAGCGCCCCCACCCTGCGCTTCCATGGGGACTTCCCCGGAACGACGGACAGCACGAGGCTCGCGCCGGTCAGCCCCTTCGAGGCGCGCCACAGCGCCCCGGACACCCCCTCGTGCAACGGCTTCCCCACGCGCTCGACCACGCCCGCCTCCCGCTCGACGAGGGCCGTGCACGCCAGCTCGGCGGCCTTCCCGGCGACGCCGAAGCGGTGCACGACGGCCTCCTCCCGGCTCGAGAGTCGCGTCAGCTCCAGCAGCGAGGCGGCCGACGCCGCGGCGGAGGACATGAACAGCAGCGGAAGGCTCCGCCGGGTGGCCTGCCACACGGGGACCGCCGTGTTCGACACCAGCACGGCGGTGTAGCCGGCCAGGGGCAGCCCGGCCGCCCCGGCGCCGAGGGCGGCCGCATCCCCCGCGGCCCCCACCGCGCCGTCCGCGTCGGACAGCAGCGCCGCGCCGGCCGCCAGGATGGAAGCAGCAGAGAGGACCCACGACCCCACATTCATGGGCGAACTGGGGCGGAACACGCGGAGCATGTTCAGGAAGCGGTCGGGCTTCCCGAGATCGGCGACGAGAAGCGCGGTCCCGGCGGCGGTGCCCGCTGCGGCGATCCACCGGCATCGCTGCACCAGGCCGCGGAGGTCCTCGCGGTCCGCGACCTGCGCGACCGCGCCCAGCACGGCGGCCGCCCCGGCGGCACCTCCCGTGTAGAAGTACGCCGGCACGGCCCAGATCCACGGCGGCTCCTTGATGACGGGCCGGTCGTAGTACGTGGGCTCCGCGCGAGGTCCGCCGTCGCGCGACGGCATCTCTCCCCACACTTCGTGGGGGACGGCGCCCTCCACCCGATCCCTGTTGGCGGGTACCTTCTGCTCGGACGCCTCGCCCCCCAGGAACCCGACGTCGGGATCGATGAACCGGCCCTCCCCGTACTCGCCGGGAGCTTCCTGGTCCGGCGCGTCCCGGTCGCGTTCGCTCACCGCGACCCCCTGCCGCTGGACAGGACGGCTCCGATCGCGGTCACGGCGAGGGCGGCCGCTCCGACCAGCAGGCGCCCCCAGGCCTCGGCCGACTTCTTCCTGGGCGCCACGGGATCGGGCGGCAGGTTGTAGGCCTCGGGCCGGTCCACAAGGAGGAAGAAGGCGTTCAGGCCGTCGGTCCCCGGCTGGTTCGCCTCGTCGACGCCGTACAGGTAGGCCTCGGCCACGCCGCGCTCGTGGAGCTGCCGGACTCGCGCCTCGGCCCGGTCCCGGAGCTCCGCCAGGTCGCCGAACACGATGGACTCGGTGGGGCAGGCCTTGGCGCACGCCGGCGTCATGTCGTCCTTCAGCCGGTCGTAGCACAGCGTGCACTTCCAGGCCCGCCCGTCGTCCTTGCGCTTGTCGATGACGCCGAAGGGGCACCCCACCACGCAGTACCCGCAACCGTTGCAGACGTCGGGCTGCACGTACACCGTGTCGAACTCCGTGCGCACGATGGCGCCGGTCGGGCAGTTCTCCAGGCACCCGGCGCTCGTGCAGTGCTTGCACACGTCGGACATGAGGAGCCACGAGAAGTCCCCGAGCCCCGTGGTCTGGCCGCCCAGCGGCACCGGACGTTCGACGAACGAGACGTGCCGCCACGTCGACGCGCCCAGATCGACCGTGTTGTCGTAGGACATCCCGGTGAAGAACATCCCGTCGTCGGGGAGCTGGTTCCATTCCTTGCAGGCGACCTCGCACGCCTTGCACCCGATGCAGACGGTGGTGTCCGTGAAGAACCCCTTCTGTTTCACCGGGGGGCTAACGCTCGCCTTCACGCCCTGACCTCCTCACGGCTCAGGGGCTCGCTCTTGAGCCCCCCGGCCCCTCCGCCGCTCATCAGGCCTGCTCGCCTTCCTGGTCCTCGCCGGCCCGCAGTCCGTGCTCGCCCTCCTGCTTGGACCGCGCGAGGGGCAGGTCCCGGGAGGGTTCGGCGCCTGCCTTCGTGGGGCGGGGCTCGCCCCCGCCCGGGCCGGGGGCAAGGCCTGGCCCACCATCCGGTTCCGGGTACAGCGGCCCGCTCGTCACCACGCGGCGGTGGCGGCTCCGCCGGCCCGGCTCGATGTTCCCGGTCAGGCACTTCGATTCCTGGATGGAGACGTTCGGATCGCCCACGAACGAGATCAGCTCGTTGGCGGCGTCGCCTGCCACGAGCCCCCTCGACCCCCAGTGGTACGGAAGCCCGATCTGGTGAACGATTCTCGCGCGCTTCTTCCCGATCCGGAGCGGCGCGATCCGCTCCGTGACCAGCACCCGGGCCTCGATCTCGGCTCGGGCCGTCGAGATGGTGGCCCAGTCGCCGTTGCGAAGGCCTTTCTCCCGGGCCAGGTCGGGCGAGACCTCGCAGAACATCTCCGGCTGGAGCTCGGCCAGCCACGACAGCCACCGGGTCATCGCCCCCGCCGTGTGGTGCTCGGTCAGCCGGTAGGTCGTGAGGACGTACGGGAATCGGGGATCGCCCCACGCCCGGTGGTACGGGTTGTCCTCGCGGTCCCACTCCATCCGAGCGGGGTTGCACTGCTGCCCGTACAGCGGGTTCTCGCACACGGACTCCTGCGGTTCGTAGTGCGTGGGCAGCGGCCCGTCGTGCAGCCCGTTCGGCGCGAACAGCCAGCCCTTGCCGTCCACCTGCCGGATGAAGGGATCGATGCCGGAGATCGTGTCGAGGCCCCTGGCCCCCTTCGTGGGACGGTAGGAGGGCGGCCGGTCCTTGATGAAGTCGGGGTCGTCGTAGCCGGTCCACTCCCCCTTCTCCTCGTCCCACCACACGTACTTCTTGCGCTCGGACCACGGCTTGCCCTCGGGGTCCGCGGACGCCCGGTTGTAGATGATCCGGCGGTTCGACGGCCACGCCCATCCCCACTCCGGGGCGACCCACGTCTGCTCGGAGCCGGGCTTCCTGCGTGCGGTCTGGTTCACCCCGTCCGAGAAGCACCCGCAGTAGATCCACACCCCGCAGGCCGTCGAGCCGTCGTCCTTCAGATCCAGGTAGGTCCCCATGAGGGAGCCGTCGGCCACCGTCCGCCCGTTGATCTCGCGGAGCACCGCCTCGGCCTCGGGTTCCTCGTGCTCGCCCTTCGTCGGGTAGTCCCACGTGAGGTCGAGGATGGGACGGTCCCGCTTCCTGCGGGAGCCCCTGTACAGCGCCTTCAGCCGCCGGCCCAGGTGGAACATGAACCACAGGTCGGAGCGGGCGTCCCCGGGCGGCTCGATGGCGGCCTCGTGCCACTGGAGGAGCCGCTGGGTGTTGGTGAACGTGCCGTCCTTCTCGGTATGGGCCGCGCACGGGAAGAAGAACACCTCGGTCTTGATGTCCTCGGGCTTGACCTCGCCCCGGGCGATCTCGGGGGCGTCCCGCCAGAACTCCGCCGACTCGGTGGGCGCGAAGTCCCGGACCACCAGCCAGTCGAGCTCGCGGAGTCCCTTGCGGTGCAACGCTCCGTGCATGGAGCCGACGGTGGGGTTCTCTCCCATCAGGAAGTACCCGGTGAGCTCGCCGTCGGCCATGTCGGCAACGGTGGTCATGTGGGAGTGGTCGCCGGTCAGGCGGGGCAGGTATTCGAAGCACCAGTCGTTCGATTCCTGCGCGGCGTCGCCCCACCACGCCTTCATCAGCGACACCACGTACTTGGGAAGCTCGCTCCACAGGCCGGCGTCCGTCCCCGCCAGCTCGAGGTACTTCTCGAGGTCCCTGTCTGACTTCGCCTTCGGCATGGGGATGTACCCGGGCAGGAGGTCGTACAGGGTGGGGACGTCCGTGGATCCCTGGATCGAGGCGTGCCCCCGCAGCGCGAGGATCCCGCCGCCCGGCCGGCCGATGTTCCCCAGGAGCAGCTGGATGATCGCCGCCGTCCGGATGTACTGCACGCCCACGGAGTGCTGCGTCCATCCCACCGCGTAGCAGAACGCGGCGGTCCGCTCCGGCCCGCTGTTGTCGCACAGGCAGTCGGCGACCTTCAGGAACAGGTCCGGGGGGATCCCGCAGACCTCCTCGACCATCTCCGGCGTGTAGCGCGAGTAGTGCCGCTTCACGATCTGGAACACGCACCGGCGGTCCTGAAGCGACCGGTCGAACCGCTTCGGCCGGTCCCCCATCCCGGCGCCGGCCTCCCCGGCCTGGGCCTGGCCGATGAGGTGCGCCATCTCGATGTCCCCGGCGGACGAGGGCGAACGCGCGCCCTCGTACTGCCACGTCTCGGGGTCGTACGCGCCCTTCTCCCGGTCCCATCCGCTGAACAGGCCGTCGAGGTCCTCGGTGTCGCGGAACTCCGGGCTCACGATGGCCGCGGCGTTCGTGTAGTTGACGACGTAGTCCCGGAAGTACCGGTCGTTCTGGAGGATGTGGTTGACGATCCCGCCGAGGAACGCGATGTCCGTGCCCGCCCGGATCGGGACGTGGATGTCGGCCATCGCGCTCGTCCGGGTGAAGCGGGGGTCGACGTGGATGATGGTGGCGCCTCGGTTCTTGGCCTCCATCACCCACTGGAAGCCCACCGGGTGGCACTCCGCCATGTTGGACCCCTCGATGACGATGCAGTCAGCGTTCTGGAGGTCCTGCTGGAACGTCGTGGCCCCGCCTCTTCCGAACGAGATCCCCAGACCGGGGACCGTGGAGCTGTGTCATATGCGGGCCTGGTTCTCGACCTGGATCACCCCGGTGGCGGCGGTGAGCTTGCGGATGAGGTAGTTCTCCTCGTTGTCGAGCGTCGCGCCGCCCAGGAACGCGATCGAGAGGGTCCGGCGGGTCCGGTTGCCCTCGTCGTCCGTCTCCTCCCAGTGCTCGTCGCGCGCCTTCCTGTACCGCTCGGCCACCATGTCCATGGCCTGCTCGAGCGGGAGTTCCTCCCACTCGGTGCCGTACGGCCGCCGGTACAGCACCGAGTGGACCCGGTGCGAGCCCGTCACCAGCTGGAACGTGGCCGCGCCCTTCGGGCACAGGCGTCCCCGAGAGATGGGGGAGTCCGGGTCGCCCTCGATGTCGGTGATCCTGCCGTCCTTCACGTACACGTCCTGGCCACAGCCCACCGCGCAGTACGGGCAGACCGACTTCACGACCTTGTCCGCGGTGCGCGTCCTGGGAGTCAGCTCGATGCTGCGCTTGGAGAATGCCGTCCGGCCGAGCCCCGCCCGGTCTCGGCGCTTCAGCTGGTCGAGGACCGGCCACCGGTCGGAAAGCCCCACGCCCGTCACCTCCGATTGCATCGAGATCGGTCGGCTGCGCTCCTCTTCATTCCCGTGGCAGGTGCGGACAAACGGCAGCAAGTCGAGGGGCCGTGGTAGGACTACCGCGGCCCCCTGAACGAATGGATTCCCGATCTTCCTACCAGTAGTACCAGCGGCGCCTTCCGGCCCCGGCCGCGGCACCGGCACCGACCATCCAGCCCACGAGCCACAGCACGAACAGCACGACCCCGATCCAGATCAGCGCCTTCACGGCGGCGACGCCGACCCCGAACAGGATGGCGATCAGCAACAGCAAGAACAGTGCGACAACCATGAGCCTCCCTTCGTCGAGGGTTCGGGTGGAGGAAACCGCCGCTCGGGCCGCGGCGACCCTCCGGAAGCCGATACGCGCGTCAGCATCGACTTTCCCCATGTACCCGGATGCGTTGCAGGTAAACCGGGGGAACGCAGCCCCCGGGCGCGGCTCGAGACGTCACATGTCACGCGTCGCTGCCCGCGATCCCCGACGCCGCCCCGAAGCCCCCCGGCGCTGCCCGGGTGCGGCGGCCCGGGGAGGTTTCGGCGCTATGGAATTGGGCATTTCGATACAAACGCTGACTGCACGACAGGACGTCGCGTGTTCAATATCAACGACCGGATGGTTGGGGCTCTGGAGGAGTCGCTCGAGGAGCTGATGGGCGAGCTCCGGGCCATCCGGCGTGAGCTCGAGCAGATCAACGGCCGCCTGGCCGACCAGGACCGACCGCGGAAGGTCCGAGCCGTCCCCGAGGTCAAGGCCGATCGTCGGCGCGTCTCCGCCTAAGCCGGTTGGGCCATCTGCGCCCGCTACACTGGCCTTCATGGCAGAGCGACCTCCCCCCCATGAGCCGCCCCTCGCCCCCGGCCCGGTCATGATCATCGGCGGGGCGGAGGACAAGCTCCGGGACAAGGTCATCCTTCACCGCTTCGTCGAGCTGGCGGGCGGGCCCGACGCAGCCATCGTCGTCGTCGCCACGGCGTCGAGCCTCGGCGACGAGGCCACCGAGCTGTACTCGACCCTGTTCTCGGGCATGGGCGCGGCGCACGTATGGGGATTGCGCCCGCTCACTCGGGAGTACGCGAACGACCGGTCGATGTCGGACATCCTGGAAGGGGCCACGGGCGTGTTCCTGACCGGCGGGAACCAGCTCCGCCTGTCGTCGGTCGTGGTGGGGACCGCGCTCGGTGCGGCCCTCATCGCCGCCAGGGACCGGGGCGCGGTCGTCGCCGGGACGTCGGCCGGCGCCAGCGCGGTGTCGACCCACATGATGGCGTTCGGGATGTCCGGGGCCACGCCGAAGCACCGGATGGCGCAGATGTCGGCGGGGCTCGGCCTGCTGCGCGGCGTGGTGGTGGACCAGCACTTCGAGCAGCGCACCCGCCTGGGGCGCCTGCTGGCGGTGGTGGCGCAGTCGCCCTCGCTGGTCGGGCTGGGCCTCGACGAGGACACCGCGGCCGTGGTGTTCGCGGACGACACGCTCGAGGTGATCGGGCGGGGCGCGGTGACGATCGTCGACGGCTCCCACGTGGTGACGGACGCGTTCCAGACCAAGGGCCACCGGCCCATGATGGTGTCGGGTGCCTTGCTGCACTCGTTGCCGTCGGGCTATCGGTTCGACCTCCGGACCCGCAAGCTCCTGCCGTTCCCCGAGCCCGCGATCAAGCGCAGGACCCGGGCGCAGGAGACCGCCCAACGCCGCCTTCGCCGGCTGTCCCGGGAGATCGCGGCGGAGGGCGCGGACAGCTTCGTGGTGGAGCGCCGGGGCCGCCCGGGCATGCCGGAGCGGGAAGCCTCGGAGTGAGATGGGCGCCCCGAGGGGGTTGACGGGCGCCGCCCCCCTCGGGTGTTCGGGGCGAGCGGTTCGGTACCACGGGCGCGGCGCGCGGCGCTTGTCGGTTCGCCCAACCCAATGATATTGTTGTGTCGGCGTCCATACCGGGATGGGACGAGACCGGGAACCTTCCTCCGGGGATCCACTGGGCTTCCTGGTCCGAGCTCGCGGAGCGCTTCGGCACGACGGAGCACCGGCGGACCCTGCTGGAGGGCCTGAAGGAGGCTCTCTCGTCCCTCCGCGCAGCGGGATGCAGGAGGGCGTACCAGGTCGACAAGGAGACGGGGCGGCCGAAGGGGATCGTCGGGCTGGACCTCACGGGCTGGGAGCCATGATCAAGAACGAGCGGCAGTACCGGGTCACCAAGGCGCAGGCCACGCGGCTGGACGCGGCCCTTCGAGAGATGAAGGAGGGGCCGGCGGACGCGAAGGTACCGCCGGCGCTCCGGGCGGCCCAGGAGGCTGCCCTGCAAAGTCAGCTCGAGGATCTTCACGGCGAGCTGGCCGAGTTCGAGGAGCTCCGCTCCGGAGCGCGCGTCGAGTTTCCCATCGGGTCCGTGGCCGAGCTGCCGCAGGCCCTGATCCGGGCGAGGATCGCCGCCGGGTTGAGCCAGAGGGACCTCGGGCAGAGGCTGGGCCTCAAGGAGCAGCAGATCCAGCGATACGAGTCGACGGACTACGCGTCCGCGAGTTCGACTCGTTTGGCGGAGGTGGCCCGAGCCCTGGATGCGGAGATCGAGGAGGGCCTCGTCCGCCTCAGCCACCCTCCGAGCCGGAAGAGGACGACCGTGGGCGGCGGCGCCGGGAGGTCGCGGGCTCGAACCGGGACGGCGGCCCCCTCCAGCGCCGCCACCTCCAGGACGAAGGACCGGGCCACGCGGGAGCGGACGAAGCGGGAGCCGGCCGAGCGGAAGCCGCCCGCCGGGCCGGACCTTCGGATCCTCGAGACGCAGATCTTCCGGGGCCCGAACTACTGGTCCTACGAGCCCTGCATCCGCCTGCTGGTGGACCTCGGATCGCTGGAGCACTGGCCCACGAACACGCTGAAGGGGTTCACGAAGCGACTCCTCGAGCTGCTGCCCGGGATCGCCCAGCACTCCTGCTCGGTGGGACGGGCCGGCGGGTTCCTGGAACGGCTGGAAGAGGGCACGTGGCTGGGGCACGTGGCCGAGCACATCGCCCTGGAGCTCCAGCGCGAGTCCGGCGCCCACATCTACCGGGGCAAGACCCGCAGCGCCGGCGAGCCCGGGCAGTACAACGTCATCTACGGCTACGTCGAGGAACAGGTCGGCGTGGCCGCGGGCACGCTCGCGGTACGCCTGGTCAACCACTTGGTGAAGGCGGAGGAGGGCTTCGACTTCCAGGCGGAGCTGGAGTCCCTGATCCGGCTGACCGAGCGGCGGGCCTTTGGGCCGTCCACCCAGGCGATCCTCGACGAGGCGGCCAGCCGGGACATCCCGTACCTCCGCCTGAACGACGCGTCGCTGCTCCAGCTGGGACAGGGCCAGTACCAGCGGCGGGTCCGGGCCACGATGACGTCGCTCACCCCGGCGCTGTCCGTGGACATCGCGGGGGACAAGAAGCTCACCACGCAGCTGCTCGCGGCGGCGGGCCTCCCTGTCCCGCGGGGCGAGATCGTGCGGACCGAGCAGGAAGCGGTTACGGCGGCCCGCAGGATCGGCTTCCCGGTCGTGACGAAGCCGATCGACGGCAACCACGGCCGCGGGGTGATGCTCGACCTCCGCGACGAACGGGCCGTCCGGTCGGGGTTCCGCCGATCGCTGGAGGAGGCCCGCAGGAAGGCCGTCGTCGTGGAGAGCTACGTCACCGGCAACGACTACCGCGTGCTGGTCGTGGGGGGGCACATGGTGGCCGTGGCGCAGCGGATCCCGGCCCACGTGGTCGGCGACGGCAGGCACACCGTCCGCGAGCTCGTCGACCTCACCAACCAGGACCCTCGCCGCGGCATCGGCCACGAGAAGGTGCTCACGAAGATCAGGATCGACGAGGCCGCGGAGGACCTCGTCCGCAAGCAGGGGTACGACCCGGACCGGGTCCCGGCGAAGGACGCCGTCGTGAAGCTGGCGTCGACCGGCAACATGTCCACGGGCGGCATCTCCATCGACCGCACGTGGGACGCGCACGAGGAGAACGTGGAGATCGCCGAGGAGGCCGCGCGCGTCATCGGCCTCGACGTGGCGGGGATCGACTTCCTCACGCCGGACATCTCGCAGCCGGTTCGGGAGTCGGGCGGCGCCATCGTGGAGGTGAACGCGGCGCCGGGGTTCCGGATGCACACGAACCCCACCGAGGGCGAGCCGCAGTACGTGGCCAAGCCGGTCATCGACCTGCTGTTCCCGCCGGGGACGCCGGCGCGGATCCCGATCGTGGCCGTCACCGGGTCCAACGGGAAGACCACGACCGCGCGGATGATCGCCCACATCATGAAGGGGATGGGCCACAAGGTCGGGATGACCTCGACCGACGGCATCCACATCGACGAGCGGCTGGTGAAGCGGGCCGACGCCAGCGGTCCGAAGTCGGCCCAGATGGTGTTGCAGAACCCCCGGGTCGACTTCGCGGTGTTCGAGGTGGCCCGCGGGGGGATCCTCCGGGAAGGCCTCGGCTACGGCCGCAACGACGTGGCCGTGGTGCTCAACGTCACGGGCGACCACCTGGGGCTGAAGGACGTCCACTCGCTCGAGCAGCTGGCCGCCGTGAAGCGCGTGATCGTGGAGGCGGTGCCGCGCACGGGCACCGCGGTGCTGAACGCCGACGACCCACTGGTCGCCGAGATGCGCCGGCACTGCTCGGGCTCGGTGGTCCTGTTCTCCATGGACGAGGACAACGACCTCGTGGAGCGGTGGGTCCGGCGGGGGCGCAAGGCGGTCCTGCTGGACCGGGGACCGCGCGGCGAGATGATGGTGATCCGCGAGGGCCGGCGCACCATGCCGATCGCGTGGGTCCACCTGCTGCCGTCCACGTTCGAGGGCCGGGCCCGGATGATGGTCCAGAACGCGCTGGCGGCCGCCGGCGCGGCGCACGCCTCGGGCGCCCACCTCCACGACATCCGCCAGGGCCTCCGGACGTTCTCGACCTCGTACTACCAGGCGCCCGGGCGGCTGAACCTGTTCGAGCTG
>Ga0137374_10005319_pt1 | contig 15299 bp, 8 predicted proteins | sample SagtaG_20_FD_104811 | JGI IMG/M metagenome (GOLD analysis project Ga0137374, IMG submission 104811) | Vadose zone soil microbial communities from Sagehorn Ranch, Mendocino, California, USA - Sage1_R_100_16 metaG | ecosystem: Environmental > Terrestrial > Soil > Vadose zone | place: USA...
AAAAGAGGTCACCCAACTGCTCGGCGCTTGGAGCGGCGGCGACGAGCGAGCGCTCGAGAAACTGATCCCTCTGGTGCAGCCCGAATTGCACCGGCTGGCGCACCATTACATGAGCCGGGAACGCGCCGGCCATACGCTGCAAACCACCGCCCTCCTCGACGAAGCCTACCTACTACTGGTCGATCATAACAAACGCGACTGGCAGAACCGGACCCACTTTGTCGCTGCGGCCGCGCAGCTGATGCGGCGGATCATGGTTGACCATGCGCGTGAACGCCACGCGCTCAAGCGCGGCGCTGGCGCCCTGAAAGTAACCCTGGATGAAGCTGCGGCAGTGACGGAAACGCGGTCGGAGGGCTTGCTCGCGCTCGACGACGCGCTGGAAAGGTTGGCCGCGCAGGATCCGCGTAAGAGCCAGATCGTGGAACTACGCTACTTCGGCGGGTTAACGGTCGAAGAGGTGGCTGAATTTCTGAAACTGTCTCAGCGGACGATCGAGCGCGAATGGAACATGGCTAAGGCTTGGCTTTACCGGGCGCTAAGTGGGGAAGAACCGGATGAAAGCTGAGCGTTGGCAACAGATCAACGACCTCTTCCAGTCAGCCACCGAGCGTGCGCCCGAGGAGCGGGCCGCATTTCTCGATGAAGCGTGCCACGGCGACGAAGGCTTGTGCCGCGAAGTGGAGTCTCTGATCGCTTCTTACGAGCGGGCGGGGACCTTTATCGAATCACCGGCCTTCGAAGCCGCTCCCGAATTTCTGACTAACGAAGATAGGAGTGGCGCATTAGTCGGAGAATCAATCGGTCATTACCGGATCGAGTCTCTCATCGGCGTCGGTGGAATGGGCGAGGTCTATCTTGCGCGGGACGACTTACTCGGGCGTAAAGTCGCGCTCAAGTTTCTCCCCCAGAGTCTGACCGCGGACGAGGCAGAACTGAATCGCCTCGAGCATGAGGCGCGCACGGCGTCCGCCTTGAATCATCCGAACATTCTAACCGTCCACGAGATCGGCGTTGACGGAAGACGGCACTTCATCGCGACCGAGTTCATCGAGGGCGACACGCTGCGAGCAGTTCTTGCGCGCGGGAAATTAGACATGCGCGATGCGCTGAACATCGCTACCCAGGTGGGCTCTGCGTTGGCCGCCGCACACAAAAGCGGGGTCTTGCATCGCGACATTAAGCCCGAAAACATCATGCTGCGGCCGGATGCGTACGTGAAAGTGCTCGATTTTGGAATCGCCAAGCTGAGCGAACAAAAAGAGGCGCCCTCTAAGGCCGAAACGCGGATAAACGCGGGGTTCCAAACAGCAAGCGGTCTCATTTTTGGCACCGCTCACTACATGTCGCCGGAACAGGCGCGGGGCCAGACAGTGGATGCGCGCACTGACATTTGGAGTTTCGGGGTCGTCCTTTTTGAAATGCTGGCCGGAAGGCCGCCCTTTGAAGGTAAAACACCGAGCGAGTGCATCGCCGCGGTGCTCAAGAGGGAGCCACCGCTAGTGGCATTGAAAGCGCGCCAAGTCCCAGCGCGCCTCGAACAGATTATTCGAAAGGCCCTGCGCAAAGATAAAGAGGAGCGTTATCAGTCAGTAGAGGAAATGGTCGCCGACCTGCGGCAGGTCAAAGAGGTTAACGAGTCCATTACGAGCGGCTGGAAGCGGCGGAAGAAAATCGCAGCATTCCTGGCGGCGATCGTCGCGGTGGCACTTGCCATAACGGGCTTGTTCATCTACCCGCGTCCGACGCGAACGGTAACGAACACTTTGACCGAGAACGCATCCGCCCTTGCCTTGGTGATTCCCGAGAAAAGCATTGCAGTGCTTCCGTTCAGCAACCTGAGCAAGGAGGAAGAGAACGCCTTTTTCGCCGATGGCGTCCAGGACGAAATTCTAACCAATCTGGCCAGGGTCGGCGATCTGAAAGTGATCAGCCGCGCTTCGGTGATGCAATACAAGAGCGGAGTCGCACGGAATTTGCGCAAGATCGGCCAGCAACTCGGCGTCGCGCATTTATTAGAGGGCAGCGTACAGCGCGCAGCTAATCGGGTGCGGGTGAACGCGAAGCTGATCGATGCGCGGACCGACGCGCATCTTTGGGCGCAGACCTATGATCGCGACCTGGCCGATGTCTTTACCATCCAAAGCGAGATTGCCAAAGCCATCGCCGATCAACTGCAAGCGAGGCTCTCGCCTAACGAGAAGGCGGCGATTGAAAAAGCCCCCACCGCCGACCTGGCGGCCTTCGACCTCTACACCCGGGCCAAGACTCTACTTCTCACGACATCTTTCATTCCCACTGGTGAACAAAACCTGCGGCAGGCAGTTGAGTTTCTTAACCAGGCAGCGGCACGCGACCCCGCCTTTTTCGAGGCTTACTGCCAACTGGCATTTGCTCACGGACGCCTTTATTCACTGGGCTTAGATCACACTGGTAGCCGATTGGCCTCCGCGGAAGCCGCACTTCAAGCCGCGATTCGGCTGCGACCCGATGCCGGAGAAACACATCTGGCACGGGCTAACTACCTCTATTACGGCCCCCGCGATTACGCTGGCGCACTGGCTGAATTGGAAAATGCGCGGCGAAGTTTACCTAATGATCCCCGCCTCTCCGAATTGACCGGCTACATTTTGCGTCGCCGCGGCCAACAGGAAGAAGGTCTGCGCTATCTGGAAAAGGCACTCGAACTTGATCCGCGCAATTACTTCATCATGCAACAGATCGCGCTCAGCTTTCAATTCCTGCGCCGCTATCCAGAAGAGGCGGCCATTCTGGATCGCGCGCTGACCATTGTTCCGAAGGACGCCGCCACCAAAGTTAACCGCGCCTTGGTCGACTTTTACTGGAAGGCTGACACCAAGCCCTTGCACCAGGCGATCGACTCAATCCTCGCCGGGGACCCGGGCGCCATCTCCCAAGTCGCTGATAGCTGGTTTGTTTGCGCGCTGGCTGAACATGATCGCGTCGCTGCGGAGCGGGCTCTAGTGGCGCTGGGCGATAGTCCATGGTGGGTCGACGCCGCTGTTATTCTGAGACGCAGCTTTGGTGAGGGCTTACTGCCGCGGGTAATGAAAGATGAAGCGAAGGCGTGGGCCGCTTTCAGCAAAGCTCGCGCTGAGCAGGAGAAGATCGTGCAAGCGCAGCCAGATTATGGACCTGCGCTTTGCGTGCTTGGTTTGATCGACGCCGCTTTGGGACGCAAGGAGGCGGCCTTGGAGGAAGGACGGCGCGCCATCGAGCTTCTTCCCGTGGAGAAGGATTCCATCAATGGAACTAGGATGCTGGTCTATTTCGCGATCATCGCGGCGTGGACAGGCGAGAAAGACCTTGCCTTGCAGCAACTGGAACTCGGAGCGCGCGCGCCAACTCCATCGCAGGCGCTTAACTACGGCGCATTAAAGTTGCTGCCCTTCTGGGACCCGCTCCGCGGCGATCCGCGCTTCGAAGATTTGGTTCGGACGATCAGCCCTTCACATCAGCGTCGTTATAGCGGGGCGCCGATTACTGAAAAATCCATCGCCGTTCTACCATTTGCCGATCTTAGCCCAGCGCGCGATCAGGAATATTTTTGCGACGGCATTCAAGAGGAAATCCTGACACGCTTGGCTAAGGTCGCCGACTTAAAAGTGATTTCGCGCACGTCCACGCAGCAGTTTCAAAGCAAGGTTGGCAATCTCTCCGAAATCGCAAAACAGCTTGGTGTAGCCCACATTCTTGAAGGCAGCGTACAAAAAGCGGCCGATCAGGTGCGGGTCAATGTGCAGTTGATCAACGCGCAAACCGATTCCCACCTTTGGGCAGAGACCTACGACCGAAAGTTGACTGACATCTTCGGAGTCGAGAGCGAGATCGCGAAACGAATAACGGAGTCGTTGCACGCGAAGCTTACCGGTCGCGAGGAACAGGCGTTAGCAGTTACACCAACAAACGACCCTGAGGCTTACGACGCATACCTGCGCGGGCTAGCTTTTGAAGCACGTAGCCGCCACGCCGTCCTCATCCGCGACCTCGCACGAAAAGCCATCGGTTTTTATGAGCGGGCGGTGCAGCTTGACCCCAAGTTCGCGATCGCTTGGGCGCGCCTTTCTCGCGCCGACGCCTTTCTCTACTTTAACCGAGACGACGCCACTCTTAGCGCTCGAGGCCAGGCAGCGAAACGTGCTTTGGAGAACGCGCAGAAACTGGAGCCTGATTCTCCTGAAACCCTGCTCGCCTTGGGTTATTACCAATACTTGGTGCTGTATGATTACGGGCTAGCCAAGGCCACGTTTAGTCGCGTCATCAAAACGTTACCGGGCAATAGCGAAGTGCCGACGGCCCTCGGTCGGGTTACCCGACGCGAGGGACACTGGGATCAAAGCATTGCCTACTTCGAGCAAGCCCTCGCCCTGGATCCATGTAATGTGGAATTACTTAGCGACACAGCCTGGACTTACCTCCTGCGTCGACAGTTCTCGGTCGCCCTTAAGCTCTACGATCGAGCGCTGGACATTACGCCAAACGACTCAGATGTGCTGGCGGTAAAGGCCAGCATTTATCAGGCCCAGGGTAACCTCCAAGAAGCTGCCAGGTTCCTATCAGGAATAAACGAGCAGACTCCTTCTGAGGGTAGCCTCAGAATCAAGATCACTCAGCTGAGACTTGAACGAAATTACGCTGAGGCCGTTCGATTGCTGCAAGCCCGACTGGCTCAATTCCATTTTGCTTCTCAGTACGACAAGAGCTGTGACCAGGTGGCACTTGCTTTTGCGCAGCGCGTTGCTGGCGATACGGCCGGTGCAAAGGTTACAGCTGAACAGGCGCGCAATACACTTGAACGGCTGTACAGAGATCAACCAGACAACGCTCTCATTGCGGCATACCTGTCTCAAGCTTATGCCGCGATTTGGGAGAAGGACTCGGCCCTCAAGGCAGCTGAGCGTGCAATCGTGCTTTTGCCGAGGGCCAATGATGCAGTGCAGGGACCTGCCCTGGAAGAGAACCTGGCGCTAATTCAGACGACCTTCGGCGAGAATAGCCGTGCGATCTCAACTCTCAGCCAGTTGTTACAAGTGCCCGGGGATAGCTTGGTTTACGGCCCTAACGGCCCAGCGCCGATCACGCTATCCCTTCTTAGGCTCGATCCGATCTGGGACCCGTTGCGCGCCGATCCACGCTTTGAGCGTTTGGTCGCAAAGGTTCTGGGCGTGGCTGACAACAAGTCACCGCGACAAAAGTAAACTAAAGCGCGCAGGCCTTTGTTTGGTGAGGCGAGCGCGTTGTGCGCCTTTCGTTCTCCGGTTTCGAATCAGATGTTGCCGAACGGGAATGGAACTGTCGCTCGCTCGGCGCGTTAGACGCGTTAGTTTACCAAAGATGGGATGACTGCCGCGCACGAAAGGAAAATCAGGCAAACTGGCTGCGATGTCCGCTTTGATAACCTGACGCGTCAACTCTACTCGACTGACGCATCGATTTACCAAATACACCCGGTCGGTGCGGCGTTTCCGAAAACCGCGCAGCAGGCGAGTCTTGTCATTCATGCAACAGCGGATGCAGGTCTTTCCATTACGCCTCGCGGCGCCGGCACAAGTTTGGTGGGCAATGCGATTGGCGATGGATTAATCGTCGACTTTTCGCGGTACAACCGACAGATCACTGATTTTGATCTCGAAAAACGCAGCGTCCGCGTCGGGGCCGGAGTTGTGCTGGACCAACTCAACCAGTTTCTGAAGCCGCACGGTTTTTGTTTCGGACCGGATGTCGCAACCAGTTCGCGCGCCACCCTCGGCGGAATGATCGCCAACAATTCGTCCGGCGCGCGTTGCCCGATTTACGGCACAACAGCCGATCACGTGATTTCACTGGAAATCGTGTTGGCTGACGGCCGCGTTGAAAAAATCGGAGGAAGCCATGAGTCGTTAGGCTGCGAGCGGGCAAAGATTGAGAAGCTCGTTCGCGCGGCGAGCACCGAAATGGCCGAACGCTGGCCGCCCGGTTTGATCAAACGCTGGCCCGGTTACGGCATCGAACGATTCCTGCGCGTGTCAAATGATCTGACCAATATTCTGGCCGGTAGCGAAGGAACGCTGGCGGCCATCTTCTCCGCTGAGCTCAAGATTTCTCCCCTTCCCCGCGAGAAAGGATTGGGTCTGATCTTTTTCGCGTCGGTAGCAGAAGCAATGCAGGCGACGGTTGAGCTTCTCGATCTCAAGCCTGCCGCGATCGAACACATCGATCGGCCGTTGCTCGATCAAACCAAAGGTCAACTTCATTTTCAGGCCGCGCGTGATCTGCTCGAATTGGAATCGAAACCGTGCGAATCGATTTTGATCGTCGAGTTCTACGAAGACGTCGCGGAGCGTTTGTCGGTTTTACAATCCAAAAAAATCGGACTGCGCACAAAGATTCTCACCGACCCGGCGCAAATGAACATGGTCTGGTCCGTGCGCAAATCCGGTCTGTCGCTTTTGACAGGATGCATCGGGCCGGCGAAGCCGGTCGCGTTCATCGAAGACGCTGCTGTTCGTCCCGCGCAATTGCCCGAATACGTGCGCGGTTTGCAATCAATCATGAAACCGCTGGAGCTGACGGCGAGCTATTACGGGCATGCCGCCAGCGGACTCTTGCATGTGCGACCGGTGCTCGATATGCACAGTGCAGCCGATCTGAAAAAATTCCGGCAAGTCGCGGACGAAACTTCCGCGCTGGTACGTCAGTTCAAAGGTTCGCTCTCCGCCGAGCACGGCGTTGGCATCGCGCGGACCGAATATATGCGCGAACAACTTGGCAATCAGTTGCTGGACGTGATGCGCGAAATCAAACGCGCGTTCGATCCCAAAAATGTTTTCAACCCTGGAAAAATTTTCGCGGATGGGTCCGAGCCGGACGGGCATCAACACAAAATCGACAATCATTTGCGAGAGAATTTTACGCGTCCGCTCGAGCTTCCATTTCAGCCAGTGCTCGCGTTTGCATTCAAAGACCGATCGTTCACAGGCAACCTCGAGCAATGCAACGGCTGCGGCGGCTGCCTCAAACAGAGCGGCATCATGTGTCCGACGTTCATCGCGACACATGATGAAGTGATGTCCACGCGCGGCCGCGCCAACATCATTCGTGCCGCGCTCGAACTGCGAACAAATCCCGCGACTGCGGGACTGAAATCCGCCGAGCTCGACGCGGCGCTGAGCAACTGTCTCTCCTGCAAAGGTTGCACGCCGGAATGTCCGTCGAACGTGAACCTGGCGCTGCTTAAGGCGGAAATGCTTCACGCGCGATGGCGCCGCGATGGGCTGCCGCTGCGTGAACGTATTTTGAGCAATGTCGATTTGTTAGGCAAACTCGGCTGTCTCATGCCGCGGCTCACGAATCGGCTTCTGGATGCCAAGGCGACGCGCATCGCAATGGAGAAGACAATTGGAATCTCCGCACGACGTTCGCTGCCCCATTACACAAGTGAATGCTTCGACAAATGGTTCGCACGAAGGGTGGACGCGACGCCTCGTCGCGCTTTTGAAAAGCAAAGCGGCGAGGCGCCGCTTCTACAGAAGAAGCGCGGCAAGGTTATTCTTTGGGACGACACATTTGTGCGTTATCACGAACCGCACATCGGCATTGCAGCTGTGAAAGTCCTGGAAGCGTTCGGCTTTGAAGTGTCGCTCGTGAAACATCGGCGCTGCTGCGGGCGACCTGCATTTAGCCAGGGAAACCTCGATGCCGCCGCAAAACTCGCACAACACAACATCTCTCAACTACTCGTCCGCCGTAGCCTTGGCGAAGGTGGATCATCACTCCCACACTCCCTTGGCCGTCGTAGCCTCAGCGAAGGAGGCAATACTCCAATCGTATTCCTCGAACCCTCCTGCTGGTCGATGTTCGTCGAAGATTACCGCGAGCTGAAAATCGAAAACGCAGAAAACATCGCGGGACGCTGTTTCCTGTTCGAGAAATTCGTAGCCGATTTACTGGCGAAAGAACCCGAGGCGCTTCGGTTTAAGCACGAGTCCCGCAGTCGCGGGATCCTCATCCACCCGCACTGTCATGCCAAATCGATTCTCAATCCGGCGTTCATGGCCACGCTGGCCGAACGTTTGGGAAGAAAAGCCACTATGTTAGACACAGCGTGCTGCGGAATGGCAGGCGCATTCGGCGCGCTCGCAGAAAAATACGACCTCTCAGTTCAAGTCGCGCAACGCTTGCTCGATCAAATCGACAATCACCCCCAGGGGACAGAAGTAATCGCGTCAGGCACAAGTTGCCGCCATCAAATTACCGACCTAACGAATCTCCAGCCAAAACACATGGCCGAGTTGCTCGCCGAAGCCTTGTAACGGAAAGCTAGCGCTACGGTTTTGGAGGAGCGGCGGGTTTTGCGGCTTCACCGGGTTTCGGCGGTGCGCCGCCTGCAGATGTTGGACCACCGGGAAGATCTTCATCCGGAACGGCCAATATATCGTGTTCGGTGAACGATTCAGCGTGGCCAGCCAGTTCTTTGCGAAGCGCAGCAATTTGCTCGGCTGTGACCGGACTGGCGTTGTTGCCCCACTCGCTGCGCTCGTATGTGAGAACGTCAGCAATTTTTTGGTCGGTCAACGTCTTGTCCCACGGTTGCATGACGGCAGTGCCATATTGTTGGCCCTTAACCTTGACCGGGCCTTGCAAGCCCTTGAGGACAATCATCGCCGGCCGTCGCGATCCGCCGATCGTAAATTCTGAACCAGCAAGCGGTGGATATTGGCCCGCCACGCCAAGGCCGTTAGCCTGATGGCAGGTCTGACAATTAGCGGCAAAAATCTTTTTGCCTCGATCGCGCGGCGAAAGTTCAGCTTGCTCGCCGCCGGCCGGTCCTCCTGCCACTGCTTTCTTCGGCGCGGGCGGCGAACCCATCGGATCGAGTCCGCCGCTGGTGAAATTTCCCGAGTAACGGCCGAGGTACGCGCCGCCAAAGAAAATCGCCAGTCCGTAGACCGCGATCAGCCAGATTGACAGCGGTTCGGCGCCTACTCGCGGTTCGCGTTTTTCGCGCTGCACGGCTGCGTGTACCTGTTGCACGTCGGCCTGTTCGCCGTAATCCATTCCCTGCCCTGGGCGTGCTGGCATTTTCGGTTCGTCGTTCATTGCGTTATTTCTTGGGGGCAGCAGGCGATCCTCCGGCTGCCGCAGCGGGTGAAGCACCTTGGACAGCTGGCGAGGAAGCTCCCCCGGTTGCAGGTGCGCCTCCCACTGATCTGGCTTCTTTCAACGGATGAGATTGATTAAGCCCCATCAAATAAGCCACAACACATTTTGCATCGTACGTGGGAACAATCTCCCAGCCCTGCGGTGGCGCATCGGAACCCGAAAGTTGCAACGCTTCTGCAGAACGCTCTCCAGCGATTCGTCGTTTTTCGTAGAGGAAACGGTACGCCGGCATGTTTGAATCAGGATTGATACTGCGCGGCGCATAAAGATGCACATGATGCCACGCGGCAGAATACATCGGCGGCAGACCGGCTGTCTGGATCGGCCATGGCGCGCCGGGAGTTTGCGCACTCGGTGCGGCAGGGCTGCTCCCTCCCGGAGTAGTGTTCGCCACCTGTCCGGGTGACGGCGAAGCAACGCCAGTCCGCTGTCCCGGCGACGGTGATGCATTTGGTGAAACCGCGCTGGCAGGCGAAGTCCCGGGCGACGCTGCGGTTGCAGGTGCACTCCCGGGTGATGCGGCGGGCGCTTTTGCAGGCGAACTCGCGGGTGAAGACGGCGCCGTTGGAGGCGAACTCCCGGGCGATCCGGCGGGTGCTGTTGCAGGCGAACTCGCCGGTGAAGACGGCGGACCCGCCTTCGCCGGGGCTTCGGCGGGCGAGCTGGAGACCGCCGCTCCTTGGGCTGCCGGTGAAGGTGATGCTGCTTGTGCAGCAGCCGGCGAAGCCGCAGCTCCTTGAGCCGCAGGACTGGCTGCTCCTGCAGGCGTCGGAGATTCCTCGGGCGCGGGTGCGCGTGCGCCGATGTTTGCGAGGTCCTGTCCCATCCGCATTTTTCCCAGAAATACCGGCCGATCGAAAATGTAATCGCGCGGCGCGCTGCGGCGATTGCCCCATTTCCGCTCAATATCGTCGGCGATGTAGTCGGCGCGGACTTGTTGGCTATGGCAATAGACGCAGCCGTTTGCTGCGTAAACGTGCGCGCCCCGGTTGAACATTCCCGATTGCGGGCGCGGATAAATGTCCGTCCCCTCTTCGTCGGATTCAGGATTGAGATGTCCGATTTGCCACGTCGGAATGACCGTGAGGCCGATCCACGAAAACGCAAACGTGCCGAAGATTCCGAGGAAGAGAGGAGCGAGGCCTTTCATGTGCGCGTAAGTTCGGCGGACCCGCCTTCGCGGCGGCTTCGGCGGGCGAGGTGGAGACCGCCGCTCCCTAGTTCAAGAAAGAGAGGAGTGAGCCGTTTCATCAATGGCCTCCGGATGTCTCGGCTTCAACCGGGTTGAGAAATGTCGGGACAGTCGATGTGCGGCCCAATCCCAAAAGCATCAGACCGAAGTGATATGCGAAAATAAAATGCGATACGGTCAGCAAAATGCCGGCAAGGCTGCGTCCGCGAAGATATGGCAACGCTGTTTCAATGCTTTCGCTGAATGGCAGCACCGGGTTTTCCAAGTTCGCGCCTTGCAGAAAGCCGCCGGCGAGCAGCATGAGCGTCATCAGTCCGATGCCGTAAGCCGACGCCCAGAAATGCAGTTTAATCAGTGATCCGTAACGCCATTCGCGGCCAACTAGTCGCGGCACGATGTAGTACATCGAACCGAAAATCGTCATCGTAAAAAACGCATACAGGCCAAGATGCGAATATGCGATGCTCACCTGGGTGAAATTCACGTAGCTCGCAACCGACCGGAGCGAGATCAACACGCCGATGACACTAAAGACCGTGTAAGACATGGCGCCAAAGACGGTGAAGCGCAGGGTCGGGCTGTAGCGCAACAGCGGGAAATATCCCTGCATGGTCAAATGATGATTCAGCCCCACAGTGGCGACAGGAATCATCGTCAAAATCGTCGCGGCGATGCTCGCCGTAATCATCCACGCCGGGAACGGACCGTCCACCAATCGCGTCATTCCGGTCCAGCTTGAAAAAAGCGCATAAGTCCAAAAGCCGATGGTTGCCAGGTGATAACTGTAAACCGGACGGCCGATTACCTTCGGAATCATGTAATACGCCGTGCCGAGAGCGATGGCGCCGAACCAGAGAAACAGCAGATTGTTGGCGTACCACCAGGTCACTGCCGATTGCAGGACGCCCTGCACCGGGACGACAAAGAGCATCAACTGTCCGGCCGCATAGAGCCATGGGAACCAGAGAAACGCGCCGAGTAAATACCATTGGGTGATGTAAATTTGGTCGCCGCGCCGATGCCGAAACATGAGCACCGCCCAGGAAGCTACGAGCGTGTAAGCGACAAACAGAATGACGGCCACGTAACGCGGAAACTCGAGCCATTGAAAGCCGGTGCTATCGCCGAGCAGGATTGCGCCCACGCCTATCAGCACGCCCACGTTCCAGAATGCACCGCCGGCGGCGATCAACAGTGGAAATCGCAACGTCGATCGGCACAATCTTGCCATCAACCAAACGGCCGTGCCCATCCCGGCCATTGACGCCCACCCGTAAACCATCACGTTCATGTGAGCCGGGCGCAGCCGTCCCCACGTGAGAAAACTAATGCCACCGAGCAGATCCGGTGAGTGCAACTTGAAGGAGACGACCATCGCCAAAACGGTGCCCACGATCAGCCATGCGATCGCCGAGGTATAAAACATCAGCACTGGCACGCGCGTCGATGCGTCGATATACGCGCGCTCCAACTGCTCCATATCGCCGGCAGCAGCGGAGACCGCCGGGTCTTTCAGTGGAATTCCAGTAGTGTTCATTCAGCTTGCACGATGAAAGTGCTCAGTGTTCATGGCGTAGTGGCTGGTGCGGGAGAAGCGGGCGCCGGTGGTGATTGTTGAGTTGCTGGAGGAGGCGACGCGGCGCCTTGTCCGGCGGGAGATCCGGGAGGCGCACTGGGTTGAGCCGGCTGCGCTGCGCCTGGCTGCTGAGAAGCGGCAGGCGCCGGCGACGCTGCGGCGGGCGCTGTTTGCGCCGCCGGCGTAACAATCGGCCCGCCTGGCGCGGGCTTTTTTTGCGCCAGGTCGGCAACTGTGAGTTCCATCGCGCGAGCGATCGGGATTCGGGCCACTCCTTTGTTCTTATCGACCCACGCGTACGTCGTGAGGTCCTTTTGGGTTTCTTCGTGCAACGCCTTCAACTTTTCCATGCGCTTTTTTGCGCGCGTTTCTTCGTAATCACTTGTGCGCGGCGACGGTCCGATCACCGCGAGCACGATGAGACCGAATAAAACGAAGAGACATACAATAGCGAGCCACGTGGAGAATGGCGCGTGCGAGTAGGCAATGCTGCGAGCTGATTGTGTGTCGGCCATTTCAATTGACGGTGGTGAGAGATTCAATCAGACGCGGATCCCGGACAGGGAACAGCGAAGTCCGGGGCACCAGTCGCAGATAAACAAAACTGAGCGTGGCACCGATCGCGACCAGGCAAACCAAATCCCAGATGCTTACGTCGACGCCCGTTCCGTGTAACGCAGGTAAAACGATCAGATAGATGTCCAGCATTTGCATAAGGAGCATCCAGCCGGCAAGGATGCTAAGCTGGTGCGGATTTTTCTTAATCGAGCGCAATAGCAAAATCGCGAACGGTACAAAGAACCGACCGATCACCAGAAGCATGCTGAGCGCCCACCACGATTGCGTATTCCGCGTCAGGAAAAATTGGGTCTCCTCCGGGATGTTTGCATACCAGATAAGCATGTACTGGCCAAAACCGATGTAGGCCCAGAAAACGCAGAACGCGAGCATCCATTTCCCCATGATGTGATAGTGCTCGAGCGTGACGATGCCCTTCAGGTAACCGGCTTGTCGCAAAGCGGTGATCACAATCACCAGCAATGCCATCGAACTGCCCGCTGTTCCGGCAAAGATGTACACGCCGAACATGGTTGAATACCAGCGGAAGTTGAGGCTCATCATCCAATCGACGGCGCCAAACGTGAGACAAAGGGCGAATAGCGGCAGACTAATGAACGACACCCGGCGCATCCAAATCGTGAACAGCGGATTTCCGTCCTTGTCCTGGCGCGCAGAAAATCGCCGCAGCAATAGTGACGCAACGATCCAGAAACCAAAGAAGATGATCGCGCGAATGAAGAACCAATGAAAATTGAGATACGCGCGCTTGGAATCCAGTATCGCCTCATGCCCCGGCGGAATGTCCATCCACGAGTAGAGATGGCGGCGCAGCAGCAGGATTGGAATAAAAAGAACTGCCAGTACCCCTAACAACACAGCGATGTTTTCCAATTGACGCCGCACAACTACGGACCAGTCAGCGTCGGTCGCGTGGTGTACGATCGTCCAGAAGAAGCAGCCCGCGCAGAGCGTAAAGAAAAACGCAAACGCAAACAACCAGGAGTAACTGAATTGATGCGGATTCACGAACGCGCCGACGAGACAAAGCACCAGGCTCACAACGGCAATCACACCGAGGAGAGTTGAAAGCCCTGTAAATCGACGGCTGTCGAAATATTCGCCTTCCGGCATCGGTGGCGTATGTAAACGCTCGCTCATTTTGCAGGAGTCGCTTTAGCCGGCGGCGGTGACGCCGGTTTGTCCATTTCCGCGCGATGATCTTCCGGAACATCGGCAATCGTCGCGTGCTGGCTGCGTTGCAACGCGCGCAAGTAAGCAATAATAGCCCAGCGATCCGCGACGACGATGTTCGGCCCGTAAGCCATCATCGTGTTTTTTCCATTCGTAATTGTGTTGAAAATCTCGCCGTCAGACATTTTGCGGAGGCGATCGTCCTGAAGCGAAACCACGGTCGCCAGCCCGTATTGCTTCGTGATCCCATTGCCGCCAGCCGCAGCGCCGTGGCACATCGAACACGTGATGTTGAACCGCTGTTGCCCGCGCTCCATCAACTTGCGCGTTACTGGCAAGGGAATCCCGGTTCCCCATTGGTCGCCCATTTTGCCGGTGTTGAAGTAATCAGTGCCGGCGCTGAAGGCGATCCGCATGTGCGCTTCCTCCGGCGCGTCTCCTGTCACGCCGGGCGGCGAGGCCTCGGTCTTCGGTTTCGGCATTTCGTAGCCGACAGGGACCGTGCCAGCTACTGGCAGACGCGGGCCGCGCCCATCAGCAAAAAAATCGAGCGGAGCCTGTGCGCGCACTTTGGGTTGTCGCACCATGTCGGGGAAAACTTCCGACGGTGGCTGTGTGCTTTTCTGCCCGCGAAAGCCCAAGACGGCGACCATCGCGATCGTGCACAGCACAAAAATCACAAAGAATCCGCGGAGCATATTCGTTAGGCCCGATGTTGTAGGGCGTTTCTGTGAAACGCCTGGCTTCGCGTGGTTCCGATGGCGTCTGACACAGACGCCCTACAATCTTGTGAAATCGTGCGCCGTCGCATGTTAGTCCTCGTGCACGATGGTGATATGCCGCCCGCCGGTTTGCTCCAGCAGCTCGTACACACCGTTTTCCGTAAAGCGCGGGTCACGAGCCTCGATTGCCAGGAAAAATCCGTCATTGGTCACGCGGCTGAACTTTTCCCAGTTGAACAGCGGATGGTTCCAGCGCGGCAACCGATTCATGATTTGCCATGCAAAGAACGCCGAAAACGCGGCGAACAGCACCGTCAACTCGAACATGATGGGGAAAAAGGCAGGAACAGTGAAAAAATTTGTAGGCTTACCGTGCACATCGAGCGGGTAGAGAATCGATGACGGACCAAATTCGATCAGCACGGCGGTAAGCAATCCCGAAATTCCACCAAACAGAACCCAGCCGCTCAGCCACGATTTGCCGAGCCCCATCGCGTCGTCCATTCCGTGGATCGGAAACGGCGAAAACACGTCCCATCGCCGGAAGCCAGCATCGCGCACGCGCTTTGCGGCTTCGTAAAGCGCCGCGGCGCTCGGATACTCCGCTGCCATGGCATAAACTTTGTGACCATACGGAGTGGTTATCATCGCGTGCGCTCCTTTCCGCGGGCCGACACTGTAGCCGCCTCGCTGTGCGAGGCGCATCCCTGACCTGTTTGCAATGCACGGCTCACGCGTCTCACAGAGACGCGGCTACAGAAAGCGCTAAGCAGTCTCATCGTGTGCGCTCCTTTCCACGGGCCGACACTGTAGCCGCCTCGCTGTGCGAGGCGCATCCCTGACCTGTTTGCAATGCACGGCTCACGCGTCTCACAGAGACGCGGCTACAGAAAGC
>Ga0137374_10005331_pt1 | contig 15285 bp, 6 predicted proteins | sample SagtaG_20_FD_104811 | JGI IMG/M metagenome (GOLD analysis project Ga0137374, IMG submission 104811) | Vadose zone soil microbial communities from Sagehorn Ranch, Mendocino, California, USA - Sage1_R_100_16 metaG | ecosystem: Environmental > Terrestrial > Soil > Vadose zone | place: USA...
CTTCACCGAGGACGCCCACCCGATCCACATCCATGAGGTCGAGTTCGACGTCGTCGAGCGCGAGAGCATCGAGACGGGCGAGACTCGCGGCCCGGAGTCCTGGGAAACGGGACGCAAGGACACCGTCGTCGCCTACCCCGGCGAGATCACCCGCGTCAAGGCGACGTACGACCGTCCCGGACGCTTCGTCTGGCATTGCCACATCGTCGAGCACGAAGATCACGAGATGATGCGGCCGTACTTCATCGGGCCGATGTCATAACCGAACGATTCGGGTGCGGGTCGCTCGAGCGGCGCCCGCACCCGCGCGCCCAACGGCGACGAGTCCGAGCGGCCACCTCGGTGATGATGTCGCAGATGGAACGCCGTCCGTTGGGGCGCAGCGGCCTGGAAGTGTCGAGCTCGGCGCGTCGTGGCGGGCTGCGGGGCCCGCGGGGTGAACCGTTTTGTTCGTGCGACCGGGCACGAGCTTGTTCCCGAAACGTAAGCGTTCAGGCCCTGCTGGCTATCCGAGGCCGGGTACTGGGTCGCCACGGGCGTAAGCGGTGATGACCTGGGTGAGGTAGTCGTAGAGCGACTGTTTCCGGAGTCGGCAGGTGACGGAGGCGGAGAGCAGTCGTTCGATGGTGCGTTCGCCTTGCTCTGATTGGCTGCCGAGCGAGAGCTTGCGGTAGATGACGGCGCCGCGGAGGCCGCGTTCGGCGTGGTTGTTGGTTGGCTCGACGCCGTCGGTGTGGGTGAAGGTCCAGAGCGCGGGCCAGCGCTTGAGCAGATTCTTGGCGAACTGCCGGTGGTACTTCGTTCTCGGGCTCTTGCGGGCCGCGCGCTCGAGCAGCCTGCGGAGCTTGTCCTCAAGCGGCGCGGTCTCGGCTTGCAGACGGGCCCGATCGCGATCCTGTTGGTAGCTCTCCCAGGCGGCGAAGAGCTCGTGTGCGATCGCCAGGCCGCCGTATCCGAACGCTTGCTGGTCGGCCATCCCCTCGCTGTGGGCGGTGAAGTCCCTGAGCAGGTGGGCCCAGCAGAGCTGCCGCTGGGCGGGGTCGAGGTAGTCGTAGCCGCGCCAGCGGTCGGAGCAGACGATCCCGGCGAAGCGCTCGCCGAGCAGCCTTCTCGCCTCGAAGGCGTGGCGGCCGGGCGCGATCCGGAAGACCGCGGTCGCGCTGGTTAGGGCGCCCCACAGCGTCCGCTTGCCGCCGGCGGTCTTCCAGCCGGTCTCGTCGATGTTGACGACCGAGGCCGACTTGATCCGCTGCTCGAGTTGCGTGTGCGGGCCGGCGAGCGCCTCCCCGGCGCGGTGGATGATCGCCTCGACCGAGCCGGTCGAGAGCTCGACCCCGAACAGCTCCCGGGCGAGCTCGGTCGTGTCGCGGCGGGAGACACGGTTCCTGACCGCGAGCGTCACGACCGCTGCCTGCAGCCGCGGCCCGAACGGCGAGCGTGGCAGCTCAAGGGGAAGCTGGGCTCGTGTCCGGCTGGCGCAGGCAGGGCAGCAGACAGCGTGCAGCCGATGCTCGCTGACGCGGATCGCGATCGGCGGCAACTCCGCGAGCTGGTGCCGCCACGGCTCAGCCGCCTCGACGCGCTCGCGCTCGCCGAACACGTGCGCGCATGACCGGCAGCGGACGGGCCAATGCTCGACGACCTCGTCCACCTGCTCGGGAGGAAGCAGCCGCCGGTGCCTGCCTTCGTGCCCGGGCTGACCTCCACGCCGCCGACCCGAGCGCTTCCCGCCCGGACGCGGCGGCGCCGAGGGAGGATCCTGGGAGGGCGGAATTTCCGCGAACTGCGGTTCAGCCGCCGCTCGAGCTCGGCCACGCGAGCCTCGAGCCGCTGGTTCGCTTCGACCAGCTCGCCCACTCGCAGCAACAATGCGACAGCCGTCTCGCGATCGCCATCAAGGATCGCCTCGGCTTCAGCCCGCTCCACACGTCAAGGTTCGCCGCCTGGACCGAGGTCCCTTCACCGGGGTGAACGCTTACCCCGAAACTGCCATTTGCAGGCATTTTGGGTCCCAGACGTTGGGCCACGATTGGGCCACAGACCGATAAGCGGCGCCTGAACAGACAACGCCACCTGCTATTTTGCAGGTACTTTTAGAGGCGGGAGCGACGGGACTCGAACCCGCGACACTCCGGCGTGACAGGCCGAATCAAAGGCGACGTCAGGCGAAAACGAGCTAAAACGAATGGCCGCATTTGCAGCGTGTGGGGTGCGCAAACTCGGTTTCACGCGGCGAGGCTGTATTCGTGGACGAGTCCGCCGAGGCGGTCGCGGCGCTCGACGCCGGTCGTTGGTGGGCGCACGACACGGAGCTTCCGGGCGGGTGGATCGGGCGGCGCGAGGTTCAGTGAGCGGTGCGGCCTGTGGCTGTTGTAGTGGTCGACGAAGACCCGAAGCACACGCTCGAGATGGCGCCGGTTCACGATCAGCAGCCAGTCCACGCACTCTGACCGGACGGTGCGGACGAAGCGCTCGGCGATCGCGTTCGCCTTCGGCGCGCGCACCGGTATCCGGATGATCTCGATGCCCTCGCTGCGGAAGACGGTGTCGAAGTCGCGCGTGAATTTGCTGTCGCGGTCGCGGATCAGAAAGCGCAGCGGCGTTGATCGCTCGCGGAGCGTCCAGCTGATCTGGCGGGCCTGCTGGGTGACCCAGACGCCGGTCGGATTCGCGGTGCAGCCGGCCAAGTGGACGCGCCGGCTGGCGAGCTCGACGAAGAACAGCACGTACACCCGCTGCAGCGAGACGGTCTCGACGGTGAAGAAATCGACCGCGAGCATGCTCTTAGCTTGCGCCCGCAGAAAGGCACGCCAGGAGAGCCCGGCGCGCTCGCCAACAGGGCCGAGCCCGGCCTGCCGCAGGATCTTCCTCACCGTCGTCGCTGAAACGGCAAGGCCGAGACCGTGCAGCTCGCCGACGATCCGCTGATAGCCCCAGCGCGGGTTCTCACGCGCCAATCGGAGCACCAGCACACTGATCTCGCCGCCGATCGGCGGCCGACCCGTGCGACTCTCATAGGTCCAGCGCCTGGCGACGAGCCGCCGATGCCACCGAAGCAGCGTCGCTGGCGTAACGAGGAACGATCGCCAACTCGACCGCGGCAATAGTCGACTTGCCGCGGCAAGGAAGACTCGATCGCTCGTCGTCAGCTGCGGTCGACGTGTCCGCCGGCGCAGTACCGAGAGCTCGTGGCGGAGCACGACGATCTCAAGCTCCTTGAAGCCCTCCGAGCGCGAACGAAGCGACACGAGCTGGAACACGCAGCGGAACACCAAATAGCAGAGCGACCAGAACAAGAACCAACTCCTCGAGATCAACGGGGACGGGCGCACGACTCTACGGCCGACCCGCCTGTCGCAGACGCGGAACCGAGTAAACGCACCCCACACGTTCTTTCCGCCCTCGTCGCTCGCGGACGGGGACCCGGCCCGTGTCGTCGTGACCACTGCGTGCGTCGAGGACGCGGTCGAGGCGATAAGCGAAGTCGGCAAGTCGCGGTCGCCGGCTCGAGCGGCTCGCTCTAGTCCTTCGCGATACGAGCGCTCAGCCGTCAACAGGTCATCGGCGAACTCACGGCGACCTCCACGCCGCGGGCGCCGAACAGCGCTCCTGCCTGCTCGATCAGCGACCGCGCCTCCTCGAGGCGGCCTCCCTCGCTGCGGATCTGCTCCCATCGACGTTTGAGATTAAGCTGTACTTAATCGTTGTGTATACGCTCCCACCAACGTAAGAGCTTCTTCCCGTTACATACACTTTGCCCGACGACACTTTGCCCGACGCATCGACGGCAAGTGCAGTTGCATGGTCAAAAGAGTTTCCGGGACCGTTGTAGCGGGCAACCCACACCTGAAACCCCGCCGCATTGTATTTTACGGTGGCATAATCAGTCTCTGTGCCCGAGCCTTCGCTTTCTCCTGTCACATAGACATTGCCCGATGCGTCAATGGCCACGGCGTTCGCACGGTCTGAAGCATAAGCATTTCCCGGACCATTGTAGCGGGCGACCCATTGCTGCCTTCCCTTGGCGTTGTACTTGACCGTGCCATACTCAGAGCCGGTACCAGAACCAACAGTCTCTCCGGTTACATAGACATTGCCTGACGCGTCAGCAGCGAGATCGTAGGCAAAATCATCACCCGTTCCACCGTGATAGCGGGCGACCCACCGCTGGTGGCCTGCGGCGCTGTATTTGATTGTGGCGTAATCATAGTACGTGCCAAAACCGTAACTGTATCCGGTTACATAGACACTTCCCGCTGGGTCGACAGCAAGGTCAGTGGCATAGTCATATGAATTGTTATAGCGAGCAGCCCATTGCTGGACTCCCGCCGAATCGTATTTGACTGTGACGTAATCAGATAAGTTGGATGAACCTTCACCACTATCTCCCGTCACATAGACATTGCCTGACCCGTCAACCGCAAGAGCCCATGCACGATCTGCGGTGTTACCCGGTCCGTTGTAGCGGGCAACCCATTGTTGGATTCCCGAAGGACTGTACTTGATCGTGGCGTAATCGTTGCTGCTGTATCCCGTCACATAGACATTGCCCGATGCGTCAACGGCAACGGCGTTCGGACGGTCATCGCTATTTCCCGCACCGTTGTAGCGGGCGACCCACTCTTCGGTTCCGGCAGGACTGTATTTGATTGTGATGTAGTCGAAGAAGTCCGAGCCATAGCTATGCCCCGTGACATAGACATTCCCCGATGAGTCGAGCACAAGTTCGGTTGCAGCGTCCCAATTATCTCCCGGACCGTTGTAGCGTTGGACCCAAAGCGTCTCGCCTGAGCTCCTGTATTTGATCGTCGCGTAATCGGCGAGTCCGTTTGCGCCGTAACTTGAGCCCGTTACATAGACATTCCCCGATGTGTCAACGGCAAGCGCATATGCAAAGGCAAAGGCAGGATCATATCCTGAGCTGTAGTTTCTGACCCAATCGGCCTGCGGGACTGTCTGAGCGTACGCTGGTACGAGGGCAAAGATCGCCAGAAGAGCCGCCCCGACGAATGTTGTTCCAAGGGCCTTCAGCGCTTGTCTCATTGGGAAGGCTCGTCGGCGTTCGTCGCCGGTGCCTCTACAACCCTTCTCGATGGTGCCGCCGCCCTCGAGACAGGCCGTGATGCCGGCGGCTGGAACGTGTGGCAGCTGCTCATCTTCATCCTCCCGCTCCTTGCATGGCGCGCCCGCTCGATCGGCGCGAGCATAGTGGTGAGAGTCTTGCGTCGGCGCGAGCATAGTGGTGAGAATCTTGCGCTCGTCTTAACGAGTGCCTAGCGTTGACCGCGTGCTGCGGTCCAGATTGCGCTCGGAGAGCCTCAGCGCGTAGCGTTCCCGCGATGAGGATCGCCAACCTCTTCACCGACGAGTGGGACGACGAACAGGAGCACGGGGCTTCCGGATTCAAGATCGCCTCACTCGAGAAGTGGATGCCCCGCCGCCGCCAGACGGTTCGCCGGCGCCATCCGCGCAGCGATAGCCTGGTCGCCCGATGAGCCACGGGCGAGAACACAGGACCGACGCACGAACCCGCTCCCAAGCGACACTGGGCCATCGCCAGCGAGGCATGTGAGCTCGGCCTCCGTTGGGGCTAAGTTCTGGGGACAGGTTCGAGGTTTCCCAGGGAGGTTCAGGGTCCTTCAAGGAAGGGGTGCAACGAGCGGATAAACCAGCCACATTGCAGGGAAAGCGCGCTAGCAAGCGCTGTTCCCGCATCGCTTAACAGCAAGTCGAATCCTCCATGGTAAGGAGGGGGTCTCCGGTTCGAGTCCGGAAGAGGGCTTGTAAAGCCGCTGCAAATCGGTGGATTCTTCAGCATGTGCGTTGTCGGTTCCGACGACACAAGGTCGCACCGAGGTCGCACGGGGACGCCCGCCAGCCGCTTCTGGCTTTGACCCCCTCCTTCGCAAGAAGGTGTTCGACGGCGCAGACCGCGCTCAACCATGCCGCGTAGCTGAAAGCGGCCTATTGATTCCGCGCGTATCCGTCGTACACTCCCGTCTTCGGAGGGAGAATCGGCGTGAGAGTTCGCCCGGTCGTGCTCGCCCTGCTCGCGGCTGCAAGCGCGGTCGCCATTGCAGACGCCTATGCCGGCTTGGGTTCGAACGTGTCTTGGACACCGGATCCGCTGTCCGCCGTTCGTGCGGGGAGCGCCCGGGCCTCGGGTCCAGCGGGCTCGGTGCCGCTGCGCACGTGGGTCACGAACGGCCCGGTCTATGAGGTTGAAGTTGTGGGGGACACGGCATATCTCGGCGGTGCCTTCACTCAAGTCGGCCCGCGAACCGGCCCGGGCGCCGGGATCGACGCGGCAACCGGCGAGCCCGACCTCGACTTGGCGGAGATCGGCAGAGGCGAAGTCTGGGCGGTCGTGCCCGACGGGCTCGGAGGCTGGTACATCGGCGGCTGGTTCGCCTACGTCGGCGGGCTTCCCCGCAACAACATCGCGCACATCCTTCCTGACAAGACCGTCGACCCGAACTTCGACGCGAACTCCAACGGCGACGTCTACACGCTCGCCCTCTCCGGGAACACGCTTTACGTCGGCGGATACTTCACCTCGATCGGCGGGCAAACGCGGTACTACATCGCTGCGGTCGATGCCGAGACCGGGGAGGCAACTTCTTGGAATCCGAACTCCTACAACCTCGTCTACTCGCTGGTCGTCTCGGGGCCTACCGTGTACGTCGGTGGTCTCTTCGACCAGATCGGCGGTCAGCTCCGCAACAACATCGCGGCCCTCGACGCCCAGACGGGCGAGGCGACACCCTGGAACCCGGGGGCGAACTACGGCGTAACCTCGCTGGCCCTCTCCGGCTCGACGGTCTACGCCGGCGGTTACTTCACCACGATCGGTGGCCAACCTCGCAATCGCATTGCCGCCCTTGATACCCAGACCGGCGAGGCGACGCCCTGGAACCCCAATGCGAATGACTGGGTCTACGCCCTCGCGGTCTCGGGCGCCACCGTCTACGCCGGTGGTGAGTTCAGCACGGTCGGAGGCGCGGCCCGCAGCAAGATCGCCGCACTCGACGCCGACAGTGGACAAGCGACGCCCTGGAACCCCGATGCGAGCAATTACGTCACTGCGCTCGCCGTCTCGGGCTCAGTGGTGTATGCCGGAGGGATATTCAGGACGATTGGCGGTCAACCTCGGAGCGGTGTCGCGGCGCTCGACGCGGTAAGCGGCCAGGCGACGCCGTGGAACCCGGACCCGAACAAGGTCGGTGTCAATTCACTCGCGCTCTCGGGCCAGACCGTGTATGTGGGCGGCGGGTTCAGCTCGGTTGGCGGAGTGCACCGGAACCGGCTGGCCGCAGTCGACACGGAGACCGGGGAGGCGACGCCCTGGAACCCGGATGCAGACGAAGCGGTCACTGAGATTGCAGTCTTGGCCTCCACCGCCTACGTCAGCGGCTACTTCAGCTCGATCGGTGGCGAGTCGCGGCGTTACCTCGCTGCAGTCGACGCCGACACCGGGGAAGTAACGCCCTGGAACCCGAATCCCAACGGTCAGGTGGACACCCTCGCCGCCGCAGGATCGGTCGTATACGCCGGCGGTCATTTCACCTCGATCGGAGGCCAGGTGCGGAACAGGATCGCCGCGCTCGACGCGACCACGGGGCTGGCGACTCCGTGGGACCCGAACGCGAGCGGCCCCGTCTACGAGATGGTGATCTCAGGGTCGGTCGTCTACGTGGGCGGCAGCTTTTTCATGATCGGCGGCCAGTACCGGGACGACATAGCGGCACTCGACATCACCACCGGGCAGGCGACGGGCTGGAATCCGAGTGCCGAAGACACTGTCGTCGCGCTGGCCGTCACGCCGTCGACGATCTACGCCGGAGGATGGTTCGACTTGATTGGTGGCCAGATCCGCCACCGCATCGCCGCACTCGATGCCACGACGGGGGAAGCGACGCCCTGGGACCCGAATGCAGGACTTGGACGCATCTACACGCTGGCGGTCACGGGCTCAACGGTGATCGCAGGAGGCGACTTCGACTCCATCGGTGGCCAGAGTCGGAACAACGCTGCCGAGCTGGACGCGGTGACGGGTCAGGCGACAGCCTGGAACCCGGACGCGAGCGACAACGTGAACGCGATCGTTCTCTCCGGTTCGAGGCTGTACCTCGGTGGCCCCTTCGAAGCGATTGGGCCTTTCGCGCAGGAAGGGATCGCCTTCTTCGACCACGTTTCCGGCCCACCGCCGCCCCCTCCACCTCCACCTCCACCGCCACCGCCTCCTCCACCACCACCACCGCCGCCGCCGCCGCCGCCGCCACCGCCACCGCCTCCTCCTCCACCACCACCACCGCCGCCGCCTGCGCCGCCACCGCCACCACCTCCGCCTCCTCCGCTTCCGCCGCCACCTCCGCCACCCGGACCACCTCCACCTCCGCCTCCTCCACCCGGACCACCTCCACCTCCTCCGGCCCGCTGCGTCGTCCCGAGGGTGATCGGGCTACGCCTCGCAGCCGCCAAGCGAAAGATCAGGCAGCGACACTGCTCGGTCGGCAGGGTCCGGCGCGCTCGCTCGAGGAGAGTCGGCCGCGTGATCGGCCAGAGGCCGCGTAGCGGGACGATCAAGCGGCGCGGGTACCCGGTGGCGCTGGTCGTCGGCAGGCGCTAGTCGGCTCTGACGACTATGGAAATCGTCGCCCATTTCGGGCAGGCGAGACATAAACTCCGGGATCCAGAAGGGGGACGTGCATGAGAGCTCGAGTGGCCGTGCTCATCGGACTCGATCTGCGGTCGAAGACCCGGCCAGCCCAGTCGACCGGGGGAGCACCATCGTGGCTCGAGGCGCGTCCCTGGATGATTAGGTCCGCTGCCGTCCTCGTCTCGGCGTGCGTCGGGATGGGGGTTGTCGGTTCGTCGAGTGCGGGCTCGCCTGATCCGAGGCCCGCCGGGATCGACTTTCGAGCAGTGATCGAACAAGTCGAGCACCGCGCCTCCGCCGAGCCGATCACTCCCGACTACCCGGCTTCGGATCCCGTGTACGTCTCCGCCCGCCGAGACCAGCTCGTGCCTGCCGTCGCCAGAGGCGAAAACAGCTACCTGGTCGTCTGGCAGGAGGACTTCTGGAGCGATGACCTCTATGCGGCGCGGGTCGCCTTCGACGGGACCGTGCTCGACCCGGCAGGCATCCCGATCAGCACGAACTACCGGAACAGAGATGCTCCGGCGGTTGCATCGAACGGCACGGACTTCCTCGTCGTCTGGGACGACTCCGAGATCGATTCCGCGGGGATTTCCGGCGTGCGGGTTGCCGGCGACGGCACGCTCCTCGACCCGGAGCCCTTCCGGATCTCGACGACACACAGCTACACCCCGGCCGTGGCGTGGGGCGGCGACGAGTACCTCGTCACCTGGGAGCACTTCGGGCAGAACATCTACGGCGCGCGCGTAACCGCGGACGGCGCGGTACTCGATCCCGCCGGCATCCCGATCTCGGTCGATCCGAACCCTCAGCTCAATCCGAGCCTGAGCTGGAACGGCACCACGTTCCTGGTCGTCTGGGAGGACATGCGCGACTCAGCCCAGTATCGAGACATCTACGGTGCGCGCGTCGATGCGAACGGCGTCGTACTCGACCCCGACGGCATTCACATCAGCACCGACGTCGGCGCCGCGGGCGAGTTCCCGTCGGTGGCGTGGAACGGTGTAAACCACCTCGTCGTGTGGAACACGAGAGGGACTGGGGCCCAGGTCTGGGGAACACGCGTCGGAGCGAACGGACAGGTCCTGGATCCCTCTGGGATTCAAATCTCGCCTCCCGGCGGTACCAACTTGATCGCGTCGGTTGCCTCGGAGGGGGATCGATACCTGGTGGCCTGGAACGAGACGATTGGCGGGGACGTCAAAGGCGTACGCGTGAGCTCCACCGGTGTCGTGCTCGACACCCAGGCCATCCCGATCTCGGTCGATCCCGGACGACAGCTCTGGGCAGCCGTCGCCTGGGGCGGGACGGACTATCTGGTCGCGTGGTCGGACGAGCGAAACCTCGGGGTCAGCGAGGCCGATATCTACGCGACTCGCGTCGATCCCGACGGTGTCGTCCTCGACGCCCACGGCTTCGAGGTCTCCCACGCGGCCAACTGGCAGGACGAGCCCTCGGTCGCGTGGGACGGGTCGAATTACTTCGCCGTCTGGGAGGACTATCGGAACGGCGAGCTCGACATCTACGGCGCGCGCCTCGACGACTGGGGCCGCATCCTCGACGGCACCGGAATCGCCATCTCGACCGCGCCCGGCATTCAGCGCCTGCCTGACGTTGCTTGGACGGGCGAGAACTTCCTCGTCGTCTGGGAGGACCGGCGGACCGGCCAAGACATCTACGGCGCTCGCGTCTCGCCGGATGGCGAGCTGCTCGACCCTGAGGGGATACCGATCTCAGCCGCCGCCGGCAACCAGCGCGCCCCCAACGTCGCCTCGAACGACATCTCGCTCGTCACCTGGAACGACTACCGCGCCGGCACCAGCCGTGCGGACATATATGCCGCGCGGGTCGCCGACGACGGCACCGTGCTCGATCCGGCCGGCCTCCTGCTGGCAGCGGACGTCGGCGATAGCGGCGGCGGCGACCCCGACGTGGCGTGGGGTGAGTCCACGTTTCTCGTCGTCTGGTCGTACGTCCACGGTGAGCGGATGGACATCTTCGGGACGCAAGTCGATGCCGACGGAACCATTCGCCACCCGCAGGGCTTCCAGCTCACCTACGGCAGCACCACGCAGTACTCCCCGGCTCTGGCCTGGAGCGGACAGCACTTCCTCGTCGTCTGGGTGCACGGAGGCCTCGACAACCGCGTCCGGGGCGGGAGAGTCGACGAGGACGGAACCGTGCACGATCCGAACGGCATCCCTCTCGGCACCGCGGACGACCTGCTCCAGTTTCCGACGGTGGCGTGGGACGGCAACAACTACCTCGTCGCCTGGCTCGACCTGGACTACGACGGTGACATCTACGGAGCCAGAGTCACGAACGACGGCCAGGTCCTCGAGACGGGGCTCCCGATCTCCGCCTCGCAGCTCACCTCGGAGATGACACCAGCCGCGGTCGGCGGCCCTCCGGAGCGAGCGGCGATCGTCTACCCGAGGCGCGCGCCGGACCGAATTTTCGGCGGCGCACACCGCACGTTTCTCCGGTTCTTCGACGAAACGGGGCCTCCGCCTCCGCCTCCGCCTCCGCCTCCGCCTCCGCCTCCGCCTCCGCCGCCGCCGCCGCCTCCGCCTCCGCCGCCGCCTCCACCGCCGCCGCCACCGCCGCCGCCTCCGCCACCTGTCGTCCGGTGCGTGGTGCCGAGGGTGATCGGCCTGACGCTTCGCAGGGCCCGCACGCGTATCCGTGCGAAGCACTGCTCTGTCGGTCGCATCCGCCGTGCTCGCTCCAGGCGAGTGGGCCGCGTGATTGCTCAGAGCCCGAGGCCGGGGAGGAGGCTCCCAGGCGGCAGCAGGGTGAACCTGGTGCTCGGCCGCAGATAGAGCAGAGCCTTCCTGCCACGCGTACCCAGGGCCCTCTTGGGCGTCGAGGAGATTCGGGGCGCTTGACAGACGTAGAGGCGACTCCTAATCTCGGTGCGCCCAGAGGGCTCCGCGGGGTCCGGCGCCCAGATAGAGGGGAGCGCCATCATCCGTTTCGGGATTCTTGCGGCTGGCCGGGGAGCCTGGCTCGGCGCGCCGCTCGCGCTGGCGGTACTCGGCCTCGCTGGGAGCGATCCGTCGTACGTCCGGCAGCATCGGTCGCTTCCGAGCAAGATCGATCTCGCTCGAGCCGTCGAGACGGTCAGTCACCGGGTCCGAGCTCGGGGCCGCGGCGAGCTCGCCGCCGAGGAGCGACTGTACAGAGTCTCGTTCACGCGGCGAGGCGTCGCGCTCCGGCTTCGCGCAGACGCCGCTGCGCCTCGTTCCCCGCGCCAGCGCCATCGTCCGCCTGACCTACCGGGATTCGCACGGTCCCCTGCGGTTGAGCTGGCCGTCGACCGCATTCGGTCGGTGAATGTCTCACCACGCGCATGGGTGAGCTCGCGAAACATCGCACGGCGCCGGCTCGCGCCGAATCTGGGCGAGCGCGTGACCGCGCGCAACGGCAAGCTCGAGTGGCGTCTCCGGGTAGCGCGGCCCGAGCCCGACGGTCGCCTCGAGCTCGAACTGAGAATGCGCCGGCGAGCGAGTGGGGTCCGCATCGGCGAGACGTTCACGGTCGCCGACGCCGCAGGGAGCACGCTCGTCACGCGCGCAGCCAAGCGCCGGGGCGACCGCCTGGTCCTCAGCGCTCCCACTCCGGCGACGGCCGACTACCCGCTCACGGTGGGGTTCGACGTCGGCGTGGAGCACGCCGTCTCGGATCCTTTGTTCGTTCCCGACTACCACTCTCAGGAGAACCCGGCGGCGGCCTGGAACGGCAGCGAATACCTCGTGGTCTGGGAGGAATACGTCGCGAGGTTCACGACGCACCTCTACGGGACGCGAGTCACGCCCGAGGGCGAGGTTCTCGACCCCGGAGCGATCCCCATCTCAGTGGACGAGGATCAACAGTTCGGCGCCCGTGTCTCTTCCGACGGGTCGAGCTTCGTCGTCGTCTTCTCACATTGGCACCCCGAGCCGGCGACGTCCGCGATCGAAGGGATTCGGGTCGGTGCGAACGGGACGCTTCTCGATACCGCGCCGTTCCCGATCACGAGGCATGGAGAGAACCCCGCGATCGAGTTCGACGGCGCGAACTACCTCGTCGTCTGGAAGGACTATGACGAGGCTCCCGGCCAGATCTTCGGCACGCGCGTCGACACCGACGGGACGGTTCTCGATCCGGAAGGCTTCCAAATCTCGTTCGGGACGGGCCACCCTTACTGGTCGGACGTCGCCTGGGACGGCTCTCGATTTCTCGTCGTCTGGGACGACTATGCAGTCTCCGGCAACACGGACGTGCGCGGCGCCCGCGTCACGGCCGACGGAGTGGTGCTGGATCCAGACGGGATTGCGATCTCGACGGCGCCCAATACTCAGGAGGCCCCCTCGGTCGCCTCGAATGGCGAGGAGTTCCTCGTCGCTTGGGAGGACCTGCGCGGTCCGGCTCCGCGGGATATCTATGGCGCGCGCGTAAGCGGTGACGGAGTCGTCCTCGACCAGAGCGGCATCGCCATCTCGGCTCGCCCGGACTACGTCTGGGACACCACTGTCGCTTCGGACGGCACAGATTTCCTCGTCGTCTGGAGTGACAATGCGTCGAATCAGATCTACGGCGCGCGGGTGAGTGCGGCGGGCGTCGTCCTCGATCCCGCCGGAATCGAGATGTCCTCGTCGGCCAGCGCCGCCGAGTACTCAGACGTCATCTGGGGCGGCGAGACGTACCTCGTCACCTGGATCGACTGGAGCTTCGACGACATCTACGGCACGCGGGTGACGCCCGAGGGCGAGGTTCTGGACCCCGAGGGGATCCTCATGACCACGAGCGCGCAGGAGCAGGGGTACGCCGACCTCGCCTTCGACGGACAGAACTACTTGGTCGTCTGGGAGGACTTCCGAGACCAATCGAGCTTCGCCGGGGACATCTATGCGGCGCGCATGGCGCCCGACGGCACGGTGCTCGACGGCTCCGGGATCCTGATCTCGAACGCACCCGGGCGCCAGCGGCGTCCCAGGGTCGCCTGGGACGGGGACAACTATCTCGTGGCCTGGCTCGACGGAAGTGCAGGGTCGGAGCAGATCATCGGCACGCGCGTCACCCCGGGCGGGCAGGTGCTCGACCCCACCGGAATACCGATTGCGGCGAGTCCGGTCGGCTCTCTCTCGGTGGCGGCGTCGGGCGAGAACTACCTCGTCGTTTGGGGCTTCGGAGAGGTGCGCGGCACTCGCGTGTCACCGGAAGGGGTCGTCCTCGATCCCGGAGGCTTTCTCATCTCGGACGGGCTCGGCACAGGAGCCTCGTTGGGCGCCGCCGCGTGGAACGGCGACAACTACATGGTGGTCTGGTCGCAGGGCGGCGGTCAAAACGTGGACGTCTACGCCGGCCGGGTGACTACGTCGGGCGTCGTCCTCGACCCCTCCGGCATTCCGGTCACGACTGCGCCCAACTCGCAATACGCTGCAACGCTGGCCTGGGGCAGCTCGTCCTACCTCGTCGCGTGGTTCGACTACGCGAGTGAGGACATCTACGCGGCGAGGCTGACCGGAGATGGTGTCGTTCTCGATCCGCAGGCGATTCGCGTGACCAGGGTGGCCGGCAGACATCAGGAGCCCAGCGTCGGCCGGTCGGGATCTCGATTCGTGGTCACGTGGAACAAGATCAACTGGAACTTCGACTGGAGCGTCCTCGCCGCTCGAGTGAGCGACGACGGCGAGCTCATCGACGACCCCCCGCAGCCAATCGCGGTTTCGCCGAACAGCGAGTACTGGCCGCGCGTGGCGAGCGGACCCCAGAACCAACTTGCTCTTGTCTACGGTCGGATCGCTCCAGAGCCTCCCTGGGGCGGACCAGTGCGCGACTTCGTGCGCTTCGTCGACGCCGGCTCGGATCCGGCTCCGCCTCCCAGCAGCTACTCGATCTCGACGGAGAGTGGGCAATCGATCGTGCCCGGGACGACGGACATCGGGAACCACTGCGACGACTGCCTGACCGAGGTCGAACTGCCGTTCCCGGTCACTCTCTACGGGGTCTCCTACCCCCGTCTAAACGTCAGCGCAAACGGCAACGTGCAGTTCTACGACGACGACGTGCAGTGGGCGAATTCCTGCTTCCCGAGCGCCAATCTCGGCCGCACGATCGCCGCCTACTGGGACGACCTGTTGACCTACCAGGCGGGCAAGGGCGTCTTCACGGCGGCTCTCGGCAGTCCTCCGAATCGGCAGTTCGTCATCGAGTGGCGTGCGACATATGTGAGCGACCCGACCGAGGAGGCGAACTTCGAGCTGATCTTCACCGAGGGCGAAGACACCTTCCGGATCGTCTACGGCGAGGTCGCGCAGGGCGGTGGGAGCTCCACGGAGGGAGTGCAGAGCTCCGATCAAGGCCCAAACTCTCAATACGCCTGTGACGAGGCCGGATCTGTGTCGAGCGGGCTCGGCCTGACATTCACGCCGGGGCCTCCGCCCCCTCCGCCGCCACCACCGCCGCCACCACCACCGCCGCCACCACCACCGCCGCCACCGCCGCCGCCGCCGCCGCCACCGCCGCCGCCGCCACCACCACCGCCGCCGCCGCCCCCGCCGCCGCCGCCCCCGCCGCCGCCGCCACCACCCCCACCACCGCCACCCCCACCACCCACACCACAACCACCACAAACCCCCGCA
>Ga0137374_10005340_pt1 | contig 15272 bp, 13 predicted proteins | sample SagtaG_20_FD_104811 | JGI IMG/M metagenome (GOLD analysis project Ga0137374, IMG submission 104811) | Vadose zone soil microbial communities from Sagehorn Ranch, Mendocino, California, USA - Sage1_R_100_16 metaG | ecosystem: Environmental > Terrestrial > Soil > Vadose zone | place: USA...
CACACGAACTTCGGAAACAAAGGGGCACTAGCAAGTATATGATTCTAGTGCCGCTTTTCGATTTGAAGTTCCTAAACGAACTTGCCGGTACCGCTGTAGGAACTTCAAATCGGCGGCACTAGAACACGCCGAGGTGCTGGCGCAGATCGACGCCGTCGCGCGTGAGCTCCGCCGCGGTCGACACCACGGCGATCCGGCCGCTGTTGAGGATCACGATGTCGTCGGCGATGTCGAACACGAGCTTCGGGCTCTGTTCCACCAGCACGATAGAAAGCCCGCTTTCCTTGAGCTTGCGGATGGTCGCCATGACCTCGGCGACGATCTGCGGCGCCAGCCCCTCCGACGGCTCGTCCATGAGAAGGACGCGCGGATTGGCCATCAGCGCGCGACCGATCGCCAGCATCTGCTGCTCGCCGCCGGACAGATGGGCGGCAAGCTGGCTCTTGCGTTCCGCCAGCCGCGGGAACATCCCGAACACGGTGTCGGTGTTCCACGGCGCGTGCCGGCTGCCGGGATCCGGAGGGCGCGCCGCAACGATGAGGTTCTCGCGCACCGTGAGGCTCTTGAAGATGCGGCGCCCCTGCGGGACGAGGGCGACGCCGCGGGCGGCGATTCGTTCCGGCGGCAATCCGGTCACCGCGGTGCCGAACACCGAAACCTCGCCGGCGCGCGGCGGCAACAGCCCGACCGTGACGTTCATGCAGGTCGTCTTGCCGGCGCCGTTGCGGCCGAGCAGCCCGAGCAGGCGGCCTTCGCCGAGCGCGAACGAGACCTGCTGCAGGACGTGACTGTCCCCGTAGTAGGCGTCGATGCCGCTCAAGGCTAGCGCGCTACTAGTGGCCAAGATAGACCTCTCGGGTGCGCGGATCGGCGACCACCTCGGCGCGCGTTCCCTCGACGATGACCTCGCCGAAGTGCAGAAGCGTGATCCGTTCCGCGAAGTCGAGCGCCACGTCCATGTTGTGCTCGATCATCACGATGGTCACTTCGCGCGGAATGGCCTGCAGCAGCTGTTGCACGTCGCGCCGTTCGTCGATCGACAAGCCGGCGAACGGCTCGTCGAGCAGCAGCACCCTCGGTTTCTGCGCCAGCGCCATGGCGATCTCGACGCGGCGCCGCTCGCCGTACGACGTCTCGGACAGCGGACGATGGGCGATGTGGTCGAGGCCGACCCGGGCCAGAGCCGCCCGCGCGCTCTCGATGAGATCGTGCTCGCGGTCGATATCGATGAACGGGTTCCATCGCAGCGGCGACAGGCCCAGCAGCGCGAGGGTGACGTTGCGCAGGATCGTGTCGGGCGCAAACAGCGTGATGATCTGGTAGGTCCGCGCCATGCCGAGATGCGGGCGCCGATGACTCGGCACGCGGGTGATGTCGCGATCGAACAGACCGATCGTTCCGCTGTCGGGCGCAAGCTCGCCGGTAATGAGATTGAACAAGGTCGTCTTGCCGGCGCCGTTGGGACCGATGATCAGCCGGCGTTCCCCGGGCTCGACGCTCAGGTTGACGTTGGCGGTGACGCGCAGGCCCTCGAACGACTTGCACAACTGATTGACGGCGAGCGCGGTCATGGGCTGCGCTCCCCGACCGGGCGCACCGGGGTTCCGTTCAACCGGGCTTGCAGCGCCTGCCAGCCCCATCGCCACAGCCGCACCGTGCCCGGCACGAGCCCCTCCGGCATGAAGCTGATGATGATGACGAAGACCACGCCGAGCACGAGATTCCAGCGCTCGATATAGGCGCTGACCACGTTCTTCATGATCACGACGATCGCCGCGCCCGCAATCGGGCCGAGGAGCGTCGCCGTCCCGCCCGAGATCACCATCAGCAGCACCTCGGCGGAGGCCGTCAGCGCGGAGACCTGCGGACTGACGAACTGATTGTAATAAATGAACAGGATGCCCGAGACCCCGGTCCAGAAGCCGGAGAACAGGATCGCCAGGAACCGGATCAGCCAGACGTTATAGCCGAGCGCGTTCATGCGCCGCGCCTGGTCGCGCGTGCCGCGCAGGGTGGCGCCGAAGGGCGAACGCACGAACACCGCCATCGTCGCCACGGCGAGAAGGAACGCGATCAGCGTTGCAAAGTAGAACGAATGGGCGTTGGCGAGGCTGATCCCGAACGGCGCAGGCCGCGTGGTCACGTTGATGCCGTTGTCGCCGTTGGTCAGGCTCGCCCAGCGGTAGGCGATGCCCCAGATGATCTGGCCGAGCGCCAGCGTGATCATCAGGAAGCCGATGCCGGTCGAGCGCAACGCGAGCACGGCGAAGACCGCCGAGGCGGCAAGCGTCACGACGATCGCAGCGAGGTCGGCGGCGAAATGGCCGTGGCCGGCCTGCAGCATCAGGGCCGCCGCATATCCGGCGATGGCGAACAATCCGGCATGGCCGAGCGAGACCAGGCCGCCATAGCCGACCAGGACGTTGAGCGCGAGCGCGAACACCGCGAACAGGAGGATCTGGCTCGCGACGTTGATGTAGTAGGGATTGCCCACCCAGACCGGCAGCGTGGCAAGCAGCAGAAGCGCGACGGCGATCGCCGCGTGCCTGAGCCGGCTCATGCCACGACCCGGCCGAACAGGCCCTGCGGCCTCAGGACCAGGACCAGCAGCATGGGCAGGAACAGGATCACGTAGGCGAGGTCGGGGAACATCGCCTGGCCGAAATTGTAGAGGAACCCGATGAGGAAGCTCCCGACCAGCGCGCCGAGCAGACTGCCGGTTCCGCCCAGGATCACCACGATGAGGGCGAGCGGCAGCATTTCGAAATCGAGCCCAGGATAGACCGACAGATAGGGCGCGCCCATCACCCCGGCGAACGCCGCAAGCCCCGCGCCGAGGCAGAAGACCAGCGTGAACAGCTGCGACACCTTGATCCCGACCACGCGCGCGATCGGCGGATCATCGACGCCGGCGCGGATCATGGCGCCGAGCCGCGTCCAATCGACCATAACCCAGAGCGCGATCGCAACCACCACGGCGACCGCGAGGATCACCAGCCGATAAAGCGGAAAGAACAAGCCGAACGCCTGCACCGCGCCGCGCAGCAGCGGCGGCGGCGACGGCTGCCACGGGTCGCCGGTCCACACCATCAGGCAGACATCGGCAATGATGAATGCAAAGCCGAGGGTGAGCAGCACCTGCGGCAGAACCTGCCCTTCCAGGCGGCGCAACAGGAACCGCTCGATCACGCCGCCGATCGCCGCCATGGCGAGACCGCTCAACAGCGCGGCAAGCCAGAAGTTCAGGCCTTTGTCCAGGAACGTGACGCCGAAATAGGCCCCCAGCATGAAGAAGGAGCCGTGCATCAGGTTGGGGATGCGCATCAGGCCGAAAATGAGCGAAAAGCCCGCCGACAGCAGGAACAGCAGGCCACCGAGCGCGATGCTGTTCACCGCCAGGATGACGGCCTGCGCCGACGTGATCTGCGTCATCATGAAGGAAAGCGTCCCCGCAGAGCACTAACGCATATCGCGGCCGGATTGAATCGAACAATTGCCAAATGCCGTCCGGTTCAAACGCAGACGAATCGAGAACTCGGCGCGACTCCCTCTCCCCTTTGGGGAGAGGGTCGGGGTGAGGGGGCACATGACTCTCGACAGATAATGTTCCCCCTCACCCGACTTGCTCGCTACGCTGACGCTCCGCTCGCAAGTCGACCTCTCCCCGCTGGGGAGAGGTGGAGCAAGCCGCACTGCCTCGCGTGTCCCGCTCTGCATGTGATTGGAATCTCGCCGGCATATGGAAGAGCGGGTCTTGCGCTATTCGAGGTTCTTCGCCGGCGGATAGTCGCGCGAATAGACCGGATTCGCCAGAAAGTCCTTCTCGTTATACGTCCAGAACTGACTGACGTTCGGATAGGTCTTGATGACCGTATTGGTGAGCTGGCCGCCCTTGCGCTCGCACTTGCGGATGAAGATGTCGCCGACGGCGTTGCCGAACCGGTCGAACTTGAGCGGACCGCGCGGCGTGTCCGTCAGCGAGACCCCGCGCAACGCGTCCATGAAGGCCTGCTTGTCGTCCGACTTGCCGCCGGTCTTCTCCAGCGCCGCCTCGACGACCTGGGCGGCGACGTACATGCCGGCGGAATAGACGCCCGGCAGGTTGGCGTAGTCCCGCTGCATGTCGGCAACGAAACGCTTGTTGCTCGGCGTATCCCGGTCGGCCGCATACCAGCTCGCCGAAAGGACGCCGACCGCCTCGTCGCCGAGGCTCTTGAGCAGCGCATCGTCCATGGAGGTCCAGCCGCCAAGCAGCGGGACCCGTGCCTTCACGCCGAGATCCGCATAGGCGCGCATGAACTTCACCGGGTTCGATCCGGCGAAACCGTTGAAGACGCCGTCGACGTTACCGATCTGGGCGATGTAGGGGGTGTAGTCCGGGGTGACCAGCGGCGGCCACAGCTTCTTGACGATCTTGCCGCCGTTGTCCTCGAAGACCCGCTGGAAGCCGGCCATCATCTCGTGGCCAAAGGCGAAATCGTCGGAGATCGTCGCCATCCGCTTGAGCTTCATGTCCTTGGCCGCGTAGTCGGCCATCACGTGCGCAGGCTGCGCCGACGTCGCCGAGGGTCGGATGATCCACGGGTTCGGCGCGCGCTGGGTCACGTCCTCGGCGGCCGCAAGGCTGATGAGCGGCGCCGCCTGCTGGCGGATGTAGTCGGTGATCGCCAGCAGCTCGAAGGCGGCGAGCGGCCCGAGGATGACGTTGCACTTGTCGCGTTCGATGACCTCCGACGCCTTGGTCTTGGCGCCGGCCGGGTTGCCGCCGGTGTCGCCCACGATCAGCTCGACCTTGCGGCCGCCGAGCGTGTAGTTCTTCTGCTTCAGGAACGTGACGACGCCCTGCTCCATCTGGATGCCGCCCTGGGCGAGCGGCCCGGTCTTGACGGTGAGCAGGGCGATCTTGAACGGCATTGCCTGGGCCCGCAGGACCGCCGGGGCATAGATCGCCGCCGCGCCGGTCGCCGCCAGGCCTTTGAGAACTGTCCTGCGCTTGATGGTCACTGGTTCTTCCTCCCTCTGGTTGCGAGGCGCGGGCCGAACCGGCCGCTTCCGAGCCGGACGGCCCAATTCGACGAAAGGGCCTGCTCGGACCCCGCGCTCATTGCCGCAGATGTTCCTCCCGCCAGCGCCCTCCAGGAAAGGACGATGGAGGGTGGCTCTCTACGTTATTCGAGGTTCTTCGCCGGCGGATAGTCGCGCGCGTAGACCGAATTCGCCAAAAACTCCTTCTCGTTGTAGCTCCAGAACTGGCTGACGTTCGGATAGGTCTTGATGACCGTGTTGACGAGCTGGGTGCCCTTGCGCTCGCACTTGCGGATGAAGACGTCGCCCACCACGTTACCGAAGTGATCGAATTTCACCGGCCCGCGCGGCGTGTCGGTCAACGAGATCTGATGCAAGGCCTCGGCAAACGCCTTGCGGTCGTCGGCCTGTCCGCCGAGCTTCTGGATTCCGGCTTCGACGCACTGGCCGGCGATATACATGCCGGCCGAGTAGCCGCCGGGAAGCACGCCGTAGTCCTTCTGCATCGCCTCGACGAAGCGCTTGTTGCTCGGCGTGTCGCGCTCGGCCGAATACCAGGCGGCCGAAACGACGCCGACCGCCTCGTCGCCGAGGCTCTTGAGCAGCGCGTCGTCCATGGCGGTCCAGCCGGCAAGCAGCGGGATCTTTGCTTTCAAGCCGAGATCCGCGTAGGCACGCATGAACTTCACCGGGTTGGAGCCGGCAAACCCGTTGAACACGCAGTCGACGTTGCCGATCTGCGCGATGTACGGGGTGTAGTCCGGCGTCACCAGCGGCGGCCATAGCTTCTTCACCACCTTGCCGCCATTGTCCTCGAACACGCGCTGGAACCCGGACATCTGCTCGTAGCCGAAAGCAAAATCCTCCGAGATCGTCGCCGCCCGCTTGTACTTGAGGTCCTTCGCCGCGTAGTCGCCCATGACGTGGCAGCACTGCGCCGAGGTCGCCGAAGGCCGGATGACGAACGGGTTCGCCTTGCGCTGCGTGACGTCTTCCGCCGCCGCGAGGCTGATCAGCGGCGTCTGGTTGTCGCGGACGTAGTCGGTGATGGCCAACAGCTCGAAGGCGGCCAAGGGCCCGAGGATGACGTTGACCTTGTCGCGCTCGATCAACTCCTGCGCCTTGGTTTTCGCCCCGGCCGGATTGCCGCCGGTATCGGCCGAGATGAAGTCGATCTTGCGCCCCGCGAGGGTATTGCTCTTCTCCTTGAGGAATGTCGCGATGCCCTGCTCCATCTGGATGCCGCCCTGGGCGAGCGGCCCGGTCTTGACGGTGAGCAGGCCGATCTTGAACGGCGCTCCCTGGGCGCGCAGGACCGCCGGGGCATAGATCGCCGCCGCGCCGGTCGCCGCCAACCCTTTGAGAACTGTTCTACGTTTGATGGTCATTGATTCTTCCTCCCTCAGATTGCGAGGCGCCAGCGAACTCCGCCGCTCTCGAGTCGGACGGCCCAATTTCGGGGATTTGGCCTTCTTAAGCACCACAGCCGAAATGCGCGTCCGCCGCAAGCGGCGTGAGCAGGCTAGTGCTCCGATTCCGAAGTTCGCATCACTTCGCGGCACCCTCTCGTGCGAACTTCGGAATCAAGGGAGCACTAGCAAGTATATGTTTCTAGTGCGGTTCTGGATTTGAAGTTCCTATACGGACCTTGCCGCACGATCTGATAGGAACTTCAAATCCACCGCACTAGCCGCATCGCATGGATTGGCGCCGCGCTCCACGCGTATTCCGTCGCACCGCCGTCGGCGACCACCCTGGCCCGGATTTCTCACAGTCTCGACGCACCCTGGCTTGATCTTTGTCCCGCCATCGCTTTTTCGCCCCTTGCCAATACGTCCAGTATTGGCGGCGGGGCTCACAACCGCTGGCGGGCCAAATCTCTGCGCCATCGTCGCGCGATCCTGTGAGAAACCCGGGCTAGTGCCCCGTTTCCGAAGTTCGTGATACATTGCGGCACTCTCTCACACGAACTTCGGAAACAAAGGAGCACTAGCAAGTATATGATTCTAGTGCCGCTTTTCGATTTGAAGTTCCTAAACGAACTTGCCCCTAGCGCTGTAGGAACTTCAAATCGGCGGCACTAGCGCCAGCAGACTCATTCCCTGCAAATAATATACTTTGACGAGACGCATTAGTTTTCCTGATAACCGTTCGAACGCTCCAGGCGTGCGGCGAAGCCGCCGTCCCTGCCGCTTCAGGCGGCCTTCGACCCCCTCTTAAGGTTGTCATTTGGTTTACGTTAATCGGAGAAGTCACTGGAAACGCCCAGCCTGCCGAGGCATGGTGTTTGCGTCGGCGTGACGTCGGAGGCCCCATGGATGCGCGACCCGTGCGCATCCTTCCGGTTCCAATCCGTTGCTACCCTGGGTAGGCGGACGGACCGCAACAGCAGCCCCGGCAGGTCGATCCAACAGAGGCCGCGGGGCGATGATCTTCCGCGAAATGCTCTTTCGGCGCGGCGCGTCTTCGCATCAGCCGCTCGCCTGCGTCATGGGCAGCATGGATCTGGTGCGTCCGCTCGGGCTTGCCGGCATCCGCTGCGCCGTGGTGGCGCGGCCGGGGGGTGCCTCGCTCTATTCGCGCTTCACCCAGGCGGCCTTTTGCCGAGACGACTTTTCGGAAAACGACGAGCAGCTGGTGGAGACGCTGGTGCGCTTCGGCGCCGCGCAGCCGCAGCCGCCGGTGCTGTTCTACGAAGAGGACGCGCAACTGCTTCTCGTGTCGCGTTATCGGCAGCGGCTGGCGCAAGCCTTCCGTTTCGTGATTGCCGATCCCGCGCTGGTGACGAATCTCGTGGACAAGTCCCGGTTCTGTGCGCTGGCGGAGCGCCTCCGGCTGCCGGTGCCTGCGACGCGCAAGATCGATCCCAAGGCGGGTTCAGCCGCGGACCTCGACCTCGCCTTTCCGGTCATCATCAAGCCGCTCATGCGCTGCCCGTCGTGGGACGCTATCGCGGACGCACATAAGGCCCTGCAGGTCGACACTCCGGCAGCGCTGCAAGCGCTGTGGCCGCGCCTGGTGGCGCTGGGACAAGACGTCCTGGCGCAGGAATTGGTGCCGGGCCCGGAAACGCGCATCGAGAGCTATCACGTCTATGTCGACCGCAGCGGCAGCATCGCCGGCGAGTTCACCGGGCGGAAAATCCGCACCCTTCCGGCGACCTGCGGACACTCGACCGCATTGGAGATTTCCGATGCGGCGGACGTGCGGGCAGAGGGTCGCGCCTTGGCGGAAAAGCTCGACCTGCGCGGCGTCGCCAAGTTCGACTTCAAGCGCGGCCCGGATGGCCGTCTCCACCTGCTGGAGATCAACCCCCGCTTCAACCTGTGGCACCACCTGGGCGCGGCTGCCGGCGTGAACCTGCCGGCGATGGTCTACGCCGACCTCACCGGGCTCCCCCGGCCACGCGCGGAAACGGCGCGAGCGGGCGCCCGCTGGTGCTGCATCTGGAAGGACCTGCCGGCCGCGCGGGCGGCGGGGGTCCCGCTGTCGCGCTGGCTGCCGTGGATGCTCGGCTGCGAAGCCAAATCGGCCGTGGCCTGGGACGACCCGATGCCGCTCCTGCGCAGCGTGCTTTATCGCTGCCTCCCGAAAAGCACCGCAACACCGGCGCGCCGGTTCCGGCTCCATAAGCAGGCCGGATGAAGGCGCAATGAAGCTCGCGATCATCTCCGACGTCCACGCCAACCTGGAAGCGTTGCGCGCGACCTTGGCCGAGATTTCGGCGCACGCGGTCGACCGCATCGTGTGCCTCGGCGACATCGTCGGATACAACGCCAACCCGGCCGAATGCATCGCGCACTTACGCGGGTTCGACCCGCTGTGCGTCGCCGGCAACCATGATCGCGCCGTGGCCGGAGAGATCACGACCGACGGGTTCAGCCACACCGCCGCGCGCGCCGTCAGGTGGACGAAGGTGCGCCTCGACGCCGAGGCCCGCGCTTATCTGGCCGCGCTGCCGCTCACGGCCAGCATCGAGCATCACCTGGTCGCGGTGCACGGCGCGTTGCATCCGGAGACCGGTCGCGACATGGTCCGGCTCGAAACCGAGGAGCTCCGACGGGCGAGCCTCGAGGCCCTCATCAGGCACCCGTCGCGGGCGCGCGTCTGCGCCTTTGGGCATACGCATCGGGTCGGAATCTTCGAGCTCAAGGACGGCGTGGTGCAGGAGCGGACGGGCGAACGCGTGTTGCTCCGCGACGACGCCTATTACCTCATCAACCCGGGCGCGGTCGGACAGCCGCGCACGGCCGATCGCCGCGCGAGCTATCTTCTGCTCGACACCGTGCGGCAGGTCGTGACCGTTCACCGCGTCGATTATGACGCCGCCGCCACCCTGGCGAAGACGAAAAGCGCGGGGCTCGCGCCGGCGTTCTCTTTTCTTCCCGAGCCGGTGCGGGATTCGCTCAAGCGGGGCGTGCGCGCCGTCGGCCTGTCCGACGTGGTGAAGCGGATGGCGGGCTAGCCGAGCGCTTGCGTTTCACGCCCGCCATGCCCTCGAGCACCGAGCAGACCGAGGCGGTGTCGTGCGGGCCGTGCCCGTTCGACATCGCGGCGGCGTAGATCGGCAGCGTCGCGCTGAACAGCGGCGTCGGGCACCCGGCGTGCGCCGCATAGTCGCCGATCACCGCCATGTCCTTCTGCCACGTCGAGACCTTCATGGTGGCCTCGTCGTAGTCGTTGCGCACCATCATGGGCGCGCGCAGCTCGAACACGCGCGAGGTGCCGGCCCCGGCGGTGACGAGGTCGTGGATCGTCTTCGGATCGAGCCCGGCCTTCATGCCCAGCACCATCGCTTCCGCGCTGGCGACGTTGTGGATGGCGACGAGGAGATTGGCCACGTACTTCATGCGGCTGCCGTTGCCGTAGGCGCCGAGGTCATAGACGGCGCGGGAAAAGCCGGCGAACAGCGGACGCAGCCTGGCGATCGTCCTGGTATCGCCGCTGGCATAGACCACGATGTCTTTGACCCGCGCCTGCGACCCGGTGCCGCTGACCGGGCAATCGAGCGCGATATGGCCGGCGGCTGCGAGTTTCTCGGCCGCCTTGGTCTTGTCCTCGAGCGAGAACGTGCCCGCCTCGACCAGGACGCGCCGCGGCGCGCCGGCCGCGACGATCCCGTCGACCGTCATTTCCAGCGCGGACGGGGTGGGAAGGCTGGTGATGATGATCGCGACCTCGCGGGCGACCGCCTTGGCGTTCTCGCGGATCGCGACGCCGATCCGCGCCGCTTCCTTGCAACGGGTCGGATTGGTATCGAAGCCGACGACACGCCATCCGGCGGCGGTGAGATTTTTTGCGTAGGCGCCGCCCATGATGCCGAGGCCGATGACCCCGACGGCGCCCTTCGTCCTTGCCGCCATTCCCTTCCTCCCCTCACCGGTCGGATCAGTATCGCCTGACTCAACGCGGAGTATGCCGAATGACCGCGGGTATTGAAGCCTCTTTTTTGCGCGCCGCCATTCGCCTATCGTCGCAGTTCCGAACCGAACGATGTAACTACAACCCAAAAGGGGGAATTGAAGCCGTCATGTCCGTTTTGACTCTCGCTCAGGCCAGCACCATCGTCGACGCCGCGCTGAAGAAAGGGCGCGAGACCAATTGCGCGCCGCTCACCGTGGCGGCGCTCGATGCCGGCGGGCATCTCGTCGCGTTCAAGCGCGAGGACAAGTCGGGCCTCCTGCGCTTCGACATCGCGTTCGGCAAAGCGTGGGGTGCGCTCGGCATGGGCTTCGGCTCGCGCACCCTCGCCGAGCGCGCCGCCAACACGCCGCAGTTCTTCACCATGCTGGCGGCGGCGAGCGGCGGACGGATCGTGACGAATCCCGGCGGGGTTCTCGTCCGCGACGCCGCCGGCGACGTCATCGGCGCGGTCGGCATCTCCGGCGACACATCCGACAAGGACGAGGCCTGCGCGATCGCCGGCATCGAGGCCGCGGGACTCAAGGCCGACCCGGGCGGAAGCAAGACGTAGTGGGCAAAGGCACGGCCGATGCTCTTGCGGCGGAGCGACGATGATGTGCCGCGCCTGCACGGGCCGCGCCTTTGCCCACCCTACGAGTCGATCGATTTTGGTCTTCAGGAGGTCACACATGAAGCTCTTTTCATTCTGGCGGTCGCTCGCGACCTTCCGCGTGCGCATCGCGCTGAACCTCAAAGGACTCCGGGCGGACGAGGTCGTCGACATCAACCTGATGAAAGGCCAGCAGCGCGAGGCCGCGTTCCGCGCCGTCAACCCGATGATGGCGATCCCCGCCCTGACCGACGGCGACGGGCCGGCGCTGTTCGAGTCGCTCGCGATCATCGAATATCTCGACGAGACGCATCCGCAACCGCCGCTCCTGCCGAAGGACGCGCGCGGCCGGGCGCGGGTGCGCGGGCTCGCGCAGATCGTCGCCTGCGATTCGCATCCGCTGCTGGTTCCGCGGGTGCGCGAATATCTCGAGCACGAGCTCAAGCTCGACGAGCCGACCCGGACCAAGTGGTGCCAGCACTGGATCAGGGAAGCGCTGACCGCGATCGAGACCCATCTCAAGGGCAAGGAAACCGGGCGCTTTTGTCACGGCGATGCGGTGAGCCTCGCCGACATTTGCTTGGCGAGCCAGGCGGCGGGCGCGGGCTTCTACAAGGTCGACATGGCGCCCTATCCGACGGTCAACCGGATCGTCGACGCCTGCCAGGCGATCGACGCCTTCGCCCGCGCCCATCCATTGAAGCAACCCGGCGCCCCGGCGGCGGCGTGAGCCCGGGAGAATTCGAGTTCACCGTCACCGTGAGGTGCGCGCGTCCTTCGACCGTCACCCTCATCCTGAGGAGCCCGCGAAGCGGGCGTCTCGAAGGATGAGGGTGACGGCTCAGGATGAGGGCGCGCCTCGAAGGGCGACGGCCCGTGCGCAGCGGCCGGCATCCTTCGAGGGCCGCTGCGCGGCCGCCTCAGGATGACGGGACAGAGTCAGTGCTGACGCTGCGGATGCGCGGTTCACCATCCGGTTCGGACTTTGCGCGTTTCGTCTTCGGCCCATCGAGCGCCTCGTTCCACACCGCATGGATGCGCGCGACCTCGGCCTCGAAGCCCTCGAGGAACAGCCGCGCCTGGGTGGTCAGCGTGCGCCGCGCCGGCTGGATCACGACGAATTCGGCATGGAGCGGCGGATCGACGATCGGGCTGACGACCAGATCGCCCTTGGCGATGTCGTTCACCGAGATGACGCTCGGAAGCACGGTGACCCAGTCGGAGCGCGCGACGAATTCGAGCGTGCCGATCATCGCGTCCATTTCCAGCATCGCCGCCACCTCGACGTCGTGGGTGTGGAAATAGGTTTCGAGATTGCGGCGGCGGATATTGTCCGGTCCCGGCACTACGATCTTCAACGGCGCGCACGCGGAGAGCCGCACCGGGGCCAGCGGCTCCAGCCCGCGCCCGTGTCCGGAGATCAGCATTTCGCGGTCGCGCACCAGCAGCCGCGATTTCAATCCGACCTGCCCTTCGAACGCGGGCACGATGGCGAAGTCGAGTGCGTCCGCTTTCACCATGTCGGTGAGCACGCCGCTGTAGCCTTCGAAAATGTGCAGGCGCACGTCGGGATAGCGCGGCACGAAGTTTTCCAAGGTCGGCGCGAGCACAGCGCGGGTGAAGGTCGGCATCAGCCCGATGCGGAGATCCCCGGTCACCAGGCCGGCGAGCGCGCGCGCCTCCTCGTCCGCGGTCGCCAGCATGCCGACCGCTTCGACGCAGCGCCGGTAATAGCGAAGGCCCGCCGGCGTCGGCCGCACGCCGGCGTTCGAGCGCTCGAACAGCTTGACGCCGAGCGCGCGCTCGACCGCCGCGACGTGCTGCGAGATGCCCGACTGGGTCGCGTTTTCTCGGCCCGCCGCGCGCGTGAACGAGCCCTCCTCGCACACGGCGATCACGGCGCGGATCTGGCGCAGCGCAATTCCCGACATTAGAAAACCTTATGCTTAGACGCAGAATATATTATTTCTTCTGCGAGCGCCATTTGAGTAGGATTTTGGCAAAATTGTCTTATCACGCGCGCAACGCGCGGTCGGGAGGAGCCTCATGGGAGCGAACTTCGGCATCGCCGGCTTGGACTGGCAGCAGCGGGTGAATTGGGACCGCCTGCGCAAATACCGGCTGGAACGGGCGCGCGAGCGCATGAAGGCCGCCGGCCTCGGCGCCATGCTGTGCATGTACGACGAGAACGTCCGCTACCTCACGGGTACGCTGACGCCCGGCTGGAACCGGTTGAAGCCGGGCCTGCGCTACGCGCTCCTGTGCGGCGACGGGGCGCCGGTCCTGTTCGAGCAGGGCGACCTCGGCTTCCACATCGAACGGCACTCGCCGTGGATCCCGAAGGAGAACATTCGCTACTCCTACGCCTGGATCAAGGGCGCGGCCGGTCCCGCTTCGACCCAGCAGGTGAACAAGTTCACCAAGGCGATCCAGGACGAGATGAAGCGCCACGGCGTCGCCGGCCAGAAGCTCGGCTGCGACTTCATCGACATCAACATGCTGAAGATCTTCGAGGAGAAGAAGATCACCTGGGCGGACGGCATGACGCCGATGATGGAGGCGCGCGCGGTCAAGAACGAGGACGAGCAGGAATGCATGCGCATCGTCGGCGCCATCGGCGACGCGACGCACTGGGAATGCATGAAGTTCCTGCGTCCCGGCGTCACCGAGAACCAGGTCACCGCCCACCTGATGGAGTACCTCTACCGCATTCCCGGCATGGAGGACGTGGAGGACGTCATCGTCTCTTCGGGCCCGAACACCTGGCCGAACTGGCGCAACTTCTCCGACCGCATCATCCAGCCCGGCGACATCGTGTTCATGGATTTGGCCGCGCTCACCTGGAACGGCTACAAGTCCTGCTACTACCGCACCTATTGCGTCGGCAAGGAGCCCACCCAGGAGCAGAAGGACACCTACGACGAAGCCCTCAAGTGGCTCTACGACTCGATCGACGCGGTGAAGGTCGGCACCACCACGCGCGAGATCGCCCTGAAGTGGCCGTCGGCCAAGGAAACCTGGGGCTACGAGGAAGAGGACCAGGCGGCGGCGAACCTGTGGGGCCACGGGCTCGGGCTCGCCCAGTACGACCCGCCGGTGATCTCGCGCATCTGGTCGCTCGATCACCCGGTGGAGATCAAGGAAGGGATGACGTTCGCCCTGGAGACGCAGCACGGCAAGAAATTCCGCTACGGCGTGCGCATCGAGGAGATGCTGATCGTCCTCAAGGACGGGATCGAGATCGTCTCCAACTTCCCGGTGAAGCAGATCACCGTGGTCGATCCGATCCCGGGCTACGGCGACCACGTGAAGTGAATCAATTCATCATCCCGCTCAGCGCGCGCGCGGCGACCGACGCCGACCGGGTCGGGCCGAAGGCCGCGAATCTGGCCGCGCTGGCGCGCGCCGGGCTGCCGACGCCCGGCGGATTTTGCCTCGCGGCCGATGCGTACCGGCACCAATGCGCTAGCCTCGGCCTGGAACCGTTGCTCCGCCGGTTCGCCGACGCGAGCCCGCCGGAGGCGCGGCGCATGTCGGTCGAAATTCGCCTCAAGCTCTACGAGCAGCCGATCTCGCCCGACGTCCTCGGACCGCTCTTGGCCGCCTGGCGCGCACAGCGGGAGCAAAGCCCGTTGGGCGCGGTGCGCTCGTCCGCCCTGATCGAGGATCGCGCCGGCGCGAACTTCGCCGGCCAGTTCGAGAGCTTTCTCGGCCTCGACAACGAAGCCGATGTCCTCACCGCCGTGCGCGCCTGTTGGGCGGCGCTGTGGACCACCAACGCGCGCCGCTACATGGAGAACAATGGGCTCAATCCGGCCGGCACCGCGATGGCGGTGCTCATCCAGCCGCTCGTGTCCGCCAAGGCGTCGGGCGGCGGCTTGAGCGAGACCGCCGAAGGCCAGATGCTCTTGAGCGCCACCTGGGGGCTCGGCTCGGCCATCGCGCAGGGCGAGGTGGTGCCGGACCGGATATCGCTCACCCGTCAGGGCTTCCTTCGCCACATCGAGGCCGGCCGCAAGGATCACCGCGACGCCTGCGGCCATGGGCGCGGCTCAGCGCCGGAGGCGGTGCCTAAGCAATTGGTGCGCCAGCCATGCCTCGATGCCGGCCGGGCGGTCACGCTCGCCCGGCTCATGCGCAAAGCCGAGGACGTGCTGGGCTTGCCCGTCGAGATCGAGTGGGCGCTGGACGAGGCCGGCTTCAAGCTCTTGCAGGCGCGTCCGCTGCGCGTCGA